>Ga0307317_10000562_pt1 | contig 11054 bp, 13 predicted proteins | sample ER_DNA_357_FD_194498 | JGI IMG/M metagenome (GOLD analysis project Ga0307317, IMG submission 194498) | Bulk soil microbial communities from the East River watershed near Crested Butte, Colorado, United States - ER_DNA_357 | ecosystem: Environmental > Terrestrial > Soil > Floodplain | place...
TGATCTCCGTCGTGGGCTTCATCCTCGTGATGCTGATGAGTCTGGTGGTCTAGCGCCGCCCCCGTCCGGCCGAGAGGCCAACTTTGGTCGCTGACACGGCGTGATAGCGACCAAACTTGGCCTCTCGGCAGCCTTAAGCCGGGAGTCGGTAGCGGTCGCCGGACAGCGACTCGACCAGGCCGTCGGCGACCAAGGAGTCGAGGCAGCGCATCCGCTGCTGTTCGGCGGCCCAGGCCCGCGCGAGGTCAGTGCCGTTGACCGGTCCGGAGGCGGCGCGCAGGACACCGAGCAGCGCACCCCGGGCCTGCCGGTCCGTGCCGTGCCACGCCTGCCCGTGCCGGACCGGGCCGGCGTATGCGGGTCGGCCGGTCCGGTTCCACGCGCAAAGATCGGCTACAGGACAGACGTTGCAGCGGGGAGACCGCGCGGTGCAGACGAGCGCGCCGACCTCCATCGCGGCGGCGTTCCAGGTCACCGCGTCGTTCGGGTCGGCCGGCACCGCTTCGGCCGCGAGGTCGCGCTCGGTGCGGGTCATCGCCGGTGCCGCCTGTGCCTCTGCCAGCAGCGTGCGCACCAGCACGCGGCGGACGTTGGTGTCCACGACCACGGTCGGTCGCCGGTATGCGAAGCAGGCCACCGCGGCGGCGGTGTAGGCGCCGATCCCTGGGAGGGCGCGCAGCGCCTCCTCGGTGTCCGGCACCTCTCCGCCGTGCCGGTCCACGATCGCGCGCGCCGCCTCGTGCAGGCGCAGCGCCCGCCGTGGATAGCCGAGCCGGCCCCACGCGCGCACGGCCTCGCCCGGCTCGTCGGCGGCGAGGTCGGCCGGTGTCGGCCACCGGGTCAGCCAGTCGCGCCACACGGGCTCGACGCGCGCGACGGGGGTCTGATGCGACATCACCTCGGAGACGAGCACCGCCCACGGCGAGGTGCCCGGCAGCCGCCACAGCAGCGGGCGGGCGTTCGACGCATACCAGCCGTTGATCCGCTCGTGAAGGACGGGCAGGGCAGGGGCGAGGGCGTGCACCTCAGACGTAGCGTTCGAGGATGCTGGACTCGGCGAGCCGGGAAAGCCCCTCGCGGACCGCTCGGGCCCGGCTCTCCCCGACCCCGCCGACGCTCATGAGGTCCTCCAAGTTGGCCGCGAGCAGCCGCTGAAGCGACTCGAAATGGTCGACCAGCCGGTCGACGATGGCCGGAGGGAGCCGCGGCACCTTGGTCAGCAGCCGATACCCGCGAGGACTCACCGCGCTGTCCAGCGCGTCGCCGACGCTCGAGAACCCGACCGCCCGCGCTCCGGCCCCGAGGTCGAGCAGCTCGGCGGCGGTCAGCTCCATGAGGGCATTCAGGGCGTCGTCGAGGGTGCGCCGTGACTTGGGGTCGTCGAGATAGTCACGGATGACTAGTTCGCGGTCGTTGCCCAGGCCGCCGGCCAGCTCCTCGAGCTGCAACCCGAGCAGCCGGCCGTCGTCGCCGAGCTCGACGACGTAGTCGGAGATCTCCTCGCTGATGCGGCGGACCATCTCGAGCCGCTGCAGCACGCTGGCCACGTCGCGGACCGTGACGAGGTCCTCGATCTCCAGGGCGGACAAGGTCGACGTGACTTCGTCGAGGCGTGCCTTGTAGCGCTCCAGCGTCTGCAGCGCCTGGTTCGCCTTGGAGAGGATCGCGGCGCTGCCCTCGACGACGTGCCGCCGGCCGCCGACGTAGAGCGCGATGGTCTGCATCGACTGACTGACCGACACGACGGGGAAGCCTGTCTGGATGGCCACTCGCTCCGCGGTGCGGTGCCGGGTGCCGGACTCCGACGTCTCGATGCTGGGATCGGGCACCAGCTGAGTGTTGGCGCGGAGGATGTGCCCGCCGTCGCGGTCGAGGACGATGGCGCCGTCCATCTTGGAGAGCTCGCGCAGCCGCGTCGCCGAGAACTCGACGTCGAGTGGGAACCCGCCACTGCTGATCGACTCCACGACCCGGTCGTTGCCGAGCACGATCAGGGCACCCGTGCGTCCGCGGAGGATGCGTTCGAGGCCGTCCCGCAACGGCGTGCCGGGCGCGACGGCAGCGAGGGTGGCCCGCAGCAGGTCGTCGTCGCTGCGCTCGGCGGTCGTCGCCACGCCCCTGTCCCCTCCCACTCACGGGTCGGCCGTCGCGCTTCCAATCGGCCGGTCGGCTCGCGGGGAGTCTAACGGCGCGAGGTGCCCTCGTGCGGAACGTCCAGCGCGGCCATCACCGCCTCCCGGACGTCGGCAACCTCCACGACCCGCATCCCGTCGGGGATCGGCCCCGAACCGAGGACGCCCCGAGGGGTGAAAGCGGTCCGGAATCCCAGCCGGGCCGCCTCGGCCAGCCGGCGTGGCATACCCGACACCGGTCGCAGTTCGCCGGCCAGGCCGACCTCGCCGAATGCGACCGCGTGTGGCGGCAACGGCGCGTCGACCTCCGCGCTCGCGACGCTGAGGGCCACGGCCAGATCGGCGGCCGGCTCGCCGAGACGGACCCCGCCGACGGTTGAGACGTATGCGTCGCGACTGCCGACCCGGAGGCGCGCCCGCCGGTCGAGGACGGCCAGGACCATCGCCACGCGCGACGCGTCAAGACCATGCGTCGCCCGGCGGGGAGCGGGGAGCGTGGTCGGCGCCACGAGCGCCTGCACCTCGGCGACGAGCGGGCGGCGGCCCTCCAGGGTGACGGTGACGCAGGTGCCGGCGACCCTGGTCTCCCGATGGGAGAGGAAGAGCCCACTCGGGTCGGCCAGCCCGACGATGCCGACGTCGGAGAGGTCGAAACAGCCGACCTCGTCGGTGGGGCCGAATCGGTTCTTCACCGCTCGGACCAGCCGTAGTCGCGAATGCCGGTCGCCCTCGAACTGAACGACGACGTCGACGAGGTGCTCGAGGACCCGCGGGCCAGCGATGGAGCCGTCCTTGGTCACGTGGCCGACGAGGAGGACGGCGATACCGCGGCTCTTCGCCGCCTGGATCAGGGTGGCGGCCACTTCACGGACCTGGCTCACATTGCCGGCCGACCCCTCGACGTGCGCGCTCGCGATCGTCTGCACGGAGTCGACGACGACCAGCTCCGGCTCAACCGTCCCGATCTGACCGAGCACCGTGGCGAGGTCGGTCTCCGCGGCGAGGAACAACGAGGCGGCCATCGCTTCGATGCGCTCGGCCCGCATCCGAATCTGGGCCGTCGACTCCTCTCCGCTGACGTAGAGCACGGTCCGGCCCCCGCGGGCAGCGCGGGCGGCGACGTCGAGGAGCAGCGTGGACTTGCCGATCCCCGGTTCACCGGCGACGAGGACCACGGCGCCGGGCACGACACCGCCGCCGAGGACCCGGTCGAGCTCGCCGACGCCCGTGCTGCGCGCCGCGGCGTGCTCGACGTCGACCTGACCGATCCGCACGGCCGGTCGGGCCACGGACGTCGCGGCGGTCGTGCGGATCGTCGGCACGCCGACCTCGGCCACCGAGCCCCACGTCTGGCACTCGCCACAGCGGCCCACCCATTTGACCGTGGTCCAGCCGCACTCGGCACAGCGGTAGCCGCTCGCTCGCGCCGACGCTCGGGATGCCATGGGCCGCACGGTAGGGGATGGCGCCGACAGCCCTCGATCGGCCGCTTCCGCGCGCAGAGATCAGCTCGGCGGGCGGAACGGCCAGCCCTCTCGCATCGGTTCCGATCGGCCGGGCTCGATGTACCACTCCCGGGCGAAGCCCAGCGCGAAGACCTCCTCCGGCATGTCGAGGATCCACGCCGTGTCGGTCTTCTGGCTGCGGTGCGCCTCCACGGAACGACGCCGCTGCGCGAGGTAGGCGCTGACGTCCACCTGCCAGGAGATCTCCGCCTCCGGTGTGCCGAGCGGGTTCCCGTCGTCCATCGGCGCGTCGGGGTCGAAGTCGGTCTCCTCGCCCGCGTCGAGTCGAGCCTGGCGGCTGCGGCGGAGCTGGTCGCGGTTCATGGTGGACTCGAGCAGTCGCGGACTGCGGGCGGCGAGCTCCGCCGCGCGGTGGGCGATGCGATGCACCTGGATGTGGTCGGGGTGTCCGTAGTTCCCGTGCCAGTCGTAGCCGACCAGGACGTCAACGTCCTCTTCGTCGAGGATCGTGGCCAGCCGCCGCGCGGCCTCGTCCAGATCGGCCGCGTGCAGCGCATCGGGCGCGTCGTTCTGCTCCCAGCCTGCCATCCCCGAGTCGGCATAGCCGAGCCACGCCACCCGCTGCGTGCCGGTCGCCCGCGCGGACGCCTCGGCCTCGGTATGCCGGCGGTCGGCAACCGTCTCGCCCGCGCCGAGGTCGTCGGGAGCCTCACCGTGGTCACCGTTGGTGGCATACACGACGACGACCCGGTCCCCGCCGGCGCTCGCCCGCGCCATCGAGCCCGAGGTCTGCGTTGATTCGTCGTCGGGGTGCGCGTGGAGGAAGACGATCGTGGTCACCAGGACATCATGCATACCGCCGCCACCAGAGGTTCACGGTGTAGTCGACGACGGTACGGTCCGGATCCGCGTCGAGGATCTCGTCCGCCAGCGGCGCCGGGAACTCGATCCGCAGCACCCGCGCGAAGTCCTCAGCCGAGTCGAAGGTCCACGCGATCTCCAGGGCCCGACGGGACCAGCCGCGCCGGGTCCAGAACCGTTCCACCGCCTCGCAGTCGTACCCCGGCAGACTCCGGCGGAACCACGCCCCGAACGTCGAGCGCGTCGCGTCGTTGTCGACGACGAAGGCGGTCCCACCTGGCCGGACGACGCGAGCGAGCTCCCCGAGGCCCGGCTCACACCCTGGGCCGAAGAAGTACGCCCACCTCGCGTGCGCGACGTCGACGCTGTTCGCGGGTAGCGTCGTGTCGGCCGCCGACGCTTCCAGGACTCGGACGTTCGGCAGTCCGGCGACCCGGCGACGAGCCCGCACGACAAGGGGCGGGTGCGGTTCCACGCCGACGACACTGCGGGCCGTCGCGGCGAAGCGCGGAAGGTGGAACCCGGTCCCGCATCCGACGTCGAGGACGTCCTGGCGCTCCCAGTCGTGGAGGTCGCGCATGGCCGCCTCGATGACACCGTCGCGGTCGACGGCACGGTTCTCCAGCTCGTAGACGTCCGGCGACTCCCAGATGTTGGGGCTCGGGATGGCCGCCGGCCCGGTCATCGGTGAGAGCGCTTCTTTCCCTGCTTTCCCAACCGCGTTGCGGCCGTGCGCTTCTCGACCTTGGCGGCCGATGCACGTTCGGCGCTCCGCACGTCCTGAGCGGCGAGCGTCGCGGGGTGGACGAGCAGGGGAAGCAGCTTGCGGTTGCCGATCCGCCGCGCTGCCGTGACGGCGCGCAGGTGCGCCTCGCAGCGCAGGACCAGCTCCTCGTAGGCGGCCGCGCCCATCAGGTCGACGAGCTCCACCTTGCTGGAGCGGTAGACCGGTTCACGGCCGACGTGGGCCTCGGGGTTGCCGGAGCAGTACCAGTCGAGATCGTGCCCGCCGGGCCCCCAGCCGCGCCGGTCGTACTCGGTGATGGTCACCTCGAGATAGCTGGACTTGTCGGCGAGCTCGACGGTCCGGTAGCTGCGCCGGATCGGCAGCTGCCAGCACACGTCCGGTTTGAGCGACGTGGGTGGCAGCCCCTGCAGAACGGCGTGCTGATGCAGCGCACATCCCATGCCGCCCGGGAAGCCGCGACGGTTGAGGAAGATGCACGCGCCGTCAACGACTTTCGTTTTTGTGGCGCCGTCCTCGGGTTCGGTCCAGTTCTCCTTGCGCAACAAGCCTTTTCGGTAGGCGGCGTCCCTGTACTGCCACTCGTCCGGTCCGAGCTCCGCGGCCACGGCGGCGACCCGCTCGTAATCGGCGTCCTCGGTGAAGTGGGCTCCGAGGGTGCAGCAACCGTCATCGGGTCGGTCGGCGTAGATCCCCTGGCAGCCGTTGCCGTAGATGCACATCCAGCTCGACGTGAGCCAGGTCAGGTCGCAACGGAACCGCTGGCCGGCGTCGTCGGGGTCGGGGAACTCGACCCAGATGCGGGGCATGTCCAGTGCTACCTCGGCCACAGTCTCAGCGTATGCGGACACTGCCGCGCCGCTCAGCCGGGAGTCGATGTCGGACAATGGCGCCCGTGACGACGCGCATCGGGCTCTCGACCGCCTCGATGTACCCCGAGACCTGCGCGGCGACGTTCGCCATGGCCGGGCGGCTCGGCTACGACGGCGTCGAGGTCATGGTGTGGACCGACCCGGTCTCGCAGGAGCCGGGCGCGCTCCAGGCCCTGAGCGACCTCCACGGCATCCCGGTCCTCTCGGTGCACGCTCCGACTCTCCTGTTGACGCAGCGGGTCTGGGGGACCGACCCGTGGGAGAAGGTGGACCGATCGATCGACATGGCGCTCGCCCTGGACGCGCCAACCGTCGTCCTCCATCCGCCGTTCAGATGGCAGCGCGAGTATGCGGCGGGGTTCGTCGACGGACTGGCCATCCGAGAGGAAGAGACGGGCATCCAGCTGGCCGTGGAGAACATGTTTCCCTGGCGGGCGCGACAGCGCGAGATGCTCGCCTACCTGCCGCACTGGGACCCGGTCGACCAGCCGTACGACCACGTCACGCTGGACCTGTCCCACACCGCGACGGCGGGCTCCGATGCGCTGGCCATGGCCCGAGCCCTCGACGGCCGGCTGACCCACGTCCATCTCGCCGACGGCAGCGGGTCGCCGCGGGACGAGCACCTGGTCCCGGGTCGGGGGACGCAACCGTGTGGCGAGCTGCTCGAACTGTTGGCAGGCCACGACTTCACCGGTTCCATAGTCGTCGAAGTGAGCACCCGGCGGCTGGCCGGCGAGATGCGCGAGCTCGACCTGGCGGCGGCCCTGGCCTTCGCCCGGCTCCACTACGCCGTCGTGGGACAGCCGTGACGGCCACGACGCCCCCGGCTCGCCGCGGCCGCCGTCCGGCCGGGGAGGACACGCGCGCCCGGATCACCGAGGCGGCGCGGAGCGAGTTCGCCGACAAGGGGTACGAGGGCACGTCGATGCGGTCGGTGGCTCGGGTGGCGGGCGTGGACCCCGCGTTGGTGCACCACTATTTCGACGGCAAGGCCGATCTCTTCGCGCAGGCCGTCGTCATGACCCGGGTGAACCCCGCCATGCTCGTGGAGCGCGTGCTGGACGGACCTGTGGACGCGCTCGGCGAGCGACTGGTCCGGACGTTCCTCGCGGTGTGGGACGACCCCGACAACCAGGAGCGCCTCGTCGCGCTCGTCCGGGCCGTCCACACCAACGACGAGGTCGGCGCGCTGTTCCGGCAGTTCGTCGCCCGGGAGGTCGTCGGCCGGGTCACGCGGCGCACCCAGGTTTCCGACCCGGAGCTCCGGGGTGCCCTGGCCGCCGCCCAGATCGTCGGACTGGCGACGACGCGGTACGTGGTCCGCATGCCAAGAATGGTTGACGCAAGTCCCGACGAGCTGGCCCGTTGGCTTGGGCCGAGCCTGCAGCGTTACCTCGTCGATCCGTGAAGCTAACCGCCGAGCGCCGTCCCATGTCGCGTGGACGGTGCACCATCCGGAACCTCCTTACGCTGAGCTCTACGACCCCCGGCACATCCAACGTGGATCCGCGTGGGCCCATTGCGGCGGCGGCGCTTTGGGGTGGTGATGACGTCGTGGCCGTCGACGCGGGTGCCGGCCCGTGCACGTCGATCAGTCCGCGGTTCAGGTTGATGTCGCGGTGTACATCAACACTGGTTGACGTCCGCGTGCGGGCCCGGCAACTCTCTGGCGGAGGACGGCGCCGCCTCTGCGGGTGAAGTTGTCTGCGCCGCCTGTGTGGAGTTGGGTCGGCGCCGATGAGCCGCCAGGCGGCGATCAGACGATTTCGTCAGGGCCGGTGTCGGCCAGACTCGGCTCCGGCAGTTGGAGGGATGCTCTCGATGCGGCTGCGCACAGGACGACACGCTCGGCGCCCGACGCGCACCTGAATGAGGAGGTTTGGGAGCGGATCTAGGGTTCCACGCCCCATGTGCCCGGGCGGTCCCCGGACCACCGTGGAGTACTCCGAGAACGCCCTACGAAGGGATGATCCGCCATGATCCGTCGACACCGCCTCGTGTCCGCTGCTTTGGCCGCCGGTGCCGCCGCCGCACTGACCGTCGTGGCCGCTGCCCCGTCCTACGCGGACCGACCAGGCCCCAGGATGCCGGGTGACCACTCCGATCTACCGTTGACCTTCGACGCCGGCGTGGTCTGTCCCTTCCAGGTCACCATCTCCTTGGAGGTGGCGCATGATTGGTCTCGTGAAGAGTCGCCGGGGGTGCTGCGCGGCTCCGGGCGACTGGTCCTGCGGTTCACCAACGACGACACCGAGACCAGCGTCGTTCGGAACGTCTCAGGGCCCGGTCCTTCAGCTTCGACGCCGCCGGCAACTTGACGGCCATCGACGTCAGCGGGGCCTCGCTGGGATGGCAGACAGAAGGGAGCGACCTTACCGGCACCATCGGCACCGCGCTGTATGTGTCGCACGGCCCCTTCCACTACAACGGCGACTTGCAGTTGGTGTCGTACTCCGGCACCTACGAGAACATCTGCAATGTCCTCGAATGACGGAGTCCTCACGTCCTCACCGCCCTGGATGTGCTTCCGCGTTCCGGATTATCGCCAGGCAGCGATCCTTGGCCCCGCCGATCTTCTTCAGCGGTTACGTGTCATCACCGATGATTCCGGCAAACCCGCATCCGGTCGCCGGCCAACGTTCCTCGCGTGGAGTTGCTGCGAGCTGACGGGCACGTTGGCACCGCGGTAACGGGGAAAGGATGCCGCTCGGTATGCGGCCGGACGAGTGCCCGATCTGCCGAACACGACCAAGCATCAGCGGGTCGCGGATTCGCTGAGATGTCCTCGACTCCGGACCCCTTGGAATAAGAGGCCGCTGGACCGTGTCTGAGACCTAGTGGGCGGTGTGCAGCACCTACGGCTGCGCTCCAACTGGGCGGTGTGCAGCATCTCCGAGACCCGCCCTATCAGGGCCGGAAGGATGTGCTCGGGCATCGGTGCGAGCGGGCAACGAGGCGTTGACTGTTTCGTGTCGATCGAGGTCGTGGCCACGAGATCGAACTGGCCGCCCGCGGCGTCTCCGGGTGGCGATGCCCACTGATCACAGAGACCCAAGCCCCTCGAGACTTTGGCGCCGCGGTCGCGGGCGTAGCTGCGTCACACGGTGAAGGCGGTGTTCATGTCCAGCTTGCCGACGTAGGCGAGCGCGCCTTGGCCTGTTCGAGCACGATCCGGCTGTTCAGGGCGTGCTGCGGTTGATCGTTGATGACGTCGCGGTCGGCGGCGGACTTTTCGTTGACGATCGCGACGCTGGCGACGTGCATGAGGGCTTGGGGGGAGTGCCGGGTCGTTGGCGTCGAGCGCGCCGGGGCGGTCCCCGAACAGGCCGAGGGCGCCGAGGACGGGTCGCGCAGTCGCATCGGTGCGGCGTGGACCAAGGCGAAGCCAAGGGTTTGCGCGGCGGGGAGAACTGCGGCCAACGCTGTACCTGATCGGCAGGGGTCGGGACCGTGACCGGGTGACCGGGTGGCCGGTGTGGTTTCGGTCCAGGCACCGGCCTTCCTCGCGCTGCAGCTGGAACACCTCCAGGTCGTGGGTGCGTTCGGAGAAGCGGCGATGAGACCCGGTCAGGGCTCCAGAAGGGTGCGCACCAGGGTGTCCGCCACCCAGTCCCGGTAGGCCCTTGGTGACCAGCCCCGTTCGGTGACCAAGCTGTCGTAGTTGCAGCGCGAACACACCGTCACCAGCATGTCGGCAGCACGCTCGGGCGACAGGCCGGTGCGCAGAGCTCCTCGCTCACCCAGTTGAGAAAGTACGTGCCGCGTGCCCGCCAGGCGGCGTCTCCCATAACCGTCTCGCAGCTCGGCGAGCTCCGGCGTGCTCTGCGCTGCCTCGTCGAGGACTCGCAGGATCCCCCCAGCCCGGCCATACACCCCGGGCTGGGTGGCTGCGTATAGCTGAAGCTTGCGGACCGGGTCCTCCTCCTCGATCACCCGCCGAATTCCGGGTCGCTCCTCGACCCTTAGCGCGGCATTGTCGATCCCCCCAGCGAGGGCGGTCTCGACGACGGCGGCCAGGAGCCCCGCCTTTCCGGGCGCCGCACGGTAGACCGTCTCCACAGCCACCCCGGCCTCTGTCGCGATGCTCGGGATGGTGGCACCGGCATACCCACGCTCGAGGAAGACGCGGTGCGCGGCGTGCAGGATTCGTTCCCTGGTCTGCGCCGCACGCGCTGTGCGCAGCGTGGCGTCGTAGCGTCGCCGGGGCCTTGTGTTCTCCGACATTGAGGAGAATGATACTGGCATCAATTCCTGGTGCAACGACGCCACTCAGCAAGGGCCACGCCATGACAGATACTCGAGGCAAGAACATCGACGGGGTAGTGGAGATCGCGCGAAGCCCGCGCGAGGTGTTCGGGTACATCGCCGACCCGGCCCGTCTGCCCGAATGGCAACCCGACGTGGTGCGTGCCGCGTTCGACGAGCCCGCGGCGGTCGGGGTGGGCGCACGCGGCCGGGAAGTCCGGCACGTCATGGGGTCCGATCGCTCAATCAGCTGGGAGGTCACCGACTACAGCCCGGACCAGCGCTATGCGGTCCGGGGCGTCGACGGCCCGGTCCGGGCGCACGTCACCATGGACTTGAGCCCAAGCACCCGCGCAACAGGCACCCGTTTGAGGTATGGCATCGCCTTCGAAGGCCACGGAATCGGCAGGCTGATCGCCACGTTCGCGCGAAATGGCGCCCGAAAGGATCTTCCCGCCATGCTGGACAGTCTCAAGCGGCGGCTGGAGGAAGCGTCGGTGTGAACTGGCGAGGACTTCCGTTGAGTTCTGTTGCGAGGGTGGAAGATCGGTGGGCGCAGATCCGCGAGAGGATCGGGACGTGCTTCGGCTTGCGCCGAGTATGGACGAGGCTGTCCAGCGCACGGTGGCCGACCGGCCGGAGTTTCGTGCCACCGATCCCGGCTAGGTTTCCCATCCCAGTGATCCGGGCGGAGGCGGATGTTGACGGGGTCACGCCACTGGTCCGCAGG
>Ga0307317_10000571_pt1 | contig 10993 bp, 13 predicted proteins | sample ER_DNA_357_FD_194498 | JGI IMG/M metagenome (GOLD analysis project Ga0307317, IMG submission 194498) | Bulk soil microbial communities from the East River watershed near Crested Butte, Colorado, United States - ER_DNA_357 | ecosystem: Environmental > Terrestrial > Soil > Floodplain | place...
CACTCCGGTCTTCCTGGATGAGCTTCGCGATCTTGGACGTCGCGTGGATGACTGTCGTGTGGTCGCGTCCGCCGAACTTCTTCCCGATCTTGGGCAGGGAGCTGTCGGTGAGCTCGCGGCAGAGATACATAGCCACCTGCCGGGGATAGACGATCTGCTGCGAGCGGCGATCGCCGGTGAGCTCCTGCATGGAGATGCCGAAGCGCTCGACGACTGCGTCCTGGATCCGCTCGACGGAGACCTCGGGCAGCTCGCCCTGTGGAAAGACGTCCTTGAGCACTTCCTGGGCCAGCTCGACCGTCATCGGCCGGCCGGTGAGGGACGAGAAGGCGACGACGCGCGTGAGCGCGCCCTCGAGCTCGCGGATGTTCGTCGAGATGCGGCTCGCGATGAACGTGAGGACCTGTGTATCGGGCACGTGGATCGCGTCCGTCTTCACCTTCTTCCTGAGGATCGCGATGCGGGTCTCGAGGTCGGGCGCCTGGATGTCCGTGATGAGGCCCCATTCGAACCGCGAGCGCAGGCGCGCCTCGAGGGTCGCGATCGCGCGCGGCGGGCGATCCGACGAGATGACGATCTGCCGGCCGGCCTCATAGAGCGAGTTGAAGGTGTGGAAGAACTCCTCCTGGATCCGCTCCTTGTGCTCGAAGAACTGGATGTCGTCGATGAGGAGCACGTCGTAGTGGCGGTAGCGCTGCTTGAACCCCTCGATGCGCTTGTCGCGGAGCGAGTTGATGAAGTCGTTCATGAAGATCTCGCTCGTCACGTAGCGCGCGGAGAGGTTGCGCGAGTGCTCGCCGATGTAGCTCGCGATCGCCTGGAGGAGGTGTGTTTTTCCGAGGCCCGTGCCGCCATAGATGAAGAGAGGGTTGTAGGCCTGGGCCGGCGCCTCGGCGACTGCGAGCGCGGCCGCGTGCGCGAAGCGGTTCGACGACCCGATGACAAAGAGGTCGAAGGTGTACTTCGGATTCAGGCCCTCGCCGAACCGCGCCGGCGGCGGAGACTCGAACTGCTGCGACTCGTCGAGCTCGCGCACCGCGAGTCGGACGGTGCGGTCGCTTCCCACCGTCTCGCGGATCGCGGCATGGATGAGGTCGAGGAAGTGATCCTCGATCCACGTGCGCGTGAAGTCGTTGGGCACGGCGAGAACGAGGTGCTCACCGCTGAGCTCGATCGGCTCCGTGTCGGCGAACCACGTCGTAAACGTCGATTCGCTCAGTGCGTCCCTGAGGCGGTTCGATACCTCGGTCCACAGTGATTCCGCGCTCAGTTCAGCAGGGCGTTGCACGCCGGCTTGTTGCTCCCTCCGCCAGAGTCCGGGAAGCGGCGATCATAGCAACGCCACCGAGGGCCCTCAACGCTTGAAAACATGCGGCTCGATGCGCGAAAAACGGGCTCTGAGCAGGCAAATTCTTCCTTTCCACAGCAGTCTCCACAGCTGTGGAAAGGTGGTGCGAGGCCTGTGGCCATGCGGTCTTTCGCCTGTGGATTTCCGCATTTGAAGATTTTGCGACATTGATCGCTCGGCCGCTCTGCCGGAGACCTCGCGCGCGTCCGTTGCGGCCATCCGGAGGTGCCGCGTGGCTCGGCCGAGCCACCGGCCGGGCGGCGGGCTTCTCTATACTGGCCGGTGGCCGGCAGGGGCCGGCCGCATCCCGCCATCTTCTTCTCGCACCTCTCTTGAAACGCACCTTCCAGCCGAACGTTCGACGCCGGAAACGCCGGCACGGATTCCGGGCGCGGATGTCGACCCGCGCCGGCCGCGCGGTTCTCAAGCGCCGCCGCGCCAAGGGGCGCAAGCGTCTCTCGGCCTGAGCCGGGTTGAAACGTCGCCATCGCCTCTCTCGCTCACGCGACTTCGACGCCGTCTACCGGCACGGCCGCTCCACGGCCACGCGCTATCTCGTCCTCTACGCCTTCCCGCGCGAGGAAGGTGACGACCTCGGGCCGCGCCTCGGCCTCGCCGTCTCGCGGCAGCTCGGGGGTGCGGTCGAGCGGAACCGGATCAAGCGGCGCCTACGGGCGGCGTTCGAGCAGATCGAGGACGATCTTCCCGTGGGCAACGACTACGTCCTGATTGCCAGGCCCGGCCTGGGCGAGGCGATCGAGAGCCGCGGGTTCGAGTGGCTCGGCGACCGCGTCGCCGAGGTCTTCCAGAAAGAGCGCGCGACGGCGTGAGCTCGGTCGCGATCCTCCTCATCCGCGGCTACCGCAGGGTCCTGTCGCCGTTCGCCGCCGCGACCGCGCTCGGCAACCCGCGCTGCAAGTACCACCCGTCCTGCTCGGCGTACGCGCTCGAGGCCTACCGCGAGTTCGGCTTCGTCCGCGGGACCGTGCTGGCCGCGTGGAGGCTCCTGCGCTGCAACCCGTGGAGCCACGGTGGAGTCGACTATGCGCGCGACCAGCGGATCTTCCCGCTCCGAGGACGCTCGTGATCTTCGCCATCGCCAACCCGCTCCGCCCGATCGAGAACATCATGACGACGGTTCTCGAGTGGATCCACTCCACGATGGGCCTCCCGTGGGCGTGGGCGATCATCGTCCTCACGCTGATGGTGCGAATCGTGATCGTCCCGTTGACGGTCAAGCAGATCCGCTCGATGCAGCATCTCCAGGCGCACGCCCCCGAGCTCAAGGCGCTGCAGCAGAAGTACAAGCACGACAAGCAGCGCATGAACGAGGAGGTCATGAAGTTCTACCGGGAGAACAAGATCAACCCGGCGGCCTCATGCCTTCCGGTCCTGATCCAGATCCCGGTCTTCATCTCGCTCTACTACGTGCTCAAGGACTTCGAGAAGGAGGTGTTCCCGCAGTACCCGGGCTCCGACCTCGGCTGGCTCGGGATCGTCCCGAACATCACGACGAGCATCACGGACCACTGGTCGGGCTGGCTCCTGCTCGCGATCTACGTCATCAGCCAGGTGGCCTCGACGTACTTCATGTCCACCACGATGGACCCGCGCCAGCGGTGGATCTTCATGGCCCTCCCGCTGGTGTTCGTCCTCTTCATCGTCAACGCGTCGTTCCCGGTCGGCCTCCTTCTCTACTGGGTGACGACGAACCTTTGGACGGTCGGCCAGGGGCTCGTGACGAGGCGGCTGATGCCGAAGCCGCAGGCCGCGCCGAAGCGCTCGTCGCGTACCCCGCCGAAGGAGATCGCCGCCGAAGACGGCGCGACCGCGGTCGGCAAGGCGGCCCAGCCCTCGCGGACGACTTCCGGGCCGCAGCGTGTCAAGCGCCGGAAGAAGAAAGGCCCTCGGTCGAGGCGATGAGCGAGACCGAGCGGGAGCTTTCCGAGACCGAGGTCGAGGCGACCGGCGAGACCGTCGGAGAGGCGAAGTGGGCGGCGCTCCGCGAGCTCGAGCGGCGCTTCCCCGGGATCGACAAGTCGGCGGTCAGCTTCGCGGTTCTCTCGGAGGGCGAGCGCGGGCTCCTCGGCGTCGGCTATGCGCCTGCGCGCGTGATCGCGAAGGCGGGAGCCGTTCCTCCGCCTGTGGAGGCCGCCGACGAAGAACCGGATTCCCCGGCCGCGCGCCTACGGGAGCTCCTCGACCGCGTGTGCACGGCGCTCGGTGCTCCAGTGCGCATCGAGATCCATGAGGACGAGGAGCAGCTCACCGCCACGCTGACCGGCCCGGACCTCGGGCTCGTGATCGGCAAGCGTGGCCAGACGATCGACGCGATCCAGTACCTGGCGACCGCGATCGTCTTCCGCGGGGTGGACGAGCGGAAGAGCATCCTCGTCGACGCGGCCGGCTACCGCGACCGGCGCCGGGCGACGCTCGAGCAGCAGGCCGACCGTGCGGCTTCGGAGGCGGTCGCAGCCGGCGAGGCGGTCGCGCTCGACCCCATGTCGGCGGTCGAGCGGAAGATCGTGCACGTGCATCTGCAGGAGCGCGAGGACGTCGAGACGGCAAGCGATGGCAACGAGCCCCACCGCTTCGTCGTCGTACGCCCTGTCTGACGAGCGGCTCGACCGCTGGCTGGCGGCGCTGCTCGCGACGCCGGGCCTGACCGCGATCCAGGACGACGCCGAGGCGCGGGCGACCCTGCTCGGCGGAGCTCTCGCCGCGTCCGACCTGCTCGGCGACGGGCCGGTCATAGACGTCGGCTCCGGCGGGGGCTCACCCGGAGTTCCGCTTGCGTCGGTTCGCCCGGACCTGGAGTTCGTCCTGCTCGAGTCGGCCAGACGCAAGTGCGATTTCCTTCGGGAGGTCGCGACTGGGTTCGAGAACCTCGCCGTGGTCTGCGAGCGGGCCGAGGAGCATGCGGCCGGCGTAGGCCGCGACTCCTATGGGACGGCGCTGGCGAGGGCTCTCGCGACGCCTCCGGTGGCTGCCGAATGGTGCCTTCCGCTGGTGCGGCCGGGCGGCCGGGCTGTGCTCTTCGTCGGCCCGAGCGCGGACCTCGAGGCCGTGGCGAAGGTAGCCGGCGAGCTCGCTGCGGAGGTCGAGGAGAGTCCTTCGGGGTTCCTCCTGCTCCGGAAGACGGGGCCCACTCCAGAGCGCTTTCCGCGCCGGCCCGGCGTGGCGAAGAAACGTCCTCTCGCCTGACTAGGGTTCATGCCGTGGGGACGATCCTCGCGCTCGCCAATCAAAAGGGCGGAGTCGGCAAGACGACGACCGCCGTGAACGTCGCCGCCTGCCTCGCCGAGGCGGGCGCGAAGACGCTCGTGGTCGACCTCGATCCGCAGGCAAATGCGACCTCGGGCCTCGGTGAGCGTGCGAACGGGACGTCGTCCTACGACCTGCTGGACGGTGCCCCGCTCGCGGAAATCGTCCACACGACCCGCTTCGAGAACCTCGACGTCGTACCCTCGCGCCCCGAGCTGGCCGGCGCTGCCGTCGAGCTGGCGGCGCACGGCGACGGCGAGTCCTTCCTCGCAGGCGCTCTGGAGCCCGCGCGCGAGAGGTACTCCTACGTCTTCGTCGACTGCCCCCCCTCCCTGGGGCCGCTGACGGTCAACGGTCTCGCGGCTGCGGATCGCGTTCTCGTCCCGGTGCAATGCGAGTACTACGCGCTCGAGGGACTCGCGCAGCTTCTCCACTCCGTCGAGCTCGTGCGCGCGCGCCTCAACCCGAAGCTCGCGCTCGCGGGGATGCTCCTGACGATGGTGGACGGGCGCACCCGGCTCGCGGCCGACGTGGCTGCCGAGGTGAGGCGCCATTTCGGCGAGCTCGTCTTCGAGGCCGTCGTCCCGCGGAGCGTCCGCCTCGCCGAGGCGCCGAGCCACGGCCTGCCCATCACTGCCTACGACCCGGCCTCCGCCGGCGCTGACGCGTACTACCGAGTCGCGAGCGAGCTTGTCGACCGCACCTAACAGAAGGGGACTGGGCCGCGGGCTCGAGGTTCTCATCGGAGGTGGCGCCTCCTCGGCCGAGCTGCTGCAGATTCCACTCGGCTCGATCCGCGCGAACACGCGCCAGCCGCGAAAGCACATCGACGCGGACGGGATCCGCGGCCTCGCCGAGTCGGTCCGCGCGCAGGGAGTCATGCAGCCCGTCGTCGTCCGGCCGGCAGAGGGCGGCGGCTACGAGCTCATCGCCGGCGAACGCCGCTGGCGTGCTGCCCGGGCGGCCGGGCTCGCGACCATCCCCGCCCTTGTGCGCGAGAGCGACGACCGCGAGTCGCTCGTCCTTGCGCTGGTCGAGAATGTGGCGCGCGAGGATCTCTCCCCGATCGAGGAAGCGCGTGCCTACGCCGTGCTCATGGACGAGTTCGCGCTCTCCCTCGGCGAGGTGGCGGAGCGCGTGGGCCGGTCGAAGCCGACGGTCTCGAACCGGGTGCGGCTGCTCGAGCTTCCGGAGGACGTCCTCGGCCTCATGGAGCGCGGACTTCTCACCGAGGGTCACGCCCGCGCGATTCTGTCCGTTCCCGATCACGACGACCGGCGCGCCCTCGCGCGGAAGGTCGTCGCCCAGGGTCTGTCGGTCCGCGCGACCGAGCGCGCCGCCCGCTGGGCCGGCGCCCAGACGAAGCCGCGGAAGTCGCGCCGAATCGACCCGGCGCTTGCCGAACGCGCTCGGAAGTCGCTCGAGGCGATGACCGGCGCGACGGTCAAGGTGACCGACACGCGCATCGAGATCCCATTCGCCGACGAAGTCGGGCTCGCGGAGATCGTCGAATCGCTCGAGGCCCGTAACTGAACTCCTCGGCGGCTCGTCATGCGTAGGTGCGGCCCTGGGTGCAGGACAACGAGTCTCTCGAAGCGATCAACCAGGACGAGTTGGTGCGCCAGCTCGTCCGTCGGATGGCCGGCCTCGCCCGCGGCGGCAAGCCCCCAGGCTTCGTCGCAGCCGTCGGCGCGGACGCGGAGCTCGATGCCGAGACGAAGGCGACGATGCTCGAGCTGGCACGCGACGAGACGTTCCTCCTAGCCTGCGAGGACTACATGCGCGCGACCGCCTATCTGCACTGAGACGGCCGCTACAATGCGCGCGGCTCGGGCGATTAGCTCAGTTGGTTAGAGCGCCGCTCTGATAAGGCGGAGGTCCCTGGTTCGAATCCAGGATCGCCCACTTCTTCGTGCCGGCTTCCGTTTTCCGAACCCCCGGCGGGGCAACGAAGGTACCGGGCTAGAATCAGAACGAGGCCCAGACGCGATGCAGGAAATGGTCATCTACGGCGTGAGCTTCGACATGGTCGGCAAGCAGCCGATCGTGCTTCTGAAGACAGCCGACGGCAACAAGTTCCTGCCGATCTGGATCGGTCACCCTGAGGCTGCGGCGATTCTCATGAAGCTCCAGGGCGCCTCGACCCCTCGGCCGATGACGCACGATCTCCTCACCGAGGTGCTTTCGAAGCTCGAGGCTCGCGTCGTTCGCATCGCGGTGACCGAGCTCCGTGAGAACACGTTCTACGCGCTCATCACCGTCGCAGTGAACGGCAGCGAGATCGAGATCGACTCCCGCCCGAGCGACGCCATCGCCCTTGCTGTCCGCTCCGAGGCGCCGATCTTCGCCGACGACTCGGTCATCGAGGAGAGCGCGATCGAGTTCGAGCACGAGGACGACGTCAACGAGGAGCAGATGGTCGAGGAGTTCAAGAAGTTCCTCGACGACGTCAAGCCCGACGACTTTATCCCCGAGGCCTAGCCCAGCTCGCGCTTCGTGAGCTCGAGGAGCTTCGTGTGGAGCTCCCGCAGGCCGTCGGCCGAGAGCGGGCCGCCGTTTTCCCGCTCGAGCTCGGCGAGGAGCGCCTCCTCGCGGCCCTTGTCCAGGAAGTCGTAACCCATCGCGGCTTTGTGCTCCTTCAGTCGGCGCACGAGCTCGAGCCGGCGGTTGACTGCGCTGACGATCTCGTGATCCGCGGACGTGATCTCCGCCCGCAACTCCTGCACGCGGGGGTCGGAGCCGGGGTCGCCTTGCATCAGGCGAAGATATAGACCGCCGTGCCCACTGCCCAGCGGTCATAGAACCCGGGCGCAGACCACATCGGGGTACGGACACAGCCGTGGCTTGCCTGGTAGGCCGGCACGGAGTGATACCCGTGGATGGCGAAGGCGCCCGTGAAGAAGAGCGAGTAGTACATCCCACTGCCGTTCAGTCCAGGGACCTTGCCGTAGACGTGGAACTTGCCGACCGGCGTGTTCCCGGTCGCCCCGGTGGAGACGTGCGTGATGCGGACGACTTTGCCCTTCCGCACCTCGTAGAGGACCTGCAGGGTCTTCGAGACCTCGACGTGGTTCCCCCTGGCAACGCGCGCCTTGGGTACCTTGGCCCGCCCGAGCACCCGCCAGACGCCGCGGGAGACCCGGCCTGTGCGGGCCATCCTGTGCACCTTCTGGAAGGCGAGCACCGCCTCGTAGGTGTCGTAGGCGTAGTAGCCGTTCGGACCTCCGCGCACGATGTGGCGAAGCGCGGCGAGCCGGCGTTCGAGCGCCAGCACCGCGGTCCCGTGTGTGCCGGTGGAGAGCGCCGGCGCGAGGATGCGGTAGTACCTCCGCGCCGTGAAACCCTTGTATCCCTGATGCGGCGCGAGAACGAGGCGCGCTCGATGGCGGCCGAGCCGGTCGGTCGGAAGGAAGACCGTGTAGTGGCCGTCCTGTTTGACGCGGACGTGCCAGTCGCGCGCGCCGACCTTCAGGGTGAGAGACGCTGCCGAAGCGGGGCGCAGGCGTCCTTTCAGGACTAAGCGGTTGCCCGGATAGCGGAGCCCGGCCATGCGCCGTGTGAGGATCGGCTTGAGCTTCAGGTCGACCGGGTCGGAGACGTCGCTGGCGGTCTCGACGTGGTAGGCGCCCGGCTGGATGGCCGGGAAGGCGAAGCCGAAATCACCCGTCGTCGAGTCGGCGTCAGCCGTCTGCCCCGTCGAGGCGCCGTTGTAGAAGAGCTCGACGACGTCCCCGGGTGCGGCCGTCCCTCTGAGCGTCACCTGTGATCCGTACCGCGGCGCCGAGGGGTGGGCGGCGAGCGGGATGGTCGCGCCTGCGGTCGCGGGTGCTGCGACGGCGAGGAAGAGGACGACGAGGAGAGCCCGGCGCACGGGCGAAATCTGACAGACGACCCGGTTAGTACGCCAGCTGCAGGTAGACGACGAGGATGCCGACCGCGTTGAAGAAACCGTGCGCGAGAACGCCGGGCCAGACACTGCCGGAGCGGAGGCGGACCCATCCGAGCGCGATGCCGAAGAGGACGAGCGGAGGCAGCGCGCCGAGAACCCCGTGACTGAAGCCGAAGACGAGCCCGGTTATGACCACTGCCGACATCCCGCCGAAGAACTGGAGCGCACGGACCCCGAGCCCGCGGAAGAAGAGCTCCTCGGCGAACGGCACGACCGTGCTGACGAGCACGCCGTTCAGGAGAAACGCCCTCGCATGCTCGGGCTGCCACTCGTCGGGTGACAGACCCTGCTCTCGGCCTCCGTGGAGGAGCGGCTCCAGGAGGACGCTGAGGATGAGCACGCCGATGATGAAGCCGAAGGCGATGCCGACCCAGCGCCAGCGAAACGGGTTCAGGCCGAGCGCGCGCGGGGTCCGCGGGTACGGGATCGCGAGGGCGAACGTGAGGCCGACGAGGGCGGCGTACCAGACGATGGTCGTGACCGCGAAGTCGTAGTCGTAGAAGATGTTCTTCGTGTCCTCGGTGCTGATCTCGCGGCTGAGGAAGCTCCCCGCGACGAAGAGGACGGCCAGGAGCGACCATCCGAAAAACGGGACGGCTTTATAGTCGCTCGAGGGCGTTGCCGAAGTCGGCGACGATGTCGTCTGCATCCTCACACCCTATGGACACGCGCAGAAGCCCAGGCGTGATCCCCGCGGCCGCGAGCTGCTCCTGGGAGAACTGCCGGTGGCTCGTCGAGGCCGGGTGCGAGACGACGGTGTCCACGCCGCCGAGGCTGGTCGCGCGCTTGCAGAGCTCGAGGCCGTTCATGAACGCCTCACCTGCCTCGCGGCCCCCGTCGAGCTCAGCGGCGAGCATCCCGCCCGAGCCAGCGAGCTGACGCTTCGCCAGCTCGTGCTGGGGATAGCTCTCGAGCCCGGCGTAGTAGACGCGCTTGGCCCGGGGATGGCCTTCGAGGAAGCGGGCGACGGTCAGCGCGTTCGTGCAGTGGCGCTCCATGCGGAGCGCGAGCGTCTTCAGGCCTCGCCGGAGGAGGTAGGCGGGGAAGGCGTCGAGCACCGCGCCGGTGTCGATCTGCCATGCCCGTGCCCGCGCGACGGACTCGGTGTTCCCGGCGAAGACGCCCGCGGTCACGTCGTGGTGCCCGTTCAGGTACTTCGTCGCCGATTCGCACACGATGTCGGCACCGAGCTCGAGCGGGCGGCAGAGGGCGGGCGATGCGAACGTGTTGTCCACGATCATGAGCCCGTCGCCCTTCGTTGCGGCGATCGCGTCGAGGTCGGCGACGGGGAGGCCGGGGTTCGACATCGTCTCGACGTAGCGAACGTCGGCGGGACGCTGCCAGGCCTCGTGGTCGGTGACGTCGAGATGCACGACCTCGACTCCCAGCGGCTTCAGACGCTGCTCCGCGAAGGCGTACGTGGCGCCATAGAGCTGCTTCGCGCAGAGCAGGGTGTCCCCGGGCTGGAGCGTCGTCATGAGCGCCGCCGAGATCGCCGCCATTCCGGAGCCGAATGCCTGCGCGGCCTCGGCACCCTCGAGGTCGGCAAGCACGCCGTTGAGTTCCTCGACGGTAGGGTTGCGGAGGCGCGAGTAGAGGAAGCCGTATTCCTCCTCGCTCATCACGCGCCCGAAGGTGGCGGCGTCGTCGAAGGAGAACGTCGTGGCCGTGACGACGGGCTGGACGACAGGCTCGCCCGGAGCGTCGGGAAGCGCGCGACCGTGAATCGCGCGCGTTGAGAAGCCGCGGTTCTTCATAGGCCCAGCCGTACGGGGAGCGTAGCGAGCGGAGGGGGCTCGAAGCCGAGGCCGGCGGCGAGAGCGCCGGCCTGGTCGGCCTTGTCGTCTCCGATGTGGATGGCGCGCTCGGGTCGCACACTGACCCGCCTCAGCGCCTCCTCGAACACTTTGGGATCAGGCTTCTCGGCGCCGGTCTCCGCGGAGCTGACGATCGCGGAGAGATATGGGGCGAGCCCTGCCTGCTCGAGCTGTTCGCCGATGCCGACGTCCCAGTTCGTCACGCAGGCGAGCTCGAGCCCGGCCCGCCGCAGCCGGCGAAGCGCCTCCACCACGCCGTCGAGCGGGCGGAAGACGAGCGCGCCGACGAAGGCGGGGGCGAACTCCTCCGCCTCGAGTTCCGGCGCCACGCCCTGCAGGAAGACGCCCGCGCAGCGGTTCCTCAGGTCGAGCAGCGTGGCGTCGTCCCTTCCCTCTCCCTTGTGGACGAGGTAGTAGTCGACCTCCGAGGCGAAGGCGGCGGCGACGGGCTTCGCGTCCCGCTCCAGGCCGCGCTCGGCGAGGGCGGCCTGCAGGCGGCCGACCGGGTTCTCGAGCTCGACAAGCGTGCCGAACGCGTCGATCGTGACCGCATCGACGCTCTCGCCGCTACTGGAAGGCATCCGGGTGAAGCGCCCGGGCGATCGCCTCGAGCCC
>Ga0307317_10000573_pt1 | contig 10966 bp, 7 predicted proteins | sample ER_DNA_357_FD_194498 | JGI IMG/M metagenome (GOLD analysis project Ga0307317, IMG submission 194498) | Bulk soil microbial communities from the East River watershed near Crested Butte, Colorado, United States - ER_DNA_357 | ecosystem: Environmental > Terrestrial > Soil > Floodplain | place: USA...
CGTCAAAGCTCATGCTTCGCGTCTGTCGCCAGCCGCTAAGGAGTTCGACGACGACGGAAATCAGATCCACGTCTCGTCTTTTCCGGTTCTTTGGTGTGCTCACGACGCCTCCTGTATAGCTCCGACGGACTCCAACGACCGCCTGCTCCAGGTCGACGTCACCCCAGCGAAGAGCAAACAGTTCGCTTGCCGCATCCCTCTCTTGAGTGCAACCGAACACAACGTCTTGGAGCTCGCGTCGCTGAGTTCGGCGAATAGGCGCGGAAGTTCCTCGTTCTCGAAGTAGGCTGCCTCTTTCCTTTCCGGGGCGGGTCTGTGCCGCGAAGGTGCTTCGCGCGCGTCGAGGGCGAACATTTTCTTTCGCACAACTTTCTGTTGAGTGTGCGAGGTCATCGGGGCCAAGTGTTTCCACGTACTTCGCGCCAAAAGTTTTCTTAGCGTGTGCGATCGTCGACCCTACGACGTAACGGTCGACGGCTTCCGTTCTAGTGAATCGAGCCACCGAGCACCCCATCCGAAAATCGCACCTCAGGTTGATGTCGCCCCGACCTTTCTGATGCGCGGGCCCAATTTGGCTCCGAAAGGATGTTGTCGCATGGGGGCACGGAGCGGCCCACATCCACTTGCAGAGCGTGCTTCATGCGGTGGGGATGCGCGCCGCCCGGCGCGAGGCCGACTAACGGGCCGGCGCCGGAGCGGAGGGCACGTGCGCCGCGATGCATCGGGCTGCGACGTCGGTGCCGCAGACGAAGCGCATTGCCGGGCCGAACGTGTGGGCGGCGGGCAGGCCGGCGAAGTAGAGGCCGGGCCTGGACGACTCGAAGTGCCGCGACAGTTTCGGTGCGTCTCTCACCAGCTCCAACTGAGAGCGCAGCTCCGGGGCGAGGAACGTGAGGCGCTCGAGGTCGATCCGGTAGCCCGTGCCCGCGATCGCGTGATCGACCTCGAGCTCGCGGGGCTGTCCGCCGTTCGCGAGGATCAGCCGCACGCCGTCGCCGACAGGGCTCGCCTCGACGATTCGACTTCCCGTCACGACCGGCACGTCCGGCTTTAGCCGGTCGCGGAGCCACCAGGCGCCGGCCGGGCCGAGCGTCGTCCGGGCGATGCGGACGCGGCGGTCCTCCGGAAGGAAGCGAAACGACGGCGTGAGCCTCGAGTACACCCAGAGCTTCCATCCGATCCCGAGCGGCGCGTCGGGCTCCCGCAGGCGGGCGAAGAGGGGACGCGGAAGCTCCGCAGGCCTGGGGTTCCAGCGCAGGCCCGGCGCGCGAACGACGAGCTGCGGCAAGGCTCCCCGCTCGCGGAGCAGGACGGCCGTCTCCAGCGCCGACTGTCCGCCGCCGACGACGGCCACACGACGACCGCGCAGCTGCTCGAACGAGGCATGCTCGGAGGCGTGCGTGACGAGTTCGTGGGGAAGCCCGCGCAGCTCCGCCGGCACGTACGCGAACGGCATGACGCCGGTCGCGACCACGACGCTGCGCGCGGCGACGAGTTCGCCGTCCGCGAGCTCGAGCACGAAGCCGAACGGATCGTCCTCGATGCGCACGACGTCGCGCTCGTCGACGTCTCCGACCGCGCGCTCGCGGAACCAGTCGCCGTACGCGATGAACGTGTCGAGCGACACCGGACGGGCGACGTCGTCGTAGTCGCGCCCCGTCTCGGCGCAAAAGTGGCGGAGCGTGTACCTCCGGCCCGGGTCGCTGAGGCTGGACGCGAAGCCCTCGGACTTGAGGAACATTCCTTCTGGCATGTGCGAGCGCCACGTGCTCATCGGCCGGCCGAAGATGCGTACCGGCCCGGTCGTTGCTTTCAGATGCGCCGCGATCGAAAGCCCGTAGGGCCCCGCGCCTACGACGGCGACCTCGCAGGAGCTGCTCATGGTGATGACCTCCCTTCAAGGGGTTGCTTGCGGACGACCCGGTCGATGGCGCGCAGCCCGAAGCCCGCGGTCGCGAGCAGGACCGGCCGCGGGTCGGAAAGGCTGACGTAGTCGTAGGCGGCGGGTCGCAGAAAGTCGCGGGCGAAGATCGCGACCGCCCGGCCTGCCGGGACCAACTCGGGCCGCCCCGGACGGAGCAGCGTCTCGCGCAGCCAGCGCAGGTCGCCGCCGAGCCAGCGCATGCGGAGCCCGCGCCTGTACCAGTTCGCGTCGGGGACCTCCTCGCCGGTTGCCCACGCGTAGAGCAACGCGGGGAAGTCCACCCCGGCCCGCACCGCCACCTCGACAGAGGCCGAGAGGCGCGGGTTGATCTCCATCAGGTGCGGACACCCGCTCGAGTCGCGGCGAAACTCGACCTCCGAATACCCTTCGAGCCCCACCGCGCCGACAAGCCGTTCGGCCGCGTCGAGCAGCTCCGGCGGCGGCGCGATGCTCTCGCGGAGCACCGACGAGCCGCCGAGCGACGGGAACATGCGCTCGGCGACCTGCGCGAACCGTGCGCGCACGCGGCCGCCAGCGTAGATCAGCGAGACGGCCTCGCGGGCTCCCGTCACCCATTGCTGCAGGATCACCGCGCCCCCCGCCCCGATCGCCGCGCCGGCGGCGGCCCGCCCCTCGCTCGCATCGACGACGAGCGACGACGTGAGCCGCGCGCCGCCCGCTTCGCCTTCCACCCACGAGCGAACCGGCTTGACAACCGCGGGGAACCCCACCTCGGCGCCCGCCGCCTCGACGTCCTCGAGATCCTCGATCTCGACGGTTCGAGGCGCCGCGATCCCCAGCTCCGCGGCGAGCGCGAGTGTCTTCGACTTGTCGACCGCGATCTCGAGCGCGCGCTCCGGGGCGAGCGCGACGACCACTCGGCGCTCGAGCTCGGCCCGCCGCGCACGCAGCGCCTCGATCGTCCCGTCCGTCGTCGGCAGCAAGACGAGCGGTCCGTGGGCGTCCGCGATCGCGAGCAGGGCGTCGACGAGCTCCGCGGGGCGCGAGCACTCCGGTACGAGGCCGCTGATCGCACTCCACCGCGAGGCGTAGGCCGGCGCCCATCGCGCAGACCCGAAGGCGCCGACGCGGAGTCCCGCGCGTCCGAGGGAGCGGACTGCGACGAGGCTCTGGCGCTGCTCGGCGTCGAGGACGGCGATGTCGAGGGACGTCACGTCGGCTGCTCCTCCCGTCGAGGTCGCCGAACGAGAGTGGAGAGACCGGCGTTGTCGGTGAGCGCCGCGCGATAGGCGCCTTCGAGGTTCCGGAGAGCGCGCAGCGGCGTGTAATGCTTCTGCCAGAGCCGGTGCGCTCCGGCGCCGAGGCGCAGGCTCTCGCCATCGTCGAGGAGTCGCGTCAGCGCCTCGGTCCACGCACGCGGGTCGTCGGCCGGGACGAGCACGCCCGACACGCCATCGCGGACGATCTCCGTGAGCGCCCCGGTGCGACTCGCGATCACCGGCACGCCCGCGGCGTATGCCTCGAGCACGGCGAGGGGCGCGCCTTCGTAGGCCCGCGTCGGGAAGACGAGGGCGCGCGCGCCGGCGAGCAGCTCGGGGACGCGCTCGGCCGGCACCTGGCCTAGGAGCTCTATCCCTCGTGCGACTCGAGTCTCCAGGAGGGCGCGCTCGGTTCCCTCGCCCGCTACCAGTAGCCGACCGAGCTCGGACCGGTGCGCGGCCACGAGCATCGAGAGCCCTTTCTCCGGCGAGAGCCGTCCGACGTACAGGAAGTACTCGCCCGGCCCCGTGCGGAAGTGCCGCGCTGCGACGAAGTTGGGCTTCGTGCGAATCCGCTCCGGCGCGAGCCCCGCTCCGAGATGCTTCTCGCGCACGAACTCGCTGACGGCGAGGAAGAGCTGGATGCGCCCGAAGGTACGCGGCGCGCGATGCCAGGCGAGCGCCGCCGCGAGCGTCGCGCTCGCCGGCGCCGAGTTGCGGTAGCAGCGATGGACGATGCCGCGCCAGGGCAGCCGGCCCACGCAGGCCTCGCACGGGCGACCGTCGCGGAGCAGGGTCGCCGGCAGGCAGAGCAGACGGTAGTTGTGCAGGGTCATGACGACCGCGGCGCCCGCGTCGGCGGCGGCTCCGATCACGGCGGGCGACAGCCCTGGGAAGAGGTTATGGCAGTGGACGATCTCGCTGCGGTGCTCGCGTACGAGCGTGCGCACCTTGCGACCCGCCGCTCGCGAGTGGACGGCGCCGGCCGCCACGCCGAGGTGCTCGCGCCGGCGAGGGTCGAACGGCCCCGGCGTCCACGTCTGCACCTCGTGCCCGGCGTCGGCGAGCAGCGCGCGCTCGCGGTCGACGACCTGGTTCTCGCCCGAGGCGTCACCGGAGCTGTAGCGCGAGTGGAGGACGAGCACGCGCACGTCAGTCCGCCTCGGGAAGCCAGCTTCGGTTGCGGTGGAGCGTTCGTGCGAGCCTCGCCGCGCGACTCCGGCGGAGCGACTGCATCCGAGGCGCGACCTGCAACCGCAGGCGCAGGCCGGTGTCGACGGTCGCGAGGTTCACGCGAGGCCGCCGCAGCGGCTCGTCCTCGAGGTGGACCATCGCGAGCGTGCACGCGACCGTGTACCCCGCGCGGGCGGCCGCCGCGGCCACACGCTCGTCGGCACGCCCGTACGGGTAGGAGATCGAGTCGCAGCACCCGAGCCGCTCGACGATCTCCGCACGCGACACCTGGAGCTCGGTCTCGAGGCGCGCGTCGTCGACCGCGGTCAGGAGCGGATGGCCGACAGTGTGCGAGCCCACCTCCCACCCCACCTCCTGCAGCGTCTCGAGCTCGGGCCACCGGAGCGGCCGCAACTCGGCCTCGGTCTCGCGCGTGAACTCGTGCTCGATGCCCGGCCAGGACAGCGTCGCGCCCGAGCCGACGAAGCCGGTCACCGGGAACACCGTTCCGGGGAAGCCGACCTCCGCCAGGATCGGCAAGGCCCTCAGCGTCGACGCGAAGCCGTCGTCGAATGTGACGACAACGGAGCGGTCGGGGAGCGAGCCGTCCGCGCGGCGGCGTTCGGCTTCAGACAGCGTGAGGCCGACGTAGCCGCGCGCGGCGATTAGGCGGAGCTGTCGCTCCAGCAGGCGCTCCGAAATCACGAGTTGCGAGCGCCACGTGGAGCTGACCGCGTGGTAGCAGAGGACGAGCGGCCTGGCCTGCTTCGAGCTCACCGCTTGCACCGCGCCTTGAAGCGTCCTTCGCGGTCGTTCCCGGCGGCCACCCAGTCCGCACGCGTGACGTACGAGTAGCCGTCCGAGCCGGGGGCAGCCCACGCGAACGGGTCGCGGCCGCAACCGAGCACGTAGCTGTTTCGACGGAAGCGATTGCCTCCGCGCGCGTAGAGCAGCGGGTCGTCGTTGTCATGGACAAGCCCGGTGCGGCCTTGCGGCATGGCGATCGTGTTGTCGTGCACGTCGACGTCCCGGAGCACGTGCGGGCCGAGACTTCCCGAGCCGCGGTCGCTCGCGACGAGGCCGATGCCGTTGCGGTTGCCGTCGACCTCGTTGTCGCCGATCTCGACGCCGGCGGATGAGTTGACGAGTATGCCGGCGCCGTTCAGCCAGCCGTGCGCGCCGAAGCCGTTGCCGCGCACGCGATTGCGGACGATTACCGCCGAGTAGCTCGTCTCATGCTCGATCCCGGCGCCACGGTTGCCGGTCACCGTGTTCCCGAGGTAACGCGTGCGGACGTTGTCCGTGTCGGTCCAGAGGCCCGGGCCGCCGTTGTCCCGCACGACGTTGCCGCGCACGACGAGGGCCGTCGTCCGCAGCCACTTTCCACCTCCCGCTTCCCAGCCCAGGTCGAAGCCCGCGTAGTTGTTGCGCGTGATCTCGTTCTCGGCGACGAGCGCGCCGCGGAGCTCGTCCCCGCCGATCCCGAGCTGGCCGTTGCGATCGACGCGATTGCGGACGATCCAGTGCGCATCCTGGATCCCGACGCCGTGGTTCAAGCGCACCAGGCAGTTGACGACCGACCAGGTGGCACGGCCGTTCACCGCGCCGATCTGCGCCTCGTTCGCGAACTTCTCGATCACCAGCCCGTCGATGCGCACGTCGTCGGCCCCGCTCCCCCAGCCGCGAAACGCGCGCGTGGCCACGGCCGCCTCGACCGGATGCCCGCGCGGGTCGTCCGCGATCCAGATGCGGTCGTGCTCGTAGTCGAAGTAGAACCGGCCGGGCCGGACGCTGCTCCGGTCGAGCACCCGGACGAGCGGGCGCTCGTTGAGGAAGACGTCGTCGGCGTACCGGCAGGACGTGCCTTGCGCGCATTCGCCGACAACGGCGGGGTTCTGCTGGGTTTGGCCGCCGGCCGACCAGAGCTTCCCGGAGCGGACGAAGCGGCTGCCGATCTCCTTCGCCCCGCTGAGCACGGCGCCCGGCTGCCCGAGGAAGGCGTCGCCCGTCTTCGGCACGATGGCAGTCCGCAGGCGGTGCACACCTTTCGCGATGCAGAAGACGGTTCCGGCCGGTCGCCGGGCGACTGCCGCCGGCAGAGGTATGTCCGGGCCGACCCGCACGTGGCGGGTGCGCGGCCCGCAGGACCGCGTCCAGCCTTCGCGCGCGTCGGCCGCCGAGGGCAGGCCGCCGGCGGCGCTGTGCGCCTCTCCCGGCAGCCCGAGCACGAGGAGGCAGGCTGCTACGCCGAGCGCGGCAGGCAGGCGTGCGAGCCGTCGCTCCAGTCGCACCGCCTCCTGCTGGACGTTCGTGGTGACCGCGAGCAGGGCGAGGAGGCCGAGAGCTGCGCCGGCCGCGTACCCCCAGGCCGCACCTTCGAGCCCATGACGCGCCGACAGGATCCAGATCAGCGCGACGATCGCGGTCGACTCGACGAGCCTGACGACAAGGAGCTCGCGCCCGCGACGCCTCGCCGTCAGGAGCAAGGTCAAGCCCACTCCTGCGGCGCCGACCTCCTGCCACACGCCGATCGGCAGCGCGAGGTCACGGTAGGGCTCGAAGGAGTCACCGAGCAGAAGCGGCATCAGCGCGGAGCCGACCGACACCATCAGGATCACGTAGACGGCGGTGAGCGCCATCACCGCCCCGCTGAGCTTACGCGCGAGCGCGAGACCGGCCCGCGACGAGAGCGCGACCGCGCGTGTGACCGCAGGCAGCCCCGGCAGGGCGATCGCCGGCGTGAGCAGCGTGAGTGGGGCGAAGATCGACTGTGCCGCCCGCAGCCCTCCGACCGCCGGGGCGCCGAGCGTCTTGTCGACGACGATCGTGATCGTCGCATTGGCAGCCGAGTAGTAGACGCCCTCGAGGCCGAGCCAGCGTGAGAAACCCCACGCCTCGCTCTGCCACCAACGCCACGTCGCGCGGAGGCCCACCGGCGCAAGGCGGGTCTGGGCGAAGCCGAGCGCCGCGGCAACCAGCGCGCCGCCGCCCCAGGCAGCCGCGACCGCCGCGTCGCTCGAAGCGATCGACGCGGGCACGAGGAGCAGAGCAAAGACCGCCAGCCAGGCCGCGTCGTTCGCGGCCGCCGCGCCGCCGCGGCCGTCGCGGAAGAGGAGCGTCCGCCAGTAGTCCTGCAGCATCGCCGCGGCAACCCACGGGCTGAAGATCAGGAGGCCGCGGCCGATCTCTCCGGGGACGAGGACGCCGAGCATGCCGAACGCACCCGCCGAACAGGCGGCCCAGCAGCACGCCGCAGTCAGGCCGCGGCGACCGGCTTCACGGCGTTCGACGTCGGGGAGCGTGGTCGAGAGCGCGACGAGCGGTCTCGTGACGAGGGCCCGCTGGAACACGAGCGCGAGCAGGTAGGCGGACCAGCCGAGGACGATTACGCCGAGACCGCCCGCGCCCGCGATGCGTCCGCCGGCGATCGTGAGCACGAGGGTCGTCGCGGAGGAGATGCACTGGTCGGCGAAGCCCCAGCCGAAGCTGCGCCCGCCCGGGGCGAGCTTGACGAGGCGGCTCACGCGCGCACCACCCGTTCGTCGAGGGCCGCAGCCCGCGGCGCCCGCAGACCGACGGCCACAGGCGCCTCGGTGGGCAGTCGGCCGCCCAGCGCGAGCGCGCCGAAGAGCAGGAAAAGGACGTCGAAGAGCTCGACCGTCGTGCCCGTCAGGGAACGCACGATCAGGACGATCGCCATGCCGAGCAGCGCCGAGCGGTCGGGCCCGCGTGTCCGTGCGAGCGCGGAGGCGAGCAGTGCGAGGTACGCGAAGGCAAGCAGCGCGCCGCCGACGATCCCGGTCCCGAGCAACGCCTCGAACCACGTGCTGTGGATCGTCGAGGTGTCCTGGAGGCCGAGCGACGCCAGCACGCGCCGCGAGCCAACGTTTAACCCCCATCCGAGCGTCGGCCGCTCCTCGATCGCCGGCAGCGCCGCGCGCCAGAAGACCGCGCGGCTGTCCAGGCTCGCAACAGAGTCCGGGTTGCCGCGAGCGAAGACGACCTGGGCGCGCGACCGCAGCACGTCCCAGTCGCCGGAGGCGAGCACCAGGAGGGCGGTTCCCAGGACGACGAAGGCGACCAGCATCCTGCGGCGCTGCCAGACGACGACGGTCAGCCCGAGAAGGAAGCCGATCAGACCGGTCCGGTATTGCGTCGCGAGCAGCGTCACGACCCCGCCGACCGCGGCGGCGCGCACGACCGTGCGCGGGTAGCGCGTCGAGTCGAGCTGCGCGATCCCCCAGATGCCGACGATCGCACCGTAGGCGCCGAGCGAGTTCGACGAGAACGAGGGCATCGCGCCGACGAGAGCGACCCCGACGACGCCGTGCACCGGCTCCCAGCCGCGTTCCGGCATCGTCAGCGCCTCGATCCAGACGAGCATGAGGATGCCGCCGAGGCACGCCAGCATCAGCTCGAGCGCCTTCCGCGGGTCCGCGATCGCCGCCGCGCCGACCGCAGCCGTCCCGACCGCGAGCTCGAGCACGCGGTACCCGGCGAAGAGCGGCAGCGGGGATCCGACCGCGGCCACGGCCGCCACGCCGACGTAGGCGACGAGCAGCTTCACGGCGAGCGGCAGGGCTTGCCCGCGCGGTGCGCGGAGCAGATAGGCGAGGAGCAGGAGGCCCGCGAGGGCGACGAGCCCGACGCGGATCTGGGCGGCTGCGTCGAGCGGGTTCGAGACGAGCGTGTCCGTCGCCCGTACGCGCCAGACGAAGGTGCTCAGTACGAGGAGGAGCCACGCGAAGCCGACGAGGCGCGAGCCGCCGAAGTCGAGGAGACCGGCGAGCACCGGCACGAGCCGCAGGAAGACGACGAGCAGCAGCGGCAGCACGCAGGCGAGGGCGGCGAGCTCAAGCATAGGGGGCCTCCGCTGCGGCGCGCGCGTAGATCCACTCCAGCGCGGCGGCGAGGGCGTCCGGCCCGGCTGCGAGCTGCGTGCCGCGCCGCGTTCGCTTCCCCACGCGGCCGAGGGCCGCGGCGAGACCGGCTGCCGAGGCGGCGGGAGGCACGAGCTCGAATCGCGCCTCCGGGTAGGCTCGGGCGGCCGCGGCGGGACCACCCGCGTCGAATGCGACCACCGGCAAGCCGAGGCCGGCGGCTTCGAACGCCGCGAACCCGCCGCCCTCCTTGAGGCTCGGGAGCAAGAAAGCGTCGCAAGAGGCCATGACGCGCCAGGCCTCCCGCTGCGGCAAGCGGCCCCGGAACTCGACGCGCGACTCGAGGCCCAGCGCCCGGGCGAGCCTTCGGAGGCGCGCCTCGTCGGGGCCGGAGCCGATGAGGACGAGCCGCCACTCGGGGCGCAGCACGAGGGAGCGCAGCGCGAGCTCGAGCCCCTTGAAGCGATGCAGGCGGCCGGCGTAGACCGCGGTCGGCGACGCCGTCGGGTCGGTCGCGGGTGCGGGCTCGACGCCCTCGACGCACTGCCCCGGCCTGATGACGGTCTTCTTCCTCGCCCCGCGCGGCAGAACCTCTCCCGTCTCCTCGTTGTTGAGCAGGATCACGACGGCCCGTCGCCACGCGACACGCACGAGCGGGTTCGCGCGGGCCAGCGGCCGCGCCGCGCGGAGCGTCAGCTCCTTCGCCGCGCCGGCGGCGCCCAGTGCCGCGTAGTGCGCGCGCGCCACCCGCTGCCCGCCGGCCACGGGGCCAAGTACGAACGGCGCGTCGATGAGGCCGGCGAGCGCCGGCAGCCAGACGTTCGCGAACGTCACGTGATGGACGACGTCGAACCGCTCTCGAGCCTGAAGCCCTCGCGCAGCCCTGAGCGCAAGGAGCTGCCAGAGGACGTAGTAGAGGCGGATCGCCCGGCCGGGGCGCTTCCACCGCATCAGCGCCCGGGGCAAGTCGAGGTAGACGAAGTGAAGTGACGCGGCGCGCGAGGCCGGGTCCGCCTCGATCGCCGGCCGGTTGTTCGCGCGCGTGAGCACCCACACGTCGTTCGTCCGCGCGGCGGCGCGAGCCCACAGCCAGCCCGCGCCGGGCTCGGAGCCCCTGCCGGGCTCGCAGGCGTACGCCGAGAGGAGCACCTTGCGGTTAGCTGCGGACAAGGGTCCTCCTCCGCACTCGATTGCGCACCGACTGCGGCATCACGGCGCGCACGGCCGCCGCGGCTCTCATCGAGACGGGGAGCGATCCCCGGAGCGCGGCCTGCACGATCCAGCCGCTTTCGACCGTGTACTCGGTCACGGGGAGGCTCGGGACGTGCCACCGCTCCGCCGACGCACGGTACAGCCCCCAGCGGAGCGAACGGCTCGCCGCGTACGCGGCCCGCTCGAGCTCGGCCGCGAGCGCCGGATGGCCGATGCCGCCCGGCGGGGCGAAGAAGCGCACGGGCTCCTCGACGACCGCTTCGAGCCGTGCCTTCGAGTCGCGGACCTGCACGCGCAGCTCCTCCCGTGACAGACCGGCGAGTGGCGCGTGGTCGAGCGCGTGCGAGCCGACGACGTGCCCAAGCGCCACGAGCTCGCGCAGAGCCGCGTCGTCGAGATGTCCCTCGCGACCCAGCACGCCGAAGGTGACGAAGAAGACCGCGGGGATGTGCCGCGCGGCGAGCTCGCGCGCGACCTCGAGGTGGTCGCCGGTCGCATCGTCGAAGGTCACGACGACGCTCTCCGGCTCCGGCCGGGCGAGCTCGACCGAGAACGGT
>Ga0307317_10000577_pt1 | contig 10924 bp, 12 predicted proteins | sample ER_DNA_357_FD_194498 | JGI IMG/M metagenome (GOLD analysis project Ga0307317, IMG submission 194498) | Bulk soil microbial communities from the East River watershed near Crested Butte, Colorado, United States - ER_DNA_357 | ecosystem: Environmental > Terrestrial > Soil > Floodplain | place...
GTGGAGGAAGGGAATCTCCCCTCATCGCTTCTGTCAAAACGCATCCTGCCGCGCGCGCGCATCCCTCGAGCCACCGCAAGGGGGAGCGGTCGCATGAGTTCGCTCTCACACCGCCCGGGGGAGGGCTTTCGGAGCGGCTCGGTGCGCTGTTCGGCGGCGGCCACCCGGTCCTCGTCTTCTTCGTCGTCATGTTTGGGGGCCTCGCTTCGATCGCCGCCCTCTCGATCGGGCTCGGCCTCCTCGTCACGCATGTGATCGAAACCGGCGCCGTCGGCGCCGCCGACGAGCGCGTCAACGTCTGGCTCGCTGCCCATCGCACGCCGACGAGGACGGACGCCTCCCTGATCGGGTCGATCATTGCCGGCGGCGTCGTGCTACCGATCGTCGCGGGCGTGCTCGCGCTCGCGGCCGCGCTCTTCCGCAAGTGGCGTCTCGTCGGGTTCTTCGTATTCGCGCTCGCGGTCGAGTCTGCGACGTACCGCACGACGACGCTCTTCGTGCACTCTCACCGGCCGCGCGTGCACCGCCTCGAGAGCCTGCCCGTCGACGCGAGCTATCCATCGGGGCACACTGCCGCGGCGATCGCCGTGTACTGCGGGCTCGCGTTGCTGATCACCTCGTGGTTCAGGAATGGCCCAGTTCGCGTCGTGGCTTGGCTCCTGGCCGTCGGTGTCGTCGCCTTCGTCGCGACGGCGCGCATGTACCGCGGCATGCACCACCCCCTCGACGTCGCCGGGGGAATCGTTGTCGGCATCGCCGCGCTGTGCGTCCTCGTCCTCGCCTGCCGTTCAGCGGGAGCGGCGACGGAATGAACGTTGCGGTCGTCGCGCATGCGGGTAAGTCGCTCGGCGGCGGCCTGCCGGAGCTACGGCGCGTGCTGGAGGCCGAAGGGATCGCCGATCCGTTGTGGATCGAGGTTCCGAAGAGCAAGCGGGCCCCGGCGCAGGTTCAGCGGGCGCTCGACGACGGTGCGGAGCTGGTCTTCGCGTGGGGCGGGGACGGGATGGTGCAGCGCTGCGTCGACGTCCTCGCCGGATCGGGCGCGAGCCTGGCGATCATCCCGGCAGGCACCGCCAACCTCTTCGCATCGAATCTGGGCATCCCACACGACATCGAAGAAGCGGTGGCGATCGGGCTCCGCGGCGACAGACACGAGTTCGACGTCGGCAGGTTCAACGGGGAGCGCTTCGCCGTCATGGCCGGCGCCGGATTCGACGCGGCGATGATCCGCGATTCCGGCGACGGTGGCCTCAAGGAGCGCATCGGCCGCGCCGCCTACGTGTGGAGCGGGTCCGAGAACCTCCGGTCGAAGCCGTTCCGCGCGACGATCGAAGTCGACGGCGCGGAGTGGTACAAGGGCAAGGCGACTTGCATCCTCCTCGGCAACGTCGGCAAGCTCGTCGGCGGCATCGAGGTGTTCGAAGACGCGCGGCCGGACGACGGAAAGCTCGAGATCGGAGTCGTGACCGCCGACGGCGTGCTCGACTGGTCGCGAATGATGGCGCGCGCAGTGGCGGGTGCGGTCGGCGACTCGCCATTCGCACAGACAACCAAGGCACGCGACGTCAAGGTCAAGCTCTCGCGGAAGGTTCTCTACGAGCTCGACGGGGGAGACCGGACGAAGGTGAAATCGTTCAAGGTCACGGTCGAGCCGCAGGCGATCAGCGTCTGCGTCCCGTCTACGAAAGGAAGCGAATGAGTGACATCCGTCCAAGACGTGAGTTGCGCTACGCAGAAAACGCCGGCGAGGGCTTCGTCAACACAACAGCGTTCGAGTGGCTCTCGCGTGCCGGATTCGTGGCGCGCGCGGCGATCTACGCGATCATCGGCGTGCTCGCGCTCAAGCTCGCGATCGGTGAAGGCGGCAAGCTGACGAGTCAGCAGGGCGCGCTGAAGACCGTCGCGAACCAGACGTTCGGCACGTATTTGCTCACCGTGCTCGCGATCGGCCTCGGCGGCTACGCTCTGTGGCGCCTCTGCCGCGCTGCGCTCGGCCGCGGGCCGGAAGGCTCCGACTCCGGCCTCGAGCGGGTCGCCGCCCTTGTGAGCGGACTCTCGTACGGGGCGCTGTGCCTGCTCGCAGTCGAGATCCTGATCGGCTCCGGCTCGAGCAGCAGCACCGATCCAACGAGTTCGACCGCCGGCATCCTCGGTTGGCCGGGCGGGCCCTGGATCGTCGGCGCGATCGGCGTGGTGTTCATCGGCGATGCGCTCTACCAGGGCTACCGCGGCATCACGCAGAGTTTCCTCAAGGACTCGAAAACCGAGGAGATGAGCCCAGGTGTCCGCAAGTGGATCGGCCGCTTGGGGACCGTTGGCTATCTCGCACGGATGGTCGTGTTCGGCCTCATTGGCGTCTTCCTCGTCAAGGCTGCGATCGACTACAACCCGAGCGCGGCTGTAGGTCTCGACGGTGCGCTCGCGAAGCTCGCGAACCAGTCGTACGGCTCGGTGCTCCTTGGCGTCGTCGCGGCCGGCCTGATCACGTTCGCGCTCTACTCGCTCAGCGACGCCCGCTACCGCAGGATTTGAGCGCCCGCGTCGCTCGGCTGCGCACGGTCAATCGGGTGCTCTTCCCCGTCGAGGCCTGGCTCGGTGAGCAGGTCACCCAACAGATCTGCCGCCACCATCAGCGACGCCTCACAAGGCTTGGCCAGCGGGATGCGCTCGAGCCGCCGGTCGGCGGGTGGGCGGTCACCGACACGCCGCCGCGGCCCGGCAACGCGATCGAGATCCTCATCGACGGAGCGCAGGCGCTCCCCGCGATCGCTGAGGCGCTGCGATCTACGACGTCGCACGTTCACCTGACGGGCTGGCACTTCTCGCCCGACTTCGCACTCGAGCGCGACGGCGAGCCCCTCGTACTGCGCAATCTGCTCGGTGAGTTGGCGACCCGGGTCGACGTTCGCGTCCTCGTGTGGGCAGGCGCGCCCTTGCCGCTCTTCCGTCCGTCGCGCGGAGACGTGCGGAAGATGCGCGATCGCCTTGTGGGCGACACGAAGATCCAGTGTGCGCTCGACGCGAAGGAGCGGCCGATGCACTGCCACCACGAGAAGACGATCGTCGTCGACGACCGCATCGCGTTCGTCGGCGGGATCGACCTCACTTCCGAGTCCGGCGACCGCTACGACTGGAACCACCATCCGCCGCGCGCCGATGTCGGATGGCATGACGCATGCGCGCGCATCGAGGGCCCCGCGGTCGCCGACGTGGCGGAGCACTTCCGGATGCGGTGGTGCGAGGTGACGGGCGAGACGCTCGAGGAAGTGAGCCGGCCGGAAGCGGCCGGCTCCGTCGACCTGCAGATCGTGCGAACGATTCCCGAGCGAATTTACGACGCGACGCCCAAGGGCGACTTCGGCATCGTCGAGTCGTACTTGCGCGCGCTGAAGGCGGCCCAACGGTTCGTCTACATCGAGAACCAGTTCCTATGGTCGCCCGAGATCGAGGCGGTGCTCCAGGACAAGATCGCGAACCCACCCAGTCCGGACTTTCGTGTCGTGCTTGTCCTGCCCGCGAAGCCCAACAGCGGTTCGGACGACACGCGGGGCATGCTGGCATGTCTGATCGAGGCGGACGACGACAACGGGCGCGTCCTCGCCTGCACCCTCTACGCGCGGACCGGCGAGCTTGCCGACCCCGTCTACATCCACGCAAAGATCGCGATCATCGACGACGAGTGGCTCACGCTCGGCTCCGCGAACCTCAACGAGCACTCGCTCTTCAACGACACCGAGATGAACCTCGTCACGCACGATCGGGAGCTCGCGCGGAAAACCCGGCTTCGGCTGTGGACGGAGCATCTCGAGCTGCAGGTCGACGAGATTCCGGAGGACCCGGCCCGCGCAGTTGACGAGCTCTGGAAACCGATCAGCAAGGAGCAGCTCGAGCGACGCGCCGCCGGCCTTCCGCTCACCCACCGCCTCGTGAGGCTCGAGCACCTCTCGCGTCGCTCGGGCCGCGTCCTCGGCCCACTCACCGGCATCCTCGTAGACGGCTGATCGGCCCAGCGGAGATGGTCGACGAGGCCGCCCGGCGGGATGCACGTGAACCGGCAAGCCATGAGCCGTAGAGTTTTTGGAGTGAGCTCGCGCGCGCTCGCCGGCGCGGACGTCGGACGCTTGCAGGCCGCCCCACCCCCGGGGCTCGGGAAGGCACCCCCCCTCCGCTGATATGAGAGTCCCGCCTCCCGAGCGCGCGCCCGGAAATCGGGCGGCCTGCGTCGACGCACTAACCGAGGTCTTGCCTAAATCTCACAGGCTTATCGGCGTCTGGCGGCTTTTCCTACTCCCACCCTCGCCGAGGAAACTCGCGCAAGCTCCTATGGGTTGTCGTCGCTCGGCTGCTCGGGCGGAAGCGCTAGCTAACATTCGATAACGGTCGACGCTAACCGCGCAAAGAGACTGGCTGCGCTTGTTCGAAGGCTCGACTCACTCAAGCGCTAAGTGCTAAGACGAGAGCCCGCCTGGCGGACCAAGCGGGCTCTCGGAGGAGGGCTGGGGAGGAGGTCAAGCCCTCTCGTGCCTATTGTTCAGCGTCGCCCCTTAGCAGGCCGTGACCGTGATGTCGGCCGAAGGTCCACCCTTCTTGTAGGTGGCCTGGCCAACCGTGCTCTGGACGCAGTAGGAGGCAGCGGTCGCGCGGACGACCTGGACGTTCTTGATGCCGGCGTCGTAGGACGCCTTCAGGGCGGCCGAGGTGAGACCCACATACGTGTTGTGGTCAGCGTAGTAGGCTTCGACGCCCGGGATCGACGCGCGCACGTTCGCCTTCGCGGCCGACACTTCAGCGCGGGCGCGGAAGCTTAGATACGACGGGATGGCGATCGCGAGCAGGATGCCGATGATGATGATCACGACGAGGAGCTCGATGAGGGTGAAGCCCCCCTGGCTCTCTTTCTGCGTGATCCGCTTGCTGAGACTCTGAATCATTTGGATGACTCCTCGTTGATCGAGCAATGGGCGTGCGGTGGCTCACGGGGAGATATCGGCCTCTCGCGGAGAACCGATCCCCTCGAACGGGGGAGCTACCTCTTCTCTCACGGAAACGGGATCGCTGTCGGCTCCGACCGTCCAGAGGGCGGCGACGGCGTGCCCCGCAGAAAGGGCTTGAGTCGACTGACGGGGTGGAGCTACAGGCTCAGTAGCAGGGTGTAGACCACGATCGCGACGATGATGAATCCGACTGCGAGCGCAAGGCCCCAGAGCAAGTGGTGCAATGCGTCTCGCGGGAGCCCCATTTGTGACCGAGGAGCCTACACGCGGCGCTCGCCACGGAAGCTTCTACGTGCCGTCGTGGCGCGGCTGCTCGGACGGAAGCCCTAGATAGCCCCTGCGGGCCCGGGCGTCGCTACCACTGGCATTTCGTCAGGCGGGCTTTTTGCCTTGTCCCGCGGGCCGTAAGCGAACTACGCTGGCGCGTCACTCGAACCCGGGAGGGATCTGCCATGGTCACCAAGATTCTCGCTCGTCTCAGCTACGCCAATGTAGTGGCCACACTCGCGCTCTTTTTCGCGCTCGGAGGCACCGCGTATGCGGCGGCCACGATCGGCAGCGCCGACATCGTCAACAACAGTGTCCGCGGGGAGGACATCCACAACCACACCATCACGGCGAAGGACATGAACTCCAACGTTGTGACTCCGAAGCTCTTCGGGAACTTCAACGGCAACAACGGAAACAAGGTCCGAGGCCGCGGCATCGCCTCGAGCACAAGGAACGGCCTCGGGTTCTACGTCGTCCACTTCAAGCGAAACATCAGCAACTGCGTCGTCCTCTCCTCGATGGCGAGCAAAGACGGCGTCAATCCGACGAGCGCAACGATTGGAACTGGCATCTGGCCTGGCACCAATAAGGCGGTGTTCGTGCTGATCCGAGACGACTTCACCGATAACAGGGTGGACGCCGACTTCTCAGTCGGAGCGTTGTGCTAACGCGGTCAGACGCGCGAGTGGAGCGAGGGAGCCCGCTTCGGCGGGTTCTCTCATTCTAGGAAGGCTCGTTGTCTTGACGCTGGAGCCGCCCATCGGCCGAAAGGCGCCCGTAGGCATCGCCGCCGAAGGTTTTGTGAGAGACATCGCCCGGCTTTTCCAGATGCCCTTGGGCCTCGAGCTCTTCATACGCGTGCCAGTACCACTGCTCCGCAGCCCCGCCCGGAAAGTCCGACATCAGTTCCTTGAAGCTGTGAATGCCAGATGAGTCGATGGCGTCCGCGATTCCTAAGCGCTCCCGTAGGTCGTCGACAAACTGTTCGAAGCTCGGGCCTGACTCTTCCACCGAGCGTGATTCTACGGCGGTGTCGCTCGGCTGCTCGGGCGGAAGAGGGTGTTTCGGGAGGAGTACGCTTCCATCATGGTCGCAAGAACCTCGGCGGTGGACACACGATGAGCTGCGGTCGGACGCCTTCGGCGCTTCTTTTTCCGTTTGGCGGCACGGTGGCAGAAGCGTTGCGGCGACTTCTTCCTCGAGGAACCGCCGCCCGACAGCTTCGTGCGGGAGCCTCGGAGACCGAAGCCCCAAGCGCCTGGCGGTAGTGTCGCGCTCGAGATACCGCCGGAGTGGCGGTCCCTTTAGAAACTGCCGGTGCCAACGGCGCTCGACAACGGCCGCCGCTCCCCTCGGAAGCTCCTACGTGCCGCCGTACCAGCGCTCCAGCCGGGAACGATCTGCCGTGGAGGGGTGTGGGCGCCGCCTGCGAATCGAACTGAAAGAAGGCTGCCGCTACCCGGCCGAGAGCTCGATCTCGGCTGGCAGCTCCGTCGCCCCGTCGTCAGGCTCGAGCTCCTCGCGCACGCGGGCGTCGAAGTAGACGTAGGCCGTCACGAGCGCCACGAAGGGCATCGCCAGCGCATAGACGACGCCGGCGACGACGTTGAGCAGCGCGAGGGGAGCTGAGGTGGCGAGGATCAGGAGCGCGCCGAGCAGCGGCCCCGCGGCGAGCGCGATCGCCGCGCTGAGCCCGACAAGCGACGCCACCCGGAGCCAGCGGCCGCGAACCAGCTCGGCGCTTCGCCGCAGCGCACAGAGGCCGCGCAGGGTCCCACCGTCTTCGAGCTCGGCGGCCTGGGCGAGCAGCGCCCATCGAACCGCGAGCCAGACGGCGACTGGGATCAGGAGCCCGGTGGCGACAAGCGCGACACCCACGGCGACTGCAAGGGTCAGGCCGCGGACCAGAGGGCCGACGTTTCGGAGTGCGAGGCGGAAGGCGTGGACCGGCCCGACCTCCCGGCCCGCGTCGATCTGAGTGAGCGCACACGCGGTCGCCGCCTGCACGAGGCCGAGCCCGAGAAGGGCGAGGGTCGTGCCGGCCACGGTCACCAGAAGGACCAGAGCCCCGGCCGACTCCCCGGTCGTGTCGATCCCGAGCAGCCCGAACCCGCCGAGGATGACGGCCTCCAGCGCGGAGATGAGCAGACCGAGCGGGATGAACAGCAGGCCGATCCCCAGGAAGAGCGGAGCGCGCCGCGCATACATGCGGCCGGCGGCGGTGAGGATCTGACCCCAGCGGCGCCGGTGCGCGAGCCGGAGCGGCGCGGCCGGCCGCCAGCTCGTCCGCGAGCCTGCGAAAATCACGACCGCGAGCAGCGCGGCGAGCAGGATGAGCGTCGGCCCAGGGTTCCTGATCAACCGGACGAGCCCTTTCGAGCCCGTCGCCACGGCGGAGCAGAAGAAATCGGTCGCGCCGGTTCCGAACACGCCCGCGGTCGGAACAGCGTAGCTCCGCGACCTCCAGCCCTGCGACCATTCGATCGGCTCGGTCCACTGCGTCTTCAGGTTCGGGCCGGTGGGGCCGTTGAAGAAGGCCGGCTGCAGTTCTCCCCAACGGCCTTCGAAGGCGATCCAGAGGAACTCCCCGCGCGCGGCTGAAGGGTCGCTCGGGATCGTCTCTACGCTTGGACGAAGCTCCGTGTGCGGGCCGCGCGTGTCGTCGCAGCCGACGCCCGCCTCCGCGGTGCTCCCGAGATAGAGGGCGTCCGTGAACTTGTTCGCGTGCGAGCCGGCCGCCGGATAGACGACCGGGTGCGTGCCGGCCACGACCTCGAGCTTCTCGTCGCCCCAGGCCGCCTCTTCGGCGCCCTCGTGGGAGCTGTAGCCGACGGAGACGGGCTCCTCGGCGAGCGCCTCGGCGGCGTCGCCCGCGTGGAAGACGAGCTGGATCATCTCCCAGTCGCCTTCGTGCAGGTTGTTGAACTCGTTGAAGGGATAGAAGAACCAGTACTGGAGGGCGAGCTGCCCTGGGTACCTCAGGTCCGTGGCGACGTGCGCGTAGACCGTCGGTGTGCTTCCGTCGGTGATCACGCGCGCCCAGCGCTCGTAGTCGCAGCCCGGATCGAGCGGATCGCCCGGGAAGTCGAGGTGGTACTCGTATTGGCCGACCAGATCGTCGACCGTCGGCGCGATCTTCACGAGGTCGGCCTGGTTCCAGGGCCCGCGGAGCGCCACGGTCGGCTGACCGAACAGGGTGTCGACGTCGGTCGGCTCGTAAGGCTCCCCCGGCCCGCATTCCTCGTCCTGCTCGACGAGGCGCACGACGGGTGCGTAACGCTGAGCAAGCTCGTTCTCCTGTGCGAGGTCGGCTGCTGCGAGCGGCGCGGTCACGAGCGCGGAAAGCGCGACGAGAGTGCACGCGAGCAGCCGCCGGCCGAGGTGGGAGGTCAGCTGGACGGCGCGCACTCTGCGGCGATCGACTTCAGCTTGTCTGGCATACAGGCGAGTCGTTTCGCACAGCCATTTCCTTAAGTCAAGCGCGATCGGCCTTCCGTTCGGGATAGCCACGGTGCATCCTTCCCAGCCCAACCTTCGGCAACCACCAGGCCTCGTGGTATCCCCTGAGAACCTCCGCGTGGCTCGCCTGGCGGAAGCACTCAGTCTTCGCTGGGCCGCTCGTCTTCTACGCAGTTGATCAGTACGCGGGACAACCGGCCTCCGCGTTCGCACCCATTCCCGGCCGGGACGGGTACTACCCGGGGCAAAAGCTGCTCGTTCTCGTCCGCCGGGGTGCGGTCGCCACCGTCGTCGTGTCCGACTCAGAACGGAGCTACGCGGCGCTCCTCTACAACCCCGCTGCCTGGAACGACCGCAACGCGTACAGGATCGAGGATGGGGAGAGCGCCGTGAGGTTCAGGGCCTGTAAGAAGGGGGAGACGCCCGTGGGTGGGCCGCCAAACGCGATGACACAGTTCAACGGCAGCTTCGTCATCGCGGACGCTCGCTGTCTTCCTCTTGAGGTTCTTGTGCGGGGAGAGGAGCGAATGATTCCGGTCACGCTCTCCTTCGGCAGTGGCCAGTGCGACTAGCCACCCGGCGCGATTGGGGCAAGTAAGAGGAGCCGGAGTGGCGAGAGACTCTCACATCGAGTGCGTGGAGTTCGTCACGGGGGGACGGCACTAAGCGCGCCGTCGTCGCTCGCTGCTCGGGCGAAGCCCTAGGCTTCCGTGCCAATCGTCCGTGCATGCGATGGTCTATGGACGAACACTCAAACAGCAAAGGCGCCCCCTGATGACCGCCTTTGCTTCAATACATCAACGCGCTTTACGCCCGCTCGCGCAGTTCGTCCTTCGCGTCGTCGACCTTTTCCTTTCCCTCGCCCTGCAGCTGCTGAGCCTGGCCCTGCTTTTCTCGTAGCTCATCATCGGTGAGCTTGCCTTCCTGTTCCTTCAGCTTGCCCTCGACCTTATCCATCTCACCTGCCATGACCCCTCCTTTGTTGAGGTGAGCTCTGTGTGCCCCGGAAGTTGCTCACCAAAACGGCCCAGCCAAAAAAAGGGTTCATGACTCATCCGCTGGTTCGTCGCTCGGGGATTCACTGATCCCCACCGGCCTCGGGTATCAGCCGCCGCTGCCCGCGGAAGCTCCTACGGGGCGTCGTCGCTCGGCTGCTCGGGCGGGACCGAAGTCATTGCCGAGCGCTGAGTTCCAACCGTTGCGTAAATAGGAGGCGTCGAAGTGGGAGAGCCAGGCTTCGCCTCGTGCTCCCCGAGGAGGAAGGAGCGGAGGTGGGTCCGCAGACACGGTGGCCAAGCCCGGCTCTCAGTACTGGATCGTTGGCTACGGTGGGTGGCAGTTACACCTGCGAAAGAGTGGAGGCGACCTGCCCAAAAGGCCGAAGACGCGGCTGCGTTGCCGTCGTATCGTGGCTCCGTGGTCTTCTACGCCGTCGTCTCAGACGAGATCCATCAGGTCATCGAGTTCTTTGGAACGCCGGCCGAGGCCGAGGCGATGCTCGAGACAGTGCTCGAAGACGAGCCGCACTTGCAAGACCTGCTCTACGTCCCGCGCGTCGAGCTCGTGACGGGCGGACTGAACTAACGTGTGACGTGCCCCTTCCTCTGCGGCGATCTACAGGTATTACCCCTCACAGTCCGACTCTGGGGGTGAGATGAGCGTCGAGACGCTTGGGGTTGTCGTCGTACCCGCGCTGGCGCTGCTGCTCAACCACCTGATGCCCTCTCCAGAAGACCGTCCCGCGGAGGGAACAGAGTCGGACGAACCGCCTCCCGGGCCGACGCCTAGAGCGCAACCGGCTCGAACACAGGTAGCAGTGACAGAACAAGTTACGGCGCCCGCCGTCGGGGCGATGATGGCGCTGGTTCCCCTGCTCATCTTTGGCGTGCTGGGCTTAGCTGCCCTCTCGACGTTCTCGAGGCGCCACCGCTAGGCACGCACCCGGCGGGGGCAAGCTCCTACGCGCCGTCGTCGCTCGGCTGCTCGGGCGAACGCCCGCGACTGCCACTAGGCGCGGTCGCGCATTCCGGAGACGCCCTCTTCCTCGGCGCAGTGCGCGCAGCAGAAGATGCGCCCGTCCGCCTCGACGCCGTGTCCGATGACGCGACACCGACAGTGCGCGCACGTTGGGGCAAGGGCGTGGATCGCGCACTCGAAGCTGTCGAAGACGTGAGTCTCCCCCTCGGCATGAACCTCGAAGG
>Ga0307317_10000580_pt1 | contig 10894 bp, 8 predicted proteins | sample ER_DNA_357_FD_194498 | JGI IMG/M metagenome (GOLD analysis project Ga0307317, IMG submission 194498) | Bulk soil microbial communities from the East River watershed near Crested Butte, Colorado, United States - ER_DNA_357 | ecosystem: Environmental > Terrestrial > Soil > Floodplain | place: USA...
CGACCCCGTCGCGCCGCTGACCTTGACCCCGACGAGCGGGTCGCCGGTCCGCAGCTTGTAGCCGTTGCCCACGTGCTGTGCGATCTCGAGCACCCGCTGTGAGGTCGACGACGCGGCCGGCGTCCAGCTCGACCAGGGGGGTGGGGGAAGCGGCCCTGGGCGCTGCACCAGGACTATGAAGAAGCCGACGCCCACTCCCACGGTGGCGCCGAGCACCAGGTATGCGAGCGCGAAGCGCCCGCGAGTGCCTAGACGGCCGGCCATGCCTTCTCCTTCGTGAGGTCGATCTTCGGGAGCTCGAGCTTCGCCGCCTCGAGGATCTCGACGAGCTCGTCGCCGAAGAGCTCTTGCTTCTCGATCAGCGCCTCCGCGATCTTCTCGACCGCCTCCTTGTTGTGCTCGACGAGGGCGTGCGCCGCGACGTAGGCCTGGCCGAGCAGCTGCGCCGCCATGGCGCGCTTGTCCCTGTCGCCGAGCACGCCTGCGAGCGGATCGTGGCCGAGCGGGCCCGCGTCGCCCGTGCGGTTCATGATCTGGATACCGATGTCCTCGAAGCGCTTCATGACCTCGTCCCGCTTGGTGTCGGTGGCCTTCGTGCGCTTGGCGACCACCTTTCCGTTCGAGCGGCCGTTCAGCGCCGGCTGCTCGGGCGCCATGCCGCACGCGCCGACCATCCAGGCCGCCCGGGCCGTCGCACTCTGGACGTCGCCTCCGACGCCGGTCGAGTTCTCACCGTAGAAGACGTGCTCGGCGGCCATCGCGCCGAGGGCCCAGACGAGCTGCGCGGCCTCGTCCGACTGCCAGGAGCTGAAGCGCTCCTCCTTCTCGCGTGCCTGGTGGTGGCCGAGCGCCGCTCCGCGGCGGCGGATCGAGAGGCGCGTCGACTCGGCGCCCTTCATGTAGACGTGCGCGGCGGCCGCGTGGCCTGCCTCGTGGATCGCCACGGCACGTGTCTCGTCCGGGATGTACTCGGTCCCGATCGCGGTGCCCGACTCGACGGTCGTCATGGCCTCGACGATGTCCGGCCAGCTGAAGGCGAGCCGCTGGTCGTGATGCGCCAGTGTGAGCGCCATCGAGCAGACCTGCTCGATCATCGCCGGCGAGTAGCCGTTCGTCACCCGCGCGAGCTCGTCGCGGCGCTTGTCGGTGTCGAGGTCCTCGTCGTGCGAGACCTTGGCCAGGTAGAGGTCGAAGATGTCGAGCCGGTCGCGCTTGGTCGGGGTGCGGAACCAGACGTGGCGTCCCATCCGGCCCGGGCGCGTGAGCGCGGGGTCGAGCATCTCCACGGGCACGTTGGTCGCGCCGACGAAGTAGATCTGGTTCCCGATCGGGCGCGCATGCGGGAGGCGCAGCTCCACGCGGCCGACGCGACGCGGAACGACGTAGAGCGCGTCCAGCAGCTTGTTCACCACGTTCGTGGTCGCGCGGCGCATGAAGGGCGGGTTGTCAATCCCGTCCATCACGATCAGCAGCTGGTTCAGCGCGAGCTGGCCCTGGCCGCCGCCCATCATCCCCGGGAAGGCCTGGTTGACGATCCGCCCCAGGAAGGGTGTCGTCGCAGCGGCGCGAGGCTCACGCGCGGCGAAGATCCGCTCGCGCCAGACGCGTGACTCGAGCACGAGGTCCTCGCTCGAGTTGAGCGCACCGTTCGGGCCGAAGAAGCAGAGGTCGTGAAAGCTCTGTGGCCTCGGGCTCATTCCCGGCGAGCCCGGGCCGAGCGCCTGCCGCCTCATCCCGACGGCGTCGATCTCGTCGATGAAGACGATGCACTGGCCGCCCCACTTGCGCGCGAGCTTCTTGGCCTTGCGGGCCATCCAGCGCACGATGATCGCGTCCATGCCCATGAAGGTCTGCGCGAAGCCCGAGCCGGGGATGGTCACGATCGGCGAGTTGAACCCGGTCGCGATCGCCTTCGCGAGCATCGTCTTGCCCGTGCCCGGCGCGCCGAGGAAGAGGAGCCCGCGCTCACGTCTTCCGCCCGCCCGCTCGAAGGCCTCGCCCGACTGCCAGAGGTTGACGACGCGCCGAACCTCCTGCTTGGCCGCGTCCTGGCCGCGGACGTCGTCGAGGCGCACGCCCCAGTCCGCGTCGCCGGGCTCGAAGCCGCGGATCTGGGAGACGCCCATGATCAGCATCGGGCCGAAGAAGATCCCGAAGTTGAAGATGAAGAAGATGACGAACGTGAAGAAGAGCGGCGCCTGCCCCGGGGCCTTGGCCGCGCCGTCCTGAATCGCGCTCCAGAGGTCGCCGGCCGTTCCGGCGATGCTGGCTGCGTCCGCGCCTTGCGTCAGCACCCGCACGGCGTAGATCGCGAGGATCAGGAGGATGATCGCGTAGGCGACCTTGGCCCAGAAGTGCCAGAACCAGACGCGCCGGCGCGCAACGACGTCTTCTTCGCGCAGCCGCGGGTTGTCGACCCCGAACAGGCTCGGCCACTCGATGAAGCGGTGGAAGATCAGGTCGAGCATGCCCCGGAAGGCCGCGACGCCCAGGACGGTCAGGACGAGCGACCACCCGAGCGCGATTTCCTGCATCTTGTAGAGCCAGACGAAGAGCGCCGGGCTCGTGATGATCGCGACCGCGGTGGCGGCGCGGCGCAGGGCGCGCCACTGATCGCTCAGCGCGCGAGATTGATCGCCTGAGAGCGTGCCTGCGGCGGGCCCGGCCGTCATTTACGCAGTGTAGGGGTCACTAAGCTCAGTTACTTCGACGTGAAAGCTTCGGATCTGTTTGCAGCCGACGAGATTCGCCGGGCCCGCCGCTACCACCGGCCGCTCTACTTTGCGCTGCTCGCGGACTGGGTGCTCCAGCTCGTGATCCTGACCGCGATCGCCTTCGGGCCGCCCGGAAACTGGCTCTGGGCCGCAACCGGTGGACCCTGGTGGGTGCGGACGCTCGAGCTGACCGCGCTCGTCGTGGCAGTCTCGACGGTCGTCCGCCTCCCGCTCTCGGCCTGGCGCGGCTGGGCCCACGAGCGACAGTGGGGGTTCTCGACGCAGTCGCTCCGGGCGTGGCTCGGCGACGTCGGCAAGGGGCTCGTTCTCGGCGCGCTGCTGACCGGGTTCGCGATGGTCGGGCTCGTCTGGTCGGCGCGGGTCTGGCCGACGTGGTGGCCGGTCTTCGCCGCGCTGGGCGCGGCCTTGCTCGCGCTCGTCCTCAGCCTGTTCGCGCCGCTCCTCTTCGAGCGGCTCTTCAACCGCTTCTGGCCGCTCCCGGACGAGGACCTCGCGCGCGACCTGCACGAGCTGTCGGAGCGCGCCGAGGTGCCCGTGCGGACGATGCTCGTGGCCGACGCGAGCCGCCGCACGACCAAGCACAACGCATACGTCTCGGGGCTCGGCCCCACCCGGCGGCTCGTGCTCTACGACACCCTGCTCGAGGATGCGCCTCGCGGCGAGCTGCGCGGCGTCGTCGCGCACGAGCTTGGCCACCGCCGCTTCCGCCACGTCGCCTACGGGACGCTGCTCGCGATGCTCGGCGCGGCTGCGGCCGTCCTGGCGCTGCGGGTCGTCTTCGCCTGGGACGGGCTCGTCCAGGCTGCGGGCTCGGATGGGCCCGGCGACCCGCGGATCGTTCCGCTCGTGCTTCTCTCGCTCTGGATGTTCGAGATCGTGGCCCTGCCCTGGGAAACGTGGCTCTCGCGCAGGTGGGAACGGGTCGCCGACCGCTTTGCACTCGACCTCACGGGCGACGGCAGGGCCCTCGAGTCGATGCACCGCCGCCTCGCGCTCGCGAATCTCGCCGACCTCGACCCGCCACCGTTCGTGTACGCGCTCCTGTTCACGCACCCGACGCCGCCGGAGCGGATCGCGGCCGCGAGAATGCGCGCATGAGCCACTCGCACGTGCACACCTCGGCGCGCCGCCCGCTGGCGATCGCGCTCGGGCTGATCCTCGGGCTGATGATCGGCGAGGTCGTCTTCGGCGTCGTCGCCGGGTCACTGGCCCTGATGGCGGACGCGGGGCACATGCTCACGGACGCCGCCGCGCTGGGCCTCGCGCTCGCCGCCGCGTCGTTCGCCGGCCGCCCGGCCCGGGGCCGCTGGACGTTCGGGTTCCGCCGGCTCGAGATCCTCGCCGCGCATGTGAACGGGATCACGCTCGTCGTCGTCGGCATCGTGATCGTCTACGTGGCGATTGGCCGCCTGATCGACCCGCCCGAGGTGCGGGGCGGCATCGTGCTCGTCGTCGCGCTCGCCGGGATCGTCGTCAACCTCGTGGCGGCAGCCTTGCTCTCGGGGCCCAGCCGGCACAGCCTGAACGTGCGCGGCGCCTTCCTGCACGTCGCCACCGACCTCGCCGCCTTCGTGGGCACCGCGGTCGCGGGCGCGATCGTGCTCGCCACCGGCTGGAACCGCGCCGACCCGGTTGCGAGCCTCGTGGTCGCGGCGCTGATCTTCTGGTCGAGCTTCCTGCTCCTGCGCGACTCGACGCGGATCCTGCTCGAGGTCGCTCCCGAAGAGCCGCGCGAGATCGCCGACGCGATGCTGGCAGTGCCGCAGGTCGCGGACGTCCACGACCTGCACGTGTGGACCGTCGGGAGCGGCTTCCCCGCGGTCTCGGCGCACGTGCTCGTTGAGCCGGGCGCCGATTGCCACGCGATCCGGCTCCAGCTCGCCGACCTGCTGCGCGAGCGTTTCGGCCTCGGCCACTCGACGCTGCAGGTCGAGCACGCGGGCGCGCGCGTGCGCGAGGGCAAGCTTCCGCTCGTACGGCGTTAGAGTCCGCGGGTGGCCGGGCTCGAGGGAAAGACAGCGATCGTCACCGGTGCCTCGAGCGGGATCGGCGCCGCGACGGCTCGTGCGCTCGCTGAGGCCGGAGCCCGCGTGGCAGGCGGAGCGCGCCGCGCGGAGCAGCTCGAGACCGAGGTGAAGCTCGAGCTGGACGTCACGGACCCGGCGAGCTGCGAGCGCTTCGTCGAGGAGGCGGTGCGCGAGCTCGGTGGCCTCGACATCCTCGTCAACAACGCCGGCCTCGGCCTCGGCCGCGATCCCTTCGACGCGAGCAGCGAGGAGGACGAGAAGGTCGTCCTCGAGACGAACGTGCACGGCCTCCTGCGGATGACGCGCCTTTGCCTGCCGCATATCCGCGACTTCGGCCACATCGTCAACATGGGCTCGATCGCCGGCCGCCAGGCCTACGAGAACGCCGCCGTCTACGTGGCCTCGAAGTTCGCCGTGCGCGGCTTCACCTACGCACTGCGCGAGGACCTGCTGGGCCGCCCGATCCGGATCACGACGGTCGACCCCGGCCTGGTCGAGTCGAACTTCTCGCGCGTGCGCTTCCGCGGCGACGAGGAGAAGGCGACTGCGGTGTACGCCGACGTCGAGCCGCTGACACCGGCGGACATCGCCGAGTGCGTGCTCTTCGCGGTCACGCGGCCGCCACACGTGAACGTCGACGAGCTCGTGGTCAAGGCGCTGGCCCAGTCCACCCCGGTGCGCATCGTCCGGGACTCATAGTGGCGCTGACGATCCTCGAAGGCTCGACGTTCTGCATCTGCGACGAGCGCGGCGACCTCGACGGCGAGACGTGCGGCCTGTTCGCCGACGACACGCGGTTCCTCTCGCTGCTGCGCCTGACCATCAACGGCGCCAAGCCGCTGCTGCTCTCGTCGGGGAAGGTCGAGTACTTCTCGGCTGCCTTCTACCTCCGCAACCCGCTGGCGGGGGACCTGCCGCCGGACTCGGTCTCGATCATCCGCCACCGCTTCGTCGGCGACGGGATGCAGGACCACGTGGTGGTGCAGAACCAGAGCATGGAGCCCCTCTCGTTCGAGCTCGCGCTCGAGCTCGGGACCGACTTCGCGGACATCCTGTCGGTCAAGGAGCACGACTTCGCGCTCGGCGACCCCGAGCGTGCGCAGCCGCTGCCGCCTCCCGCCGTCGGCCGGTACGAGGAGGAGCACAACCAGTTCGTGCTCGAGGAGCCGAACGGCAACGGAACGGCAAGGACGCAGGTGATCCTCACCCAGCGTGGCGAGATCCAGGACCGGAAGGTCGTCTACCGGCTCGAGCTCGCGCCGCGCGAGAGCTGGGAGCTGCGCCTCGACATCCTCGCCTCGATCGACGGCGACTCGGTCACGCCGCACGTCGCCGAGCGGCGCTTCGGTGAGGAGCTGACGCGAGTGCGGGAGTCGCTGGCCGCATGGCAGCTGCGCGTGCCGCAGATCCGGGCGGACTGGGATCTGCTCGACCGCTCGTTCTTCCAGTCGGTCTCGGACCTCGCGTCGCTGCGGATGCGCGGGGCTGGGCGGACCGGCCGGATGCCCGCGGCCGGGATGCCGTGGTTCATGACCGTCTTCGGGCGCGACACCCTGATCACGTGCCTACAGACGCTGCTCTTCGGGCCCGAGCTCGCGCGCACCGCGCTCGAGGTGCTCACCGAGCTGCAGGCGCGCGAGGACAACGCCGACGTCGACGCGGAGCCGGGCAAGATCGTCCACGAGCTGCGCTCGGGCAAGGCCGCCCAGAAGTGGTTTCGTACCTATTACGGCACCGCCGACGCGACTCCGCTCTACCTCGTCCTGCTCTCCGAGGTGTGGCGCTGGACGGACGACTCCGCCTTCGTGCGCGAGCTGCGCGACCCGGCTATGGCCGCGCTGCGGTGGATCGACGAGTTCGGCGACCGCGACGGCGACGGCTTCGTCGAGTACGAGCGCCGCACTCCTCGCGGCCTCGAGAACCAGTCGTGGAAGGACTCGGGCGACTCGCAGCGCTTCCATGACGGGTCGCTTGCCCGGACGCCGATCGCGCCGGTCGAGGTGCAGGGGTACGTCTACGACGCGAAGGTGCGCACCGCCGAGCTGGCGCGCGAGGTCTGGCGCGACCGGCCGCTTGCGGAGCGGCTCGAGCGCGAGGCGGAGGAGCTCAAGACCGCGTTCAACGAGCGCTTCTGGACGGACGCGCGCGGCGGCTACTACGTGCTCGCGCTCGACGGCGAGAAGCGGCAGGTCGACTCGCTCTGCTCAAACGTCGGCCACTTGCTCTGGAGCGGGATCGTCCCGAGCGAGCGCGTCGACGCGGTGGTCGACCAGCTGATGGGCGAGGAGCTCTGGTCGGGCTGGGGCGTGCGGACGATGTCGACCGGCGACGCGGGCTACAACCCGCTCTCGTACCACAACGGCACTGTCTGGCCTCACGACAACTCCCTGATCGCGCACGGGCTCGCCCGCTACGCGCGCTGGCCCGAGGCGCAGCGGATCGTGCGCCGGATGCTCGGTGCCGCCTCACACTTCAGCTACCAGCTGCCCGAGGTGTTCGCGGGCCTACCGCGAGCCGCGACGCCGTTCCCGATCGCCTACCCGACCGCGGCGCGGCCGCAGGCGTGGGCGGCCGGGACGCCGGTGCTGCTGCTGCAGGTGCTCCTGGGCCTCGAGCCCGACCGGCGGCGCCACCGGCTCGAGACGTGTGCCCCGGAGGAGCTGCCCTCCTGGGCCGGCCGCTCGCTGCGGCTGACCGGGCTGCGTGCCTTCGACCGCCAGTGGGACGTGCGTGTCGAGCACGGCCGCGTCACCGTTGACGAAGCATGAGGATTGCGATTTTGAGCCCGCCGTGGTTCCCGGTTCCGCCGACGGGCTACGGCGGGATCGAGTGGATCGTCTCGCTGCTCGCCGACGGGCTCGTGGAGCAGGGGCACGAGGTGACGCTCTTCGCCTCGGGCGACTCGCGCACGCGGGCGAAGCTCGCGGCGGTCTTCAAGGAGGCGCCGAGCGAGCAGATCGGCCGGGCGCTGCCGGACCTGCGGCACGTGCTCTCGGCCTACGAGCGGTCGGACGAGTTCGACGTGATCAACGACCACACCGGCCTGGTCGGCGCCGTGCTGGGCGGGCTCGTCGAGACGCCGGTCGTGCACACGGTTCACGGTCCGCTCGACGGCGAGGCGGGCGAGGTGTACGAGTCGATCGGCCGCGTCGCGCCGAGCGTGGGGCTGATCTCGCTGTCGCTGAACCAGCGCCGTCCGAAGCCGGATCTGAACTGGGTGGCCAACATTCCGAACGCGCTCGACCTCGAGCACTACCCGTCCCACCCGCACAAGGGCGACTACCTGCTCTTCGTCGGCCGCATGAACCACGAGAAGGGCGCCCACCGGGCGGTCGCGGTGGCGATGGAGCTCGACCTGCCGCTCAAGCTCGCGGGCAAGGTGCGCGAGCCGAAGGAGAAGGAGTACTTCGCGGAGTTCATCGAGCCGCACCTCGGCGGTGGGATCGAGTACCTCGGCGAGGTCAACCACGGCACGAAGGTCGAGCTGCTGCAGAACGCGCGCGCGACGCTGTTCCCGATCGACTGGGAGGAGCCGTTCGGCCTCGTCATGATCGAGTCGATGGCCTGCGGGACACCGGTGATCGCGACGCGGCACGGCGCGGTTCCCGAGGTGATCCAGGACGGCCGAGGCGGCGTGATCGTCGACCACTGGCGCGAGATCCCGGCGGCCCTCGAGCGCGCGGACGCGATCGACCCGCGCGAGTGCCGGCGCTACGCGGAGGAGCAGTTCGCGCCCGAGCGGATGGTCGGCGACTACGTGCGGGCCTACGAGGCCGAGCTCAGGTAGTTCGGCCGCATCAGGGGACCGCCTCGAACGCGGGCTCGTGCGGGGCGAGCTCGCTCGTTCTGCGCCGGAGCCTGCGAACGTCCCGGACGAGCAGCACCGCCAGCGTCGCCGTCAGGCTCACGAAGCCGGCCGCGAAGAGGGTGGTGCGGGTTCCCAGGACCTCGGCGACCGGTCCGGCGGCGGCCAGCCCGAGAGGGATCAGCGCGAACGAGCCAAGGGCGTCATACGAATACACGCGCGAGAGGCGGTCCTGCGGGATCTCCTGTTGCATCGTCGTGTCCCAGAGGACGCCGAACGTCTCGGAGCCGATCCCGGCGAGGAACGCGAGCACCAGCACCGCGGGCAGCGGGACGGGCACGGCCAGCGCGAACAGCAGCGGGGCGGTCAGCAGGTACCCGAGCGTCGCAGCGAGCAGCATCCTCCGTGGCCGCAGCCGCAGCAGCAGGACGCCCGCTGCGACGAGCCCGAGAGCCTGCGCCGCGCCGATCAGGCCCCAGCCGGCCGCGCCGTGGAAGTGCTCCTTCGAGACAGCGGGGCCGAGCACGCCCTCCGATCCCAGCTGCACCGCGTTGACCGCGCCGAACTGGAGCACGATCACCCAGAGCCAGGTCCGCGAGACGAACTCGCGCCAGCCGAGAGCGAGGTCGGCCAGGAAGGTCGACGACTCCATGTGGAGGCTCGAGGGCAGCCGCATGGCCGCCGTCAGTGCGGCGGCGAGCAGAAACGTCGCCGCGTCGACGGCGAGCCCCGTCGCCGGGCTCGTCGCGTAGACCACCAGGCCCGCGATCGCGCCTCCGACGATGTACGAGCCGTTCCGCCCGAGCCGAAGCACGGCGTTCGCCTGCTGCAGGAGCGACTCCGGCACGGTCTGCGGGGTGATCCCGCTCGAGGCGGGAAAGAAGAACGCGCTGCTGGCGCCGTTGACCGCGGCGAGGACGGCGATCTGCCAGATCTGCGCGTGCCCCGAGAAGAGAAGGGCCGCCACGGCGGCCTGGCTCACGCCCGAGAGGACGTTGGAGACGACCATCACGTGGTGGCGCGGCAGGCGGTCGGCCCAGATTCCGCCCACGAGGATGAAGAGCACCATCGGCACGGTCCGCGCCGCCAGGACGTAGCCGAGGTCGGCCTTCGAGCCGGTCAGGTCGAGCACCGCGAACGCGAGCGCGATGTTCGCGAAGGCGCTGCCGACGAACGAGATGGTGCGGCCGAGAAAGAGGAGGCGAAACTCCCGCTCCGCGAGCGGGCCGAGTCTACGCAGCACGCTTCTCCCAGTAGCGCTTCAGGCCGGCGTAGGACTGCCAGAACGGCATTGCCTGCTCGTACGCTTCACGTTCCGGTCCGAGGTCGGCCGCGGCGGCGGCCTCGAACTCCTGCTCGGTCGCCCCGTCGCGCACCCGCTCTGACGACGCACGCAGGCGGGCGCGTAGCTCGTCGAGGTGGCGGCCGGCGTCCTCGAAGACGCCGAAGTGGATCAGCGCCAGCCGCTGGGGCTCGTGGGCGGCGATCGCGTCGAGGGTCCGCTCCCAGGCCTCGAGGTCGACCTCCGGCGGCGGGGTCGGCGGGAGCACGAAGGTGCTCGGCCGGATGCGCACACCGGCCGCGTCTCCGGCGTAGAGGATGCCGTCGCGGTCGAGGTAGCAGACGTGGTGCGACGCATGGCCGGGGGTCGGAAAGCAGGTGAGGCCGAGCGTCTCGGCGCCGACCGCATGGACGTTGGCCTGCGGCACGGCGGCGAGCTCGCCCCAAAGACGGTCGAACTCGTCGCCGTAAAGCCGTCGAGCGCTCGCTTCGAGGCGCGAGGGGTCGACGAGGTGCGGCGCCCCGATCTCGGAGACGTGCACCTGCAGGCCGGGGTGCTCCCGGACGAGGACGCCCGCTGCCCCCGCGTGGTCGAGGTGGATGTGCGAGAGCAGCAGATGGTGAAGGTCGCGCAGCTCGAGGCCGCGCTCCTCGAGGCGCGCCTTCAGCTCAGGCAGGCAGCTCGCCGGGCCGCAGTCCTGGAGCGCAGGCCCGTCCTCGGTCTCGAGCAGGTAGCAGCCGATGACGCGGTCGCGCCCGAGATGGCGCAGGTCGAGCGGTTCCGGCTCCGGCACGCCATGATCCTACGCACCGGAGCCGGCAGCGCTCAGGCGGTCGAGCGGCGCCTCGCGACGAACAGCGCGGTGCCCGCGAGCAGCAACGCTCCAGGTGCTCCGACGCCCAGCAGGACGGCCAGGTTGGACCCCTCTGCGGCGCGTGCGGGCCTGGTGCGCGGGAGGCCCGCCTGGACGAGCGTCCGCTTCAGCGCCTCGCCTCCGCGGTACCAGCCGCCGCGGGTGCGCATGTCGAAGATCCGCTGGCCCGGC
>Ga0307317_10000591_pt1 | contig 10805 bp, 14 predicted proteins | sample ER_DNA_357_FD_194498 | JGI IMG/M metagenome (GOLD analysis project Ga0307317, IMG submission 194498) | Bulk soil microbial communities from the East River watershed near Crested Butte, Colorado, United States - ER_DNA_357 | ecosystem: Environmental > Terrestrial > Soil > Floodplain | place...
GCAGCCGCCGGGCGCACGGCCGCCCACCGTCTACACGGTCGGGCGCACGTTGCTGGGCCTACCGGGGCACGACCGCGTGACTCTCGCAGCAGCGCCCGTCACTCCACTCGCGGGCTGGCTCACGCCGGTCGCGGTCCCGTCGCCCGACGGGCGCTTCGTCGCCTACAACACGTGGCGCGAGCTTCGCGAGGAGGACCCCGCGCTCTCCTGGGAAGACCAAGGCATCTCGGCCGGCGATCCGCTCGCCCGGCCGTCGATCCGCGTGCGCGACCTTCAGACCGGGACGGATTCGGCCTACGTCGTCGGCGCCTTCTCGCTCGCGTGGCGGGGAGACGGCGCGATCGCGTACTTCAAGGGCGCGAACCGCGACTACCGCGCAGGCGTCCGCTACGTGGGCGACCTCTTCGTGCGCGACTCGGTGAACGCCCCGCCCCGGCGCTGGACGGAGCAGACCGACCGCTATGTCGTCGCCGGCTGGGCAGGGCCCTCGCTGCTCGTCTACCGGGTGCGGGCCGGCGAGGCACTCGACGTCCTCGCGCTCGACGGGCCCGGGAAGCGGCGAGTACTCGCCTCCGACGCAGGCCTCGTCGCCATCAGCCCCGACGGCACGAGCGCACTCGTCGAATACGGGCCGGAGACCGGTCCGCCGCGGGTGAACCTCATCGCCGTCTCGAACGGCACGAAGCTGGCCTCGCTCGACGTGAGCACGGTCGACCCCGCGGTCGGGGTCGTCGGCTACGCGGGCGACTGGCAGGGCGACCTCGTCGCCGCGCCGTCCGCCTCCGGCCTCGTCGTCTTCCGCATCGCCGGCGGCCGCATCGAGCTCGCCCGAACGATGCGCACCGCAGCGGGCACGGGCGTCGCCGAACCCCGCTTCGTCGGACCGAGCCGCGTGACGGGCTGGACGAGCTCGTCCTCGGGAGGCGCGTTCGTCGACTGCGATCGCGTTTCCGGCCGCTGCGCCCGCGCCGTCCCGCTGCCCGACACACGGGGCGTCGAAGGCTTTCCCGCCTGGCGTCGCCCCGTCTACAACCCGAGCCGCCCGCAGGAAGGAGAAACGTGAGATGCGCATCGCCCTGCTCGCGGCGTTCGTCCTCTGCTGGACTGTGGGTCCGGCCTCGGCAGCCAACGGCTGGTGGACCTTCGACCGCAACACGAATCTCAACTCGACGTTGACCTGGAAATGGACGTACCCGCCCAGCCCCGCTGAGTACAGCCGCAGCTGGCGCGGCGGCTCCGGAACGACCATGGACGAGTGCGAGATCGGCCGCGGCTGGCTCCCCTCCGGCTGGTACGCGCAAAAGGGCCATTGGGACCACTACGACGGCTCCAAGGTCAGGGGGCGCGTGTGGTGGGTCCAGGACAAGACCTGCAGGGACGGGTCGACCCGCCGCACCGAGCTCTTCATCCACAGCGAGGAAACGGCGTCCAACGGCCAGTCGTGCACCTCGACCTACGACGACCCGTTCTGCTGGGAGCGCGAGTCCGACTACTACTCGAACGGCTGCATCAAGGTGGCCCGGCCAAGCCCGGTTGGGAGCTTTCCCAACGACCTCGGGGCCGCGCACGCGACCTATCACGACTATGGCGGGAAGAGCACCCACGGCGCCTACGACACCTCCGATGCCAACGAGCTCTACGTCTACTCGTAGGCTGTGCGCGAACGGATAGAGTCGCGCGCGTGGCGGAGCCCACGAAAGAGGACATCGACGCCCTGGTCGGGGCCGCGACGCCGCACTTCGCGATGCAGATCCGAGCGCGCGTCCGTGCCCTGATCCGCGACCTCCCCGATGACCATCCGGTCCGTCGCCACGGCGAAGAGCAGATCGCGCTCCTGGAGCGGCTGGCCTTCGCGAGCTCGAAGGCCGAGGAAGGGCCGCTCGAGCCGCCGACCAGGCTCGGCTGGGACGAGCTCCCGAGCCACGCGCCGGCCGCCGATCCGCTCCCGCCGAAGGCATGAGCTTCGAGGGCAAGTCCGTTCTCGTTACGGGCGGCTCGCGCGGGATCGGGAAGGCGATCTCGCTCAGGTTCGCCGGGCAGGGAGCGCGGCGGATCGCCGTCAGCTACCTCCGCAACGACAAGGCCGCCGAGGAGACCGCGGACGAGATCCGCAAGCTCGGCGCCGAGGCCGTCCTCCTGCGCGGAAATCTCGGAGACCCTGACAAAACGAAGGCGCTCCTCGAGGAGGCCGGCCCCCTGGACGTGATCGTGTCGAACGCGGCCACCGGCGTCATCCGTCCCTTCCAGGAACTCGACGAGAAGCATTGGGACTGGACGCTCAACGCAAATGCGCGCGCCCTGTTCACGATCGCCCGCGAAGCCGCCCCGACCATGCCCGCCGGCAGCTCCATCGTCGCCATTTCCAGCCTCGGCGCCGACCGTGTGCTCGACAACTACATGCTCGTCGGCGTCTCGAAGGCCACCCTGGAGGCGCTCGTCCGCTACCTCGCCGTCGAACTCGCGCCGCAGGACATCCGGGTGAACGCCGTCTCGGCGGGTCTCGTCGAGACCGGAGCGCTCGACTACTTCCCGAACCGGGACGACATGCTCCGCTTCTACCGGGAGAGGACGCCGGCCGGCCGCCTCGTCGAGCCGGAAGACGTGGCCGATGCCGTCTGCTTCCTTACCTCGCCCGCGGCCGCGATGGTTCGCGGGCAGACGCTCGTCGTCGACGGCGGCTACTCGAACCTGGCGTAGCGAAACCACCCTTACGAGGGAAGTCGACCTGCGCTCGTCCGATATAGTTACGTTACGTAACGAAATGAATGACCGCTCCGTCTATCCACTCGGCAAGCGCCGCACCCTGATCGTCTTCTTCGGGCTCATGCTCGGCATGCTCCTGGCGGCGCTCGACCAGACGATCGTTTCCACCGCCCTCCCGCGCATCACGCAGGACCTCGGCGGCTTCGAGCACTACTCGTGGGTCTTCTCCGCGTACATGCTCGGAGCGACCGTGACCGTACCGCTGTACGGGAAGCTCTCGGACATCTACGGGCGGCGCCCGCTCTTCCTCCTCGGGATCGCCCTCTTCTCCACGGGGTCGATCATCTGCGGCCTCTCTGTCTCGATGGGGATGCTCATCGCCGGCCGCGCCATCCAGGGGCTCGGAGCAGGAGGCCTTATCCCGCTTGCCGTCGCGGCTATCGGCGACATCATCCCGCCGCGGTCGCGTGGAAAATGGCAGGGCGTCACGGGCGTGGTCTTCGCCGCGTCCTCCGTGCTCGGGCCTGCGGTCGGCGGCTGGCTGACCGACAACGCCTCCTGGCGCTGGTGTTTCTTCGTCAATCTGCCGCTCGCCGCGGTCGCGCTCGTCGTCGTCTGGTTCGGGTTCGTGCGCCGGCCGGCGCCCGAGAAGCACACGATCGACTACGTCGGCGCACTCTTGCTCGCGACCGGCGCCGCCGCGGGTCTCCTTGGCGCAGTCTGGGGCGGGACGCAGTACCCGTGGAGCTCTCCGATCATCATCGGCCTCTTCCTCGCCGCCATCGTGCTCTCGACCGCCTTCGTCCTCTGGGAGCGGCGCACGGAGGAGCCCATCCTTCCGCTCGACCTCTTCGAGGAGAGGACGTTCGCGGCCGCCACCGTCGCCTCGTTCTCGGTCGGAGCGGCGATGTTCGGCGCGATCATCTACGTACCGCTCTTCGTCCAGCGCGTGCTCGGCGAGAGCGCGTCGTCCTCGGGCGTCGTGCTCACCCCGCTCATGCTCGGGATCATCACGACGAGCATCGTCGCCGGGCAGATCGTCTCCCGGACCGGCCGTTACCGCGCCGTGCTGATGGCCGGCCCGCCGCTCCTCGCCCTCGGCTTCCTCCTGCTCACCCAGATCGGCGTCGGCACCTCCGAGCTCACCATCACCCGCGACGTCGTCATCGTCGGCCTCGGCATCGGGCTGATGATGCAGACTCTCACCGTGGCCGTGCAAAACGCCGTCGGCCGCCGCCGGATCGGCGTCGCCACGGCATCCGTTCAATTTTTCCGCACCGTCGGCGCGATGGCCGGCGTGAGCGTCATGGGAGCAATCGTGACCGCGCGACTGGGAGGGATCGGGACGGAGCAGGTCTCCCCCGCCGACCTTGCCGGCGCGCTCCACCCCGTCTTCGTCCTCGCCATCGGTCTGGCCGCAGTCGCACTCGCCGCCGTGCTCTTCGTCCCGCACATCGAGCTCCGCAAGACGATGGAGGAGACGGCGACAAGCCCCGAGCTGCTTCGGGAGGCGGCGTGAACCAGCGCAATCTCGAGCGCATGGCCGACGGCCTCATCAATCTGCGCACCGAGCTTCAGCGACGCAAGGAGTCCGGCGACGTCTCGACGAACGAGCTGACGACCTCGCAGGCCCAGGCGCTTCGCCTAGTCATCTTCGACGGCCCGCAGCGAATCGGGTCGCTCGCGAAGCACCTCGGCGTCACGATGGCGACGGCGAGCCGGACCGTCGACGCTCTCGTCGCAGCCGACCTCGTCCGCCGCGAGCCCGACCCGGAGGATGCGCGCGCCGTGCGCGTTGTCCTCACCGCCCGCGGCCGGCGCGAGCACAAGGTGCGCTACGAGCGCTTCCTCCGCGCGCTCGAGCGCCTCTCCGACGATCTGTCGGAGGTCGAGCGCCGCCAGCTCGCCGATGCGCTCGAGACGCTTGGGCGCCTGTTCGCCGAGCCCGAGCCTCAGGCCCGAGCGTCGAGCGGCCGACCGAAGTCGTAGACGTCGACGCCTTCGGTTCGCTTCAGATAGCCGACGATCCAGTACGTGATCGGGGTAGCCAGCGTCTCCCAGCCGACCTTGATGAGCCAAGTCGTGACGATCGGATTGGCGAGGCCCGCACCCGTGCCGGCGAACGCGATGGTGACGAAGATCAGCGAATCGAGGCCCTCGCCCACGATCGTGGAGCCGATCGTCCGGGTCCAGAGCCAACGCCCGCGCGTCGCGCCCTTCATGTAGGCGAGGACGTACGCGTTCGCGAGCTCGCCGACGATGTAGGCCGCGAGCGACGCGAGGAAGAGGCGCCACGTCGTCCCGAGCACCGCCTCGAACTGCACCTGGAACTCGGGGTCGAGCGCGGGCAGGTGGATCGCCGCCTGGATTGCGCCGAGGGCGAGGAGGTTGCAGGTGAAGCCGAGCCAGATGACCCGCCGCGCAGAGCGAATCCCGTACACCTCGGTGAGCACGTCTCCGAGGAGATAGGAAAGCGGGAAGATGACGAGCCCCGCAGGGAAGATGCGACCCGACATCTCCACGAGCTTGACCGCGATGATGTTGGAGACGACCAGCGCCGTCACGAAGAAACCGGCCACTACGACGAAGCGCCAGGAGTACCTCATCCGATTCGCTCCATCGCCTCGTCGATCTCCTCGTCCGTGATCGTCAGCGGCGGAGTCGCGCTCATGTAGCGGCCATCCTCGCCCGCCGGGACGACGATCACCCCGCGATCCCAGGCGGCGAAGGCCTCGCCTTCCTTCGCGCGCAGGAGCCCGGCCCCGTGCCAGCCCGCAGCCTCGAAGCGCTCACCGGCCGCCGAGACTCGGTCCAGCAACCCTGGGACGCGGTCCAGCACGACGAGCGCCGCCGCCGCGGCGAGCGGGTTCCCCATGTGGGTGTGCGTGTAGACATCCTCTGGACCCAGATCCCAGGCCCCACGGTGCTCGGCGCTCATGAGGCAGGCCGAGATCGGAAGTCCTCCGCCGAGCGCCTTCCCGCAGGTGACGAGGTCGGCGAGGTCGCCGCTCCGCCAGAGGGCGCCCGTTCTTCCGAGCCCCGTGTAGATCTCGTCCGCGATGAGAAGCGCGCCGGCCTCGTCGCAGCGCGCGCGCAGTCGCTGCAGGAAGCCGTCCGGCGGAACCTGCGCTCCCGCGCGCCCCTGTACGGGCTCGACTATGACGCACGCGGCGTCGGCGGGGAGCGTGCCGGGATCCTCTCCGTATGCGCGGCGGTGCACCGGCCCGGGCAGCCAGGGCGCGAACGGGCTCCGGAACTGCTCGAACCCCGTGGCCGCAAGCGCGAGCAGACCAGTCCCGTGATAGGCGCCCGTGAAAGCGACGATTCCCGGTCGGCCGGTCACCAGCAGCGCCGTCCGAAGGGCGATCTCGACCGCGTCCTCCCCGGTGACGCCGAGCATGACCTCGCGCCCCCCGCCGCCGAGACGCTCGCGCAGCTCGGCCGTCACGTCCGCCTCGGCAAGGTCTCCGAGCGCGTGCACGCAGCGATCCGCCTGTGCCCGAACCGCGGCCTCGATCTCGGGGCTCCGATGGCCGAGTGCGGCGACGCCGAAGCCTCCGGAGAGGTCGATGTAGCTGCGTCCGTCGGAGTCGACGACGCGGCAGCCCTGTGCCTCCGCCCAGATCACGGGCGCAGCCTCTTCAGCGTGTCGATCGCGACGTAGCCGGCGATCTTCGGGTTCTCCTGCAGCCGCCTGATCGAGTACTCGTACCAGCGCCGACCGAACGGGACGTAGATGCGCAGTCGATGCCCGTCGCGGACGAGCTCGTCGCCGAGCTCGGCCCGAACGCCTAGGAGCATCTGGAACTCGTAGTCGTCTCTTCCGAGGCCGCGGCGCTCGACGAGCGCGAGCGCCTCGCCGATCAGCCAGTCGTCGTGCGTTGCGATCGCGACATAGGAGCCGATGTCGAAGAGCGCCTCGAGCGCGTCCAGGAAGTTGAGCCGGATGATCTCGTCCTCTTGGTAGGCGATCTCGGGCGGCTCGACGTAGATGCCCTTGCAGACGCGTACGTTCGGACGGAGATCGCCGAGCCCGCCGATGTCGGACAGGGTGCGCTTCAAGGCCGCCTGGAGCACGACGCCGAGGTTGTCATGCCCTTCTTCCCGGATTTGGCGGTAGAGAGCAAGGGTCTCGGATGTGGTCGAGGAGTCCTCCATGTCGATGCGGACGAAGTTGTCGAAGCGGGCCGCCTCCTCGACGACCGCGGTGAGGTCCGCGCGGCAGAGACCCCGGTCGAGCTTGAGCCCGAGGGCCGTCAGCTTGACACTGACGTTCGAGCGGAGACCGTCCTCCTCGATCGTGTCGAGCGCGCGCCGGTAGGCGTCGCGCAGGCCGATCGCCTCCTCGCGGAGCGTCACCTCCTCGCCGAGGACGTCGAGCGTTGCCTCCTTACCGTGGGCGTTCAGCTCGCGGACGACATCGCATGCCTCGGCAAGCGTCGTCCCGGCGATGTAGCGGCTCGAGAGGCGCTTCACGACTTGCCGCGGCACCGCGGGAAGCGCTCGGACGATCGCGCGGTCGATGATGGTCACGGGGCGGCGATTCTAGTTCGGCGCATTCCGCGCGCCACGCGTGTGTCGGCAGGCGTTACGCTCGAAAGCGGGTGGAGGCATGGGGTGGCCCCGTCACTGGTTGCTCTTCGCACCCGAAAATGCGGTCAAGAGCCCGAGCCCGACCAGAACGCCGCCCGTCGCATACCGCTCCGTCCGAACGAACCCGGACCGGCCGCGCAGCCACCCCGCCGCCGAGCCCGCCGCGAGCGCGTACAACCCGTCGCTCAGCGTCGCGAGCAGGATAAAGATCAGGCCGAGCGTCGCGATCTGTACGGCCACCGACCCCGCGTCGACGTCTACGAACTGCGGCAGGAACGAGAAGAAAAAGAGCGCGGTCTTCGGGTTGAGGACGTTGATGACAACGCCCTGCGCGAACAACCGCCGGAGACTCTTCTCGGGCCGCGTGCCCGGAACGTCCTGCGCCTCGTCCTTCCCGAGGATCCGGCGCAGGCCGAGAAAGACGAGGTACGCCGCGCCCGCATACTTGACGACGTTGAACGCCACGGCAGAGCGGACGAGCAGCGCGGAGAGACCCGCCGCCGCCGCGGCCACGTGCACCAGTCCGCCGACCTGGATCCCGAGCATCGAGACGATGCCCGCGAGCCGCCCCCGGCCGATGCTCTGCGAGACGATGTAGAGGACCGCCGGCCCCGGAATGACGAGGAGCACGAGCGCGGCGACGACGAAGACCGCCAGCGCCCCAGGGTCGGGAAGCATTTAGCCGGTCTCGCGCATGAAGCCTTGCCGCGCCGCCGAGACAAGAGCAACCGCCTCGGGGAAGAGGACGCGCATCGCGTCGCGCAGGGCGATGGCCTGCTCGTCCGGCGAGCCGGCCAGCTGGAAGCGTTTGAGCGCGGCGCCGGTCAGTTCGACCGCGGTGTTCAGGGTCAGCGTCGCGAACTGCTCGCGCTGCGTCTCTTGCATGGCCTCGGTCTGGCGCTCCGCGAATTCGCGCAGTCCGCGCATCAGATCGTCCGGGTCGCCCCCGAACGGGAATCCGCCCTCCATTGGGCTCCTTTCGTCGATCACCCGTAATGTACGTCGCGATGTCCGAGAGCCGCTTCATCCAGACTCTGAACGAGCAGATCGCCTACGAGCTCGCCGCCTCGAATCAGTACGTGGCGATCGCCGTTTACTTCGATTCCGAGACCTTGCAGCAGCTCGCGGCGCACTTCTACCGCCAGGCGCTCGAGGAGCGAAACCACGCGATGATGCTCGTCCAGTACCTCCTCGACTCGGGGGAGCAGGTCAGGATCCCGGCGGTCGCCGAACCGAAAAACGAGTTCTCGGACGCGGTCGCCCCGGTCGCGCTCGCCCTCGAGCAGGAGCGCACCGTCACCGAGCAGATCGTCCGGCTCGCCGCGCTCGCACGTGAGGAGAACGCCCTCGTCGGCGCGCAGTTCTTGGATTGGTTCCTGAAGGAGCAGCGCGAGGAGGTCGCGAGCATGTCCGCTCTCCTCGCCGTCGTCGAGCGCGCCGCCGACAACCTGCTGCTCGCCGAGGACCACCTCTCGCGCAATCAGATCGGAGACGCCGGGGTGGATCCGACCGCCCCGCCAGCGGCAGGCGGAGCTCTCTAACCGAACGTGGCCATCACCCAGGCGACCACCGTCTCGGACGAGCTCATCGCTGCCTTCGCAAGGCTCGTCCGGCAGCTTTCGACGTCAGCGCAGCTGCCGACACGCGCTGAGCTCGAGGAGATCGTCTCCTCACCCGCCGCGACGATCCTCCTGGCCCGCGGCCCCGACGGCCAGATCATCGGCTCGCTGACGCTCGTCGTCTTCCGTACGCTGACAGGAGTGCGCGCCTGGATCGAAGACGTCGTCGTGGATGAGGCAGCGCGGGGCCAGGGTGCCGGCGAGGAGCTCGTCCGCGAGGCGATTCGTCTCGCGGACGAGTCGGGGGCTCGCACCGTCGACCTCACGTCCCGCCCCTCGCGGGAGGCCGCCAATGCGCTCTACGAGAAGGTCGGCTTTCACGCCCGCGAGACGAACGTGTACCGCTACGACCTCGGCTAGCCGAGCGGGCCCTTGTAGGAGCGAATGACCTCCGCGGCGAGCTCGTCCGCCGCAGGCATGCCGCTCGTCATGGCCTCGGCGAAGGGTGAGCCGCCAACTTCTCCCAGCGTCTGCTCCAGCCTCGCCGCAGCGAGCCCGATTGCGTCGAGATAGCCGACGCTTGCGAGCCGGGGGGCCGGGCGAATCGTCTCCTGGAGCTCGGCCGCCGCGACCTCCGCCTCCTCGATGCCCTCGGGCGCATCGGTCAGGCGCAGCTCGACAAGGCGAGCGCGGAGCTCGCCGAGCTCGCCGCCGCCGGCGCTCTCCTCCGCGAGCTCGCACATGGCCGCGATCGAGACTGCTTCTCGAACGAGGGCGCGGTCGGCGACGGGCCGGTACTGGGAGTCGAGCGCAAGCCAGGTCTGGGCTTCGCCGCTTCGGTACGCGCAGAGGTAGACCCGCGCACCGGCCCCGGGCTCCGCCGGGACGACGCCCTCGAGCTCCTCCCCGTTCGCGGCGTGCCCCGTTGCAGCCTCCGCCGCGGCGGCGATCTCCTCCTCGAGCCCCACAGCGGCAACAATAGCCCCGTGACCGAGAGCATCAGCGAGCGCAACCAGGCGGCCCAAGCGCTTTTCGCACCTCTCGGCGAAACCTACGACCGCTACGCGCGGCTGCTCTCTTTCGGCCAGGACCCGCGCTGGCGCGCATTCCTCGTCGACCGGATCAAGACCGGCCCCGAGGCGACCGTCCTCGACGTTGCGTGCGGCACCGGGGCGGTGTCGATCGAGCTCGTCCGCCGCTACGGCTGCCGCGTCGTCGGGGTCGACCAGAGCGCCCAGATGCTGGCCGCGGGCCGGGCGCGCGTCGACGCTGCGGGTCTCGGCGAGCGAATCCGGCTCGAGGAAGCGAGGGCGGAGCACCTGCCCTTCGAGGACGCGTCCTTCAACGCGTTGACTTTCACGTATCTCCTCCGCTACGTCGACGACCCCGCCGCGACGATGAAGGAGCTCGCCCGGGTGGTGCGACCCGGCGGCCGAATCGCGATGCTCGACTTCTTCGTTCCCGCTGGCGTCGCCCGACCTGTCTGGGAGCTGTACGTCCGAATCGGCCTGCCCGTGCTCGGCCGCGCGGTCTCGCCCGGTTGGGGCGAAGTCGGCGGCTTCCTCGGGCCAAGCATTCGCGGCTTCTGGAACGACCATCCCGTGGAGGAGATCGTCGGCGCCTGGAGGGAAGCCGGCATCGACGGCGTCGAGGGCCGGCGCCTCAGCCTGGGTGGCGGGCTCGTGCTTTGGGGCACCCGTGGCGCTTGAGACCTCGCGGCCAGCCTTCTATGCTCTGCGCTCGGGCGGCTGGCGCGACTACGTCACCCTCCTCCATCCGCCGTATACGGCCTGGCACCTGAGCTATGTGGCGATCGGTGCCGCGCTCAGCGCCCAGTTCTCGTGGTCCAGGCTGCTCCCGACCCTGGCCGCGTTCTTCCTCGCCGTCGGGATCGGCGCGCACGCGCTCGACGAGCTCAACGGACGGCCGCTTCGTACGGAGATACCGCGC
>Ga0307317_10000599_pt1 | contig 10702 bp, 8 predicted proteins | sample ER_DNA_357_FD_194498 | JGI IMG/M metagenome (GOLD analysis project Ga0307317, IMG submission 194498) | Bulk soil microbial communities from the East River watershed near Crested Butte, Colorado, United States - ER_DNA_357 | ecosystem: Environmental > Terrestrial > Soil > Floodplain | place: USA...
AAGGCTGCGCTCGTGACCGGTGCGGCGGGTGGGATCGGGGGCGCCGTCGCGCGCGCCTTCGCCGAAGCGCGAACGCGTGTCTTCTGCGTCGACCGCGTCGATCGCGCTGACGTGGACTTCATCGGCGACCTCTCCCGTGCGGAGGACGCCGAGCGCGCTGTCGCCGCCGCGGAGGAGCGGCTCGGGCGGCTGGACATCGTCTTCAACGGCGCAGGCATCAGCGGCCGTGGGCTCGGAGACGGCCCTGTCGACGTCTGCGCGGAGGAAGCGTGGGACGCGGTGCTGGATGCGAACCTGAAGACCGTCTTCCTCTGTTCGAAGTACGCGATCCCTGCTCTTCGTCGCGGCGGCGGCGGTGCGATCGTCAACCTGAGCTCCGTCCTCGGCCTCGTCGGTTCGGACCTCTTCCCGACACACGCCTACGCCGCGAGCAAGGGCGCGATCGTGGCGCTGACACGCGCGATGGCAGTTGCGTATGCCGCTGACGGGATCCGCGTGAACGCGATCTGTCCGGGCTTGATCGACACGCCGATGAGCGAGCGGGCCAGGGGCGACGCCGAGACGATGGCGCGACTTCGCGAGCTGCAGCCGCTGACGGGCGAGCCCGGCCGGCCCGAGGATGTCGCGGGGGCCGCCATCTATCTCGCGAGTGCGCCGTTCGTGACGGGCGCCGTGCTCACGGTCGACGGTGGCTGGACCGCATCGTGAAAGACCGCGGACGTCTAACCAACGGTGGCCGGCTCGAGCGCCGCCTTGCGGGCCTTGAAGTCCTCGAGCATCGTCTCCGTCGCTGTCGCGCCGACGCGAGTGACCCCGACGGCCATCACCTCGAGCAGGGCGTCGAGCGTGCGGATGCCACCTGCGGCCTTGACCTGTACGTGCGGACCGACACAGCGGCGCATGAGCTTCAGGTCGGCGATCGTCGCGCCGCTGGGAGCGAACCCCGTCGACGTCTTGACGAACGCCGCGCCGGCTTCTTCGGAGAGCCGGCAAGCGAGCTCCTTCTCCGCGTCGTCGAGGTATGCGTTCTCGAAGATCACCTTGACGATCCCGCCTTTCGCCTGAGCCACGGCGACGACCGCGGCGATGTCGTCCCGAACCTCATCCGCCCGGCCGGAGCGCAGCCGGCCGATGTTCAGCACCATGTCGATCTCACGGGCGCCGAGCTCGACGGCATGCTCCGCCTCGAAGACCTTCGTCTCGGTCGACGAGCTCCCGTGCGGGAACCCGACCACGGTCGACACGAAGACGTCGGACCCGTCCAGAAGGTCGACGGCGAAAGCGACGTCCGCGGGCCGCACGGTCGCGGACGCGACGCCGTACCGACGCGCGAGCTCGACACCCTCGCGGACGAAGTCGAGATCGAGCTCCGGGCGGAGGAGCGAGTGGTCGATCGTCTTGGCGACTTGCTCATACGTCAGGTTCGCCACCGTCGGCTCGGGCACGGCGCGAGAATAGCCGCGTGAACGAGCGCCCGCTCCGCACGACGGTGGTCGGCAGCTACCCGCTTCCGGGTTGGCTCGAGCACGCGAGCTCCCACCTCGACGACTTCGGCTCCGACGACCTCGCCGAGCTCGTCGACGACGCGGTTCTCGTCGCGATCCACGACCAGGTCGAGGCAGGACTCGACGTGATCACGGACGGCGAGCAGACGCGCCTCGACTTCAACCTCTCCTTCTACGGCTATCTCGAAGGGATCGACCGCGAGTCGGCGGCCTCCCGACGGCTCGGACCGCCCGCGCACGACCAGCGGGGGCGCCACGCGATCGTCGGCGAGCTCGCCGCTCCCCGCGGCCTAGGTGTCGTCGAGGAGTGGGAGCGCCTTCGCCGGCTGGCACCTGCAGGCCCTGTGCTGAAGGCGAGCGTGCCCGGCCCGTACACGCTGAGCGGCCGCCTCGTCCCGAACGACAGCTACCCGGACCGCAACGCGGTCGCGGACGCGTTGCAGCCGATCGTCACAGCCGAGCTCGAGGCGCTTGCAGCTTCAGGGTGTCAAGAGATCACCGTCGACGAGCCGTCGATGAGCTGCTACGCGCACCGCGTGGACACATCGCACCTGGTTGACCTCTTCAACCGAACGATCGCGCCGGTCCGTGGCCGCGTGCGGCTGTCGACGCACCTCTGCTTCGGGAACTACAGGGGACGCGCGGTCGGGCCGCGGCAGTACGCGCCGATGTTTCCCGCTTTCCTCGAGCTCGGCGTGGAAGAGATCCACGTCGAGATGGCGAGCCGCGAGCTCGCCGAGAGCGAGATCGTCGGAACGATCGCCGAGCGCCTCGACGTCGCGGTCGGCATCGTCGACGTGAAGAGCTACTGGATCGAGCCTCCGGAGGAGATTGCCCGCCGCGTGCGCCACTTCCTGCGCTTCGCGCCGGCGGAGCGGCTTTCGTTCGCACCAGACTGCGGGCTGAGCCAAACAGCGCGTTGGGCGGCGCGTCAGAAGCTCGCGAACCTCGTCCACGGCGTCGTGATCGTCCGCGAGGAGGTCGGCGTCTGATCGAGCCGGCGCTCACGGACGACGCGTTCCTCCGCGATGTCGAAGGCGCACCTGGCGGTGCTGCCCTGCACCTCTGGTGGCTCGGTCAAAGCGGCTTCCTCGTGAAGCTCGACGACCACTACCTCTTGCTCGACCCTTACCTGTCGGACTCGCTGACGGAGAAGTACGAGGGGACGCCGACCCCACACGTCCGGATGACGCGACGCGTCGTCGACCCCGCGCGGCTCGGTTTCGTCGACGTCGTCACCTCCAGCCACGGCCACACCGATCATCTCGATCCGGTGACGCTGAGGGCACTGCGGCCCAGCGCTCTCGTTTGCCCGCCCGGATTGCGAGACCTCGCGTTGGAGCGCGCAGGAGTCGTCCCGCATGTCATCGACGTCGACGAGACCGTCGTGGTCGGCGACTTTCGCTTCACGGCTGTGCGCGCCGACCATGACGTCCCCGGAGGAGCCGCCGGCTTCGTCGTCGAATGCGGCCGGTGGACGCTCTACCACTCCGGCGACACGACGGCGTACGCCGGTCTCGGTCAGCGGCTGCGCCGGTTTGCGCTCGACATCGCCCTCCTGCCGATCAACGGTCAGCTCGGAAACATGGACGGCGGTGACGCGGCGCACGTCGCGAATGAGGCGGGAGCGCGGCTCGCCGTTCCCTGCCACTTCGACATGTTCGAGTTCAACACGGCAGCTCCTGACGACTTCGTCGAGACATGCGCGAGCCTCGGACAGCCGTTCCGGGTCCTCCGCGCAGGCGAGCGACTCACAATCTCCGCAGAGGCGCCGGCCTGAGGGTGATCAAGCCGCGACTGTTGCACGAGCGCGGGCTGTGCGCACCGCGTCTTTGAGCGTCTCGATGTCGTAGGCGCCGTAGTGGCGGCGGCCGTTGATGAAGAAGGTGGGTGTACCGGAGACGCCGCTGAGGTCGGCACTGTCGATGTCTTCGGCAACGCGTTCCGCGCCGAAGTGGTCCCGCAGCTGGGTCATGAAGCTGTCGCCGTCGAGCTCGAGCCGCTCGGCATAGCCGACGAGGTCGCCCGGCGCGAGACGGTCTTGGTGGTCGAGCAAAAGGTCGTGCATCTCCCAGAAAGCTCCTTGCTCGGCTGCGGCCTCGGCTGCTTCCGCAGCGAGCTGGGCGCGAGGGTGTACATCGCTCAGAGGTAGGTGCCGCCAGACGTAGCGGACGTCGCCGAAATCGCGGAGGAGCTCGCGCACAACCGGTTCCGCCTGACCGCAGTAGGGGCATTCGAAGTCGCCGTATTCGACGAGCGTGACGGGCGCCTCGAGCGGCCCGCGGACATGGTCCCGCTCCGGATCGACATCGGTATAGAGATCGATGAGCGGCGCTGTCGTGCCAAGCAAGGCGCGAATTCGCAGCCGCCGAGGCAGGAACGCCGTGGCGCGAAACAAGAGCCAGGCACCGAGTGCAGCGCCGAGCGCGCTGGCGAGGATGCCAACCTTCGCTTCCTCGAGCTGGCGCCCGTTGAACGCGAGTGTTGCGACGAGCAGTGAGACGGTGAAGCCGATCCCGGCGATCGTGCCGACGCCTGCGATCGTCGCCCACCCCACCGGCGGCTGCAGTCTCCCACGGCTCAGTCTCGTCGCGAGCCACGAGGAGCCGAGAACGCCTACGGGCTTCCCAACGACATACCCGAACAGGATCCCGAGCGTGATCGGCGACTTGAAGGCTCGTGCCAGAAAAGCGCCGTCGAGCGTGATACCCGCATTCGCGAGCGCAAACAGGGGCACGATGACGTAGCTCGTCCACGGGTGAAACAGGCGCTGCAACCGTTCGTTCGGCGAGGTCGCCGACCTGAGCTCCACCGCGGCTACGCGCGCGAGATCCGCAGTGGGTTGTTCGCGAAACTCGCGGAACCGCTCTGTGGCTCGTTCGAGGTTGGACCGCGGCGCCGGGTAGGCGTAGACAAGGAGACCCATTACCAGGCCTACGACAATCGGCTCCACCCCCGACTTGAGCAGGCTGACCCACGCACCGGCCCCGAGTACGAGATAGATGAGCCCACCAACACGCAAGGGAATGCTGCGCAGGACGAGGACGGCAGCGAAGAAGGCGGCAGCAGAGATGAGTGGCACTACGCGAAGGGTCTCGGTATAGACGGTCGCAATGACGACAAGCGCAACGACGTCGTCTACGACCACAACGGTGAGCAGAAACGCTCGCACGCGATCGGGAAAGGGCGGCCCGATGAGCGCCAGCAAGCCCAACGCGAACGCAGTATCCGTGGACATCGCGATCCCCCAACCGTGCGCGGACGAGTGGCCGGCATTGAAGGCGAGGTAAATCGAGATGGCGGCCGCCATGCCTCCGATCGAAGCCAGAAACGGCAAGACGAAGCGGCGGCGCTGACGCAGCTCGCCCAGATCGAACTCGCGGCGAGCCTCGAGGCCGACGACGAAGAAGAAGAACGTCATCAACCCGCTGTTCAACCAACCGCGAAGATCCAGCGAGACCCCTGCGCCGCCGAGGTCGATGGAAAGTTTTGTCCGCCAGACCGACGTGTAGGACGAAGCGTCGACGTTCACCCAGATCAGTGCGGCCACGGTCGCTGCCAACAAAACCGCGGCGCCCCCGGTTTCGGTACGCAAGAACGCGCGGAGCGGCGTCTCCAGGCTTCGCGCCCAGGCTGTCCGCCCCGAGAGCGCCGGCCCACTGTCCCGATTACCAGTACTGCTCACGCGAGTCGGAGGTCAGTCGCGGGCGGGACTCTCGGGGAACCTCGGATCGAGTCGGCGCAGGGCTTCCACGAGCACGGTCGCGACGGCGAGGTTCCGCAACCAGTTCCGGTCTGCGGGAATCACGTACCACGGTGCGTGCTCCGTCGAGGTGGCGCTGATCGCGTCGTCGTAGGCAGCAGTGAACTCGTCGTAGCGGCGGTTGGTCTCTTCGTCGCCGGGTTTGTACTTCCAGCGCTTGTTCGGATCCAAGAGCCGCTCTTCGAACCTCTTCCGCTGTTCCTCTGCGGAGACATGCAGGAAGCACTTGAGGACAGTCGTCCCTTCCTCCACCAGCAGGCGCTCGAACTCGACGATCCGGCCGGGGCGCCTCCGCCAGACCTCCTGCGGCGCGAGCCCCAGCACACCGACCGTCACGACGTCCTCGTAGTGCGAGCGGTTGAAGATGCCGATCATGCCGCGCGCCGGACACTCGGCGTGCACACGCCAGAGGAAGTCGTGGGCGAGCTCATTCGGTGTCGGCGCCTTGAACGACGTGACGTGGCAGCCCTGCGGATTGACACCCGTGAAGACGTGGCGAATCGTGCCGTCCTTCCCGGAGGCGTCAAGACCTTGGAGGACCAACAAGACGCTTCGCTTCCCTTCTGCGTAGAGTCGGTCCTGGAACGAACTCAGCTCATCGGTCAGTGAGGCGAGCCGAGCCTTGCCCTCGTCTTTCCCAGGTAGGCCCAGCATGTCGCGCGGATCTCGACCTCGGAGATCGGCCGAGGAGCCGTGAGTGACGATCAGGGTGTCCAACATTCCGGCAGCCTACGCCGGACAGCCTAGATTCGAGCGGCCGATCGTCCAGTCAGTGCTGCGCCGAGGTCGGCGCGCGAGTCGAGTCGGAGCTTCCGGAAGACGTTCGTGAGATGACCCTCGACGGTGCGTGCGGTGATGAACAGGATCTGCGCGATTTCGCGGTTCGTCAGGCCGGTCCCGGCGAGATCGGCGATGCGGCGCTCGCTCGCGGTCAGCGACTCGAGTCCAGTCAGCAGAACGCGACGTGGGCGAGCACCGGTTGCACGCAACTCGGTGTCCGCGTACGTGGCGAGCGGTCCGGCACTCACGCGGTGCGCGATGTCCAGGGCGTCGCGAAGCAGAGCGCGTGCCGCGACACGTTGATTGCGCCGGCGCAGAAGCGCTCCGAGGTCGGCAAGTGCTCGTCCGCGTTCGAGGACGGCATCGCCGTGATCGAATGCGTCGATCGCTTCCTCCAACAGGGCGACACCGCGATCGCCACCTACGGCGAGCCCGGCCGCGCGCGCTGCGACACCGAGCGCGCGAGGGGCGCCGAAGGCACGCGCTGCTTCCAGTTCGGCTTCGGCCAGCCGGACGGCTTCCTCGTGGTTGCCGAGCGCGAGGTGCGCATGGGCTGCCTCCGAGCGCCACGGGAGATAGCCGGGGCTCTCAATGCGTGCGCTGGTGAGAAGCACTCCAACGGCAACGAAGTCGGACAGGCCCTCTGTCGCTCGACCCTGTTCGAGGCGAAGCCGTCCCCGCGCGAGCCGCAACACGGCAGCGGTGATGGATTTGCCCTCGGCTTCGCTGTCGAGCGTCGCCGCCAGCTCGTCTGCGCTCTCGAGGCGCCCCTGATCGATCTGCGCCTTGAGGAGAATGCCGCCGTTGAGCGCACGGTAGACCGGCGGCGCGGGAAGCTCCGCGGCGGCAAGCGCCGTGCGTGCGTCTGTCTCAGCGCCGAAGAGATCGCCGCGGCGTAGCGCCAGCCAGGCTCGGCTCGCGAGGGCGGCCGAGAGTCTTCCGCTGTCGCCGGCTCGTCGCGCCTGCACGATCGAGTCGTCGATCAGCGGGCGTACTTGCTCGAATCGCTCCGCTACCAAGAGGGTGAAGGTCGTCCTGGCAATCAGGCTCGACGAGGGCTTGTCACCCGCGGCGTTCAGCGCCTTGGTCGCCAGCGCGGCGCCGACCTCCGCGGGCTCGTTCGCAAGCACCGAACTGAAGGCAGCGGCGCCCAGAAGTTCTGCCGGCGCCGGCGTGTCGTCCTCTGCACGCGCGCGCAAAGCCAAGCGGCGCCCGTCGATCGAGCCTGTCGGTGTGGGATCGTTCATGCCGACGACGACAGCTGCGGCTTCGAGCTCCAAGGCCAGCTCGTCGTCCGGATCGAGCGAGGCCGCTGCGCGATCCAATACCTCGACCGCCTCGGCGAAGCGTTGAGCGCGGTTGAGTGCGCGGGCGTACAGCCTCGCTGCGTCTGCGCGCGGACGGCCGTCCGGAGCCACATCGACAGCCGCCTGCAGATGTTCGTACCAACCATCGAGCCCCGCGCTCGCCTCTGCCGAGCCGAGCTCGAGCAACAACTGCGGCTCGTCCTCGGGAGGCGCCGGCTCGGCAAGCGCTCTCCCGAAGAGGACAGCCGCGCGCTGGGGTGCGCCTGCCCCGGCTGCGACGCGCGCCGCCGCGACGACGTTCTCCACGATCCAGGCCTCGCCCCTCGGCTCGCTCGCGAGCAGATGCTCGGCTACAGCGTCGTGCGCAGTGGGCCGCGCCGAAAGCAGCCGCGCCGCCTCGTAGTGAGTCTGTGCTCTCTCGATCCCCGGCATGTCTGCGTACAGACCACGGCGAAGGATCGGGTGTGCGAACGCGAGCGGTTGCCCGCTGCAGAAGATCCCGGCCGACACCAACTCTGTGTACGCCGCTGCGCCGTCGGGCTCATCGAGGCCGGCAAGCCGAGCGGCCGTGAGCAGATCGCTCTCCTGAAGCACCGCCAACGCCTTAGCGAGACGACCGGCGTGCGCAGGCAAGTGGCTCAGCTGCAAGCGCACAGAACGACCGCCGACGCGCACGCCGATTCGCTCGACGTCTGCGGCCGCCTCGGCCGAAGGCGCTATCCCCTCCTCGCGCAAGTCCTCGACAACACCACTCACGAGAGAGGGCGTCCCGCCGGTCGCATTCATGACCGCGTCCAGGAACACCGGATCTGGCAGCTCACCGAGGCTTTTCTCGAGCAAGTGGGCCGCTGAATCGTCCGAGAGCGGCGCAAGGCGGATCACGTCGGCGCCTGAATCGCTCGTCACGGTCGCCAGAAGCTTCTCTTCGGCGCCGGCCGCACCCGTTCGCGCAACGACGAGCACCGCGACTCGAAGCTCGCTGAGGCGCGTGTGCAAGAAGGCGAGGTAACGCAGCGACGCCGCGTCCGCCCAATGCAGGTCGTCGACAATGACGAGAACCGGACGCTGTGCCGAGAGGCTTGCCAGCAACCAGTAGAGCCCATGCAAGATCACGAACGACGGGTCGCCTCGCTGGTCGGCCTGGGAGTGAGGCGGCGGCGCGCCCGGAAGGCCGAGCAGCGCGGCGGCGAGCGCCGCATCTCCATGCAGCAAGTCGTCGAGCTCGTCTTGTGTCTCGGCGAACAGGATCGGCTCGAACAACTGACGTACGACTCCCCAGGCGAAGCCGCGCTCCAACTCAGTCGCACGGGCTCGCGCGACGCGCATCCCGTTCGCGTCGGCTACTTCGCGGGCAGCGTCCAGAAGCGCCGTTTTGCCAATTCCCGCTCGGCCTTCGACGACGACGAGCTTGCCGCTTCCGTTGGAGGCCTCAGCCAGCGCGCTCTCGATCTGCGCCAACTCGTGGTTGCGCTCGAGCAAAACGGAGCGGCTCGCAGGTGCCATCAGGGCTGTCGCCATCTCTTCGGTGACTAACAACGACGGTACACCCGCTCACAATCCCGGGCCAACCCAAAAGTCAGGGGGTTTCCCACGGTGCGAAACACCTGCCGGGCGCCCGACGATGGGTCTCATCCACTCCAGAGCTCATTACGAGCCCGTTCCTGAAACGGAGGCAAGATGAGAACGATTCCACGCACACACTGTTGGCTCTTCGCCCTGGTGATTGCCGCAGCGCTCGTCGGAGCCGGCGGCGGCTCGGCCGCCTCCGCCAAGACAGTCAACGGCACCGTGGGGCCCGGCTTCACCATCGAGTTGACTTCAAACGGCAAGAACGTGGCGAAGCTGAAGGCCGGAGTTCCGTATCGCTTCGTCATCAGCGACCGCGCAAGCATTCACGACTTCCACCTCAGTGGCCCGGGACTCAATCGCGTCCTGGCCGGCGTCGGGTTCACGGGGACGAAGAGCTTCGTGCTGAAGCTGAAGAAGGGGAGCTACCGGTTCGTCTGCGATCCGCACGCGTCGATCATGCACGGGACCTTCTCGGTCTCGTAACCAAAGGAGATGGGAACAATGAACAAGGTCATGCAACTACGACTCGTCGTCGCGGCGGCCGTGATCGCGGCAATCGCTGCCGGCGCCGGGAACGCCGCGAGCTTCGGGCGCACTGACAAACCGCCCTACCCGAATGCGACGTTCAAGCACCCGAAACTCGAGCACGGGGTGCTCACGATCAAAGGGACAAGGGCGAGCGACAAGATCACAATTCGCCTGAAGGCCGGCGACCCCGGTGTTCTCGAGGTCGACGTCGGCGACGACGGCGTCCCGGACTTCAGCTTCCCACGAGCGTCGGTGACTCGAATCGCCGTCAACGCCGGGAAAGGTAACGACGCCATTCGGATCGACGACACGAACGGCGCCTTCACCGACGTCACTCCGACAAGGATTGACGGCGGCGCCGGAAACGACACGATCGCGGGCGGCAAGGGAGCCGAGACGCTGGTCGGTGGCTCCGGAAACGACACCATCGACGGCAACGGAGGCAACGATGCGGCGCGCCTCGGTGCCGGCAACGACACATTCGTCTGGGATCCCGGCGACGGGAGCGACACGATCGAAGGTCAGGCGGGTGCGGACACGATGCGCTTCAACGGCGCGAACGGCGCCGAGCACGTCACTCTGTCGGCGAACGGGAAGCGGCTCACGTTCTTCCGCGACGCGGGCAACATCACGATGGATACCGCAGGCGTGGAGCGAGTCGACTTCAACGCACTCGGCGGTGCCGACGTCGTAACGGTCAACGACCTGACCGGAACTGACGTCAGCAGCGTAAACGTCGATCTCGCCGGGACTCTCGGCGGCGCCGCAGGCGACGGCCAGCCCGATCGCGTCGTCGTCAACGGCACCAACGGCGACGACTCGATCAACGTCAACGGCGACTCGGGCGCCGTGAAGGAGAGTGGCCTGGCCGCGACGGTCGAGATCCTCCACTCCGAAAGTGCCAACGACAGCCTCGAGATCAACACACTCGCGGGCAGGGACACCGTCGACTCGAACGGTCTTGCTGCCGGCACCCTCAAGCTGCTCGTGGACGGCATTCTCGTCCTCTAAGCAGAAACATCCGGAACCGGCCGGGGGCCCTTCGCATGAAGGGCCCCCTTTTCGCCAATCAGGCGAGAGCGCGTTCGAGCGCAGCGCGGTCGGTTGGTTCTCCATGCGCGGGCAGTACGACCTCTACCGGCAGCTGGAGCAGCGGACGCAACCCCTCGGCGACCTGCTCGCGGGTCACGCCGTCGCGTAGCCAGTCGGGCTGGATTCCGAGACCGCCCCCGAAGTCGGCGAGCGAGTCG
>Ga0307317_10000600_pt1 | contig 10700 bp, 14 predicted proteins | sample ER_DNA_357_FD_194498 | JGI IMG/M metagenome (GOLD analysis project Ga0307317, IMG submission 194498) | Bulk soil microbial communities from the East River watershed near Crested Butte, Colorado, United States - ER_DNA_357 | ecosystem: Environmental > Terrestrial > Soil > Floodplain | place...
CGGCCCTCTCGACCCGGTCTACGACTGGGACGAGCTCGCGCGGACGGTCTCGCGCGAGACGATCGCGGCCGGACCCACGTCCATCTGGCGCTACGCGCCACTCCTCCCCGTCGAAGCCCCGGCCGAGGCACGGCTGGCCCCCGGCTTCACGCCGCTTGTCGGCGTGCCGCGCCTCGCCGAGGAGATCGGAGTCGGCAAGCTCTGGCTGAAGCTCGACACGGCCAACCCCACGCACTCCTTCAAGGACCGCGTCGTCGCCGTCGCAGCCGCGAAGGCCAAGGAGCTCGGCCTCGAGACCATCGCCTGCTCCTCGACCGGAAACCTCGCCAACGCGGTCGCCGCGCGGGCCGCGGCCGAGGGGATCGGGGCGGCCGTCTTCTGCCCGGCCGACCTCGAGCCCGAGAAGCTCGTCGCCACCGCCGTCTACGGTGCCACCATCTATGCCGTCCGTGGAACCTACGACGACTGCAGCCGCCTCACGATCGAGCTCTCGTTCGAGCTTCCCTGGGGGTTCGTCAACGTGAGCCTGCGCTCGTACTACGCCGAGGGATCGAAGACCGTCGCGTTCGAGATCGCCGAGCAGCTCGGCTGGGACGCGCCTGACGCGGTTGTCGCGCCCATCGCCTCGGGCTCCCTCTACTCGAAGATCGCCGAGGGCTTCGACCAGCTGCAGCGGGTCGGCCTCGTGGACGCACGCACGCCGCGCCTCTTCGGCGGCCAGGCCGAAGGCTGTTCCCCCGTCGCAACGGCATTTGCCTCAGGTGAGAAGGTCGTGCCGGTGCGGCCCGCAACCATTGCTCGCTCGCTGGCGATCGGGAACCCGGCCGACGGGGACAAGGCCGCCGCCACCGCCCGCAGGACCGGAGGCGCGGTCTATGCCGTCGCGGAGGACGACGTAGGCGCAAACATGGGGCTCCTCGCCGAGTGCGCAGGGATCTTCGGCGAGACCGCCGCGGGAGTCTCCCTCGGCGCCCTTCGCCGCGCGGTCGACGAGGGAGAGCTCGGTGTGGACGACCGCGTCGTGCTCGTCGTCACCGGCGACGGGCTGAAGACGCCCCGCCCCGTCGAAGCTCGCCTCGATCCGATCGGGATCGACGCTGACGCGGATCAGGTTCTGGAGCGGCTCGGCGTGCTCACGTGACGGTAGTGGTGCTTCCCGGCGACGGGATCGGCCCCGAAGTGATGCGGGAGGCGCTTCGCGCTCTCGAGAAGGCGGCTCCCGATCTCGAGCTCGAGGAGCACGCGTTCGGAGCGCAGGCGATCCGGGACACGGGCGATTCGCTCCCGGAGGAGACGCTCGCCGCCTGCAAGGCATCGGAGGCCGTCCTCAAGGGCCCGATCGGCGACCCGGAGTTCGATGCGGCCGAGGTGCGTCCGGAGCAGGGCATGCTCCGCCTTCGCGCCGAGCTCGACGTGTACGCGAACCTGCGCCCCTCGGAGCACGGGCAGGTCAACGTCCTCATCGTGCGTGAGCTCGTCGGCGGTCTCTACTTCGGGGAGCGCGGTGTGCGGGAGGACGGAACGGTCTACGACACGATGGAGTACCACCCGCGCCAGGTCGAGCGCATCGCCCGCCGCGGCTTCGAGCTCGCGCGAGCGCGCCAGCAGAGGGTCGTGTCCGTCGACAAGGCGAACGTCCTCGACACGTCGCGCATGTGGCGGCGCGTCATGACCGAGGTGGCGGCCGACTACGAGGACGTCGGGCTCGAGCACATGCTCGTCGACAACGCGGCGATGCAACTGGTGCTCGCCACCGACCAGTTCGACGTGATCGTGACCGAGAACATGTTCGGGGACATCCTGAGCGATCTCGCCGCGTCGCTCACCGGCGGCATCGGACTCGCGCCGTCGGCGAGCCTCTCGGACACCGGTCCCGGTCTGTTCGAGCCGGTCCATGGCTCGGCGCCGGACATCGCGGGCCGGGGAATCGCCAATCCCGTCGGGATGCTGCTCTCTGCCGCGCTCATGCTCGAGCACGGCCTCGGGCGGGCCGACGAGGCCGAGCGCCTGCGCGCCGCCGTGTGGCACGCCTACGAGGCGGACGGCGAGCTCGGCACCGCCGAATTCGGCGACGCGGTCCTCAGAGAGCTGTCGTAGCGACGCGCGGGGGGTGCGCGGCCTCGTAGGCCGCAATCTCGTCCTCGTGCTGGAGGGCGCGGTCGATGTCGTCGAGCCCCCGCAGAAGACACTCGCGCTCGAAGACGTCGAACTCGAAGGAGTACGGGCCGGCGGTCTGGCCCTCGAGGTCGACGGTGATCTCCCCCGTCTCCCCCATGAGCGCTTTCACCTGCTCCCGCGGGAGAACGATTGGAACGAGGCCGATCTTCACGCAGTTCGTGCGGAAGATGTCGCCGAACGACGGCGCCACGATCGCCTCGAATCCGTACTCCTGCAGGCCCCAGGGCGCGTGCTCGCGCGAGGAACCACAGCCGAAGTTCCGCCCGGTGAGGAGGATCTTCGCGCCCTGCGCTTCCGGTCGGTTGAGCTCGAAGTCCGGGTCCTTCGCCCAGTCGAAGAAGAGGAACTCGGAGAAGCCCGTGCGCTCGATCCGCTTCAGGAACTGCTTCGGCATGATCTGGTCGGTGTCGACGTCCGGGCGGTCGAGCACCGCGACGCGGGAGGTGACGGAGCGAAACGCCCTCACGCCACCGGCTCCAGCGCATACTCCCGGATGTCGACGAAGTGGCCCTCGATCGCCGTGGCCGCGGCCATCGCCGGGCTGACGAGATGCGTGCGGCCGCCTGCGCCCTGTCGGCCCTCGAAGTTCCGGTTCGACGTCGATGCGCAGCGCTCGCCGGGGGCGAGGATGTCCGGGTTCATGCCCAGGCACATCGAGCAGCCGGCGCGCCGCCATTCGAAGCCGGCGTCCTCGAAGATGCGGTCGAGGCCCTCCTCCTCTGCTTGCCGCTTCACCGTTGCGGATCCGGGCACGACCATCGCGCGCACCTTCGGATGGACGCGCTTGCCGGCGACGACCGATGCCGCCGTGCGCAGGTCCTCGATGCGGGCGTTCGTGCACGAGCCGATGAAGACGCGATCGACCTGGATGTCGCCGATCGCCGTCCCCGGCTCGAGAGCCATATAGGCGAGCGCGCGCTGGACGGCATCGCGCTCGTCGGGGTCCGCAAAGTCCGCGGGATCGGGCACCGCGCCCTCGATGGACGTGACCATCCCCGGATTCGTTCCCCACGTGACTTGTGGAGCGAGCTCGCGGACGTCGATCTCGACGTCTCGGTCGTAGGCCGCGCCCTCGTCCGTCGCGAGCGCACGCCAGCGGTCAAGCGCGTGCTCCCACTCGGCGCCCTCCGGGGCCGCCGGGCGTCCCTCGAGGTAGGCGAAGGTCGTCTCGTCGGGCGCGATCACCCCGGCGCGCGCGCCGGCCTCGATGGACATGTTGCAGATCGTCATGCGGCTCTCCATCGAGAGCCCCTCGATCACCTCGCCCGCGTACTCGACCACATGGCCGACGCCGCCCGAGACGCCGATCCGCCCGATCGCCCCGAGGATGACGTCCTTCGCGGTGACGCCGAAGGGCAGCTCACCGGTGAAGAGAAGCCTCATGGATGCGGGCTTTCGCTGCGGAAGGGTCTGCGTCGCGAGCACGTGCTCGACCTCCGACGTCCCGATCCCGAACGCAAGCGTCCCGAACGCCCCGTGGGTGGACGTGTGGCTGTCCCCGCAGACGACCGTCATGCCGGGCTGCGTGAGGCCGAGCTCGGGGCCGATGACGTGGACGATGCCCTCGCGGCCGCTGCCGGTCGCGTAGAGAGGGACACCGAACTCGGCGCAGTTCCGCTCGAGAGCCTCGAGCTGCGCCTTCGCGAGCGGATCAGTGATCGGCCCTTCCTCCGTCGGCACGTTGTGGTCCATCGTCGCGATGGAGAGATCGGGCCGTCGCAGCTTGCGGCCGGCCAGCCGGAGGCCGTCGAAGGCCTGCGGGGAGGTCACCTCGTGGATGAGATGGAGATCGACGAAGAGCAGCGCGGGCTCGCCGGGCGGCTCCGTGACGACGTGGCTCTCCCAGATCTTGTCGAAAAGGGTCTTGGCCATCGGGTTCTCCCATTGTGCCGCACGGTAGGCTCCCGCCCGATGCTCAAGATCACCGTCGGCGGATTCGAGCTCGAGGCACGCCTCGAGGAGAAGGCCGCGCCCAAGACGATCGCGGTCCTGCGCGGCCTGCTCCCGCTCGAAAGCCGGCTCGTGCAGGCCCGCTGGAGCGGCGAGGCGGCCTGGGTGCCGATGGGATTCGAGCTCGACCTCGAGCTCGGCCCGGAGAACGCAAACTCGTACCCTGCCGCGGGCGAGCTCCTGCTTTACCCGGGCGGTCTCTCCGAGGTCGAGATCCTCTTCCCGTACGGCGCGACCTGCTTCGCGAGCAAGATGGGCCAGCTCGCTGGCAACCATTTCGCCACTGTCCAAGCAGGCCAAGAGCACCTCATAGAGCTTGGACGCCGCGTCCTGTGGGAAGGCGCCCAAGACATACGTTTCGATGAGATCTAGAAAGGTTTCGCTGGATTTGATTTAGTCAGCCGGTGTCGAACGTTGCCTGGCGCGCCCAGCCCCCCGACGATGCTTCTGACGAGCCTGTCGAGGGCCAGGAGGACGACGCGGAGGTCGTCGACCTGACGAGACAGCGCCTGCTCGGCTGGCTGAAGGGCATGTTCGGCGGCGACAAGCCGCCGAGCGACGAGCGCTAGACGCTCTCCTTCGCGCTCAGCTCGTCCACGTAGACCGTCCAGTCGCGGACCGAGTCGAGGACGAAAACGCCGTTTGCGACGAACGGATCCGTCGCCAGGAGCTCCTCCGCCTCCGCAGCCGTGAGCCCATCGAGGAGGCTGACCGAGCCCGAGTTGTCGCTCAGCGGCCCTCCCATGACGAAGGTGCCCTTCGCGATCAGGTCGTCCACCCAGTCCGCGTGCGCATCCCAGTCGGGCTGGTCCTCGGGCGGCCCGCTCTGCCAGGCCGGACCGGCGTTGAAGACGACCAGAACGCGGTGCTTCGTCCGCCTCATGCGCCTAGGTATACCTCCTAGCCCTCGTGGTAGCTGAGGAGCTCGTCGCGGTCCGAGCCGCCCGAGACCGTGATCTCGAGCACGACGCCGACGCCCTGCGCGTAGATCTTCTCCTCGATGACGTCGGGCTCGATGGCGCTGAAGTTCCTCGTCTGGACGCCGTCCTCGAACCGGCCGTACGGGACCTTGGCGAGCGCGTCGGTCGAGATGATGGAAGCCCCGTCCTCCGCATGGCCCTTGTAGTACTCCTCGCGATAGGTCATCCCGACCTGCGGGCTCGCGGGCATGATGATCCCCGGCAGCGCGCCGTCCACGCCGGCCTCCCAGGAGCCCTCCGTCGTCTTCGGCTTGCCGTTCTCGTACGTCGTCGTGTCCTCGCCGAGGTACCAGAGGTTCCCGTCGGCGTCCTGGGCGTACCAGTCGTAGGTGTCCTCGGTGATCTGGCCGCCTTCGGTCACCTGGTCGTGGACGATCCGGGCCTCGACGCCGTTCGCGATCATCTTCGTCTTGTCGAGGACGGTGACGACGACGCGGGAAACCGTGCCCTCCGCGTCGGTCTCGCGAAAGACCCACTGACTTCCCGGCTTCATCGGCCAGTAGGGGTTGTCGATCTCGGTCGTGAACTCGCTTGGGTCGATCGGGAACGGCTTGGCGTCGACCGGGAGGGACGCAGTCTCGGGCGTGGTCGTCGCCCCGCCTCCTGTCGGTTGCGAAGCACTCGAAGAGCCGCTCCCGCCGCACGCCGCGGCCGTCAGGCTGACGAGTAGCGCGCCCACCAGCACCACAATCGCTTTTCGCATCTCGAACCTCCTTGGAATGCGCGAACCGTAGGGGGCTCAGATGAGACTTCCATGAGATGGTACGAGGGCGTGCCCGAGATCGAGCGGAAGTTCAAGGTGGAGGCCCTGCCGGAGCACCTGCTGGGCCCCGGATCGGCCATCCGGCAGGGGTATCTCGCCGTCGCGCCCGTCGAGATCCGCCTCCGCGCGCGGGACGGTGGCCACGAGTTGACCGTGAAGTCGCTCGGCAGCCTCCGCCGCGTCGAGGTCGCTCTACCTCTGACCGCGGAGCAGTTCGACGAGCTCTGGCCGCTCGCCACGGCGTTCGTGAAGAAGACCCGCCACCGTGTGGAGCTCGACGACGGGGTCGCGGAGCTCGACGTCTACGGCGGCAAGCTCGAGGGGCTCCTCGTCGTCGAGGTCGAGTTCGACTCGGAGGAGCAGGCAGGGAGCTTCACGCCCCCGGACTGGTTCGGCGACGAGATCACCGAGGACAGCCGCTTTCGGAACGCAGCACTCGCCAAGGCAGAAAAGCCACCGGAGTGAAACGAAGCCCGGTATGCGCGAGAATCGGTTCGCGAGCCACTAGACCGAGAGGATTACCAATGACCACGACAATCTCCGCCTCCGACCAGGCGCTCACGGAGCTCCTGTCGACCATTCGCCAGGCCGACAGCGTCGAGCTGAAGCTCACCGTGCCGATGTCCGACCGCAGCCGCGGCGCGGCGCAGCTCGGCGTCGACCCGCTCGACGCCCAGATCCGCCAGGTCTACTTCTTCGACACGCCCGATCTTGCGCTCGATCGCCAAGGGATCGTGGTCCGTGCGCGGCGCGTGCAGAGGAAGGGCGACGACTCCGTCGTGAAGCTCCGCCCCATCGTGCCCGCGGAGCTTCCGTCCGAGGTCCGGGAATCCCCGAGTTTCGGGATCGAGGTCGACGCGATGCCCGGCGGTCACGTCTGCTCGGGGTCGATGAAGGCCACGCTGAAGGCGCCGGCCGTCAGGGAGGCCGTAACCGGTGCGAAGCCTCTGCGAAAGCTCTTCACCAAAGAGCAGCGGGCGCTTTTCTCGGCCTACGCGCCCGAAGGGCTTGGGCTCGACGACCTCTCCATCCTCGGTCCTATCTTCGTGCTCAAGCTGAAGTTCTCGCCGGAGGGCTACGACCGCAAGCTCGTTGCCGAGCTCTGGCTCTACCCGGACAACTCGATGCTCCTCGAGCTCTCGACCAAGTGCGCGCCGGGCGAGGCGTTCCAGGTGGCGGCCGAGACGAAGGGCTTTCTGCACGAGAACGGGATCGACGTCGGCGGCGAGCAGGAGACGAAGACGAGAAAGGCGCTCGAGTTCTTCTCCGCGCGCCTTCGGGAAGAGTCGCCAGGCTGACCGGCTCGGGATAAAGCCGAGGCTACTGCTGCACCGAATGGGCGAGGACGCGGTCGAGCGGCCGCGGAACCTGATCGAGATCGAGCGCCTCGACAAGGAAGCGGGCGTACCGGATCTTGCGCCGTCCGCCGCTGCCCAGGAACCGATGAAGCTGCTCCTCGATGGCGCGGTCCCGCCACGCCGGCATCTGCTGGAGCGTCCGAAACCGGTGGAGATCGTCGTTGGCCCGAAGGATCTCCTCGACCCGCGGCGCACCGAGCGCGCGTATCAGCTCCTCCTCCAGATCGGCGACGCACACGAAGAAGCCGAGCCGCTCCATGTCCGCACGCGTGAGCCCGGCGCCGAAACCGGCGCGCTCCAGTGCCCTGCGGAAGACCGGTTCCTCGCCGGCATCGTACAGACCCGCGAGCCGCACACCATCCTCGCGTACACCGAAACGCTCGAGGAACTTCCCGATGCGATGGGCGCCTCCGAGGCGTTCGACCCTAACGCCTAATGTCGCGAGGTCGACGCTGCGCCGCTCGGCGAGCGCTTCGATCGCGACCTCGTCGCTCTCCCCTTCGACGACCACCACGGCGCGCGGTTCGGTCCCCTCAGCTATCGCGTCGATGGCCGTCATGGCGACACGTCCCGCCGGCCGAGAAATTATCGAGGCCGGCTAGCTCGGTTTGGCCGGGACGAACCGCTTGACGAAGTCGAGCGCGGTCTGCGCGACCTCCTGCCAGCCGTGGTCGATGGTCAACGAGTGGCCACGGTTGGGCATCTTCTTGATCTCGGTAACGCTCGGGTTGCGGCTCTGCCGCTTGTAGGCTGCGTTCGCGATCGCCCAGGGAACCGTGTGGTCCTTCTCCCCGTCGAGGATCAGCAGCGGGCCCCGATCGGGGTTCTTCGTGTCGACCTTCGACTCGGTCCAGGGGTTGAGGTTGGCGTTTCCCATCTGGACCAAGGCGATCCCCGACCCGGCAACATGGTATGTGTCGTAAAGGCGCTTCGACTCGTCCTCATCAAGGGCGTTCGTCCAGCCATATTTGAACTGGTCGAAGGTGAGCGTGATGGCGCGGCCGCGCGTGAGCGGGTTGATCAGGAACGGACCCACCCCCTTGAGCACCGAGGCCGGGAGAGGCAGAACGCCGCGGAAGACTCCTGGGTCGATCGCCACCGTGGCCGCCGAAAGGCCCTGGCCCGCGAGCATCTCCGCCAGCAAGCCTCCGGTCGAGTGCCCCATCACGGCGGGCTTCCTGTCGAGCTTGCCGATCACGTCGGCCGTGTGGTCGGCAACCTGCTTCAGCGTCTTCTTGGCGAGGACGTCCGGGTTCGCCCGCGCCTCTTCAACTGTTTCCGGATCGTCTGGCCAGTCCGGCGTCAACGGCGCGTAACCGGCCTGCTTGAAGAAGTCCGCCCACTTGGCCCAGCTGCTCGGCAACAGCCAGAGGCCGTGGATGAAGACGACCGGAGTGGTGCCAGAGGCGTTGGCCGCCTCGATCTCCCTGCTCTCCCGCTCCGAAATGGACGCCATGCCGAACTCCTCTCGGTCGCAGTGGAAGGCCATCCGACCCTAGCGAACCATCGACGAGCTCGTCCGCGAGGCGCCGGGGACCTGGGCGTCGGCCTAACCGCTCAGAAAGAGCCGATCACCTGCGCTCTCCTTCTGAGGGCGCAGAGATCGCCTCGACGAGCTCACCGGTCTTCTTCTCCTTCTCCCTGAGGGCGATGTCGGCCTGAGTGACGATGCCGACGAGCCTGCCGTTCTCGACAACGGGCAGCCGCCGAACTTGGTGGCGGGCCATAAGTTGGAGTGCTTCCTCGAGGTCTTTGTCGGGCGCAACGCTGATGAGGTCTCGAGAGTAGACGTCCCCGACCGGCGTGACCTTAGGGTCTGAGGCCTCGGCGACCACTCTCGTCGTGATGTCTCGGTCCGTGATCATCCCGACAAGCTGCTCGTCGTCGGTTATCGGGAGGGAACCGATGTGCTCCTCTCGCATCACTCGCGCGGCCTCGACCACCGACGCCGATGCGCCGATCGAGCGCGGATTCTCGGTCATCGCGTCGCGAACGCTCTTTGCCATGATGCCTCCTCTCCTTCTCGTTGTGCGATCTTAGCCCCGTCGCTTCCAGCATGAACAAGCCGCGCATCTTCCTCGGGTCGTCGGGCAAGCAGGCCAAGCTGCTCCAGGCGATCGCGCGCGGGCTCGAGGACCTCGCTGACGTCGAGCCCTGGACGACGACGTTCAACCCCGGGCGGTCCACCCTCGACAGACTCGTCGAGCTCTCCCAGGAGGTCGATTTCGCCGCGTTCGTGTTCGCCCAAGACGACTGGACGACGACGGATGCCTCCGAGTCCGGCCAGGCGGCGCCGCGCGACAATGTGGTGTTCGAGGCCGGGCTGTTCGGCGGCGCGCTCGGCATCCGGCGCACGTTCATCCTCCACGCACACGATTCGAAGCTGCCGAGCGACCTGCTCGGGCTGACCTCAGTCCGCTACGACCCGGCGGCCAGCCCGGCGGAGGTTCGCGCGATCAACCAGAAGCTCCGCAATGCGATCGAGGCCGAGGGTCGCCGCGGCCCGGTCGAGGGGCTGTGGTGGCAGCTCTCACTGACCATGCGGAGCGAGGACGAACCGTCGGCGGTGAGCCTCCTGCGCATCTCGCGAGACCGCGACGGTGACCTGACCGTGAACGGCCGAGCCTGGCAGGAGGACGGCACCCTGTCCGCTCGCTACTGGAGCGAGGCGGCGAAGGAGCGCAGGGATCCGCCCGGCATCCTCTACTTCTGGAAGGGCGAGCGCCCTCGACATCCGAATGCTCCGCAGCTCGAGGGCGCTGGCGAGATCAGCGTGGAGACAGCCGACCGCGCCACCGGGTACTGGACGACGCGGTCGGATCGCGACCCAGGGCTGAATGCCCGAACGGCCGGCGTCTACCTTCGAGCCGACCTCTCGGACTTCGAGGTGCTGGACGGCGGGAGCGAGGAGGAGCGGGCCGAGCTCATCGCGCAGCGCCTCCGGGAGTGGAAATCGGCCGCGAACACATTCTGAGAACCGATCGTCGGGCCGGGATGCGCTCTCCCGGCCAGAGGGCTCTTAGGTGGTGACGGCAGGCTCCCTGCGATAGTGCCGGTAAGCCGCTTGTTCTAGCTTCTCGGAGATGGGCTGATCGGGCTCGTCGTACTCGGGGGCTGCGTCGACCTGCTCCTTCGTCCACGGGATTGTCACCGTCCCAGTCGACGTCTCCAGGTCGTCGGTGGCGGGAACAAGGCGGTGGTGGTTACGCCACGTCCCCGTCATGACCCCCAGCCATTCGGGCCTTCCGCTCTCCCTGTCCTTGAAGAGCGTCTTGACGTAGCCGACAGACTTTCCGTTCCGGTCGATTACCTCCCGGCTCACGAGCGACCGAAACTCCGATTCGCTGATCATCGTTCCCTCCTCTTGAATCGAAGGATCGGCGTCGTCATACCCCCGGCGGCGGATCAGGAAACGAGAGGCGCCAGGAGTGTTGGTCGGCCCAAGTGTCTGGACATCGGGCCGGTCCGTCC
>Ga0307317_10000601_pt1 | contig 10693 bp, 10 predicted proteins | sample ER_DNA_357_FD_194498 | JGI IMG/M metagenome (GOLD analysis project Ga0307317, IMG submission 194498) | Bulk soil microbial communities from the East River watershed near Crested Butte, Colorado, United States - ER_DNA_357 | ecosystem: Environmental > Terrestrial > Soil > Floodplain | place...
GTCGGTCAGCGCGCAGAACGGCCCGGCCGGGTCCGGCTCGAGGTAGAGGACGCCTGGAAAGCGTGCGGTCCGTGAGAAGGCGAGCTCGAACTGGGGCGCGGCCGCCACGATCTCGCGCAGCCGCGGCTCGGCGTCGCCGAGCCGGTGGGCGGGGACGAACGGGAAGAGCAGGGTCACGTGCGCGGGCACGCCGAGCGGCGCGTCGTAGGTGTGCTGCCGGCGCCAGTCGCGCACGACCGTCTCGGCCTCGGGGACGGCGACGATCACGGCGCTCCGTGGCATCCTCGTGGAGCTTATGGAAGTCGTTCTGATCGTGAACCCCTTCGCGAGCGGCGTGGACGAGGGCCGCCTGCGCGCCGTGGAGCGCGAGCTCGGGCGCGCCGCAGAGGTGCGTACGTTGCTCACGGAGCGGGCCGGCCACGGCGGTGAGCTGGCCGCCTCCGCGTCCGGCGACGCGGTGGTGGTCTTCTCCGGTGACGGCGGCTTCAACGAGGTCCTGAACGGGGTCGCCCCCGGTGTGCCGCTCGGCTTCGTCCCGGGCGGCGGGACGAGCGTGCTCCCGCGAGCGCTCGGTTTGCCTCGCGATCCCGCCGCCGCGGCGGGCCGGGTCGCCGACGCGCTCCTCGAGGGCCGGACGCGGACGATCTCCCTCGGGCGCGTGAACGGACGCCGCTTCGCCTTCGGCGCCGGGATCGGGCTCGATGCCGAGCTCGTCCGCCGCGTCGACGCGCTCGGGCGGCGCGCGGACGGGAAGCGGCCGGGCGACCTCGCCTACCTCACAGCGGCGCTGGGAGTCGTCGCTGCGCGCCATGCGCGCTTCGACCCGGCGCTCGAGATCTACGGCCGCGGCCGGGCCGCTTTCGCCCTCGTCGCCAACACCGATCCGTACACCTACGTGGGCCGGGCCGGAGTGCACGCGGCGCCCGAGGCACGGTTCGAGCTGGGCCTGGACCTCGTCGCGCCAGCTCGGGTGCGCGCATCCTCGCTGCCGAGGCTCTTGCGTTACGTCTTCACGGGCCACGGCCAGGAACGCGCGGACGACGTCATATATGGACATGACCTCGACCGGATCGAGATCTCGTGCGACCGCCCGCTTCCGCTGCAGGCCGACGGCGAAGACCTCGGTGACGTCGAGGCGGCCGTCTTCGAGGCCGAGCGTGGGGCGCTGGAAGTGCTCATCTAGGGTTTTGCCATGAGCGGCACTCGGAGGCTGGTGCTGAGCGGGCTCGCGCTGACGGCCCTGCTCGCGTTTGTCGCAGTGGCCAGTCACGCCCACCGGCCCGGCGGCGGCTCGGGCGGAGGCACCACGCACGCGCCGAAGCTCCTCTTCGAGTACGCGGCCAGCCTGATGGTCGTTCTCTTCCCGCTCGGCGTGGTGGTCGTCGTCTGGGTGATGTCCTTGCGCCGCCGCGAGCGGCTGCTGAAGGGCGGGTCGATCAGCGGCCAGTTCCGCCTGCTGCTCCTGATCGCGTGCATCGCCATCCCGGCCGCGTTCGCCACGCGCCACTTCATCCACTACGGCTCTCCGCAGCAGAAGTCGAGCCCGAAGGTCGTGCCGGGCAACGACTCCCCGCCGCCTCGTGCGGGGACGGCCGACGCCCAGTTCCAGTGGGTTCCGGCGCTCGTGCTCGGCTCTCTGATCGTCGCCGGCGCCGGTGGCGTCGCCGCCCTGCTCGTCTGGAAGCGGCGCTCGGGCGCCGACTGGGAGAGCGAGGCCGCCCTCGCGGCCGCGCTGGACGACGTGATCGCCGACACGCTCGACGACCTGCGCGCCGAGCGGGATCCGCGCCGCGCCGTGATCGGCGCCTACGCGCGCATGGAGGCCACGTTCGCGGCCTACCGCGTGCAGCGCGAGCCTGCGGAGACCTCGCGCGAGTACGTCGACCGGGTGCTCGACAGCCTTGGCGTGAGCGTCTCCTCGGTGAAGCGACTGACGGCGCTCTACGAGCGCGCGAAGTTCAGCTCGCACGCGATCGACGTGACGATGAAGGACGACGCGATCGACGCGCTCGCCGGGCTGCGGGCCGAGCTCGAGGCCGACGGCAAGGTCGCCGCGTGAAGCGCATGCTCGGGGTCTGGCTGTTCCTGAGCGCCCTGGCGGCGATCCCGCTCATGTTCGCGCGCTTCCTCGCGCCGGGACGGTTCGAGCTCGAGCTCGACGTCTACATCCTCGCGACCGGCGGCCTTGCGCTGATGCTGATCGTGCTGCTCGCGCGCGAGGCGTACCCGCGAGAGGAGCAGTCGGCCCTGGCCGAGGCTCTCGCCCACGAGCCCCCGGAGGAGCGGCGGCCGCCCGAGCTCGAGCGGCTCGAGCGGGAGCTGACGATGGCCGGCGCCACGGCCTTCGACCTCCATGCCCGCCTGCGGCCGGTGCTCTGCCAGATCGCGGGCATGCGGCTCGGCACGCGCGGTGAGCGGCTCGAAGAAGCTGAGGACGAGCTCGGCCCGGAGCTCTGGGAGCTCGTTCGACCCGACCGGCCGGCCCCGACCGACCGGCACGCTCCGGGGATCTCGCAGGAGTCATTGCGCCGTGTCGTCGGGGAGCTGGAGGCGCTGTGAACGTCGACGAGGTCGCCGGTCGCGCGAACGCCGTGCTCGATGAGATCGAGCGCGCGGTGATCGGCAAGCGCGAGGCGCTCGAGCTCGTGTTGCTCGGGATGCTCTCGGGCGGCCACGTGCTGATCGAGGACTTCCCCGGCCTGGCGAAGACGCTGATCGCACGCGCCTTCGCGCAGGTGACGAGCATCGGCTTCACCCGCGTCCAGTTCACGCCGGACCTGATGCCCTCCGACGTGACGGGCTCCTCGATCTACAACCAGCGCGAGAGCGATTTCGAGTTCCGGCCTGGCCCGATCTTCACGAACCTTCTCCTCGCCGACGAGATCAACCGCGCCCCTCCGAAGACCCAGGCGGCGCTGCTCGAGGCGATGCAGGAGCAGCAGGTGACGATCGAGGGCGTGACCCATCCGCTCGCGCCGCCGTTCGTCGTGCTCGCCACCCAGAACCCGATCGAGTACGAGGGCACCTACCCGTTGCCCGAGGCCCAGCTCGACCGCTTCATGCTGCGGATCGGAGTCGGCTACCCCGACCGCGACCAGGAGTGGGAGGTGCTGGAGCGCCGGCTCGAGCGCGCCACGGACGAGGTCGAGCTCGAGCCCGTCGTCGACCGCGCCGAGCTGCTCGAGATGCAGGCCGCGATCGAGCAGGTCCACGTCGGCCGCAGCGTCGGGCTCTACATGGTCGACCTCGTCGCCGCCACCCGCTCCGCGAGCGGCGTGCAGGTAGGCGCCAGCCCGCGCGGCTCGCTCGCGCTGCTCAAGCTCTCGCGGTGCCGCGCGGCGGTCGGCGGCCGCGACTACGTCACTCCCGACGACGTGAAGGCGGTGGCCGTGCCCGCCCTCGCGCACCGGCTCTCGCTGCGGCCGGAGCTCTGGGTGCAGCGGCTGCGGCCGGACGACATCCTCCTCCGCCTCCTCGACGAGGTGCCGACGCCCGCCGCCGAGCCGGAGCCCGAGCCGGCCACCGAGTGACCCGCTCCGCGACGGCGAAGCTCGGCGCCTACGCGGCGCTCGCAGGCGCGGGCCTCCTGGCAGCGCTCGTGCTGGGCCGGCCCGAGGTGGCCGCGCTGGCGGCTCCGTTCGCGGTGCTGCTCGTCGCGGGCCTCTCACCGGCGAGGCCTCCCGAGGTGCACGCGAAGCTCGAGCTCGACGCGGAGCGGCAGGTCGAGGGCGAGACGGTCACGGCGTATCTCGAGGTGCACGCGATCACCGCGGTCGAGCGGCTCGAGCTCCTGCTCGACCTGCCCGAGGGGATCGAGACGACCGCTCCCAACCCGCAGCTGCTGAGTCTCCACGCGGGCGAGCGCCGCGAGCTCGAGTACGAGCTGCGCTGTGCTCACTGGGGCGCGTACCTCCTCGGCCAGGTCATCCTCCGCGCTCAGGACCGCTTCGCCCTGCTCGTCTACGAGCAGACGCTGGACCTGAGCCGGCCGCTGAAGGTCTATCCCCGGGGCGAGGCGCTCCATCGGCTCCTGCGGCCCTTCGAGACGCAGGCCTTCGCGGGCAGCCAGCCGCCCCGCACGCGCGGCGACGGGATCGAGTTCGCCGACCTGCGCCCGTTCGTCCCGGGCGACCGCGTCAGGCGAGTGAACTGGCGCGCCACCGCGCGGCGCGGCGAGCCCTGGGTGAACGAGACGCATCCGGAACGGAGCACGGACGTCGTCATCTTCCTCGACACCTTCGCGGAGGCCCGTACCGGGGCGACGGGCACGCTCGATCTCGCGGTCGAGGCGGCGGCGTCGCTCGCCAGCCACTACATCGCAGAGAAGGACCGCGTCGGCCTCGTCGCGTTCGGCGGGGTGCTCAACTGGCTCACCGTCTCGACCGGCGTCACCCAGCTCTACCGCGTGCTGGACTCGCTGCTCGACGCCGAGATCTTCCTAAGCTACGCGTGGAAGGACATCGACATCCTGCCGAGCCGAACGCTGCCTCCGCACGCGCTCGTGATCGCGCTCTCGCCGCTCCTCGACGAGCGCTCGGTGGGGGCGCTCGCCGACCTGCGCGCCCGCGGCTTCGACCTCGCCGTGGTCGAGATCTCCCCGGTCCCGTTCGTGCGACCGGGCGGCGGCGAGCTCGACGATCTCGCGCACAGGCTCTGGCTGCTGCGGCGGGACGCGCTGCGCTCCTCCTACCTGCAGCTCGGCGTGCCGGTCGTCGAGTGGCGGCACGGGATGCCTCTCCAGGCGGCTCTCGAGGAGGTGAGGACATTCAGGCGCCACGCCCGGGTCACGCGCGTCTAGCCACCGCTGCCGCGGCTTTGCTCGCAGCCGCGGGGCTCGCGCTGGCCACCGGGCTGCGAGAGGGGCACGAGGTGTTCCTGCTCGGGGTCGGCACGGCCGCTCTCTTCGCGCTGCTCGGTGGCCTCGCGTTGCGCTGGAGCGCAGCCGTGGCGGTCGGCGTGGCGTTGCTCGGCGGCCAGCAGTGCCTGCGGCTCGCGCTCGGTTCGGACGAGCTCGACGACTGGACGCCCGCGATCGCCGCGACGCTGCTGCTGGTCGCGGAGCTCGCCTGGTGGTCGCTCGAGCCGCGCGTGCGGACCTGGGCCGAGCCGGGGTCGGCCGCGCGCCGGCTGGCGACGGTGGTGCTCTCCTGCGCCGGCGGCAGCTTCGTCGCGGCGCTCGTGCTCATCGCAGCGGGCACTCACATCGGTGGCGGCGTATTCCTCGAGCTCGCGGGCGTGGCCGCCGCCGCTGCCGCACTCGCTCTCGTGGCGTGGGTGGCCCGGACGCGCGTCGGGTAGATTCGCGGCGTCATGGCCCTGGTGCTTCCGGCCGAGCGCGACCTTCGCCGCGTGATCGGCGACGGCGAGGGCATCCCGGACGGTGAGGTCGAGGGGCTCTCCGAGGAGGACCTGCTCGCGCTCCACCGCTGGCTCGTGCTGCTGCGGACCTACGACGAGCGCTCGGTCGTCTACCACAGCCAGGGCCGAATCGGCACGTACGCGATCTTCTGGGGCCACGAGGCGATGCAGGCCGGCTCCGTGTTCGCGCTCGAGCGCGAGGACTGGATCTTCCCGAGCTATCGCGAGTCGGCGATCGGACTGCTGCGCGGGATGCCGGCCTCGACGATCCTCTCGTGGTGGCGCGGCCACCCGTCGGGCTGGTGGGACCCGCGCGAGTGGAACGTGGCCTCGATCTGCGTCCCGATCGCGACCCACGTGCCGCACGCCGCCGGGCTCGCCTGGGGCCGGAAACTGCGGGGCGACCGGACGTGCGCGATCGCATACTTCGGCGACGGCGCGACCTCCGAGGGCGCCTTCCACGAGGGCGCCAACTTCGCGGGGGTGATGCGCGCTCCCGTCGTCCTCTTCTGCAACAACAACCAATGGGCGATCTCGACGCCGGTCTCGGAGCAGACCGCGGCCGAGACCCTCGCCGACAAGGCGGTCGGCTACGGGATCCCGGGCGTGCGCGTTGACGGGGGCGACGTGCTCGCGGTCTACGAGGCGACCCGCGACGCGGTCGCGCGCGGGCGGGCCGGCGAGGGGCCGACGCTGATCGAGGCCGTCACCTACCGCGCCGCGCCGCACGCGACCGCCGACGACCCGGCCGCCTACATCGACCTCGAGCGGGTCGAGGAGGAGAGGCAGCGCGAGTGCCTCGGCCGCTACGAGGCTTACCTGCGGCGGCAGGGACTGCTCTCCGACGAGACCGCGGCGGCAGTGCGGGCAGAGGCGGCAGACCTGATGCGCGCGGGGATCGGCGCGGCCGAGGCCGAGCCGCCGGCCGACCCCTCGCTCGTCTTCGAGCACGCGTACGCCAACCCGCCCGCAGCGCTGGACGCAGACCTCGCCGAGCTGCGGAGGGTGCTCGGTGGCTGAGCTGACCCTCGTCGAGGCGGTCAACGACGCGTTCCACGTCGAGCTCGAGCGCGACCCCAACGTGATGGTGATGGGCGAGGACGTGGGCCGCGCCGGCGGGGTCTTCCGCGCGACCGCCGGCCTGCGCGACCGCTTTGGCGCCGAGCGCTGCGTGGACACGCCGCTCGCGGAGGCGGGGATTCTCGGTAGCGCGGTCGGCCTCTGCATGGCCGGCTGGCGGCCGGTCTGCGAGATGCAGTACGACGCCTTCTCGTATCCGTGCCTCGACCAGCTGATCACGCACGTCGGGCGCTACCGCTGGCGGACCGGCGGCGCGATGGAGTTCCCGCTCGTCGTGCGCATGCCCTACGGCGGCGGGGTGCGCGCGCCCGAGCTGCACGACGACTCGCCGGAGGCCTACTACGTGCACACGCCCGGCGTGAAGGTCGCGATCCCGTCCACGCCCGCGGACGCGAAGGGGCTGCTGGCGGCCGCGATTCGCGATCCCGACCCCGTGGTCGTGCTCGAGCCCAAGCTTCATTACCGGACGATGCGCGGCGAGGTCCCTGAGGGCGAGCACGTCGTCCCGCTCGGCGAGGCGCGCACGGTGCGGGAGGGGGACGACCTGACCTTCGTCGCCTACGGGGCGATGGTGCCGGTCGCCGAGGCGGCTGCCGATGCGCTGGCGGGCGAGGCCTCGGTCGAGCTGCTCGACATCCGGACGCTGAAGCCGCTCGACGAGGACGCGTTGCTCGCAGCCGCGGGCAAGACCGGCCGCGTCGTGATCGTCCAGGAGGCCCCGCGCACTGCCGGCTTCGGGGCTGAGCTCGCGGCGATCATCGCCGAGAAGGCGATGCTCGACCTGCGCAGCCCGGTCGTGCGCGTGACGGGCTACGACGTCCCGTACCCGTACTGGCAGATCGAGGACGCGTACATGCCGTCGGCAGAGCGTGTCTTGGACGCGGCTCGAACTCTCCTCAAGTTCTGAGCCCGCCTCCTTATCGGATCGTCACCGAGCGGCTGGTCGTTCGCTGCTGGGAGCCGCGCGACGCGCCTTTGCTCAAGGCGGCGGTCGACTCGAGCCTCGAGCACCTTCGCCCGTGGCTGCCGTGGGCGCACGAGCTGCCGATGCCGCTGGAGGAGACCGTGGAGCTCCTGAGGGGCTTCCGCGGCCAGTTCGACCTCGGGCAGGAGTTCGTCTACGCGATCTTCTCTCCGGACGAGTCCGAGGCCATCGGCGGAACCGGGCTGCACACGCGGCGCGGCGAGGGCGTGTTCGAGATCGGCTACTGGATCCGCGCAAGCCGGGCCAGCGAGGGCTTCGCGACCGAGGCGACGGCGGCGCTCACGCGAGTCGCGTTCGAGGTGTGCGGCGTGGAGCGAGTCGAGATCCGCACCGACCCGGAGAACGCGCCGAGCCTCGCGATCCCGCGCAAGCTCGGCTTCGTCGAGGAGGGGACGCTGCGGCGGATCTCGCACGGCTCCGACGGCACGCCGCTGCAGGCCGACGCGGTGGTCTTCGCGCTCCTGCGCGAGGAGCTATCGGGCAGCCCGGCCGGGTCGGCCCCGCTCGAGACCTTCGACGCGGCGGGTGCTCGCGTCCTCTGAGCCCTTTGAACGATCATCCCACGAGGATGACGTCCGTCCAGCCGGAGGCGATCAGACTGGCCGAGGATGCTTCTTGTAGCGACGGACCGGGCCGTCTGAGGAGACAGTCGTGGCGAAGGCGACGCTCACCAGCGCTTCCTCGCTTGCTACCGCCGCCGCCGCGCTGCTACCCGGGCTGAAGTCCGACCTCGCCCGGCTAATCTCGATCCCGTCCGTCTCTGCGGCCCGGTTTCCCGAGGAGACGCGCGCGCCGCTGCTCGAGGCGTACGAGGACGTCGTCGCACTTTTCCGAGACGCGGGTGTGCAGAACCTCGCCGCGCTCGACCTGCCCGACACGGCTCCCGTCGTCACCGGCGAGATCCCGGCTCCTGAGGGCGCGCCGACGGTCCTGCTCTACGGGCACTACGACGTCGTGCCAGCCGGCGACGAGTCGAAGTGGAGCTCACCGCCGTTCGAGGCGAGCGAGCGCGACGGCGCCATCTTCGGCCGCGGAAGTGCGGACTCGAAGTCGAACGTGATCGCCCACGTCGGAGCCCTGCGGGCCTGGGAGGGACGGCCGCCGGTCGGGATCAAGCTGGTGATCGAGGGCCAGGAGGAGGTCGGCAGCGCGCTCAACGCCTATCCCCAGTCGCATCCTGAGCTCTTCCGCGCCGACGCGATGGTGATCGCCGACATGGGCAGCGTCCGGCCGGGCTCTCCGACGCTCACGGTCGCTCTGCGAGGCACTGCGATGGCGACGATCGGGGTGACGACGCTCGGGGGACCGAAGCACAGCGGGCAGTACGGCGGGGCCGCCCCGGACGCGCTGATCATCCTCCTCCACGCGCTCGCGTCGCTGCACGACGAGCACGGCGACGTGGCAGTCGAGGGCCTGCGGCGCGAGGAATGGACGGGAGCCTCCTACAGCGAAGAGGAGTTCCGCGAGCTCGCCGAGGTGCTGCCCGGGCTTCCGCTGATCGGCAGCGGCGGGCTTGGCTCCCGGGTCTGGTCTGGCCCGGCGATCACGATCACCGGCATCGACGTGCCGTCCGTGGAGAACGCCGTGAACGCCGTCTCGCCGGTTGCCCGCGCGAAGATCAACCTGCGGGTTCATCCGGAGCAGGACGCCGTCGAGGCCCAGGCCGCGCTCATTCGTCACCTGGAAGGGGTTCGGCCGTTCGGAGTCGGGCTCGAGATCGAGCCGGGCGAGACGGGCAACGGCTTTGCTGCAGGGACGACCGGGCCCGCCTACGAGGCGGCGCGAGCGGCCATGACGACGGCTTGGGGCAGTGCTCCGGCGGACGCGGCGAGCGGTGGCTCGATCCCGCTCGTGATGGCGCTGCACGAGGCCGTGCCCGAGGCGGAGATCCTGCTGCTCGGGACCACGGACGGCTACAGCAACATCCATGCGCCCAACGAGCGGGTCTTGCTCGACGAGCTGGAGAAGGCGGTCGTGGCGGAGGCCGAGCTCTTCCGACAGTTCGGCACGCAGGGCGCAGGAGCCACGTGACGACGCCCGCCGCCGCGGCGGCTCCGCCCGAGCACACTTTCCTGCAGCGAGTGCTGGACGGGATCGAGCGGGCCGGGAACAAGATGCCGGATCCCGCGATCCTCTTCCTCGCGCTCTGCGGGGCCGTGATCGTCGTCTCGCAGGCTCTGTACTGGCTGGACGTGAAGGCGACGTACGAAGTGGTCGCGCCGCCGAAGGTGGCGACGGAACAGACCTACTACGGAGGCTCGGTCCAGCCGACGGACGTCGGTCCGACCCAGCCGGAGCCTGCCGACGACTACGCGGTCAGGACCGAGACCGCGAAGGTGAAGGGGCTGCTGACCGGAGAAGGCGTCAGGTACCTCTTCACGTCGTTCGTCGACAACTTCAGGAACTTCTCGGCGGTCGCAATCATCCTGGTGGTGATGATCGGCGTCGGGTTAGCCGAAGCCGCCGGTCTGATCGGAGCGCTGATTCGCAAGCTTGTCGGCGTTTCCTCCAAGTCGACGCTGACCTTCATCATCGTCCTGCTCGGAATCATCTCGAGCGTCGCCTCGGACGCCGGCTACCTGGTGTTGATCCCCCTTGGAGCCGCCGCCTTCCTGAGCGTGGGCCGGCATCCGTTAGCCGGGATCGCGGCCGCCTTCGCCGGCGTTGCCGCGGGGTTCGGCGTGAACTTCTTGATCACGCCACTCGACGGGGTGCTGACCGAGATCACGAACGACGCGAGCGGGTTGGCCGGGCCCGGCAAGAACATCGACATCGCCGCGAACCTGTACTTCGGGATCGGAGCGACGATCTTCGTCGCGATCGTGCTGACGATCGTTTCCGCGCGGCTCGTCGAAGGCCGGCTCGGGTCGTATGACCCGGCCGACGCCGGTGGCGGGGAGGAGCTGGACGCCGACCAAGGGCCGGCGGTGTCGCCGGCCGACGAGGCGCGCGGCCTGCGCTACGCGCTCTGGGCGACCCTCGCGGTAGTGGCAGGCGTCACGCTGCTGACGGCGATTCCCGGCGCTCCGCTCCGCAACCCCGAGACCGATGCCGTGATCGGCGACTCGCCCTTCATGGACAGCCTGATTGTGATCATCATGCTGATCTTCTTCGCGGCGGGCCTCGCCTACGGGCGGGGCGCCCGCACGATCAGCGGCAGCGCCGACGTCCTCAAGACGATCACGAAGTCCTGGTCGGGACTGGCGAGCCTGCTCTTCCTGTTCCTGCTGATCGCCCAGTTCATCGCGTACTTCAACTTCAGCAACATCG
>Ga0307317_10000602_pt1 | contig 10689 bp, 8 predicted proteins | sample ER_DNA_357_FD_194498 | JGI IMG/M metagenome (GOLD analysis project Ga0307317, IMG submission 194498) | Bulk soil microbial communities from the East River watershed near Crested Butte, Colorado, United States - ER_DNA_357 | ecosystem: Environmental > Terrestrial > Soil > Floodplain | place: USA...
ACGACCGGCCTGCACGTTTGCGGCGTCGAGGATCGTCTCGGCGTCGTCGACGTTCATCGTCAGCTGGCTGCGATGGACGCCGCGTGGCAGCGACTTGTTCGCCGTCCAGCGCATCAGGAGCGGCAGGTGGATCGACGGCTCGTACCAGAGCACCTTGCCGTTCGCGACGCGGTGCTCCCCGTGGAAGAAGCCGTTGTCGGAGGTGAAGAGAATCAACGTGTTGTCGAGCTCGCCGGTCTGCCGGAGCGTCTCGACGATCGACGAGATCGCTTCGTCCACCGACATCAGCGTCTCGCGGCGCTGCTGCCAGTTCTCCTGGATCGCCGCGATCCGGCGCGCGTTCAGCAGCGGCCGGCGCCTGATGACCTGCGGCTTGTCGGAGACGTCGGCCTCGTTGAAGCTCGGCGGCCGTGGCAGCGGTGTCCCCTTCAACGCGTCGTGGTGGCGCGGTGCCGGAACGGGGGTGCCGAGCTGGGGCGGATCGTCGGGCTCGCGGGGCGTCCCTGAGTGATCTCCGAGGAACGCGACCCAGAGGAAGAACGGTCCCTGAGTCGCCCGGCGCTTGATGATCTCGTTTGCCTTGTCCCGGTAGACGTCGGTCTGGTAGCACGACGGCTGCGGGGTGGCGCAGAACGTGTGCAGCGTTCCGCCTTCGTTCAGCGTGTAGTTGTAGTACCGGTAGGTCGTCGGGTCGACGGACCCGTGCCATTCGCTCCAACCCGGTGGGATCTCCGTTGGGTTCTGGCGGCCGTAGCCGTTCAGGAACTTGCCGAGGTGGACGGTGTAGTACCCACCCCGCTGCAGCCAGACCGCAAGCGTGTTCGACTTGTCGAGCGCCTGGTAACCACCCTGTGGCGGTGCATTTCCGCGGACGTTGTTGTTGTGCGAGTACTGACCCGTCAGGAACGTCGCGCGCGACGGGCAGCAGAGCGAGAACGAATCGAAGTTGTTGTCGAACGTCACACCCTGATCACCGATCAGGCGACGGACGTTCGGAAGCACGGCCATCTCCGCGAGAGTCTGGTCGTCAGTTTCCAGGACGAGGACGTTCGGCCGCTGTGGAGCTGCGGCCGCCTGTGCAGTGCTTCCATGGTGCTGGGCACCAACGGCGATTCCTGCGGCGAGCGCCAGCGAAGCCGCGATCGCGAGTCCGAGCCTGCGTTTCATCGCTATTCCCCCTGTTGCGAAGCCAGTGCTCCCGTTATTCCCGCTGGGTGTGTGGGAGCGGTATCGCTCCCGCAAGGATTTCGTTAAGCAGCGAGCCGCTCTTCGACCGCCCGCTCGTGGACGAGGACCCCGCCGCGAGAGCGAAGCCACACGAACAACGAGACGGACAACCCGGCGACGCCGGCAACCGTGAACGCGAGCTCCGTCCCGCCGGCTGCTGCGAGCCAGCCGGAGAGGATTCCGCCCAGAGTGCCGGTGCCGGCGAAGGCGAAGAAGTAGATGCCGATCAACCGGCCGCGAAGGTGGTCGGGCGATGCGAGCTGGATGAGCGAGTTCGAGTTCGACGACCAGGTCGTGAAGCAGATTCCCCCGACGAAGAGGAGTAGCGCGATCACGACGGTGGAGCGCATAGGTGCGATCAAGAGCTCGCTGAGGGCGAAGCCACCGCTGCCGAGCGCGGTCGTTCCGACGGTGGCACGGCTCACGTGCGCAGACACGAGCGCGCCGATCAGCGCGCCTACTCCGAAGACGGCGGACAGAACGCCGAAGGTCTGGGGGCCCGCGTGGAGCGTGTGTTTCGCCAGCACCGGTAGCAGCACGTTGAAGTTCAGGCAGAAGGTGCTCATCACGAAGACGAGGACGAGGATGAGCGCGATCTGCTCCTCGTGCCGTGCATAGGAGATGCCTTCCTTCAGGCCCGTGAGGAGCGTCCTGGGCCGCTCACGGCGCTCGACCGCGTGGAACTCCGCGGGCCGCATCAGCAGCAGCCCGGTGATCACGGCCACGTAGCTGACCGCGTTGAGCGCGAAGCAGATACCCGTGCCGGTCGTCGCGATCAGGACGCCTGCAAGGGCCGGGCCGAAGATGCGTGCGCCGTTGAAGAGCCCCGAGTTGAGACTGATCGCGTTCGGCAGCTCAGCCGGGCCGACCATTCGGAAGGTCAGCGACTGGCGGGAAGGAGCGTCGAGTACTTGGACGAGGCCCATCAGCGCGGCGATGATGTAGACCTGCCACGGCTGCACGACTCCGGTGAGGGCGACGACCGCCATCGTGGAGGCGAGCACCATCTGAGTGACCTGAGTCCCGATCACCGTCCGCCACGAGTCGAGCCGGTCGACGATGACTCCCGCGACCAGGCTGAAGAGCGTGAACGGCATGAACTGGCAGAGCGCCAGGATCCCGACCGCGACCGGGGAGTGGGTCAGGGAGAGGATGAGCCATGCCTGCGCGACGCGCTGCATCCAGGTCCCGGTGTTGGAGATGACCTGGCCGGCGAAGAAGAGGCGGTAGTTGCGGTGCTTGCGGACGCTTGAGAACGTGCGGGCGCCTGCCCTGAGAATGGCTGCGGTCAAGCTTCGTCTTCCGTCAGCAGGTGCGTGAGCGGCTCGATCGCGGCGTCGATCGCCTCGAGCTCGTCCGGATCGAGCGAGCGCAGCCGCGCCGACAGCCACGCCGTGCGCTTCGACTTCACCGAGCGGAGCACCTTGTGGCCTGCGGCCGTCAGCGTCAGTCCGACGCGGCGCTGATCGCCCTCGACGGGCGCGCGGCCGACGAGCCCTGCTTCCTCGAGCCGGGCGACGAACTTCGACATCCCGGGCACGGACATGCGCTCGAGGGCGGCGAGCTCGCGCACCCCAATTCCCGGACGGAACTTGATCTGAACGAGAAGCGAGACCTGGCCGCCGGTGACCCCGAGCGAGTGGATCTCCCGCCGGAGCTGCCGGTTCAGGTGCAGGAGAACCGGGCGAAGGCGGTTTGCGAGGACTGTTGGATCGGACGCGACGGCTGGCATTTCGTTAACTAGGTTAACTAATCGGGTCGACCTCCCGCGGACTTGAGGCGTAATCCCCCCATTGAGGGGCCGCAGCGCGGCCTGTCCGCGAAGCGGACCAGGGAGGGGGTTTGGGGGAACCTAGGTTCCCCCAGGGCTTGAGGCCGATGTGTATGGGCAGAATCAGCGTGTGGCACGAAAACCACTCGAGGACGTCGCCCGGGGGCTGAAGGTGCTGGGAGAGCGGCTGTCCCAGACGACGGGCGCCGGCGATCCGGCGGAATGGATCTCGGATCAGCTCCGGCGGCCGGAGCCTGCGCGGACGATGCCCGAGCTCCAGGCCGAGCTCGACGCCCTCGTCGGGCTCGAGACGGTGAAGGAGCAGGTGCGGGCGCTCGTCGCCTTTCTCCAGGTGCAGGCCGAGCGTCAGCGGCACGGGCTCCCGGAGGTTGCGACGTCGCAGCATCTCGTCTTCCTCGGGAATCCGGGGACGGGCAAGACCACGGTCGCGCGGCTGCTCGCCGAGATGTATCGAGCGATGGGATTGCTGAGCCGCGGCCATCTCGTCGAAGTCGACCGGGCCGGGCTCGTCGGGCAGTACGTCGGCATGACGGCGATCAAGACCGACCGGGTGATCCGGCGCGCGCTCGACGGCGTTCTCTTCATCGACGAGGCGTACGCGCTCGCGCCGGGAGACGAACGCCAGGACTTCGGGCCGGAGGCGATCGAGACGCTGCTCAAGCGGATGGAGGATTACCGGCACCGCCTCGTCGTGATCGTCGCCGGTTATCCCCGGCTGATGCATCGCTTTCTGCAGTCGAACCCCGGGCTGCGCTCACGCTTCTCCCGCGAGATCACGTTTCCCGACTACTCGACCGACGATCTCGTGGAGATCACGAGGAAGCTCGGCGAGGAGTACGAGTATTCGCTCGACGAGGAGGCCGTCGAGGCGCTGCGACAGATTCTCGGCCGCGCCGCGCGCGGCGAAGGCTTCGGAAACGCGCGCTTTGCCCGCACGTTGTTCGAGCAGGCGCTCAATGCGCAGGCGCTACGGCTGGCCGGCGTGCAGGGCGGTGAGCTCGCAGATCTGGAGCGGTCGGAGCTGATGACGCTTCGCGGGGAGGACTTGGTTGCCGCTGCCCGGGCACTGGGTGAGGATGGCTCGGACGAATCGCGAGCCGGGTTCTGGCGGCGTCGGCGCTAGTCCGCTCGAGCTTCAGTTCAGCCAGGCCGCGACGAGGAACGCAATCGCAGCCGCGGCTGCCGCCGCAACGAGCAGCAGGTTCAGGGCGAGCAGGATCGTCAGCGTCTGAGGTCGCCGTTTCGAAGGCCCGGCACCTGCGCTTGCCGGTCGTCCCCAGCCCACGGCGCCGGCGAGCACATTGGTGATGAACTGGTTGAGGCTGATGCCGCTGCGGTCCGCCGCACGCGCGAGCTCTTCGTGGAGGCCGGCGGGCATGCGTAGCAGCAGGCGTCCGCTATTTCTCCCCGACCGCTGACGCGGCTTGGCGGCGGCGTCTTCCTGCGGCGCTTCCCCGACGGCTTCTGGAGTCGCCATGCCACGAGTTTAGGGGCTTCTCACGGCCCGCACAACGCAATTCTCCCTCGAAATCGTCGTGGAGCTTGGCCAGCCCGGACGCAATCAGCCTTGATGCGTGCGTTTGCGAGACACCGAGCCGCGCCGCGATCTCGCTTTGCTGGAGATCGCCGAAGTAGCGAAAGCCCAACGCCTGCCGTTCACGGGGGTCGAGCGAGCGCAGGCCGCTCTCGATCGCGAGACGATCATCGGTGGCGTCGAAGTCGTCTTGCGGCCGGGCGGCATTCGATGCGTCCGCAAGCGTGAGCGGCGCCCGTGCCTGTTCCGCACGCAGTGTTTCGGCAAGTTCCTTCTCGTCGAGCTCCGCCGCAGCTGCCAGCTCCGACGAGGTCGGGTCTCGGCGCAAGTCGGCGGTGAGTTGGCTACGAGACGTGCGCACGCGGACGCTCGCCTCCTGATAACGCCGTGGTATCCGGATTGCGCCGCAGCGATCGCGCAGGTGCCGCTTGATCTCCCCGAGGATGTTCGGGATCGCGAACGCGGCGAACTGGACTTCTCGGTCGGGCTCGAAACGATCGACCGCCTTGATGAGGCCGATCGACCCGACCTGCACGAGATCCTCGAGACTTTCGCCGCGGTACGCATACGGGCGGGCGATCGACACGACCAACGGGATGTACGCCTCGATCAGGCGTTCTCGAGCGGAGAGGTCCCCCTCCTCCCGATACGCGCGCAGCAACTCCGGTGACGAGTTGCACGAGCGAGCCAACCGTTCCGCCGCAACGATCGTCATTTCTCTCATCGACACTGTAGACATTTCCAAATGCATTTTCAAATCGCGCGGGTGAACGCAATGAGCATTGGGTAGTTGTTTCTCCGGTGGTCTCGTTTTCGCACGGAGGACTGGTGGGAGGAAGGCAACACTCGCGAGGGCCAACGAGAAGCTGGGGACTGCTCGCCCTGCTTCTCGTCGCTGCGCTTGCTGCGATTGCCTTTACTGCGCCTGCGCGTGCCGACGAGAACCTCCAGACGAGCTCGACACCGCCGCTGCGGATCGATCGATCGGCAGCCGTGGTCGTTGCCGAAGTCGATGCGGCAGCGGTGCCGGACGTGATCGTTCCGGCGTCCGCTACCGCAGCGCCGACCGCTGCGGCTCCGGAGTCGGTGACCATGGAAACACCTGCAAATGAGGTCTCCCAGGAGATGGCCTCGGTGGACGACGCAGTTGCGCCGGAGGAAGCTACGACGCCGACGGGAGCGATATCACTCCCTGCGGTCGTGCAACCGCACGGGCCTCGCGCGTCCTCTAATCCGGGGCTCTCACGGAGAACGCCGAGGCAGTATCACGGCGTCGCACCGCAGTATCAGCCATCGCCCGAGCGCCGCGCGCCAGTCGACCGCGTGGCGCCCTCCGAAGCCGGACCGCCCGTCTCACCTCCCGCGCCCGACAGCCCTGAGGAGACGAACGGTGAGAGCACCGGCAACGGTTCCAATTACGGAGCGAATTGCGCGGATGTGTCCACAGATAGTGCGCCAATCTGCCCCGAAGGTGGTGCTCATAACAGCGATTGGAATTGTGAGTGGATCGCGTACTGCAGCACCGAGATCCCGCCGGTCGAGACACTCCCGGCGCTACCTGAATGCGTCGTTTCCACACCGAGCGCAGGCCAGTATCAGCAAGCAGACGGGCAGTATCAAAGCGACCCGACGTGTGAGCCGGCTCCGGTCGACACCGGCTGCGCTGCAGTCGGTGCCGTTACGCCGGCGGTCTCCCCTCCGGTCTCGACCACTGCACCGGTGCCTGCAGACGTTTCGCCGAACCAACCCCAGCCTGCTGCGCAGCCGACGACAGCACCGGCGGTCGCGCGGCCCCGTGGCGGTACTGACGGTCGCGCTGAATCCCCGCTCACGAAGGCCAAACAGGAAGCAGGCGGCGACACAGAGGGTTGGTCGCAGGTGAGCACGAGCCTTGCGGCGGACCCGGCTGCGGCTGCGGCTGCGGCTTCCACGTCCACGTCCACGTCCACGTCTCGGCCGGCTGCCGTGACTCGGCCCGACCCGGCGCCACGCGGCGATGTTCCCTTCCGCGCTGAGCCATCAGCGGTCACTTCCGTAAAGCCGCGGGAGTTCCGTCTCGCACTGGCGCCGCCGCTCGGCAACGTGGCGAACGTTCCGGTCTCTTCACGTGGTCCAGGGGGTCTCGGCGATGCCTGGCTCCTCGTCTTCGCGGTGCTGCTGGCCGGCGCCGCGGCCGTCGGTCTCTCGGCGGCCGGTTCGCTGACACTGTGGGTGCCGGCGGTCGCCCTCGAGCTCACGGCGCGCCTGCGGAGCAAGGGCTTCTCGCGGGCGGCGGGCAGCAAGCGCGCAGCGTCGAAGGACGAGTCGTCGGACGCGATCAGGTATCGCGATTAGTCGAGCCGTCTTGCGGTTCCCGGGATCTTTCGAGCTTGTCGACCTTGAAGGGCGTGACCCTCAGCTCGGAGCTGAGAATCGGTGCGCTCTCGTCGTTGTAGACGACCGTGTCTGGGCTCGACGTGGGATCCGCCGGTGAGGGACCGGCTCCGTCGATCAGACCGAGCGCAGCAGCCTTCCGGACAGCCTCGATGCGGTTGCCGGCGTTGAGCTTCCGCATCGCATGACTGAGGTACTCCTTCACGGTGTGCCTGCTGAGGTGCAGGCGCTCGCCGACCTCAGGATTCGTCAGACCCTCGGCGACGAGCCGAACAACGCTCAGCTCCTGGCCGCTCAGCTTAGGCTCCTCTGTTCTGCCCGCATCGATCAGCAGCGCCGCAGCGCGTGGATCGATCACGCTTTCGCCTGCAAGCACCCGCTTGATCGCACGCCCCAGATCGAGGTCCTCTGCATCCGTGACGAGGAAGCCGCGTGCACCGGCGTCGAGCGCCGCTTCGACAGCTCTCTCGTCGCGCTCCGCCGAGAGGACGATGACCGCGGTTCCCGGCTGTCGTTTCAGGATCGCCGCACAGAGCTCGGCCCCGGAGCCATCGGGGAGCCTGGAGTCCAGCAGCACGACGTCCGGCCGAAGCTCGACTGCCGTGGCAACAGCCTCCGTCCCGCTCTCCGCCTCGGCGACCACGCTTGCGCCGCTCGCCACCAGTTCCGCGCAGATTCCGCGCCGGACGATCCGGTTCGGCTGGACCACGAGAACGCGAGTGGCCATACCGGTGATGGTAGACCCACCTCATCGGGGGGATGGAAGACCCGCCACCCGGGGTCTAGCGATGGACGGGCGGAAAGCCCATCGTGAAGCGCATGGGGAGGGGGCGGTTCCGCTTCGCGCTACTGGCGTGCGTCGTGCTCGCTGGAGCGGGCCTGCACGCCGCCAACGCCGCCGCAGCGGGTGAGGATGCGGGTTCCGGCGCACAGACGAGCTCGAACGGCGCGACCGCAACCGCGCAAAACGTCAGCAACACGAGTCAGACCAGCACGGAGACCCAGACCGGCACCGATGCCGGGCAGTCGCAGACGGTCACTCAGAGCGCACCGACCGAGCAAACGGCTACCGCGGACTCGGTCTCTCAGCAGAATTCGACCAACGCTTCGACTGGGGGCTCCCCCGGCCAGGACAATCACGCCGCGGCCTCGAGCACGGCCGCCAACACCAACAACACGACCCAACAGAGCGCCCAGACCCAGCAGGCCGGCGCGCCGCAGTCGGCAGGCGGCCAGTCGCAGTCGGCCCAGCAGAGCGCGCCGACAGACCAGGCTGCGAACGCGAGCGCAAACTCGACGCAGGTCGCACCGACGAACGTCAACGTGGTGATCCGGCTCGACTCCCCCGGGAACGACGGCCCGGTGGCTCAGACGAACAGCTCAGAGGCAAACGCCGATGCCGGAAACACGAACAGCCTCTCGCAGGGATCCGGTCAATCCCAGAACGGCGCGGGATCGGCTGCAGGCCAGTCTCAGACGTCGAGTCAGGCCGCGCCGACGACGCAGAGCTCCCAGTCGACGGCGACCTCGACGCAGGTCAACCCGCTGAACGCCAACATCGTGATCCGGAACAAGAGCCCTGGCGACGAAGGGCCGGTCACCCAGACGAACTCTGTGCACTCGACGGCGGGAGCCGCGAACTCGAACGCGGTGGATCAGGCAGCGAGCCAGCTTGAAGGCGCCGGCGGTGCGGGGAGCGGCCAGTCGCAAGGTGCTACGCAGAGCGCGCCGACCGTTCAGACGGCCGGCGCGACGGCAACCTCGCTACAGGGTGCTCCGACGAACACCAGTGTGACGATCGACCCCGCCGCACCCGATCCGAACGGTTCGGGGGCGATCGGAACGCTGATTCAGGTCTGGATTCCCAACGACCCCGACACCTCGCCGGCGAGCTCCCCCGCAGCCGGCGAGGTCGTGGGGGCAAACAGCTCGACCGCGACGGCATCCGCCGGCAACGCGAACCACGTGACGCAGTCGGCCGTTCAACAGCAGGACGCCGGCGGACGCCCGTCGTCGGGCCCCACCCAGGTGGGGGGAGGCACCCAGACACAGGTACTCGAACAGAGCGCACCCACGACGCAGTCTGCAAACGCACAGGCCACCTCCATTCAGGGGGGCACCGGTCCCACCTCGATCTCGTCTGCGGCCGCGCAGGCGTCGAACGTGAGTGAGGTCACGCAGTCGGCCACTCAGATCCAGCACGGCGGAGTCGGGGGAAGTCAGCTCCAGGTGATCCGCCAGGAAGCTCCGACCACCCAGTGGGTGAACGCGGAGTCGACCGGAGGTTCAGGCGAGAGCCACTCGTCCTCGAGCTCGACGAACAGCGGCTCGAGTGCAATCTCGCAGAGTGCAGTGCAGGTCCAGGTCGGCGAAGGCAGCCAGGTGCAGGTCGTCGACCAGGACGCCGGCAGGCACTCGTGCGACAAGAGCCGCGCGACCTCGCTCGCCGTGTCTCGCGGGAATGCCCACACTGCCTGGCTCCCGGCATCGAGTGGCAGTCCGGTCGAGTCCGGGTCGATCCGCTCGGAGAGTGGACGACGTGACGTGCGCGACGCCCGGCGCGCGCCACAAGATCCGCGTGAGCCCGCACCGCAGGAGTCGTCCATGCTCGGCGCACCCGGAAACGGCGCGCCGGGAGTCTCACTCTGGGCGTTCGCAGCTTTGCTTGTTCCGTTCCTCTTGACGGCCCCTTGGTGGGCTCGTCGCCATCGCTCGGCGGCCTTCCGGCGGCTGCTGAGCGTCGTCTTGCGACTCGAGCGCCCGGGGTAGCCCCGGCGAGTCCGACGGACAGCTTCGTCCCGTCGGACCTTGCCGTGGTGCTCCGGTGCGCCCCGGCAAAAACGGATCGCAACGACGACAAGAAAAGGAGACATTCGAAACCATGAAACGCCATCTCATTGCGGTGGGCATCGCATTGATTGCCCTGGCCGCGTGGGTGGGGACGGCTTCGGCCGCCGCCGGTGATCCTCCGCCGGGCGCTGACCAGCTTGTCGGCCAACTGGCCGGGACGCTGCAAGGTGCCCCGGCAGCGGGCACGGCGGGGCAGACGGCGTCGGATGCGAGCTTGCCGACCGGTTACGCCTACGGCGGCACGATTCTCGCACCGAGCCCGGGCTCGAGCGCGGCGAATCAGACGGCCACGAACACTGGGACCGCTGACGCGTCGAACACGAGCACGACCGCGCAGACCGCGACCCCGACGCAGACCGGCGGCAGCTCCAGCTGCACGGCCGGCTGTGGTGGTGCGGGGCAAAGCCAGAACATCGATCAGTCGGCAAAGACGACGCAGGACGCCGATGCAGATGCACTGGCTAAGCAGAACGCTGTCAACGCGAACGTCCCCATCGCAATCGCGGGCGGGAACGTGCTCGGCGGCTCGAGCGCGGCCAACCAGACGGCCACGAACACCGCCGACTCCACCGCTGACAACACGAGCAGCACGACCCAGACCGCAACCCCCACACAGACGGGCGGCAGCTCAAGCTGCTACTCGGGATGTGGTGGTAACGGCCAGAGTCAGAACGTCGACCAGTCGGCCAAGACCAAGCAGGACGCCGACGCCGACGCGAAGGCCAAGCAGGACCTCGTCAACGCCAACGTTCCCGTGAGCATCGCCGGAGGCAACGTGAACGGTGGTTCGAGCGCGGCGAATCAGACGGCCACGAACACTGGGACCGCTGATGCGTCGAACTCGAGCACGACGACGCAGACCGCAACCCCGACGCAGACCGCCGGTAGCACCAGCTGCTGGTTCGGCTGTGGC
>Ga0307317_10000605_pt1 | contig 10679 bp, 9 predicted proteins | sample ER_DNA_357_FD_194498 | JGI IMG/M metagenome (GOLD analysis project Ga0307317, IMG submission 194498) | Bulk soil microbial communities from the East River watershed near Crested Butte, Colorado, United States - ER_DNA_357 | ecosystem: Environmental > Terrestrial > Soil > Floodplain | place: USA...
TCGGCTGCAGAGGGCCGCGAGATCGACGCCCGGGTACTCGGGCTGGTGCACCACACAGCCCAGCCGGCTCGAGATGAGCTCCGGGACCGCACCGATGTCGTAGACCGCGAACAGCACTTGTCGCTCGATCCGACGCGCGAGCGCAGCTGCTCTTCGCTCGCGCTCTGGTGGAGAGAGCTTGGAGATGCGATCGAGCTCGGCGCGATCGTCCGCTGGGAGAAGAGCCTGCTGAAGGTACGAGACTGGGTCGCTCGTCTCGGCGTTGAAGCCACCCCAGACCAGGTCCGAGCGGGACGCTTTGGCCGACACTTTGTTGTTCGCGTAATCGTCGTTGGTCATGGTTCGGAACGTCGTAGCGATCCCGATGGCGGCGAGCTCTCTGCGCAGGATCCTGTTGAACGCCGCGCTGTACGGGTCATTCCAGGTGTAGACGACCGCCTGCGCTTTGCGGTTGCGAGCCAACCCGCGGGCGCTGCGAAGGTCGCCGCGAAGCGGATAGAGCTGCGGACTGGAGAAGCCGATCACCTTCGGCGAGAGCAGACGCGTTGCCGGGATCGCCGCGCCCGTCGGATCGGCTTGGGCAAGCGCCTGCCGATCGAGGGCGTACTGGACTGCCCGCCGCATGTGGAGATCGGCGAAGAGCGGACGCCCCGTGTTGAACGTGAAAGCGAGGACGTGGCCCGTGGAGTCGGGCGTGAGTCGATAGCGAGATCCGGCCGCTCGTGCGGCTGCGGTCTCGGGCGCGAGCGCAGGATCGTTCTCGAGGACGTAGTCCAGTGATCCGCTCGCGACTCGCGCGGCCGCGTCCTTCGGTGCCACCCCCAACTCGAAGACAATCGCATCGAGGTGATGCGGCCGCGAGCCGCCGTAGTTCGGGTTTCGCTTCAGCAGCGCCACGGAGTCGGTCAATGCGGCCAGGTAATACGGCCCCGCCGACGGGATTGGCGCTTCCAGTCCGTGCGGAACGATGGGGGTTCCCGGGGGCACTGCGCAGAAGACATTGAGCGCGAGGTTCCTCGGCAGATCCGGTACGGGTTGGGTGAGGTGGAGCACGAGCGTGATCCCGTGCGCGGAGATCCCCCAGACGTGTGCGCTTTTCCCGGCGTTGTACGCCTCCGCGCCGACGAGGACCTTCCACCGAGGGTCGAGGTAGTCCGGCGAGAACTTCGGCGAGATATCCCGCTCGATCGCGGTCCGGAAGGACTCGGCCGTCACCGGTGCGTTGGACGGGGGCGAGAAGCGGAAGCCGTCCCGGATCCGGATCGTGTACGTCCGGCCTCCGTCCGAGAGGGTCGGGAAGCCCGCTGCGACCTCGGGCACGACGCGCCTGCCCGCGGCGCCCTCGACATCGGGGTAGCTGTAGAGCTTCGCGCAGGTCGCGTGGTCGAACTGCTGCAGGTTCTTGTCCCACGGCGCGTAGAGGGCGGGGTCCGTCGAAGGTAGCGTGGGCCCGCCGATCTCGAAGAGCTGCGGCGACTTGAGGCCAACCCGGACGACGTCGCCCTTGAGGCCGGCCGTGACGTCAGCGGCACTCGGCCGTACGCCCGCGGCGACGAGCCCGGTCCACGCGTCCACAGCCGTCACGTTGTGGCCGACGGCGTACGGCCGTCGCGCATCCGTCGTCGGGTCGATCCGGACGACGAGGCCGCGCTCGCCGATGGCCGCCCAGAGCGCTCGCGCTGCGTAGGCCACGTCCTTCGCCGGAGCGGGGAGCTCGACGGTGTCGACGAGACTTCCGTTTCGACTGAACTTCCAGAGCGAAGCCTCGGGGTTACCTGCCGCCCATGCGAACCCGCCTCCGGCGGCAATGCAGCACGGATGCGAGCCGGGACGGAGAGACTTCGTGAACGAGATCTCGTTCGTCCGCGGGTCGATCTTCCGGACCTCGCCGGCCGCGTTGCTCGCGACCCAGAGGACGCCGTCGCCAAAGGCGAGCGAGTCCGCGTCGCCGCCGAGGATCGGGAAGCGGTGCTGGATGCGACCTGTCTCCGGATCGAGGCGCTCCACCCAGGCGCCCGGGTTGAACTGCCCGTGACCGACCCAAACGGAGCCCGCACCGACGGCGACGCCACCGGTCAAGTCCGTGACAACCCCTTTCGTCGGGAGCGAAAACCGGTCGACGACCTCGTCGACCGCTGGATCGATCCGAAGGAGCGTTGGCGAGTACGCATCGGTGATCCAGACAGAGCCCTCGCCAAAGACGAGCCCGCCGGGCTTGACGATGCCAAGACCGATCGTTGCTAACACTTTCCCGCTCTCAGGATCGATCCGCGTCAGCTGGCCCTCTGAGGAGACGCTCCAGAGCGAGCCGGCGCCGAAGCGCACCTCGGCCGTGTCGCGCATGTCCGCGTCGCCAACCACCTTGCCCGTTGATGCAGAGACGAGGACGGCGGAATTCGGAGCGACGAACGCCCGTGCACTTCCCGTTCCGCCGTTGGCGAGCATGATGGCTGCAGCGGCAACGCCCCCCGCGAGCACGAGTGCAAGCACACCTATGAGTGCCCGTCGCCGCCGCGTGGCGGTCGGCGGTCTGGGGAGGTCGAGCGCTGGGTCCTGGCGCAGGATCGCCTGCTCGAGGTCGCGCAGCTGCTGCCCCGGCTCGAGGCCAAGCTCATCGACCAATCGCTTGCGCGTCTCGGCGTAGACGCGCAGCGCTTCCTCTTGCCTGCCGGAGCGGTAGAGGGCGAGCATCAGCTGAACGCGCAGCCGCTCTCGTTGCGGATGCTTGGCGATGAGCGCTTCGAGCTCTGAGACGGCGCTGTCGTGTCGCACGAGCGCGAGCTCGGCGTCGATCCGCTCCTCGAGCGCGAAGAGCCGTAGCTCCTCCAGACGCTCGATCTCCGCATGTGCGAACGGCTCGTAAGCGAGATCGGAGAGAGCGCGGCCGCGCCAGAGCGCGAGCGCCGCTTCGAGCGCTCCGAGCGCCCCGGAAGGGTCACCGGCTGCGTTGGCCTTCCGCCCTTCCTCGAGCAAGCGTTCGAACCGGTGCGCGTCGATCTGCTCTCCCTTGACCTCGAGGACGTAGCCGCCGCTCCGCGTGAGTAGGAGAGCTTCGGGCTCGAACGCCTTGCGGAGGCGTGAGACCTGGACGTCGAGGCTGTGTGCCGCTGTCCCCGGTGCGCGGTCCGGCCAGAGCGCGTCAATCAGGCGATCGCGGGAGACGACCTCGTTCGCATGAAGGAGAAGAAGCGCGAGCAGCGCCCGCGGTTTGGCGCCGCCGAGCGCGACGGAGCGGCCGTCGCGGAGGGCTTCGACCGGCCCGAGCAGCCGGAACTCCATAGGTCTCCTTCGGCGTGGTGCCCGCACGACGCTAGCACCGAGTCGAGAGGCCGTCGAGAGCGATTCGAGAGGTCATTGTGAGGCGGCCGACGCAGCATGGAGCGCATGTCCAGGAAGCACCACGTTCGCAGACGCGTCTTCCGAACCTGCGGTGTCGCGCTGATCGCGTCGGTGGTTCTCGCCGCGACGCCCGGGAGCTCGGCCCAGCCGAGGCACGAAGGCGAAGAGCAGCTTCCTCTACGCGCGGCCTCCCAGGCCACCCACCCGCTTCGGACCGTACCGGCCCTGGCTCGTCCCCGTTCGCCGCCTAGGTTCGAGAAGGAGCTTCCGTGATAGCCGGCGCGCCTCCGTACCTAGTGGCGCAGCGGATGTTGAAGCGCATCTACGCCCGATGAAGAGGAGGAAGAGAACCATGAGATCCATCCGTACGTTCGCAGCAGGCGCATTCGCTTCGGCGGCCGCGCTTGTCTTTGTCAGTGCTGCGGTCGCCACTGCACCGCTGCGCGGCACATTCCCGATTGGGTTGCACGCGATCTTCCCCGCCGGCACGTTCTGCGGTTTCGACGTGAGCGTGGACATCGACGGCACCGGCACCTTCGCCATCTATGACGACCCACCTCGGAACATCCAGCATTACGAGCAGCAGGGAACGATCACTGCGAACGGCAGGACGCTGTTCGTCAACGACCACTGGAACGTGACGACGACACCGCCGAGCAGTCCCGCCGAGGAGCAGGGCGTCTTCACGCAACGTGGGGCGGCGTTCCACATCCAGGCGCCGGGGAGCGGGATGGTACTTCTCGACGCCGGGTACCTGGTCACGCTCTTTCCCGATGGCGCGGTCGTAGTCGCACACGGCCAGTTCCCGTTCGAGGTTGGCGGCGACGTGTCTTCGGTGTGCGCGGCGCTCACGCCGTAAGGCCGTGAATTGGAGAAAAGACAACTAGGAGGGTGAAGTGATGACACCCCAAACTCTCGATTCCACAGGAGGTGGAGCGATGAAGCGCTTTGTCGTTCTCTTCGCGCTGGTCGCGCTGGTCGCGCTCGCCGTTGCAGGCGGACGTGCCTCCGCGGCATCCAAGGCCACCTACTACCTCTCGCTCGGAGACTCGCTGGCACAGGGGTACCAGCCGATCGGGGGAACCAGGAGTGGCACTGTCATACCCACCGGCTACCACCAGGGCTACGCCGACCAGCTCTTCAAGCTCGAGCGTGATACGTACACGCAGCTTCAGCTTGTCAAGCTCGGCTGTGGCGGCGAGTCGAGCGTGTCGATGCTCTACGGGAGTCAGAACCCCGACGTCGCCGCCAGCTGTGGCCCGGCCGCCTTCTACGAGCACCAGTACCCGGATGGAGGAACACAGCTCGCCGAAGCGGTCGCATTCCTGGAGCAAAACCGAGGGTCGGTTGCCTTCGTGACCATCGACATCGGCGCGAACGATCTCCTCGGCCCGAGTGGGATCGGACCGCTTCTGACGAACCTGCCGATCATCCTCCGAGAGCTCCGAGCGGCGGCCGGCGCCGGCGTCCCCATCCTCGGCATGAACTACTACGATCCGCTCGCGCCGCAGGCCTGGTCTCAGGGCGGCTTGCCGGGTCTTCAGGCTCAGGTTGCAGGGATCGTTGGTTTCAACAACCTCTTGGAAGAGATGTATGCCGCCCGAGGTGACCCGGTCGCTGACGTCGAGAGCGCTTTCGCGGTGACGGACTTCACGCCCGTCGACGGCACGCCGCTCGACGTCCTGCGCGAGTGCGAGTGGACCTGGATCTGCACGCCACCGCCCCTGGGCCCGGACATCCACGCGAACAGCGCTGGGTACGGCGTCATCGCCCAGGCGTTCGCGGACCAGCTGCCGTCGTGAGGGCCGAGATCTCCATAACGGACATCGCGAACGCTTTTCTCCCTCGCCCACTACGTCGCGCGAGCGGCCGTGGATCCGTCGCGTCACGATCGGCGCGCTTGACCGTGGCCTCCGGCCGTTTTGTGCAGTTGCACGCAACCTTCGTGACCGGCCCGAACTCGGCCGGAAATGGCTTGAAATCACGACCTCGACGACGGGTTTCGCGCCGTTCCGCGCCTTTCGGGTGTCGGCGCGAAAAGGTCTCCTATGTAGCTGGCCTCCAGCCGGCGTCTAGATGGACAACATAGGATGCCGATTTGCAAGGACTTTGACGGGAGCGACGAGACTCGAACCCGCGACCTCCGGCGTGACAGGCAGGCGTCCGCTCAAGTCCATCGGATCGACTGGCGACTGCAAGCGTTCTGCAAGCATCGAGCTTCCGTAGCGACGTCAGTGTGTTCCGTCTAAATGCAGCGGCAGTGGGCCAATCTGGCTCGGAGCCTGCATTTCGGCGGAATACGGCCGAACGCGTGTACCTATTCGAGGCGGCTCATAACCCGGAGGTCGCAGGTTCAAATCCTGCCCCCGCTATTTCGTCAGGCCAGCTCCTCCACCTCTGGAAGGCGCCCACCAAGCGCTGACCCTTCATCGAGTCGTCTCTCAACGCGCACGCCGAGGGCAGTCGTTGACTGGGGCGGCGCGCGGGCAGAGGTCGCTGTCGCGTTTCCAACAGAAGGCGACACCGCCGGTGGGGGCGGGCTGGTAACTGCGTCCTGTTCTGGGTGCGCAGTCGGTAGCGCAGTCAAGCGAGGGCGTGCGTCTCTAGCCCCGGCTGGTTCGCTGGCAGGTGCCGGGGTAGCTCGAGCGAAAAGGTGGTGCGTCCTGGGTTTGAGTTGACGTCGATCCTGCCGTCCATGAGTGCGGCTAGCTGTCGCGCAAGGGAGAGGCCGAGGCCGCTGCCTGAGGCGACGCTGCCTTGGATCCGGTAGAAGCGCTCGAAGATGAGGTTGAGCTCAGATGCGGGGATGCCCGGGCCTGCGTCCTCGACGCTGATCCGTCCGCCATCGTCGGCGCCTGAGACGATGACCGAGATAGCGGTTCCGCGAGGCGTATGGCGAAGCGCGTTTTCGACGAACACGCGGACGATGCGCGCGATGTGTTCGTGGTCGCCGAGAACGACGATGTCTCCGCGAGCGAGTAGGTCGAGTCTGTGTCGCTGCTTCTTCGCGGTGGTAGACAGTTCATGGACGACCAACGTGGCGACCCGGCTGAGGCGAATTGGCTCGCGCGAGAGAGGCATGCGGCCTACGTCGAGCCGTGCCAGGTCAAGCAGGTCAAGGGAGAGTCGGGTCAGCCTGTCGAGTTGCTCCCGCGTCGTTTGGATGAACTGGCGCTGCGTGTTGCGATCAAGTTCTTCGGCGTCGAGCATCTCCAGGAATCCGCCGATCGAGAACAGTGGCGTGCGCAACTCGTGTGAGGCGTTGGCGATGAACTCCTTGCGGGCGCTGTCGAGCCGCGCGAGCTGCCCGCGCATCGTCTCCAACTCTTCGGCTAGTTGCCCGAGATCGTCGCTGCTCGGATCGTCGATCGGATCGTCGAACTGCCCCTCGGCGATCCGTCTCGCGGCTACCTTCAGGCGTCCGATCCGGCGCGCGAGGATGCGGGCAAAGAGGTAGCCGAGCGGGAAAACCGCAAGCACCGCTGCGCCGGCCGCGAGCAGGATGCGGTGACTGATCAGCGCCGCGCTGCGCGACTCGGCGCGGAGCGGTGCCGAGAGAAGCAAGACGGTGCCGTCGGACGCGAGCGGGACGGCGGCCTCGGCGTGGCGCTCGTGGGCACGTGTGACAACCCCGCCTACGGCGGCACGCGTCGCCGCCGCCCGCCTCGCCACCGGATCGTTTTCGATGTCTGCTGCGCTTGCCCCACTGCGCGAGTCCTCTTTGACGCTGAGAACGTCACCCGACGGCGGCTTCGGCGGAGCCAGCAGCGTCGCACGAGCGTCGCTCGCGGCCGAGGCGTTGCTGGTGAAATCGGGACCGAGCGGCGCGCTCTCATAGACCTTTCGCTGGTAGCGGGCATCTCTGAGCAGGGCAGCCTCTCGCGCCGCCACAAGCCGGCTTCCCAACGAAGGCACGGTTGCGCTGTAGACGATCGCCAGCGCCACCAGGTTCACGACAAGCAGCGCGATGCTCAGCCTCAAGCCAATACCTCGGAACCTGAGAAGCCTCTCGCCCACAACCGCTCCGCGTCTCGGCACTCCAATCCGCCAGCCGAAGTGTCCGCTGCGCACGTTGCTGCCTCGTTAACCATTTCGCGACGCAGATTGCTGCTGCGTTAACCACTCGTGAAGCAAATCCCGGTTGAGGATCCGACGCGTGTGGCCGGACTACAGCGGCTCCGCCAGGGAACAAGGCAACCGCCCGCCAATGTGCCAACCGGCGAGCATCCCCATTAAGCTAAGACCGCGCACCCAGCCGGGCCTCAGTCGCACTTCCGCCAAAACGGGACAGCCTCGCGCACCGCCAAGGAAAGAACCCATTCCCCTCGGCCTTGCTCGCACCGGCGCCCCTGTTAGCGCACGGCGTCGACGCGCTGCTCGACAAGTGACACGAGCTCGCGCGTTACGGGCAGCTCCACGCCGTGAAGCGCGCCGACGCGAAGAATCGGTCCGGCGATCGCAGCCAGCTCCGGTTCGCGGCCTGCCGCGACGTCTTTCTGCATCGAGCTCTGCGTCGCAACGGGCACCTTTGCGTGGAGCGAACGTAGCGCGTCCTCGTCGATCACGACTCCTTCGGCCGATGCGACCGCAACAACCTCTGCTCGGGCGCCTCCCAGGCGTGCGCGCCACCATGGATCGCCGCGCACATCACCGATCGGTCCGCCGAGAGCAGACGTGGTCAGTGCGACCGGCGCCAGAAGGGCGAGTTTCTCCCACAGCACTCCCACTTCGTCCTCGCGCAAGGTGGCATCGATCCCGGCCGCGCGCAACTCCTCGGCGATCTCCTCGCCGCCCGGCCCCAGCTCGACACGAATGAACGGCGTCTTCTGAAGGACGACCCAGTCCGTGCCGCGCTCCGACTCCACATGCATCGCTCCCGCGACGACGTGTTCATATCGGCTCCGCAGTTGTGCGACGTGGTCGATTCCGTTCATGAGCGGGACGACCGCTGCGCCGCCGATCTGCCCGGGGGTTGCGAGCACGAGAAGCAGCGTCCAGGCCCGTCGCTTTCGGCGTTACCCAGAGGACGTCGACCTCGCGGCTGAGCTGCGACTCGGCGTCGATCGCGACGGCGAAGGAACCGAGGACGGCACTCTCGACCTGCACGCGGCCGGGATAGGACCGGAGCGATTCGGCGCGGACGAGGAAGACAATTTCGCGGCCCGCCCGCGCCAGAGCTGCCCCGACGAGCGCGCCGATACCGCCGGGACCCAAGACAGCGTGGCGCAACATTCAGAGTTCGAACCTCGGAACGTCGAGATCGCGGGCGCCATCGACGGTCGCAAGCGCAATCCCCAGATCCCGGATCGCGAGTCGCGTCGGGTCGAATGCTGTTGCCTCGTCGTCGTCGTGCCCCTCCTGCGCCACTCTCTCGAGCAGAGCGCCGAGCGCCATGACATCGTCGAGCGTCATCGAACCAGCCTCGACCGGTTGGACGAGAGATCGCCGTTGTGCGGCCACAGGAAGACCGCTCGATCGTAGGGTCGGGCAAGGGGCGACATGCCAGCAGCAGAGCTTAAGGAACCAGCTCAGCAGGCATCAACTCAAGTGCGAGCAAGTGGCTGTGGACCGACGTTGCGAGACTGTCGCGTTTTGGCGGAACCGCGACATCCTCTGATGGCAGTGATCCCGCCGTGCTTGTGATCTCCATGGCGGCGGGTGCCTGTGACGGCTGCGGCTGGGACGGTTTAGCCGCGGGTTCGTCTGCGCGTCGGGCCGCGGGGGTCGAGGTGCGCAATCACTTCCCCGGCGGGCCCGAACTTCTCGACGACCAGGAAGCGTCCCGGTTCCTCCATCAACACACGCTCGCTCTCGTGGTGCACGTGGCCCGGTCTGACGACAAGACGGATCGGGATGCGGCGAATGAACTCGTACTCGTCGATCGTGAGCGAAACAAGCTCCTCACAAGTGCTGTCCGAACACTCGCAGACAAATCCGACGACCTCGGCGTCTTCGCCGCTTTGGGGGCGCTGTTCGTTGACCTCCCGGCGTAGAGCCTGATTCAGCGCGGCTTGCCGCTCGCGCTCCTGCTTTTCCCCGTTTGCTCCCACCGATCTTCAACTCCTGCGTGCAGCTGGAATCAGGTCCGGCGAGTCGTCGCTACACAATCGAGCCGGCCGCACAGCCGAGCATGCGCAGATCGTCGGTGCTGCCCCGAAAGGGTATGCCCCCGACGGGTCTGGAACAAGCGGTTGAGGCGACCACAGTCCCTTGGGGGACGCGCCTGGGGCCGCGCGGCGAGGGCCGGATGCCGCCCGGCGTGGATCGACGCTACGCCAGCGCGGAGCCAATTCAGCGCGAGCTTAAGGTTGGTTTCGAGCGTGCGTTTCTCGCAGTACCGGGACGGCCGTCCGACCTGTGGGTGCGTACGTAGACCTCGTCTGCAAGGTCAGGGGGTTCGCGACCAGCCCGTCCGCGGGTGGCGTCAAAGCCACGAGGGGGGTGAAAGACGCCGCCGCCCCCCGGGTCGTCACTCAGCGACGGCTTGCATTTCGTGAAGCGTTGCGAGCAGCCTGAGCGAGTCGCGCTCGATCTGCCGAATCCGCTCACGCGAGAGCCCGAGGCGAAGCCCCACGTCGTCGAGCGTCTTGGCCTCGATGCCGCCGAGTCCGTAGCGGAGGGCGAGCACTTGGCGGTCGCGATCGGGCAGCGTTGCCAGCGCCTGCGAGAGCGCCTGTCTGCGGAGCGAGACGCAACAGCGCATCCTCCTGCTCGCCGACCGGCTGGTCGCGCAGCGCCGTGGGTTGCAGCGATGTAGTCCCGGAAGGAGATGAAGATAAGGCCGTGCGTGCGGTCGATCGTAATCGCGATTACTGCTAGCCGGCTTGAGGAGACTCCGGAGTCATTCTGCCACCAGCCCTAGCCGAGGCTCCGCAAACTCCGGCAAGTCTGGCCAGGCAACTCGGCGCAGCTCTAATACCGGGGATAGAGTGAAAGTGGAGGTCCGTCAAAGAGATGGACGGGCTGGCGACGACTTTGTGGAAAGTGTGAGATGTGTACTCGGACGGCCCTGATCAAGATGTGGACAAAGCACGACTGCACCGGCTACAGGATGCAATCGGCACCGAGCAGGATGGGGACGCCGATCAGGTGAGGTCCGTCTTGCGGATGCTAGGCGAGGAAGTGAAGGAGGATCAGCAGCTAACGCTGTTCCGCAGAAGGAAGCGCGGCTAGCGTGATGACAAAGGAGTCAAACCCCAATAGGGTTTCAAAATGCCGGTGGGGGCGCCCTGCATAGAAAACGCGGTTGATTCGCGTCTCACGCGTTCATCTTGGTTCCTAAGAACACGCTCGCGCGGATGTCGCGTTTTGGCGGAAAGACGACAGCGACTTTGGCCGAC
>Ga0307317_10000609_pt1 | contig 10651 bp, 12 predicted proteins | sample ER_DNA_357_FD_194498 | JGI IMG/M metagenome (GOLD analysis project Ga0307317, IMG submission 194498) | Bulk soil microbial communities from the East River watershed near Crested Butte, Colorado, United States - ER_DNA_357 | ecosystem: Environmental > Terrestrial > Soil > Floodplain | place...
CTCGGGGTAGGCCTCGAAGTCCGTCAGGACGTCCATGACCTCGACCGCCGGGGCCTCGATCACGATCTGGCCCTCGGTCTGCTCGCTCATGCCTGCTCCGTCATGAGAAAGCGATGTTACCGGCGAGCGGCCGGCAACGTGACGAACGTGGCGATCAAGACCGACAGGAACACCAGACCCGCCGACGTCCACAGCAACGCCCGGGAGCTCATCACGGGCGCGTCGCCGGCCGCCAGGCGGTAGGCGTCCATCGCCGACACCACGTAGATCATCAGCGACGCGCCGAGGAACAGGACGAACAGCGGGAAGGTCGGCCCGAGTCCCCCCTTGCCGAACCGCGACACGACCAGGATCAGCAGCGCCCCGAACGCCCAGGCGAACATCGCGAACCGCGCGACCGCGTCGGTCCGCCGGCCGAGCTTCCAATGGCCGAGCCCGGGCCAGAGCATCGACCACACCGCCGCCGTCTGCGGCTCGACCTCCGGCGCCGCCTTGGGCTCCGCGAGCAGCCGGCCGAACGGGGTCCCGCAGGTGGAGCACTCGTTCGCCTCGATCGGGTTGCGGGTCTCGCAGACCGGACACGTCCAGGCGAGCGTCCCGCCCTCGACCTCGATCGCGCCCCCCGAGGCGCCCCGGATCGTCGTCGGCCCGGCGGTCCCGGTCGGAGGCGACGTCGCCGGGCTGTCGGCCTCGGTGCGTGATCCCGCGCGTTCGAGCGGCGAGAAACACTGGCCGCACCACTCGGCGTCCGCGGACGCGAGGGCGCCGCAGGTCGGACACCGGCGTTCGCCCATCATGCATGGCAGGGTACCCCCGACCGCGACCGGGACCGGGGAACCGGAGGGTCAGGCGACGGCCTCGCGCAACCAGCCGGCGAGCTGCTCCGCGGCTCTTGGCCACCCGAACGCACGCTCAACCCGCTCCCGGCCGGCGCGACCCATCGCGTCCGCGCGCCCGGGATCCGCGAGCAACGAGCCCACGGCGTCGGCGACCTCGGCGACGTCCGACCCGTTCACGAGCAGGCCGGTCTCGCCGGGCACGAGGGACTCGCGCGCTCCCCCGGAGTCCCCGACCACCACGGGGCGCGCGCACGCGGCCGCCTCGACGAACACGTTGCCCCAGCCCTCGACCTCCAGACCCCCCAGGCGGCTCCGGCACGGCATCGCGAACACGTTCCCCGCGCGGTAGTAGCGGGGCAGGTCGCCCTCGGAGACCTGCCCCGCGAACGCGACGGAGCCGTCCGGCGTGTCCGCCGCGAGGCGTTCCAGCCGATCGCGGTCCGGCCCATCGCCCACGATCAGCAGGGAGGCATCGGGGATGGCACGGCGGATCTCGGGCATCGCGCGGATCAGCACGTCCTGCCCCTTGCGCGCGACCAGCCGGCTCACGCAGACGATCAGCGGGCGGTCGGCGACGCCGTGGAGCTCGGTCAGGTCCTCGTAGGGCAGGTCAGGGCGGAACGCCTCGAGATCCGCGCCGGGGTACATCACCGATATGGGCACGTCGTTCGGGACGGCGGTTCGCACGACCCGGGCGATGAACGCGCTGCACATCACCGGCACCCGCGCCGCCCGTGACGTGGCGCGCCGGACGAGCGCGTGGGTCCCGGGCGCGATCGAGAGCCAGTATTCGAACCCGTGCGCCGCCGCGAGGTAGGGGGTCCCTGTCTCCGCCAGCGAAGGTCCGAGGAGGGCGAGCGGGTAGACCGCGCCGAACAGGACCACCTCGGCCTCGAACGACCGAACGGCCTCGTGGAGGCGGCGCGCCACGTCGCGGACGGGCCAGAGGAAGCGTTCGGGCTGGCGGAACACGGTGTACGGCGCGGCATCATCGAACGCGTCGCCGCCCTCCGCGTTCGGACACAGGACCGCGACCCGGTCCGGCGGGAAGCACCGGACGAGCGCCTCCAGCGTGCGCTGGATCCCGCCCACGCGGGGCGGGTAGTCGTTGGTGACCAGGAGCGTCCGCGGAACGTCCACGGCGGCTTATCCTCGCAGACGTGGACGGAGCAGCGTTCGACGAGCAGCTCGACGCGCTCGAGCAGGGGCGCGCGTTCGTGGACCTCCAGGGGTGGGGCCTGACCGAGGTTCGGGGCGCGGATGCCGAGGGGTGGCTCAACGACCTCGTCACCGCCTCGGTGGACGGCATCCCCGAGGGCGAGGCGCTGCGCTCGTTCCTGCTCTCCCCGACCGGCAGGATCCGCGCCGATCTCCGCGTCCTGCGAGCACGCTCGGGCGATGGGTTCCTCCTGCTGCAGGAGGCCGATCAGCCGGACGCGATCGCCGACCTGCTTGGGCCGTACGTCCTGTCGTCGGATGTCGAGCTCGCGCCGGCCGACCCCCGCGGGCTCCTCGTGAAGCCCCGGCCGGGTCTCGGGTGGACGACGGCGTGGGAGGCGCGGGACGACGGGTCGGTCCCCGCCGGGCCGGAGGCCCTCGAGGCCTGGCGGATCCGCCACCGTCTCGCGCGTTTCCCGGTCGACCTCGACGCGGATTCCCTGCCGGCCGAGGCCGGCCTCGACGTCGAGCCGGTGATCGATCGGAGCAAGGGCTGCTACCTGGGCCAGGAGTCCGTTGCCCGGGTGCGGAACCTCGGCCACCCACCGCGGGTGGTCGTCGGGGTAAGGGCGGATCTCCCGCTCCGGCCCGGCGCGGCGGTCCGTTCGCAGGGAGCCCAGGTGGGGAGCGTGACCAGCGTGGAGCCGCGAGGGGGATCGTCGGCCATGGTTCGTATCCGTTGGGACGCAAGGGATACCGAGCTCACGGCCGACGGCGGCATCTCGCTGGAGCGCCGCGAACCGCCGATCGGGAGCCCGCCGATACTACGGGGGCTCTGACTTTTCAAGACTGTTCTCGCTCGAACGCGAACGGTACAAGGGTGTCCTGCGCGCACGGGCCCCCCTCCGGGTCGCCTGCGCAACTCGACGAGGCACGCAGGGGGTTGAGTGTGACCAAGGACCGGATCGCAGGGATCGACCTGAAGGCCCTCCCCCCCGACCCCTCCCCCCCGGACATCTGGCAGGACCAGGCGGCCTGCTACGGGATCGACCCGGACACGTTCTTCCCCACCTCCGAGGAGGAGGCGGGACCCGCGCTGGCGTTCTGCACGGCCTGCGACATCCGGGAGACCTGTCTGTCGTGGGCCCTGAAGAACGGCGAGCGCTACGGCGTGTGGGGCGGCCTCACCGAGCAGCAGCGCCGTCGCGTCGTCCGGTTCGTGGCCTGAGTCCACGGCCCACGGGGCCTCGCCGCGGCTGGTCGCGTAGCCGGGACGCGGCCCATACTTGCGGGCCCATGACGTCCGACACGATCCGCGCGAGCGCGCCCCTCCGGATCAGCTTCGTCGGAGGCGGCACGGACTTCCCCCACTACTACGAACGCCACGGCGGCGCCGTCCTCTCGGCCACCATCGATCATGCCGCGCACGTCAGGGTCTCCCCTCGCGCCGACCGGCAGGTCAGGATCCGGTCGCTCGATCTCGGCCACCTCGTCGAGTACCACCTCGAGCAGGGGCCGGACTACGACGGGGTGATGGACCTGCCGAAGGCGGCCATCGAGCGCATGGGGGTGCGCACGGGGATCGACGTCGACATCGCCTCGGACGCGCCGCCCGGCAGCGGCCTCGGCGGTTCCTCCGCCCTGGTCTCGGCGTGCGTCGGAGCGCTCGCGATGCTGACGGAACGGTCGATCTCGCGCCGCGGCGTGGCCGAGCTCGCCTACGCGATCGAACGCGAGGATCTCGGCATCGCGGGGGGGTGGCAGGATCAGTACGCGGCGGCGTTCGGTGGCTTCAACCTTCTCGAGTTCGCGGACGACGGAGTGACCGTCGCGCCGCTCGAACTCTCCCCCGAGGCCATCGGAGAGCTCCGGGCGCACCTGTTGCTCTGCTACACGGGCCACGTCCGAACCGACCTCGGGCTCATCGCCACCCAGATCCGCATGTACGAGGACGGGCGCGAGGACACGATCGTGGGGATGAAGCAGCTGCAAGCGATGGCGTTCGAGATGCGCCGGGAGCTCGAGGACGGGAACCTCGACCGGTTGGGGCCGATGCTCCGCGAGGCCTTCGAGAGCAAGAAGCTGATGAACCCGCACGTCTCCGAGGGAACGCCGGTCGAACGGCTGCTGGCGGTGGCCTCGGACGCCGGTGCCTCGGGCGGGAAGATCTGCGGCGCCGGCGGCGGCGGCTACGTGCTGCTCGCGTGCCGGCCCGACCGCCAGCCCGCGGTCCGGACCGCGCTCGAGGCCCTCGGCGGCCGGTTCGCGGAGTTCGCGTTCCGCGCCCACGGCGTCGAGGCGCATGCGGGCGGACGCGTGTGGAGGCCCTCGTGAGTCGCCGCTTCGTCCTGCTCGACCGCGACGGCACGATCAACGAGGAGATCGGGTACGTGCTCCGGCCCGACGAGCTCCGACTGATCCCCGGTGCGGGAGAGGCCCTGCGCGAGCTCCGGGGAATCGGGCTCGGCCTGGTCGTCCTGACGAATCAGTCCCCCATCGGCCGCGGGATGCTCACCGTCGCCGAGCTCGAAGAGATCCACGAGCGCCTCGGGGAGCTGCTTGCCGCTCTGGGGGTGAGGCTGGACGGCATCGAGTTCTGTCCGCACCGGCCCGACGAGGGCTGCCCGTGCCGAAAGCCCGGAACGCTGATGGTCGAGCGCGCGGCCGCGGCCCACGGGTTCGACCCGGGCGAGGCCTGGCTCGTGGGCGACCACGGATCCGACCTGCGTCTGGGACGGGCGGTGGGTGCACGGACGATCCTCGTGCGCACCGGCCATGGGGAAGAGGAGCTCGAGCGCGGGGCCGGCGAGGACGCAGACCACGTGGTCCCCGACCTCCGCGAGGCGGCAGCCATCATCAGCGACGACCTCTTCACGAGCGTGGAGCCGTGAGCCTCGACCGGGTGCGCGAGTACCTGCTCGAGACCTCGCGCACGGCCGCCCGGACCGCCGACGAGTGCGCCGAGCAGATCCTCGGTGCGACGGCCGCGATCGTGAAGTCGCTGCGGAACGGTGGGAAGATCCTGCTCTGCGGCAACGGCGGCAGCGCCGGCGACGCGCAACATCTGGCGACGGAGTTCGTCAGCACGCTCACCGTGGATCGGCGACGCGACGCCATCGCGGCGATCGCGCTCACGACAGACACCTCGCTCCTGACCGCGGTCGCGAACGACTTCGGCTTCGATGGCGTGTTCGAACGCCAGGTGGAGGCGCTCGGTCGCGAGGGGGACGTGCTCGTCGGCATCTCGACGAGCGGGAACTCGGAGAACGTCGTGCGTGCGTTCGCGACCGCGAAGGCCGCCGGCATCCGGACGATCGCGCTGACGGGCCCAGTGAGCGGCAGGCTCGGGGCGCTCGCCGACATCGAGATCAACGTGCCGAGCACGGAGACCTCCCACATCCAGGAGGCGCACATCGCCGTCGGCCAGCTGATCGCGTTCCTGGTCGAGGACGAGCTCTTCCCGCGCTAGCGTCCGGAGCCACCGGAGCCGGTGCCGACCGCGTGGTAGCCATCCGAGGATCTGTGGTGCGCCCGTGCGGTCGACGCGCCCGCGGACGTACCGTGTCCACGATGGACACGGTCATCGAGGTCGAGGGGCTCCGCAAGGAGTACCGGCGTGTGCGAGGCAACCGGACCGTCGCCCTCGACGGCCTGGATCTGGCGGTCCCGCGCGGCGGCGTGTTCGGCTTCCTCGGGCCGAACGGCGCCGGCAAGACCACGACGATCCGATGCCTCCTGGGCCTGGTTCGGCCGAGCGGTGGGCGGTGTCGCCTGCTCGGCGAGGAGCCCTCGGGGCTGCACAGGGTCATCGGCCGGGTCGGCTCGATCGTCGAGAGCCCGACGATGTACCCGCGCTTCTCCGCGAGGCGCAACCTCGAGCTGCTGGGACGGATCTCGGGCGTCGGGCGCGCGCGCGTCCGAGAGGTGCTCGACGAGGTCGGGCTCGCCGAGCGCGCGGACGATCAGGTCAAGACCTACTCGCTCGGCATGAAGCAGCGGCTCGGGGTCGCGGGCGCCCTCCTCAAGGATCCCGAGGTCCTCATCCTCGACGAGCCGGCGAACGGGCTCGATCCGGCCGGGATCGTCGAGGTGCGCGAGCTGATGCGGCGCCTCGGGAGCCAGGGCAGGACCGTGTTCGTCTCGAGCCACATCCTGAACGAGGTCCAGCAGACGGCCGACCGTCTCGCGATCCTGGCGAAGGGCCGACAGGTCGCGACCGGTCCGGTGTACGAGGTCCTCACCGCGGGCCACGCCACGGGGCTACTCGTGCGGCTCGACGACGTGGCCGAGGGTCTGCGGATCCTCGGCGAGGCCGGGATCGACGCCCGTGTGGACGACGGCCTCATCCGGGTCGGACTCCCACCGGCCGACGCCGCGCGCGTGACGCGAACCCTCGCCGACCGAGGGCTGTACCTGACCGAGCTCCGCGCCGACGAGGCCGATCTCGAGACCGTCTTCCTCGAGCTCACCGGCGGCGCCTCGACGGAGGGCTCGCGATGAGGGGGCTGCTCGCCTCGGAGTTCCGCCGTTTCCGGTCGCGGCGGCTGGTCAAGGTGCTCATCGCGCTCGAGCTGCTCGCGATCGTCGCCACCGGGGTGATCGTGTTCCTCACGCAGGAGTACGCGCTGGTGGGTCTGCCCGACGTGCTGATGGGCACGTCGCTGGTGTTGGTGTCGGTCGGGTGGATACTCGGTGCCTCCGCGATCGGCGCCGACTGGCATGCCGGCCACGTCACGACGATCCTCAGCTGGGAGCCACGACGCGGGCGCGTGCTGTTCGCGAAGATCGCGGCCGCGTTGACGGGCGTGTTCGTCCTGTCGCTCGCGATCCAGGCGCTCCTCGGGATCGCGCTTGCGGTGGCCGCCGCGGGCGCGGGGTCGACCACCGGCACCGACGCGGCGTGGCTCGCCGAGTCCACAGGCGTCGCGCTGCGCGTCGCGGCGCTGTCCACGATCTTCGCGGGGTTCGGGTTCGGGCTGGCGTCGGCCGGACGCAACACGGCGGTCGCGCTCGGGGTGGGCTTCGGCTACCTCGTGATCGTCGAGAACCTGGTGCGGGGTCTGCGGCCGCAGTGGACGCCCTGGCTCCTCACGGACAACGCCGGCCTGTTCGTCGTGGACTCGCCGATCGACTTCCCCCTGCTCGGACGGTCGACGATCGGGGCCGGCCTGTACCTGGCGACGGTGGGCGCCACGCTGCTGCTCGCCGCCAGCGCCCTGTTCCGCACGCGAGATGTGAACTAGCGAGACCCCTTGACCTCCGAACACCTGTTCGGGTAGCCTGCTCGTCCTCGCGCGGCCCCGCGGGAGGCTCGGGTGCTCGCGGACGCGCTCCAGACGACGTTCGAGGACGCCGTCCCGCTGACCGAGGTCGAGTTCGTGGTCGTCGACCTCGAAACGACCGGCGGGTCGCCCGCCGACTCGCGGATCACGGAGGTCGGCGCGGTGAAGCTCCGCGGCGGCGAGCGCACCGGCGTGTTCGAGACCCTCGTCAACCCCGGAGTGCCGATCCCCCGCCAGATCACGCACCTGACCGGGATCGACGATCTCGTGGTGGCCGGCGCGCCGCCGATCGAGTGGGTGCTGCCGTCGTTCGCCGAGTTCGCGCGCGGCTGCGTCTTCGTGGCCCACAACGCGCGGTTCGACTTCACGTTCCTCAACGTCGCCCTCGAACGGCTCGACTACGACGCGCTGCCGCCGCCGCCCGTCTGCACCGCCCGGCTCGCGCGACGCGTGGTGTGGCCCGACGTGCCGAACGTGCGGCTCCTCACACTCGCGCAGTACTTCCGCACGGCCGTCCGACCGTCGCACCGAGCCTTGCCCGACGCCGAGGCCTGCTCCGAGGTGCTCCACGGGCTGCTCGAGCTCGGCGGGCGGCTCGGGATCGTCACGCTCGGCGACCTGCACGGCGCCGTCCGCGCCCGGGGGCGTCCGAACTTCGGGAAGATCCGGCTGGCCGACCACCTCCCCAGCGCGCCCGGCGTCTACCTGTTCCGGGCTCGCGACGGCCGGGTGCTGTACGTCGGCAAGTCCGTCGACCTGCGTTCGCGCGTGAAGAGCTACTTCTACGGCGACGGCCGCAAGAAGGTGGAGGATCTGCTGGCCGAGACCGCGTCGGTCGACGGCGTTGCGTGTGGTTCGGAGCTCGAGTCCCTCATCCTCGAGGCGCGGCTGATCCGCGAGCACGAGCCGAAGTACAACCGCCGGGGCAAGACCTGGCGGAAGTACGCTTACCTTCGGATCGACGACGCCGAGGCATACCCGCGGATCAAGGTCGTGCGCGAGACCAACGGGAGCGGCGCCTTCCTCGGCCCGTTCCCCTCGTCGAGCCTCGCGCGACTGGCGAAGGAGGCGCTCGAGGACGTCTTCCCGATCCGCCGATGCACGACCGCGATGCGCGCGTCCACGAGGTTCGCGCCGTGCGCGCTCGCCGAGATGCACCGATGCCTGGCTCCCTGCGACGGGCGCGCCAGCCCCGAGCGCTACGAGGAGCTCGTCCGCTCCCTGATCTCCTCCCTCTCCACACCGGGCGGGCTCCTCGGAACGCTCGAGGCGCGCATGCGCGACCTCGCCGAGCAGGAACGATTCGAGGAGGCGGCGCTGGCGCGCGACCGTCTCCGCGCCCTGGCCGAGGCGCTCGCGCGGTCGCGGATCGACGGGTGGCTGCTGCGGACCGACGACCTGGTCCTGTGCGACGCGGCGGGCCACCGCTTCCGCCTCCGGCGCGGCGGGCTGATCCGGAACGCCGGCGACGGGCCCCTCGGGGCGCCGTGTCCGCGGGAGCGCGCGGACGAGCTCTCTGCGCTTCGCGCGTGGGTGGCTCGCAACGAGGTCCGCGTCGAGTCGAGCGCCGAGCCGTTGGCGGAGCCCGTGGCGGGCGGCGCCGAGCTCCACCGGCTGCTCGGGACGCTCCGCGCCCGCGATCGGACCGGCGGCGCACGCTCGGACGACGGCTAGACTTGCTTCGATGGAGTACGCGGTCATCCTCGAGGGCGCACGCACGCCGATCGGCCGCTTCCTCGGTTCGTTCGCGGAGCTGCCCGCCGTCGAGCTCGGCGTGCTCGCGGCCCGGGAGGCGATGCGTCGCTCGAGGGTCGAACCCGACCAGATCGACCAGACGATCCTGGGTCACGCGCGCCAGGCGGGCAACGGCCCGAACACCGGCCGACAGGTGAGCGTCCGCGCCGGGGTTCCGGTGGAGGTCTCCGCGTACAACGTGAACATCGCGTGCGGTTCCGGGATGAAGGCCGTGCAGCTCGGGGCGCAGCAGATCGCGCTCGGCGACTCCGAGGTGGTGCTTGCCGGAGGCATGGAGAACATGACCCGGGTCCCGTTCCTGCTCGACCGGATGCGCACCGGCTACCGGATGGGCGACGCGCAGGTGTACGACGCGATGTACCGCGACGGGCTGCTCGACCCGTTGTGCGGGCTCGTCATGGGCGAGACGGCGGAGAACCTCGTCGACCGCTACGGCCTCTCGCGGACAGAGCAGGACGAGTTCGCGCTCGAGTCGCAGCAGAAGGCCGCCGCCGGCGCCCGTGCGCGCGTCGCAGAGCTGTTCGCGGTCGAGGCTCCTTCGGGGAAAGACACCCTCACGGTGACCGAGGACGAGCACCCTCGGCCGGACACGACGCTTGAGGGTCTCGCCCGGCTGAAGCCCGTGTTCCGGGAGGGTGGCAGCGTCACGGCCGGCAACTCCAGTGGGATCACGGACGGCGCCGCGGCCATGGTGCTGATGTCCGCGTCCCGGGCCGAGGCCGAGGGGCGCCAGCCGCTGGCGCGCATCATCGGGATGTCGTGGGCCGGCGTACCGCCCGAGATCATGGGCATCGGCCCCGTGCCGGCGACCAAGAAGGTGCTCGAGAGGACCGGGCTCTCGCTCGCCGACATCGACCTGATCGAGATCAACGAGGCGTTCGCGGCGCAGGTGCTCGCGTGCGAGCGCGAGCTGAAGTTCGACCGCGACCGGCTGAACGTGCACGGCGGCGGGATCTCGCTCGGCCATCCGATAGGGATGTCGGGCGCCCGGATCATCCTCTCGCTGGCCTATGCGATGCGCTCGCGCGGGGCCGCACTGGGTCTGGCCACCCTCTGCATCTCCGGCGGCCAGGGCCTCGCCGTCGTGCTGGAGCGGGCATGAGCGCACCGGCGCACGAGGCGGTGACCCGATGAGCGTGCACGCCGTCGTCCTGATCGAGTGCGAGATCGACGAGATCCCCGAGGCCGCGCAGGCGATCGCCGACCTGGAGGGTGTCTCGGAGGTCTACTCCGTGGCCGGCGAGTTCGACCTGGTCGCGATCGTGCGCGTCGCGAACCACGACGACCTGGCCTCGGTGATCCCCGGCGGGATCTCGAAGGTCGACGGCGTGGCGCGGACCGAGACGCTGATCGCGTTCCAGGTGTACTCCAAGCACGACCTGGAGCGCCTGTTCTCGATCGGGTTCGACGAGAGCCCGTCGTAGTCAGTCGTACGGCAGATCGATCGCGACCGGTCGAGCGGTCCTGGCCCACTCCGACAGGTCGTCGGCGTCGCGAGGCCCGTACTTCTCCAGGAGCAACCGCCGGGCCAGGGCGTCCTCCTCCGGATCGTCCACGATCCGTCCACGGCAGATCAGGTCTCGGTCGCCGATTCGTAGGCCGACGGTGGGATCGGCG
>Ga0307317_10000619_pt1 | contig 10610 bp, 13 predicted proteins | sample ER_DNA_357_FD_194498 | JGI IMG/M metagenome (GOLD analysis project Ga0307317, IMG submission 194498) | Bulk soil microbial communities from the East River watershed near Crested Butte, Colorado, United States - ER_DNA_357 | ecosystem: Environmental > Terrestrial > Soil > Floodplain | place...
TGGAGCCCGTCGAAAAAGACGGGCACCCCGAGGAGTAAGATCAAGGGGCAATGCGCACGATGAGGCCCGTCCACGACGAGAGCTGCTCGGTCGCCGCGTGCGCCGAGATCATCGGCGCGAAATGGACCGCGCTCCTCGTCCATGACCTGTCCGAGGGGCCCCGGCGCTTCTCGGAGCTCGAGCACTCCTGTGCCGGCATCAGCCCACGGACGCTGTCCGAGCGTCTACGCGCGCTCGAGGACGAGGGAATCGTCGAGCGCCACAGCTATGCGGAGTCGCCGCCGCGGGTCGAGTACGAGCTGACTGCGAAGGGCGACGCGCTCCTGCCGATCATCGAGGAGATGCGCCGCTTCGGGCACTCCTGGCTCGTGGAAGAGCCGGCCGCAGTCAGCTAAAGCGCTGCGAACGCTGTATAGAGCTCGGCAGCGGCCTTGACGCCTAGCGGCAGGTAGTCGGCGAGCAGGTTCTCGTTCGGAGAGTGGATGTTCGAGTCGGGCAGCGCGAAGCCGGTCACGATCGTCGGAATCCCCTTGTCGGCGAGTGCGGGCACGATCGGCAACGTCCCGCCGCTGCGAACGAGGAGCGGCCGGCGGCCGACCACACGCTCGAACGCGTCCAAGCCGAGCTGCACGACCTGCGAATCCGGATCGATGAGCCCTGATGGGGACGACGAGAGCCTGGTGATCTCGAGCTCCGCTCCCTCGGGCGCCGCCTCACGCAGCAGCCGCTCGGCCGCCGCTGCGATCTGGTCGGGATCTTGCCCGGGTGCGAGCCGGATCGAGACGTTCGCGTGCGCCTCGGCCGGCAAGACGGTCTTCTGCAGGTGCGGCGACCCGCCTTCGATCCCGTTCACGTCGAGGGAGGGTTCCGCAAACGTGCGGAGGTAGAACTCGTCCTCCGCGCGCGCGTCCATCGGGCGCGCGCCTTGGGCGGCGAGCTCTTCGAGTCCAGGGGTCAGCTCGCCCCAGGCGGCCAGCTCGGCCTCCGTCGGTGTTGCGATTCCGGCACGCAGCAGCTCCGGCAGGCGCCCGTCCCGCGGAACCACGACGTCCAACGTCTGTACGAGGACGTGCAGCGCGTTTAGCGCAGCGCCGCCGAAGACTCCCGAGTGGAGGTCGCGGGCTCCCGTCCGAACCCGGATGTGCAAGTAGATGAGCCCCCGCGTGGCGACGTTGAACAGCGGCACGTCGCGCTTGAGCATCCCGGCGTCGAAGATCACGCAGGCGTCGGCGCCACGCTCGTCGGCGGCGAGAAAATCGACGATCGATTGCCCGCCCGTCTCCTCCTCGCCGTCGCAACAAAACCGCAGGTTGACCGGCAGCGCGTCGGCGGCCTTCAGTTCTTCGGCGGCCTTGAGCTGCATGTAGAGCTGGCCCTTGTCGTCAGCGACCCCGCGCGCATAGACGCGCCCGTCCCGAACAGTCGCTTCGAAGGGATCCGAATCCCAGAGATCGAGCGGCGCCGGTGGCTGGACATCGAAGTGTCCGTAGCAGATGACCGTGGGGCTCTCGCCGTTCCCGGCCGACGCGGAGATCTCCCCGACCGCCAGCGGCTGCCCCTCCCAGTCGCGAAGCTCGGCCTCGCCGCCCGCGCGGCGCAGGAACTCACAGACCCATTCGCCCGCTCGCACGACATCCACGGCGCGTTCGGAGTCCGCGCTGACGCTGGGAATGCGGATGAACTCGGAGAGCTCCTCGAACCAGGCCTGATCCACGGCGCGTGAGTTTACGGATGCGGCTGCGGCCGCGACCCTGGCGACCGCCTCAGCCGGTGTCCACCGCAGCCTTAGGCCGCGACGTTCTTCAGAGACTGGGCCTCTGCCAGCGCGCGCAGCTTCTTCAGGCTCTGGTTCTCGATCTGCCGGATCCGCTCGCGCGTGACGTTGAACGTCCGCCCGACCTCGTCCAACGTGCGCGGGTGCTCGCCATCCAGCCCGTAGCGGAGCTCGAGAACTCGGCGCTCGCGGGGCGAGAGGCTGCTCAGCACGCGCCGCAGCGCCGCTTTGCGCAGCTCCACCTCGGCAACCTCGTCCGGCAGCGCCTCGTTCTCGTCCGTGAGGAAGTGACCGAATTCGGATTCCTCGTCGTCGCCGACCGGCTTCTCGAGCGACACCGGCGGCTGCGAGCTCCGCCGGATCGACTCGACCTCGGCGGCGTCGAGCTCGAGCTCGTCGCCGATCTCCCAGGCATAGGGTTCCCGCCCGAGCTCGGCGCGCAGCTTCCGCTCGGTGCGCACGATCTTGTTCAGCTTCTCGACGATGTGGACCGGCATCCGGATCGTCCTCGCCTTGTCGGCGAGCGCCCGGGCGACCGCCTGGCGGATCCACCAGGTCGCGTAGGTCGAGAACTTGAACCCCTTGCGGTGGTCGAACTTCTCGGCCGCTCGAACGAGGCCGATCGTGCCCTCCTGGATCAGGTCGAGGAACGGCAGACCCTGGTTCCGGTACTTCTTCGCGATCGAGACGACGAGGCGGAGATTCGCCTCGACCATCTCCTGCTTCGCGCGATGGTCGCCGCGCTCGATCCGCTTGGCAAGCTCGACCTCTTGCGCAGCCGTCAGCAGGTCGACCTTGCCGACGTCTTTGAGGAAGAGCTGCAGCGAGTCGGTCGAGATCTCGCGCACCTCGGGCTCGGGCTCGATGGGCGCGGTCTCCGGCTCAGCCCCGTTCTCGAGCACCTCGATCTGCAACTCGTCGAGGGCGTGGTAGAAATCGTCGATCTGCGCGGCGTCGAGCTCCAGCTCGTCCAGCGCCAGCGCGATATCCGTCGCGTTCAGCGACCCCGTCTGCCGCGCGGCTTCCAGCAGACCCTTGGCCTCGTCCGTTTCGAGCAGCTCTGCGACTGTCGACGGACGGGCCTTTTCGGCTTGTGCGCTCAAGGCTCCCCCTCCCCGGAAAATGCCTAGCTCACGTTAGTTGTCTTTGGCATGCGGTCAAGCCGTTCTCGAAGATGCGGCACTGTTGCACGCGTTTCGGACGGACGCCATAGGCCGATCGGCCCTAATTGTGGCTTGTGGGTCCTAGTACTAAACGGGACGTGACCTTAGCTGGTTTAGCGGCCGCGCCGGCGAAGCCGCACGGCCCGTTGGGGCTGGCCTACTTGGCTTGGAGTTGCGCGAGAAACTCGCGCGACGTTCTTCCGAGCAGGGTGGTTTTCCCTTCGCCGTACGCGAGCCTCAGCTCCTGGCCTGCCTTCTGCAGTTGTCCGATCCAAAGGAGGAGCTCGCCGAGGTGGAACCGGACGCTCTGGGAGTGCGGAAAACGGGGCGCCAGAGGGCCGAGCCTGGAGAACGCGAGGGCCGGCTTCGCCTTCGAGAAGAGCCCGACTGCGGCGGCGACCTGCGCCTCGGCGTCGTTCGGAGCGAGCCGCGCGGCCGCGGCGAACTGGCGCTCTGCGGAGACCGGTCGCCCGAGCCGCTGCAGCGCCGAGCCGTAGAGCAGCTTCCCCCGAAAGCCACCGTCACGGGAGGCGCGCTCCAAGGCGACGAGCTGCTCCGGCGACGAGAGGCGCGCGATGGAGGCCGGCACCGCAAAGCTCGGCACGAACGGCGGCCTCCCGGGGGCGAAGCCCGGGTAGAGCAGGCTCTCGGCGAAGGCGGCGGCCTGCACGTTCGGATCGCGTGCCAACGCCTGCCGCCAGGCGGCTCGAGCGGCCTGGGTCTGTCCGGAAGAGACCTCTGCCAGGCCGAGGTGGAGCAGCACGAGTGCGCTCGTGGGGTGGTTGTCGGCGAGCCGCTGGAGCCGCGTCACCGTCCCGGATGGCCACCCGGCCAACGCGGCTCCGACCAGTGCGGGCAGCGATCGGTAGCGAGTAAAGATCCGTCCGGCCGCGGCACGCTTGCCGGACGAGTAGAGCTGGTTGGCACGTCGGAGCGCGACCGCCTCGGGGTCGGTTCGGACGCCGAGATCGAGCACGAGCGCCGGCGCGCGGCCGGACGGGGTCGCTGTCGTCTGCGTCTGAGCCGTCGCGCTTGGCGTGCTGGTTCGCGTGAACGCCACCGTGCCGACGACGAGCACGGCGGCGCCCACGGCGGCAAGTGCGACGAGCAAATACGTACGCGTCCGCGCAGTCACGCCACGACCATAGCCCGCAACGAGTCGCTATAAATTGGAAAGCAATGAGCTCGTACCGCGACTTTCTCCAGGAGACCCGGCAGCAGATCGACGAGATCGATGCCGAACGCGCCCGCGAGCTGCACGACGACGCCGATCCGACCATTTTCCTCGATGTCCGCGAGCGCGAGGAGTGGGACGAGGGCCATATCCCCGGCGCGGTCCACCTTCCGCGCGGCTGGCTCGAATCCCGGATTGAGCAAGCGGTCCCCAACCGCGCCAAGCCGATCGTCGCGTACTGCGCTTCCGGCAACCGCTCGACGTTCGCAGCTCGGACGCTCGAGGAGCTGGGGTACGAGAACGTCGTCTCGCTGGCCGGCGGCATCAACGATTGGAAGCGCCACGGCTACCCGCTCGAGGTCCCGACCGGCGCGCTTGCCCCTGAGCAGCGCACCCGCTACAGCCGCCATCTGCTGATCCCTGAGGTCGGCGAAGAAGGTCAGCTGAAGCTGCTCGAGTCCCGGATCCTCCTGATCGGTGCCGGCGGGCTCGGCTCGCCCGCCGCGCTCTACCTCGCCGCCGCGGGCGTCGGCACGCTCGGGATCATCGACGCCGACGTCGTCGACGAGACCAACCTGCAGCGGCAGATTCTGCATTCGACAGCATCGCTCGGTGAGCCGAAGGTCGAGTCGGCGGCGCGGACGATCCAAGAGCTGAACCCCGACGTCGAGGTCAAGGCTTACAAGGAGCAGCTGACCTCGGAGAACATCGAGCGGATCCTCGCCGACGGCTGGGACGTGATCGTCGACGGCGCAGACAACTTCCCGACCCGCTACCTCGTCAACGACGCCGCGGTCTGGCACGACATCCCGCTCGTCCACGGCTCGATCTTCCGCTTCGAGGGGCAGGCGACCGTCTTCAAGCCGCATGACGGCCCCTGTTACCGCTGCCTATTCCCGCAGCCCCCGCCGCCGGAACTCGCGCCCAGCTGCGCCGAGGGCGGCGTGCTCGGCGTGCTACCCGGCGTGATCGGCTCGCTGCAGGCGAGCGAAGCTATCAAGCTCGCCCTCGGGATCGGCGAGCCGCTGATCGGCCGCCTGCTGCTCTTCGACGCGCTCACGACCACCTTCACCGAAGTCGCGCTCCGGCGCGATCCCGACTGCCCCGTCTGCGGCGAGCACCCGACGATCAACGAGTACATCGACTACGTCGAGTTCTGCAACCCGGTGCGAGCGTGAGCGTGATTCGGATCCCACCGACGCTACGCGCCGAGACGGGCGGCGAGCGGGAAGTGATCGTCGAAGGCCAGACAGTCCGCGACCTTCTGGACGACCTGACCGTCCGCTTTCCCGGGCTGAACGGCCAGCTCGAGTACGCGAACGTCTACGTCGGCGGCGAGGACATCCGCACGCGCGACGGATACGACACGCCGGTCGCCGAAAGCGACACCGTCATCCTCCTGCCGGCAATGGCGGGAGGGTGTGAGGGACTGTCCCTCGGTGTTTGAGGGACTGTCCCGAAAAACAGCCCGAAGCCTGCTCGATCTCATCGGAAAGACACCGCTCGTCGAGCTCCCTAGGCTGTCCCCCCGGCCCGAAGTCCAGCTCTACGCGAAGCTAGAAGGCCAGAACCCGACCGGTTCGATCAAAGACCGCGTCGCGCTCGCAATGATCGAGGAGGCCGAACAGCGTGGTGAGCTAGAGCCCGGCCGCGAGCTGCTCGAGCCGACGAGCGGGAATACGGGGATCGCACTCGCGCTCGTCGCGAAGCTGAAGGGTTACTCGCTCACCTGTGTGATGCCCGAGAACGTGACCGAGGAGCGCCGACGGCTACTCAGGCTCTACGGCGCCGAGATCGTCGAGTCGCCGGGATCCGAGGGCTCGAACGGCGCCGTTCGCCTGGCGCAGGAGTTGGCGGCGAAGGAGCCGCGTTACTTCATGCCGTTCCAGTACGGCAACCCGGCCAACCCGCAAGCCCACTACCAAGGCACCGGCACCGAGATCGCCGAGGCGCTCGACCGCGTCGACGTGCTCGTCGCGGGACTCGGCACCGGCGGGACGCTGATGGGCGCCGGCGAGCGGTTGCGCGAAAGCTTCCCCGAGATCGTCGTCGCGGCTGCCGAGCCGCTGCCGGGCGACCCCGTCATGGGCCTGCGCTCGCTCGAGGACGGCTACGTGCCGCCGATCCTCGACGTCTCGAAGCTCGACCGCAAGCTGCTCGTCTCGAACGCCGAGGCCGTCGCCGGCGTACGCTCACTGCTCGACGAGGAAGGCGTCTTCGCGGGCGTCTCCGCCGGGGCGGTCATCCACGTCGCCCGCAGGATCGCGGCCGACCTCGAGGAGGGCGTGGTCGTCGCGATCCTCGCCGACGCCGGGTGGAAGTACCTCTCGGCCTCCTTCTGGGATGCGGACGACGTCGAGGGCGAGATGGAGGCCGATCTCTGGTGGTGATCGGAGCCGAGGTGCGCGGCGCGCTCGAGGAGCACGCGCGGGCCGAGGCGCCGAACGAGGCCTGCGGTGTCGTCGTCCTCCGTGACGGTGAGGCCGAACGCTACGAAGCCGGCCGCAACCGTGCGGCCTCCCCGTACCGCTTCGAGCTCGACGTCGATCCCGCCGTTTGGTTCCTCGAGGACGACGGCTACGAGCTCGCGGTCTTCCATTCGCACATCTCGGCGCCCGCGAGGCCGTCGCGTACCGACGTCGAGAACATCGGCCTCTGGGAAGGCCGGCCGTACTTGATCCTCTCGCTCGGGACAGGAGAGCTGGCCGCCTTCACGATCGAAGGCGGCCGCATCTCCGAATTAGCAGTCGGCTTCGGCTAAGTCGACTTGAACGTCCCCTTCATGCCCAGAGCGGCATGGGAGTCGATCGTGCAGATGTACTTGTGAGGGCCCTTGGTCAGGGTGACCTTGAGCGTCGCCGACTTGCCGGGGCCCAACTTGGCCGTCTTCTTGCCGGCGATCTTGAAGTCATGTGCGGTATGGCCCTTGTTCGTGACCTTGAAGATGACGACCCCATGGCGCGCCGTCTTCTTCGAGAGGACGAACTTGAACTCGCTCGCTTTCACAGTCACGGTTGTCGCCGCCGCGGCGTGCATCCGGGCGACGGCCATCGGCGTCACCGCGAGCACGGCGACGAGAGCTGCGAGGATGACCCCAGTCGAAAGCTTCAATCTCAGCATTTGACTCCTTGCAGACGAAGGACGATTGCCGGAACGAGCATACGTATCCGGGTGGTTTCTCGACAGATTTGAGTGCGACTCAGCCTTCGGCCGCCGCGCGCTCCTCAGGCTGATCGTCCTCCTGCTCTCGCGGCGGCGGCTCGACGAACTGCACCTCGAGCTTCTCGATCCGCGAGCCCTCGATCTCCAGCACGCGGAAGCGAAGGCCGTCGTACTCGACCTCGTCGCCTTCGGCGGCTGCCCGGCCGAGCAGGCCGAAGACGAAGCCCGCGACCGTGTGGTAGTCCTCAGCGGGGAGCTCGATTCCAAACTTCTCGTTGAAATCGTCGATCGGGAAGGTCCCGTCGATCCGCACAGTCTTCTCGTCGACCTGCTCGACCGACTCGTCAGGAAGGTCGAACTCGTCCTCGATCTCCCCGACGATCTCCTCGAGCAGATCCTCGAGCGTGACCAGCCCGGCCATCGTCCCGTACTCGTCGACGACGACGGCCATGTGGAAGTTGGTGCGCCGAAAGTCGGCCAGTAGCGCGGCCAGGTCCTTGGTCTCCGGGACGATGTAGGCGGCCCGCAGCAGCTCTTCGATCCGCACGTTCGCGAACCCCTGGTCGTTGAGCGCAGAGAAAAGGTCGCGGACGTGGAGGATGCCGACGATGTCGTCAAGCGTCTCCCGATAGACCGGGTAGCGCGTGTAGGGCGATTCGATCACCGCCGCGAGCGATTCGTCTGGGGGTAGGTCAATTGAGAGGGCGACGACCTCCGGGCGCGGGACCATCACGTCCGCGACTTCCTTGTCGGCGAAGTCGAAAACCTTGTAGAGCATCTCCTGCTCTTCCCGCTCGATCTCGCCGTACTCGGTGGCGCGGCCCAGGAGCATTCGGAGCTCGGCCTCCGAGAGCGCCTCTCGCTCGTCGCCGGGCGACTCGAGCCCGAGCGCGCGGAGGATCCCCTCGGTCGACCTCTGCAGGATCCAGATCAAGGGGTAGGCCAGAACGAAGAATCCGCGCACTGCCGCCGAGACCCCGAGTGCGATCCGCTCGGGGTAACGGAGCGCCACTGCCTTTGGCACGAGCTCCCCGACGACGACGTGCAGGTAGGTGATGATCAGGAACGCGATCACGACGGCCAGGATGGTCGCGAGATACGGGTCGAGCGCGTGCGCCAGCGCCTGTTCGCCGAGGGCACCGATACCGAGGCTTGTCAGGGTGACGCCCAGCTGCATCGCGGCGATGAACCGAGGCGGGTCGGCGACGATTTGCCGCACGGCGCGGGCCCGCCGGCTGCCCTGATCGGCCAGCTCCTGGATCTTCGTCCGCCGTGCGGTGACGAGCGCGTACTCGCCCGCGACGAAGAACGCGTTCAGCAAGATCAGGGCCGCTACGCCGAGGAGCTCGAGGAAGAGGGTCACGTTCCGGCCGCCGCCGGCGTGGGACTAAGCGGGTCGTCGTCCAAAGGTCTCGCCGGAGTGTAGCGGCGCCTCCTGCCGACATAAGCGAACATGCGTTCGTATAATCTCGGTATGCGCTCCGAGTACCGAGAAGAGCCCTGCAAGAGCGCCCTTAACCGAGTCAAGGGGATGATGTTCGACTGGTCGCTGAACCCCTACATGGGCTGCGTGCACCGCTGCACGTTCTGTTACGTCCGGGCCTTCGAGCGCCGGGCCGACCGTCCGTCGGACGACCGGTACGGGCAGTCGATCAGGGTCAAGGTCAACGTCGTCGAGGTCTTGCGGCGCGAGCTTGCCCGCGCCTCCTGGGCGCATGAGAGCGTCGCGATCGGCGCGGCCACCGATCCATACCAGCCGGCCGAAGGCCATTACCGGCTGACACGCGGCTGCCTCGAAGTACTAGCCGAGGCGCACAACTCGTTCAGCATCATCACGCGCGGGCCGATGATCGTCCGCGACGTGGACGTCCTCGCGGAGGCGGCGAAGCGCGCAGACGTGTCGGTCACCTTCTCGATCCCGACGCTCGACGAGGACGTTTGGCGGAAGACCGAGCCGTCGACCGCACATCCGCGCCAGCGGCTGCGGGCGCTGAAGACACTCGTGGACGCCGGCGTACGCGCGTCCGTGGGAATGGCCCCGATCCTGCCGGGGATTAGCGATAAGCCCGAGCAGCTCGCCGACGTCGTTCGTTCGGCCCGCGAGGCCGGTGCCTGCGGGATCTGGGCGAACCTGCTGTTTCTGAAGCCCGGAACGCGGGAGCACTTCCTCGAGAACCTCGCGCAGGACTGGCCCGAGGAGCTCGAGCGTTACGAGCGGCTCTACCGGCGCCGCGCCTATCTCGGCAAGGAGCAGACGAACCCGCTGCGCGAACAGGTCAACGCGCTGGCGAAGGAGCACGGCGTGCGCGACCGTCGTAACGTCAGGCTGGAACCCGAGCCGCCGGTGATCGCGGAGCAGCTGGCACTGGCCGTGTAAGTCGACTCGTCGGGCTTCTGACTCACGCGGACTAACGACCAGCCGATTTGCCGCATAGAAAGATCGGAGCCGCGCAACCAGGCCGAATCGGCTCAACCATGCGGTTCGTACCCGTCGTCTGGGTCGCTAAATGCCGTGCCCGTGTGGCCTGGGTGTGGCCTGGCAAGACGGCGAGCGACGCGGACCGTCACGCTGGCATGAAATAGGGCTTGAAGGGGCATTAGTCCCCAAGCGAGCCGGCAGGAGACTGGGCGATGCGCGCGTACCCCCCGGTGCGCGCTCCGGATTAACTGGACAATCCTGCCGGCTCGCTTCTCTGTAGGTCCGCTGGCGGCAAGCGCGCAACTGGCGCGGGTTCTCGGCGAGCCGGAGCACACACTCAGTGATCGCGAGCGCAAGCCGCGGCTCTTGCGATTCTGAGGAAGGCCTAGGCGAGGCGAGACCCGGCCGGATCTCGCCTCGCTAGAGAGGAGAGCTCGGACTCGCCAAGCCCTCCTGGTAAGCCCTCAGTTGTTCGGATACGGGTCTTGCGCGCTGTCGGCGCCGCTGACCACTTCCCAGTGGTTGGGGCCGTCACAGCTCGGGCAGGGCGGCAACGACTGGACCGACTGCACCTGGATTTCGTTGCCGCAGTTCGTGCAACGGTAGGTGCCGGCGGAGACGTCGCTGCCGATTGGGGCTGGATTAGCCATTTCGAACCGCCTTTCCGTCGTCAGCTTCGTTGCATCACCTGATTGACCCGCTGCTCGACCTGCTCGCGGGGCTGACCAGTCTTTTTCTGAACACGATCGACGATGTCGTCGGGGTCGTCGCTTGCCTCGTCCATGTCCTTTTGCGTCACTTCGCTGAATTCAGCAACGAGCTTCTGTTTCAGCTCCGGCGCACGGTCGCGGATCTGCTGCTTGAGCATGTCGTCAATGCCCATCCTTCCACCTCCCTTGTGAGTGACCGCCTACGCGG
>Ga0307317_10000623_pt1 | contig 10588 bp, 10 predicted proteins | sample ER_DNA_357_FD_194498 | JGI IMG/M metagenome (GOLD analysis project Ga0307317, IMG submission 194498) | Bulk soil microbial communities from the East River watershed near Crested Butte, Colorado, United States - ER_DNA_357 | ecosystem: Environmental > Terrestrial > Soil > Floodplain | place...
CTGCCGGTTACGCGGTACCGGACGGGGTGACCGTCGACCTCGACCTCGTGGACCTCCGTCCTCATCTCATCCAGTCGGGACGATGTGGCCGCGGGTGATGCCGTTGAGAGTGGAGCGAATCCACAGCGTAGGCGGCGAGAAGATGAAGCTCGAGCTCGGAACATCGATCCGTTGCGCAGACGGTGCAACGCGGGAATTGGTTGACGTGGTCATCGACTCCAGTTCGAGCCGCGTGACGCACCTCGTGATCCAGCCGGCGCAGCACGCCGAAGACGCCCGCCTGGTCCCAATCTCGCTTGCCAGCCGAGCCGAGGATGGCGAGAGCGAGATCTCGTTGAACTGCGGTGCTGCGGATCTGGAGCGGTTCGACCCGGTGCACAAGTTCGAGATTCTCCGCGCGGGGGAGCGGCGGAACGAGGATCCGAAATGGGACGTCGGAGTCGAGGACATCGTTGTTGCGCCAAATTACGCGCCCACCGCGTTCGGCGACTACGGAGGTTCACTCGATTCGGATGTGACGATCTCCTACGACAGAGTGCCGAAGGGCGAAATCGAATTGCGGCACGCGAGCTCTGTGTACTCGGCGGACGGGCACCACCTAGGGTCCGTGGACGCGGTGGTCGTGGACGATGGCGACCGGCTCACGCATCTCCTGCTCGAACGCGGTCACTTGTGGTGGAAGCGCGAGGTCGCGCTCCCTGCGTCGGCGATCTCGAAATTCGAGAGCGACATGCTGACTTTGGGCGTGACCAAGCGCGAGCTTGGGAAGGCGATCTGAGCGCGTCGTAAATCGCAAGGCATCCTCTACGGACCTGCGTGCTGTACCTCGCGCACGCGGAACGCCATCACGATGTTCGTGACGCCCCGAACGATCGCGAAGGCCGCGACCCAGGCGACCAGCAAGACCGCGCTCCGGCCGTAGTACCCAGCCGCCCAGAAGCCGAGCGCGAGCTCGATGATTCCGCCGATGAGTTGCAGCCACCAGACCTCGACCTCGCGCCGAGCGGAGATCGCCGTGATGATGTCGAACGTACCGGCGAAGACGAGGAAGAAGCTGATCACAGCCGCCAGCGCCAGGAACGTATCGCCCGGATGGATGAACGAGATGATGCCGGTGGCGATGAAGACCACCGCCAGGACGCCGTAGAGCAGCTTCCACCAGCCGTTGGCGAGGATCGTCGTCACGATCTCGAGTATCCCCGCCGAGATCGCGACGATGCCGAACAGGATCGAGATCGCGCTGACGGACGTGTAGTCGAAGCGCAGCACGATCAGCGCGACGACCGTCCAGGCGATACCGAGGATCAAGTAGAGCCACCAGGGTGGTAGCAGACGCCCGAGCGTACGCTGGGCCCCCGCGGCGAGCATGGACATGTGGCCTCCTAAGAGTGGGGTAGGCGCGGATATACAGCACCTCCGCTCGGCGAGTCAATCAAATCGGGCTTTCTCCTCGAGCGTCGGGCTCCGTCCTTCCGCGTCTGGCTCGGTGATCAGCCGCGCGCCGCGGCCGTGGGTGACGAAGCTCGACGTCCAGCGGATCAGGACCAGCAGCCGATTCTGGAAGCCGACCAGATACCAGAGGTGGACGACCAGCCAGGTGATCCAGGCGATGTGGCCGCTCAGCCTGAAGCCGTTGATGTCGGCGACGGCAGCGCCCCGCCCGATCGTCGCCAGGTTGCCCTTGTCGCGGTAGAGGAACGGCTGGGTGGACCGCGAGCGGAGCCGGTCGCGGACGACCTTCGCGGCATACCGGCCCTGCTGCATGGCCACCGGCGCGACGCCGGGGAGGACGGTCGACCCCCCCGCCGTATCTCGCAGCCGCACCATGTCGCCGAGCGCGAACACCTCGGGGTGCCCGGGGAGTGTGAGATCCGGCTCGACGGTCACCCGCCCGGCGCGGTCGGATTCGGCCCCGGTTAGCTCGGCGAGCCTGGTGGCGAGACCGGATGCGGTCACCCCGGCCGCCCAGATCACGGTTCTGCTCGTGATCCGCTCCGGCTCGGCGCCTCCGTGCTCGATCGTCACGCCCTCCCCGTCAACGCCAACCACGGTCCGCTGTGTGAGCACCGTTACGCCGAGCTTCTCGAGCGAGCGTGCGGCCTTGACCGAGAGCGAGGGCGGAAAGGTGGTCAGCACCCGATCCGCCGCCTCGACGAGCAGGATCCGAGCCGTGCGCGGGTCGATGCGCCGAAAATCGGCGCGGAGTGTGTCGCGCGCGAGCTCGCCGATCTGCCCGGCCATCTCGACTCCGGTCGGGCCGGCGCCCACGACGACGAAGGTGAGCAAGGCAGCGCGCCGCTCAGGGTCGGGCTCCCATTCGGCGGCCTCGAAGGCGCTGAGAAGGCGGTTTCGGACGGTCAGCGCGCTCTCCAGCGACTTCACCTCGGCAGCGTGGTTGCTCCATTCGTCGTGGCCGAAGTACGAGTAGCGTGAGCCGCCCGAGATGATCAGCGTGTCGTAGGGGATCCTCGGCGGCGCGGGAACGCCGGCAGCCGGGCTGAGCTGCAGCTCGCGCGCCTCGAGGTCGAACTCGTCGACCTCGGCCATGAGCACGTGGACATTGCGGTCGCGCTTGAAGATCGCGCGCAGCGGATACGCGATCTCGCCGGGGGACAGGGCGCCCGTCGCCACCTGGTATGTGAGCGGCTGGAAGAGGTGGAAGTTGCGCCGGTCCACGAGCGTCACCTCAACCGCCAGGCGCCGAAGCTTCAGGACGGCCTGGAGCCCGCCGAACCCACCGCCGACGACGACCACCTGGTGCGGCCCGCCGGTTCGACTCGCTTGGTTCGGCGTGGCCATGTCGCGATGATCTCCCACTTCGAGGTCACCGCGGGGCTTGTCGACTCAGGACTGTTTGTCTGCCCAGTCCCGCTCGGCCTCCGCCTCCATCCGCTCGAGGCGCTCGTAGTAGTCGGGGAACTCCTTCATGTGCGCGAGCGCGATCTTGCCGGTGATGATCGGGTCGTCGTGGGTCACGTCGGTCTGCGGGTCGTGAGCACCGTGCTCGAACTCGACGTCCATGCCGGCCCGGAACTGCTCGAGGTCGAAGCGGCTCCAGTCGACCCCGATTACGTCGCCGACGCGCCGGGCCTCCTCGCTCGTAGTTCGTCGGGTCTCAGTCATTTCTCAACCTCCTACGTGCCGCTCGACCGTGCAGCTTGTGCGAACGAGTGGATCTCCTTCGTCAGGTCGAGGATCTGGTTCGAGAGGTGGATCAGCTCTTCGTTCTGTGTGTCCTCTTCCTTCACGGTCTGCCATTGCTGGTTGGCGATCACCTGACGCTTGGCGTCGGCCCGGTTCTGGCTGATCATCACGAAGGTCGAGAGGAAGATCGCTTCGAGGGACACAATCATCGTCAGCAGGCCGTAGGGGTAGCCCTCGACGCCGAACCCGATCCAGGAGCTGAACCAGATGATGTGGATGTAGACGAACCACATCGATCCCGCGAACGCGGTGATCCGGTCCGCGATCCGGTTCTGCACGCTCTCGGCTCGCTTTTGAGCGTGCTCGAGGAGGACAGGATTCGGCTCCACCGGGATGTGCGATAGGCGTTCGAGAATGACGGATTGATCCATGGTTCGCTTCGCTCCTTTCCTTCGGATTTCGTCGTCCACGGCGCCCGTGGGCCGACCGATCAGGCTTTTGATCCTATTCCGGCCGAGGCTGGGGTCTGCGACGCTCCGATGGCGGAGACGCCGGCCGGAATGAGAGAGTTGTCGCGTGCTTCCGCTCTCGGACGGGATCCCGGCGCGCCGATTTCCGATCGTCAACGTCTCGATCATCGTCGCCTGCTTCGCGGTGTGGCTGTTCTACGAGCTCCCACACCTGCAGTCGTCGGTGTTCCACGCGTCGTTCTACCCCTGCACGGTTAACGGCTCCTGTCACGGTCCCGAGCCCTGGGGCGTCAGCTGGATCACGGCGATGTTTCTGCACGGAAGCTGGGATCACATCCTCGGCAACATGCTCTTCCTCGCGGTCTTCGGCAAGAACGTCGAGGACGCTTTCGGCCGGCTCGGCTACCTCGCGTTCTACTTTGCCGGCGGCTTCGTCGCGACGCTGGCCCAGACGCTGATGACCCTGACGCTCGGCACCGCGGCGGAGGCGCGCGTGCCGAACCTGGGCGCCAGCGGTGCGATCGCGGCGGTTCTGGGCGCCTACTTCGTCATCTATCCCAACTCGACCGTTTTCGGGCTGATCATCTTCTTCCCGGTTCGGATCTCGGCCTATTTCTTCCTTGGCTTTTGGTTCCTCTACCAGCTGTTCGAGGCGAACGTGGGGGTTTTCAGCTCGAGCGCGAACGGCGGCGGCGTCGCCTTCTTCGCGCACGTCGGAGGCTTCATCTTCGGAGCAATCGTCTCCTGGATACTCGTGGGAGCAGGGCGGGTCATTCGGCCGGACGGCAATCCGCCCTTACGTGCTCCCGCCGGAGCTCTTTAGACGTACCCCTTCTGCTGGAGCCAGCGCAGGGAGAAATACCCCCAGATCGGCGGCAGGTAGTAGGTGCACAGGCGGTGGGTGAACGCGATCGCGAAGGCGGTCGAGTTGTCGACACCCATCGCGACCAGGCCGGCGGTCAGGCTCGCCTCCGCCGTCCCGACACCTCCCGGCGAGGGGATGAGGCTCGAGAACGCCGACGCTGCCGTGTTCACCAGCAGGAGCTGGGCAAACGAGAGGTGGACGCCGTACGCCAGGCAGGCGGCGCCAAGGGTGAGCGCGTAGAACACCTCCACGCCGAGCTGACCGCCGAACAACTCGAGTCGCTTGTGCCGGTCGCGAGCTACGGCCCAGAGTGCCGAGAACGCGCTGCGAATCGGCGGCAGGACCTTGGCACGGATGAACGGCACGAAGAGCAGGGCGAGGACGATGAGGGCAAGGACGATCAGGACGGCCACGATTAGCCGTCCGGAGGGCGCCCCGCCCTTCAGGTCGCTCGCGTTGACGGCGATGTGGACGAACGGGATCGTCAGCAGAACGAGCGCGATCTCGACGATCTTTTCCGACACGTCGTCGACTGCGCCGGCCCCAAAGGCCTGGGCGGTCGGAGTACCCATTCGCTGCAGGAAGCGGACGTTGATGCCGATTCGGCCGGCCGAGCTCGGCACGGTCAGGTTGATGAACTTGATCGCCGATTGCAGCACGACGCAGGGAAGCAGGGGGAGGGGCGCCGACACCGCGCCGCGGAATGACACTCCTCCGGCGATGAATGTGAGCTGGGCGACGATCAGCCCGAAGACGATCCAAGCGACCTGGGCTCGCCTCAGCTCATCGGCGATCGTGCCGAACCCGATCTTCGCAAGCTGGGTGATCAGCAAGTACGCGGCGACCCCTAACAGGGCGGTGAGAAGGAAGTCCCGCGGCCGCATCCGCCGCAGCGGCACGATCTCCGGTACCTCCTGACCGGTGGCCTTGGCCGCCTCCTCGCGAAGATCCTTGAGACCGACCTCGTGCGAGCGTGCGAGGTCCCGCAGGTGGGGCGTCAGCGCAGCGCGCTGCAAGTAGGGCAGCACGCGGGCGACCTCTTCGCCCCAGCCGGCGGCCACAGCTCTGGTCAACGTGCGCTCCGGGCCGAGGAGGACCGTGCAGGCCACCAGGAGCTCCGCCAGGTCCATGTCGAGCGCCGACTGTGGTGCGCCGAGAGTGGCCGCGGAAAGATCGAGCAGCATCGGCCCCTCGTCGACGATGACGACGTTGCTCAAGTTGAGCCTGCCATGCGAGATGCCAGCAGCCTGCAAGCGGGCGACCTGCTGCCACAGATCCTCGAGCGTTTGGTCGCTCACCTGCTCGGGGTTGGCGAGCTCGAGCGGCTCGATGTCCGGCTGGCGCGTGACGACGAGTGCGTCACCGCTCGGGCCGAGGGCGGCGGTCACGACTTCCGGCACGCGGACTCCGGCCTGCGCCGCCATCAAGGTGGCCAGCGCTTCGTGTTCGACCTGCTCCAGCCGGCCGGTTGGAGCGCTTCGAGGCGGATCCTTGTACGAAAGAAGGCGCCACTGTCGTGCGAGCCTTTGGGTGTCCTGCGCATCGCGACCCAGAACGCGCACCTTCAAGGCATGCCCCTCTGCGTCATGGCCGACGTATTCGGCGGCACCGACGTGCTGCTGCGCCGAAGGCCTCAGGTCGCTCACCTCGATTCCGAGTGAGGTAATTGCCTCGCGGATCTGCGCGGTCGGCGGCACGCCCGCCGCCGTCCCGAACGCCAGCCGCGCGATTGCGCCCGCGGCCAGGCCGAGGGCCAGTCCACCCAACGCTCCGGATGGGAGCGAAGCGCCGAGCACGACGGCACCGAGCGATGCGAGTGGCACGAGCCACGTGGCGAGCAAACGGACCGAGCGGACGAGCTCCGGGCCGACAACGACCATTACCGCAGTCGCTCCGGCGAGCCTGAGCTCCGGAAAGCCCCAACGCGCCAGCAGATGCGCTTTGAGCGGGAACCAATCGGACTCGACGGCCTGGCCCAGAACGATTGCCGCGCCGGCAATGCCCAGTGCCGCGACGAGCAGATCACGCACCAGGTCCCAACGCCGGCGCAGCACCACGTCGACGACCAGCACGACCGCAAGCCCGAGCACGCCGAAGAACGCCGTCCGCCAAAGGGCACCAGCCCACCCGAACACGGTCGTCAGCGCCTGCGCGACGTCTCGATCCTGTCCGGGGGCCGACGACGCGATCACTGCCGAGAGCCCGATGACGATCGCTGACAGGAGCAAAAAGGCCGAGTCGATCGTTCGCCGGTTGCGGCGTCCCGGTTCTGTCTCCGCCAGCAGTGCGACGCGCCAGGAATGCGCGGCCGACGCCGCCGCCTCGTCGCGACTCGTGCGTGCCGTGGTCGTCAGGACAGCACCGTTCGCAACGGCGCCGGACAGATGATCCAGCTCATCACCACAGCCCGGAGAGAACATACTCAACCCGTTGTCAGTTTCTGAGGGTTATCTCGACTATCTCGGATACCGCAGCTGGTATCGGGTCGCGGGCGACCTGGCGTCGGCTGCAGTGCCACTTCTTGCTCTCCACGGCGGCCCAGGGTCGACGCACCACTACTTCGCGCCGCTTGAGGGGCTCGCCTACGAGCGCCCGGTCGTTGTCTACGATCAGCTTGGCTGCGGCAGCTCGGATCGTCCGCAGGACGTCGAGTGGTCGGTCGCCGTCTTCCGCGACGAGGTGGACGCGGTTCGCTCCCAGCTAGGGCTCGAGCGGATCCACCTCCTGGGCACCTCGTGGGGAGGCATGCTCGCGTTGGAGCACGTCCTTTCCGGCGCGGAAGGGATCGTGAGCGTGATCCTCAGCTCGACACTCGCCAGCGTCGAGCAATGGGCCAGCGAGCAACTCCTGCTGAAGAACGCGCTCCCGGCCGACATCGTCGAAGTCCTCGACCGGCACGAGCTCGCAGCTACCTATGACGATCCGGAGTACGAGCAAGCGATGGAGGCGTACTTCGACCGGCATTTCTACCGCGGGCGTAAGCCTCGCCCTGAGCTCGAGCTGATGAACGCCGAGAAGGCGCGGGACGTCTACCTGGCGATGCAGGGGCCGAACGAGTGGACCGTGACGGGCGCCCTCAGCGGCTGGGACGTGCGCGACAGGCTCGGCGAGATCGACCTACCGACCCTGGTCATCCGCGGTCGCCATGACATGTGCACCGACCCGATCGCCGCCACCCTGGTCGAAGGGATCTCCAACGCCGATGAGGTCGTGCTGGAGGAGAGCTCTCACACGCCTGTGCTCGAGGAAACGGAGCGTTACCTCGAGGCCATCAGCGTGTTCATGCGGCAGTGTGAATGAGTGGTCGTCAGGCAGCTCCGTCGCTTGATCCCTCCGCCGCGTCCGCGGCGCCTTACTCAGCTCTACGCCGGGCTGGTGCTCTACGGCTTCAGCGACGCACTCATGCTGCTCGCCGGGCTCGGGGTCGATCCCTGGGATGTGTTCCACCAGGGCCTCTCGCGGCGGTTCGGGCTCGGAGTCGGCACCTGGGCGATCATCGTCGGCGCGGTGGTCCTCGCTCTCTGGATTCCGCTGCGTCAGCGCCCTGGTTTCGGCACGCTCAGCAACGTCATCGTGGTCGGCGCCGTCATCGACCTCTGTCTGGCGACGATTCCCGCTCCGCATGGGCTGACGCTTCGAACCATCTTCTTGCTCTTCGGGGTTGGGCTGAACGGGGTCGCCACAGGCGCGTACATCGGAGCGGGTCTCGGTCCCGGGCCGCGTGACGGGCTGATGACGGGGCTGGCGGCTCGTGGCCATTCGATCCGTGTCGTGCGCACCGTGCTCGAGGTCGCTGTTCTCGCCGGCGGCTGGGTGCTCGGCGGAACTGTCGGCATCGGCACCGTCGTCTATGCGCTGGCAATCGGCCCGCTGGCGCACATCTTCATCCCGCTTCTGCGCATCGACGAACCGGACCGGCTAGTCCCGGTGGGCGATCTAGACGGCGGAGCGACCCTGGCTCCACAAGAAGAGGCCCACTAGCAGCCTCCTTTTCTGTGCACGTTAGAATCTGCCGTGCGCCTTGTAAACCGGATAACAGGTGTCAGCACGGATCCCTCGGAAGGGGGACAGCACTTCCAGGACTTCTGCCGATGAGTCGGGCGAGGTAGCGTGAAAGGAATCAGGGAGGCTCGCCAAGTCACCCATGCCGCTTCCGATTAGGGGAGGGCGGTTTCCGTCGCAGGGCCGCCCTTCCACTTTTCTCCCATGATCCCAGGCGCTCTCGCGACGGCCCAGCCGCCGCGGAGCTTCAGCAGCTAGCCGTTCCTAGAGCCGTTCGCCGGCCGGCTGGCCGGAGCCCCGGACGCCATAAGCAGCGGCGCGATCGAGCACGTCCAGGGCAGCCTGCTCGCGACCGGCGCGGCGAAGCGCCCGGCTCCAGGTCCGGAGCACTGACGCCGCCGCCGGCCAGCGCCGTTCCTCTTCCAGCACCTCGAGTGCCTGCGCGAAGTCCGCTTGCAAGGCATCGATCTCCTCCGGTCGCGCCTCGGCCAATGTTGCCAGCGCTCGGGCGCGCTTCAGCGGGTCGCCTCCGGCGAGCAACGAGAGCGCCTGCCGCGCGAGCCGCTCGGCGGCGTCGTCTTCGCCGAGCAGCAGCGACACTCTTGCCTGCTCCGAGTAGAGCCACGCCAGATCGGCCGCATCGGCATGGTCGCCCAGCAGCTTTTCAGCCAGCTCGAGATGCGTTTGGGCCTGTTCGGGATCGCCATCGTCGGTCAAAATCTCTCCGGACGAAAGGTGTGCGCGCGCCAGCTGCCGCGTGTCCTCGGTCGCCTCCAAGAGTCCGATCGCGCGCTGGATCTGGCGCAGCGCGGAACGTGGCTTGCCCTCCATCAGGGAAAGCCGGGCCAGCGACCAGTAGAGGCGAACGCGCGAGTAGGGATCGGGCGTCTTCTGCGCTCTCCCGAGCGCTTGCCGCACGACCACGCGCGCGCGCTCGAGCTCACCGAGATCGGAGAGTGCGTAGCTCAGATACGTCGCGAACCGAACCTCGGCGCTCACGTCCTCTTGCGCCTGAGCCTGGGTCTGGGAGAGGCAGTCCTCGAGCAGCTCGACCGCCCGCCGCGGCTGGCCCGAAGCCGAGTAGGCGCGGGCAAGCGTCGCGTAGAGGTCGGCGTGCGTGAGAGGTGAGAGCACGCCGGAGGCGCGCGCCTGTTCGAGCTCTTCGATCGCAGTCGCGAAGTCGCCGCGGCGGTCGGCAAGCTCACCCAAGCCCGCGCGCGCCCGAGCCGCCGCCTCGGCATCGCCCGCCGCCTGAGCTTCCGCAAGCAGCGCCGCGAACTCGGCTTCTGCCTCAGGCGAGTCGTGCTCGAGCCGGAGCGTGAGCTCCGCCTCCGACAGCCGGAGCTCGCGCTGGTCGCGATCGCTCAGATCGCGACCGGTCTCGAGGTACTCGACCGAGACGCCGAGCTTAGGCGCCAGCTGTCGCAGCGCCTTGACCGAGGGGCGCCGGGCGCCGGCCTCGATCCGGCTGATGTAGGCATAGGAAACACCGGGTGAGGCGAGGTCGCGCTGGGAGAGCCCACTTTCGTGCCGCAAACGCCGCAGTCGCTGACCCACGGTTTCGACCCCGGCCTCATTTCCCGCCCGCATCTCGCTGCATCTTGGCTGTCAAGTCGGAGGGGGTCAATGGTGACCGTCCATTTGACAACGGACTCCGAACCTGGTCTACGGGGCGAGGCCCAAGGGCTCGCCGCGATCCGGCGTCCCTGCGAACTGCTGAGAGGAGGTGCTGGAGATGCGGAATCGTCTTCTGCTTTGGCTGCCGATCCTGACCGCGCTCGCGCTCGCTGCGCTGGGCGCGATGGACTGGGGCCCGTAGGCTCGACGAGTTCAGGGGGCGGGCGCGCGTCTGCGTCCGCCCCCTCGCCCGTCAGGTCGCTAGCCGGCGATCTCGACCCGGACGTTGGGGTGCATCGTCTGCCAAACCTGCAGGTGAAGCTCGATCTCGCGCCGCTCGTGCTCGGCGTTCCGTGCGTCGGGGCGACGGATGACCAGCCTTTCGCCGTCATCTGCAATGGCGAAGCCCGAACGGTGGAAATGTTGCCGCAGTTCGGGTATCGCCGCAGGGTCGAACAATCGAAGTCGCATCAGCCGCAGATCTGACTTC
>Ga0307317_10000632_pt1 | contig 10531 bp, 10 predicted proteins | sample ER_DNA_357_FD_194498 | JGI IMG/M metagenome (GOLD analysis project Ga0307317, IMG submission 194498) | Bulk soil microbial communities from the East River watershed near Crested Butte, Colorado, United States - ER_DNA_357 | ecosystem: Environmental > Terrestrial > Soil > Floodplain | place...
GCCCGTCGCCAAGCCTGCCGAAGCCCTGGTGGTGATGGCTCTTCACGGGCGCCCGGTCGCCGAGGAGGCTCTGGACGCGGGTTCCTCCGACGAGGTCGACCTCGTGGTCGGCGAAGGTGCCCGGGGGGTTGTGCTTGTGCTTCTCGTCGCCGACGACGTCCGGGAGATGCTGGACGAGGTCGCCTCCACGGGCGACGTTCAGCACCTGGCTGCCGCGGCAGATGGCGAGGACGGGCATGTCGCGCTCGAGCGCCGCACCCAGCAACGCGAGCTCGGCGTCGTCGCGGTCGCGGACGATGCCGGAGGTCTCTTCGTGGGCGTCCTGCCCGTACAGGTCGGGGTCGAGATCGGATCCGCCAGAGAAGACGAGCCCGTCGAGCCCGTCGAGGGTCTCCTCGACCGCGTTGCTCGAGGGCGGGACGAGGAGCGCGCGGCCGCCGGCTGCCTCTACGGCGTGCACGTATGCGGCCGGCACGAGCGCCGCCTCGAGGTCCCAGTCGCTCCACTTGGCCGGGACGAGGTACGTCGTGATGCCGATGAGCGGCTTCTTCATCCGCGCTCGAACAACCGCTCGCGCTCGTAGCCGGTCACGACCTGGTCGAAGAGTCGCTGCTCGGTGCGTGCGTAGTTCAGATAGTGGTCGACAACGCCGTCGCCGAAGGCGGCCCGGGCCATCTTCCCGTTCTGGAGCGCGTCGATCGCATCCCGAAGTGCGTGGGGGAAGCGCTCTGCGTCCGACTCGTACGCGTTCCCCTCGAGCGGCGGCGGCAGCTTCAGCGCGTTCTCGATGCCGTAGAGCCCGGCCGCGAGCACAGCGGCGAAAGACAGGTACGGGTTGACGTCCCCGCCCGGAATGCGCGTCTCCGCCCGTAGCGCCTTGCCGTGGCCGACGATGCGAAACCCGCATGTCCGGTTGTCGTGCCCCCAGGCGAGCGTGGTCGGCGCCCAGCTCCCCGCCGCGTAGCGCTTGTACGAGTTGACCGTGGGGGCGAGGAAGACGGCGAGCTCCCGGAAGCACGCGATCTGGCCGGCGAGGAACTGCTTGAAGACGTCGGACTCCCCCTCGAAGGCGTTCTCGTCCCCGCGCCAGAGGCTCGCGTGGATGTGGCAGGAGTTGCCGATCCAGGTGTGGTCCGGCTTCGCCATGAAGGTGAGCGAGCAGCCGTTCAGGTGGGCGATCTCCTTGGCGCCGTTCTTGTAGACCGTGTGGTTGTCGGCCATCGTCAAGGCGTCCGCGTAGCGGAAGTTGACCTCCTGCTGGCCCGGCCACGCCTCGCCCTTCGAGCTCTCGACGGGGATGCCCGCCGCCTGCATGTGGTTGCGGATCTGGCGCAGGAAGGGCTCGTCGTAGCTCGTGGCGAGGATGTGGTAGTCGAGGATGTACGGGACCGAGGGAGTGAGGTTCTCGTAACCCTTCTCGTGGGCCTCGGCGTAGGTCTCCTTGAGGAGATAGAACTCGAGCTCGGAGCCGAACATCGGCGTGTAGCCGAGCTCGGCCGCGCGCTCCACCTGGCGCTTCAGCACCTGGCGGGGCGAGGGCTCGACGGGCTTGCCGTCGTGCCAGTGGACGTCGCAGAGGACGAGCGCGGTCGCCTCGAGCCACGGGATCCGGCGCAAAGTCGCCAGGTCCGGCTGAAGCACGAAGTCGCCGTAGCCGCCCTCCCAGTTGGCGATCCCGTAGCCGGGCACCGGATCCATTTCCATGTCCAGCGCGAGGAGGTAGTTGCAGCCCTCGACTCCGTGCTCCGCAACCCCGCCCTCCAGAAAGAACTCGCCGTGCAGGCGTTTCCCCAGCAAGCGCCCCTGCATGTCGGTGAACGCGACGACGATCGTGTCGATCGTGCCGTTCTCGATCTCGGTGGTGAGCTCCTCGAGCGTCATGCGGGCGATCCTAACGTCCGGATGGCTTGACAGCGTCTAGCTCACAGCGGCGTAATACGCGGTCCCAGACTCAGGAGGAAGCGGCATGAGCACCGAAGAGCAGGCGGCAGCGCACCAACAACCCGACGACGAGACGCTCCTGCATCGACTCGGCTATGCGCAAGAGCTTTTCCGGGCGATGGGGGGGTTCCGGAACTTCGCGATCTCGTTCACGATCATCTCGATCCTTGCGGGGTGCCTGACCTCGTACAACATCGGCTTCGAGCACGGCGGCCCGATGTGGGTGACCTACGGATGGCTGCTCGTTGGCCTCATGTCGACCATCATCGCACTCGCCATGGCGGAGATTGCCTCCGCCTATCCGACGGCCGGCGGCCTGTACTACTGGGCGTCAAAGCTCGGCAGCCCGGGCTGGGGCTGGACGACCGGGTGGTTCAACCTGATCGGTCAGGTCGCGGTCACTGCGGCGATCGGATACGGCCTTGCGCTCTTTGGGCAGGCTCTCCTCGATTTCTGGTTCTCGTACACCGACCACATGAACGATTGGTTCGGCGCGTCGTTCGACGCCTCGACCTACATTCTGTACGCGCTGTTCCTGTCGGCGGCAGCCCTGATCAACCTGTTGAACATCAGCCTGACGTCCGGGCTGAACATGATCTCCGCTTGGTGGCACATGGCCGGCGTCGTGGTCATCGTCGCGATCCTGATCATCGTCCCGGACAACCACCAGTCGTTCTCGTATGTGTTCACGAAGACGATCAACAACTCTGGGTTCGGAGACGGAACGACCTCATTCGGGCTCGCGTTCCTGCTTGTGCTCGGGCTCGGGCTGCTGCTCCCGCAGTACACGATCACGGGTTTCGACGCATCGGCGCACACCGCTGAGGAAACAAACAACGCCTCGAGGATGGCCGCGACGGGGATGTGGACATCTGTAGTTGTCTCCGTGATCTTCGGCTGGATCCTCCTCGTGGCAGTCACGTTCGCGATCCCAAGCACCCAGGGGGCGCTCGACACGGTCAACGCCCTTGGGCTTCTCGTGCCCTGGATCTGGTCGGAGTCGATGAGTCAGAACTGGGCAGAGGCACTGCTCTTCATCTGCGTCGTCGCACAGTTCTTCTGCGTGACCGCGTCGGTGACCTCGGCGTCCCGGATGATGTTCGCTTTCTCGCGCGACGGCGCGGTGCCGGGCCATCAGTACTGGCGGCGTGTCGGCAAGAACCGGGTCCCGAAGTGGTCGGTCTTCGGCATCTGGCTCTTCGCAGGCATCCTGATGATTCCTGCCGTCTGGAACTACTTCGTCGGGTACGCGGTCGGCACCGCGATTGCCGTGATCGGCCTCTACATCGCCTTCGTCATCCCGGTCTATCTGCGCTGGCGCAAGGGCGACAGCTGGGACGAGCGGAGAGCGTGGAGCCTCGGCAAGCACTACAAGTGGATCGATCCTCTCTCGGTCGCCTGGGTCGCGTTGATCACGATCATCTTCATGATCCCGCTGTACAAGATCGGCCTCCCGTGGGAGGACGGCTTCGACTGGCGGTTCGCCAACTACACCATCCTCTGGTTCGCCGCGATTGGGCTGATCTTCGGCGGCTGGTGGATCCTGTCGGCCCGCCATTGGTTCAAGGGTCCCATCCGAATGGGCACGGAGGAAGAGCTGGAGCGGATCGAGGAGCGCTACGAGCGCCCGGCGGCGGGAGCCGCACCCGCGGGGCAGTAGCTAGTCCGCGCCGAGCTCCTCGGCGAGCAGCGAACAGGCATATGCGCGCCACGCCACATCGGGCGTGGCGCGCAGTGCCGCCACGGCCTCGGAGACGTGCGGGAGCCCCTTGGCCTGAGCCTTGAGCTCGTCAAGGCCCTGGTCGAGCGCGAGCTGCCGGTCGACGGTTCGCACCTCCTCGGCGAGCGCGGTCACGGCGCGCCCGTTGAGGTCGAGGCCCCGCTCCGGGTCTCCCCCTGAGGCGAGGAGGAGCAGCGCCCGCCGGCTCGCGCCGTGCGCCTCGTCCTCGTCGATCCCGACCTCTCGGCCCGCGACCGAGGCGAGGACGACGAGAGCGGTTGCGAGCTCCTCGCCGCCTTCGTCCTCCGCGAGCGAGCGCTCGAGCCCGAGCAGCCAGGCGGCCCTGCTCACCGGCCTTCGAGCCAGAGCGCCAGGGCGGCGATCGACGCGGCGTCGTCGAGCTTCTCGAGAGCGTTCGCGAGGGGAAGCCGCTCGACCTCGATGTCCTCGTCGTCGTCGCGCTCGGCCGGCTCCGCTTTGCTCAGCCCCGAGGCTTCGAAGACGTGTACGAGCTCCGTCGAATATCCGGGTGCGGCCCAGAACGTCCCGACCTCGCTCAGCTTCTGAGCCGCGAGCCCGCACTCCTCTGCGAGCTCCCTGGCCGCGGCTTCGGCCGGCGCCTCGCCGTCCTCGAGCTTGCCCGAGGGGAGCTCGAGGGTCCGGGTTCCTGAGCCCGGGCGCGACTGGCGCACGAGCACGAGCTCGCCGCCTTCGACCGCGATGAGCACGACCGACGGCGGGTGCTGGATCAACTCCACGACCGCGTAGTATCGCCCGGTGGTCGAGGGAAGTAGCGAGTGAGGTCGAGCGCGCGGGCCGTCGTCATCGGCGGAGGGGTCGGCGGCGCCTCGATCCTCTACTGGCTCGCCCGGCTCGGCTGGGACGACGTCGTCCTCTGCGAGCGCGCCGACCTGACGAGCGGCTCCACGTTCCACTCAGCCGGGCTGGTCGGGCAGCTGCGCGGCTCGATCAGCCTTACGAAGATGATGATGAACTCGGTCGACCTGTACCGCTCGCTCGGGGAGGAGGCCGGCCTCGAGACCGGCTGGCACGAGGTCGGCTCGCTGCGCCTCGCCTCGTCGGAGGAGCGGATGCAGGAGCTGCGGCGCCAGGCGGGCTGGGCGAAGACGTTCGGCCTCCCGCTCGACCTCGTCTCCGCCGAGCGCGCCGCCGAGCTCTTCCCGCCGATGTCGACCGACGGCGTCCTCGGGGCGGCCTACCTGCCGACGGACGGCTACATCGATCCGAGCCAGCTGACGTTCGCGCTGGCCGAGGGCGCGCGGAAGCGCGGCGCCGAGATCAACACGAACACGCGCGTGACGGGAATCGGGCTCGAGCGCGGCCGCGTCGTCGGCGTCGAGACGGACAAGGGCTCGCTCGAGACGGATGTCGTCGTGAACGCGGGCGGCATGTTCGCGGGAGAAGTCGGGCGCTTGGCAGGAGTGACGGTTCCGATCATTCCGATGGCGCACGAGTACCTCGTGACCCGCCCGAACGGGGTTCCCCTGGACGTGCCCACGATGCGGGACCCGTCCCTGCTCGTCTACTTCCGCGGGGAGTCCGGCGGCCTTGTCATGGGCGGGTACGAGCGCAACCCCGCGCCGTGGGGGCTCGACGGGATCCCGGCAGACTTCAACGGCAAGCTCCTCCCCGAGGACTGGGACCGCTTCGACGAGCTGATGACGAACGCCGTCGTCCGCGTCCCGGAGCTCGAGGACGCCGAGGTCGTCAGGCTCATCAACGGCCCCGAGGCCTTCACGCCGGACGGCGAGTTCATCCTCGGCGAGTCGGACGTGCGCGGCTTCTGGGTCGCCGCAGGGTTTTGCGCGCACGGGCTCGCCGGTGCGGGCGGGATGGGCCGGCTCGTCGCGGAGTGGATCGTCGACGGCGTGCCGGGGCTCGACGTGTGGGAGATGGACTCCCGCCGCTTCGGCCCGCACTACGCGAGCCGCGAGTACACGGTGGCGCGCACCTACGAGATCTACTCCACCTACTACGACATCAAGTACCCCGGCCAGGAGCGCTTCGCGGGACGGCCGCTCAGGCTCTCCCCGACTTACACGCGGCTGGAGGAGCTGGGCGCGTCTTTCGGGGAGAAGTCCGGCTGGGAGCGGGCGAACTGGTTCGAGTCGAACGCGGCACGAGGCGACGAGAGCCTGCGCCCGCGCGGCTGGGCGGGCGAGATCTGGTCGCCTGCGATCGGCGCCGAGCACCGGGCGTGCCGGGAGGCCGCGGCACTCTTCGACGAGACGTCCTTCGCCAAGATCGACGTCGTCGGCCCCGGCGCGGCGGACTTTCTCGAGCGCCTATGCGACAACCGCGTCGCCCGCGACGTGGGCGCGATCACCTACACGCAGATGCTGAACCAGCGCGGAGGTATCGAGTGCGACTTCACCGTCACACGCCTCGCGGAAGACCGCTTCAGGATCGTCACCGGCACGGCCTTCGGGAATCACGACGCCGCGTGGATCCGGCGGCACCTTCCTGAGGACGGAAGCGCGTGGGTGGAGGACGTCACCTCCCGCTTCGCCTGCCTCGGACTCTGGGGCCCGGCTGCTCGTGAGATCCTCGCGCCGCTGACGGAGGCCGACCTCGGCAACGACGCCTTCCGCTATATGCGCGCGCAGCAGATCGCCGTCGGCCCCGTCCCCTGTCTTGCGCTGCGGGTCACCTACGTGGGCGAGCTCGGCTGGGAGCTCTATAGCCCGATGGAGTCCGGCCTCCGCCTTTTCGACACCATTTGGGAGGCGGGCAAGGAGCACGGGCTCGCCGCCGGCGGCTATAAGGCCATCGATTCGCTTCGGCTCGAGAAGGGCTACCGGGTCTGGGGCGCGGACATCACGCCGGACGAGAACCCCTATGAGGCGGGCCTCGAGTTCGCGGTCAAGATCGACAAGGGAGAGTTCATCGGTCGCGAGGCGCTCGAGGCCGCGTCGAAGAGCGAGCCCGAGCGGCGGCTGGCCTGCCTCGTCCTCTCCGACCCCCGCTCGGTGGCCCTTGGCTCCGAGCCCGTGCGCGTGGGCGGCGAAACCGTCGGTCGCGTCACGAGCGGCGGCTATGGCTACAGCGTCGAGCGCTCGATCGCGTACGCGTATCTGCCCGGCGCCGCCGTGCAGCCGGGTCAGGCCGTCGAGGTAGAGATCTTCGGCGACTGGGTCGCCGGGGAGGTGGCCGAGGAGCCGCTCTGGGACCCGAGCGGCGACCGCATTCGCGCCTAGTGCGGCAGCTCGGTCCCGATCCCCCGGTTGCGCGCCGCGGCGAGGACACGCGCCGCGAAGGCCGCGTCGAGCGCCCCGATGCCCAGGTTGCAGCAGACGATCCGCCCCGGCGCGCGGTCGCCTGAGAGCGCCTCGCCGACGCTTCCGTCAGGTTCTGGCCAGCCCTGGAAGTGGCCGAGCGAGCGGTAGTACTCGAACTGGCCCACGTCGTCCACGAGGAAGAGCTCGGCCGAGGCGACGGCGTCCGCGTTGAAATAGAAGTCGAAGTCGATCGGGAGGCCCAGCACCTGCTCTCCGAGCCACTCGGGCCCGAGCGGAGACTCAGGGCTCTCGACGATCGGCCCCGCGGTCACTACGACATCGGCGCCTTCGACGGCTTCCTTCGGGCCGGGCGCCGCGTGTACGCCGTCTCCGAGAGTGGCGATGCGCTCGGGGTGCGGGTCCCACGCGTCGATGGAAGCATCCGGATTGAGCTCCGTGAGCACGCGCACGTGGAAGCGCCCCTGCTCGCCGGCGCCGAGAACCGCAGCCCGTTTCCAGCCCTCCGGAGCGAAGCGCCGGATGCAGACCCCGCTTGCCGCGGCCGTCCGCGCGGCCGTGATCTCGGCACCGTCCATGATCGCCGCGGGCAAGCCCGTCTCGGCGTCGTTCAGGACGATCAGCCCGCTGATGTAGGGGAGCCCGCGCTCCTTGTTCGCCGGATATCCGGCCACCCACTTGAGCGCGGCGACATCGTCGTCGCGGAGGTAGGCGGGCATGGCGTGGATGAAGGAGTCCGGCCGTGGGTGGATCCCCGGCTTCGGCGGTAGCTCGACGCGGCCCGCGCCAACAGAGCGATACGTCGCTTCGACGAGGTCGAGCTGGGCTGAGATCTCCGGAAGGAGGCCCGCAACCTCCTCCCGGGTCAGGTAGAGCAGGCTCACATCTCGTGGACGCGGACCGGCTCGATGACGACCTTGATGCGCTTCTCGCCTTCCCCGAGCCAGGGATACGGCCGCTGCCCGATGTATTTCTCCGCAAGGTCGTCGATCTGCGCATACGCCTCGTCGCCCTCGATCAGGTCGACGACCCGGCCGGCGATGTCGGCCTTGTCCATCGGGTCGTCCCTTGCCGTGATCGAGAGCCCGACGCGCGGATCGCGCCGCATGTTCCGCTCCTTCACGCGCCCCATGGCGGTGTTGAAGCTGATATTCCCCCTGTCGAGTTGGGTCCAGACCGGCGTCACCTGGGGCGACCCGTCTGGATTGACCGTTGCCACGAAAAGAAGGTTCGGCCCCTCGAAAAGCTTCCTTACCTTCGTGCTCAGCTCAGCCATTCTTCCCTCCTCCCGGTGTCCTGCCCGATGCTAGCCGGATGCGGAGATGTTAGTTGTGTCTTACGTAAGGATATGCTTACAATACGGGCATGGAGACCGCGCTCCGAGCAATCGCAGAGCCGAACCGCCGCCGGATCCTCGAGCTCGTGGCGGACGGCGAGCGCTCCGCCGGGGAGATCGCGGCCGAGTTCTCCATCACGCGGCCGGCCGTCTCGCAACACCTGACCGTCCTCAAGGGCGCCGGGCTCGTCTCGGAGCGCCGTGAAGGCACGAAGCGTCTGTACAGCGTCCGCTCGGAAGGGTTCGAGGACCTGCGTTCGTTCTTGGAAACGTTCTGGGGCGACGGGCTCGAGCGCCTGAAGATCGCCGCGGAACACGAGGAGGGAAGGAGGCGACATGGCCGTCGACCAGCCTGAAGTCGCAACCGTCGTCGAGCGCGAGATCAGGATCGCCGCCCGGCCGGAAACCGTGTTCGAGTTCTTCACCGATCCAGAGAAGATGATCCTGTGGAAAGGCCGCGAGGCCGATCTCGACCCGCGGCCCGGCGGCGTGTACCGCGTCGAGATGGGTGAGAAGATCGTCGCTCTCGGCGAGTACGTCGAGGTCGATCCGCCCACCCGCGTCGTCTTCACGTGGGGCTGGGAGGGCCAGGACTCGGGCGCCCATGGCGTCCCACCCGGCTCGAGCCGGGTCGAGATCGCCCTCGACCCGGACGGCGAGGGCACGCTCGTCCGGCTCCGCCACCTCGACCTGCCCGAGGAGGCGCGCGAGATCCACGGACAGGGCTGGGATCTCTACCTCGGCCGCCTGGCGATCGTGGCCGCGGGCGGGAATCCGGGGCGCGACCCGGACGGCCAACAGCAACCCGAACAGGAGGGATAGGAATGGGCAGTCCCGTTATCCACTTCGAGGTCACAGGCTCCGACGGAGCCAAGCTGCAGCAGTTCTACGGCGAGTTGTTCGATTGGAAGATCTCGACCGACAACCCGATGAACTACGGGATCGTCGACAACGGCGGCGAGGGCATCAACGGAGGCATCGGCCAGTCCCCCGAGGGCGATGGCCACGTGACCTTCTACGTCCAGACCGACGACATCGCGAAGTCCCTGGAGAAGGCCGAGGGGCTCGGCGGCAAGACCGTCATGCCGCGCACCGAGCTCGGCGACATGGTCACGATCGGGCTTTTCGCAGATCCCGAGGGCCACGTCGTCGGCCTGGTCGAAGGAATGTAAGACCACTACGGTACGCGGGTGCCGCTCCTCTCGGGCACCCGCGTACTGGCATGCGAGTACGGGCTCGCCGGCCCGCTTTGCTCACGCCTTCTCGCCGATCTCGGCGCCGAGGTGATCAAGATCGAGCGGCCGGGCGTCGGCGACGTCACGCGCGGGTGGGACAGCATTGCGCGCGGGGAATCGAGCGGCTTCGTCTGGATGAACCGTGGCAAGCGGAGCGTCGCGCTCGACCTCAAGGACGAGGGTTCGCGGCCGGCGCTCGAGGCTTTGATTCGCTCGAGCGACGTCTTCGTGCAGAACTTCACTCCCGGCTGGCCCGCCGCGCACGGGGTGGACGAGCCGGCGGTGCGGGCGATCCGGCCGGACGTCGTCTACACCGAGATCTCGGGCTATGGGCCCGACGGGCCGTATGCCGAGCGCAACGCCTACGACCTCGTCGTCCAGGGCGAGACCGGCCTGATCTCCATCACCGGAACACTGGAGGAGCCGGCACGCGTCGGGGTGTCGATCTGCGACGTCGGCGCGGGGAGCTACGCAGCGGTCGCGACCGCGGCTGCCCTGGCGCGCCGAGCGCAGACGGGCGAGGGCGCGCGGGTCTCCGTCTCGCTCTTCGACACGATGGTGGACTGGCTCGGTTATTTCCCGCACCAGTGGTGGCATCGAAAGGAGGTGCCGCCGCGCACGGGCGTGCGCCACCCGCACTTCTGCCCCTACGGGCCTTTCCCGGCTGGGGACGGGCGGCTCTTCGGCTTCGCCGTCCTCTCGGACGAGCACTGGCGGGCGTTCGCGACCGAGGTCATCGACCGGCGCGACGTGTACGCCGACGCGCGCTTTGCGAGCAACGAGTCCCGCGTGGCGCACAGGGAGCACCTCGAGCCCGAGCTCGTCCGCGCTTTCGCCGTGCGGGGCGCGGACGAATGGCTCGAACGGTTGCAGGCGGCCGGCATCCCCTGCGGTGCGGTCAACGCCATTCCCGAGGTGCTGGCCCACCCCCAGCTCGCTCACAACGAGCTCATCGTGGACGTCGAGTCTCCGGCCGGGGCGATCCCGACCGTCGGGAACCCTTTTCTCGTCGGCGGCGCGCGACCCGGGCTAGGCGCGGTGC
>Ga0307317_10000636_pt1 | contig 10497 bp, 9 predicted proteins | sample ER_DNA_357_FD_194498 | JGI IMG/M metagenome (GOLD analysis project Ga0307317, IMG submission 194498) | Bulk soil microbial communities from the East River watershed near Crested Butte, Colorado, United States - ER_DNA_357 | ecosystem: Environmental > Terrestrial > Soil > Floodplain | place: USA...
CGCTCCGAACGCGTGCGGATGAAACTGGACGAGCGGGAAGTGCCGGAAGGCGAAACGAATGCACCCGCTCAGTTCCTGCTCGACGTATTCGATCGCGCGAAACGCTTGCCGGGAGTACGGGCACTCGTAGTCGCCGTACTCGAGAATCAGACGTCCGACCGTCGGCCCGCGAACGTGGTCGACTTCCTCCTCCAATACCGCCAAACCCGGCCGGACGTCTTCCGGCAGCTCAGGCTCCAAGTCTTACGACCTCCTCGTCGGAATAACCACGAGAATGAGGACCGGCTGGTTTGATCGCATCCGCCTATGGCCAGTGCTTGCAGCCTGTCCGACACGCGGCTTTGAACCGCCTCATCGGCTCGCGAGGGGTCACTCGGACGCAACTGGCGCGAAGGGGCTCATGCGGCTGCGCTCAACGCGGCACCGGCGAGATGCGCCGACAGGAACTGTCCGGCTCTGTCCAGCGCCGCGGTCCCTTCGTCGAGGATCGGGTAATACGCCTGGAAGACGTGCGGCACCCGAGGGGTGATGTCGAGCGTTACCTCGACGTCGGCGGTGGCGGCTTGTCGCGCGAGGCGGACGGCGTCGTCGAGGAGAACCTCGTGAGTTCCGGCCTGGATGATCAGGGGCGGCAGGCCGGACAGATCGGCGAAGATCGGGCTGATGAGGGCAAGAGCGGCGTCTTGTCCAGCCGTATAGTCGGCGACTCGGGGTTGGAGTGCTTCTCGGCTGATCAGCGGGTCGACTTCGCGTTTGGTTTCCATGGTCGTCCCGGCCAGGGTGAGGTCGGCATACGGTGACATGACGAACGCTGCGGCCGGCAACGGAAGCCCGTGATCTCTCGCGTTGACCAGGGTGGCGACGGCGAGCGCGCCGCCGGCGGACTCTCCGACGAGGACGATGTCCGAAGGGGCGATGCCGTTGTCGAGGAGGGCTTCGTAGGCCGCATGAGCGTCGTCGACTGCCGCCGGATACGGGTGCTCGGGGGCGAGCCGGTAGTCGACCGAGATGACCTTGGCCTGCGTCCGCCGGCCGACCTGCGAGGCCAGGTCAGCGGCGAGGGCGGCGTCCCCCATCACGTAGACGCCGCCGTGAAAGTAGAGAACAACGTGCCGAGGTTCGATTCCATCGACCGTGATCTCGGCGGTTGGGACGCCGCCCAGCTCGGCTGCGGTCACGGTCACGTCGGCGGGCAGCGGCTGCGCCGAGAGCAACTCTCGGAGCGCTCGCCGCTGCTCGTTGACATCGGCGTCGTCGGGGAAGACCGACTGTCGCAGGATTGCCTCAAGGTTCTCTCGCTGCTCGGTGCTCACGGAGGATCTCCCTTCGGTTGGCTTGGTTCGGCGGCGCCCCAGGCCTCTCAGAAACCAACGGATTGTCGGACGAGGACAACGTGGATGCGGCCGGGGAATTCCTGATGGATCTCGAGAAGCTTTCCGATCTGGCTGTTCTGCCCATAGGCCGCGAACGCCCGCGCATCCTCGAGTGGGAGGCTGTGCTCGACGATCCGCTCACGGGCCTCCTCCGCGCTGGAGACGAGCTTCTGCGCGCCGACGACGAAGATGACGTTTGCGGCGCCCCACACATAGGAGGCGAGCTGGCTGCCGGAGGCCGAGGCGACGACGAGAGCTCCATCGCGGGTGACCGCGTGAACGCTGCCGAGCGCGAAGTCGGGCTGGCCGGCGATCGCTTTCATCTCCTGCAGGTCGGTCGCGAAGTCGAGCGCCATCATCTTCTTGCGCGCCGACTCATAGCGCCCGCCCTCATCGACCGCCGCGGCGATACCGGCCTCCTGGAGCGTGACCGAGGTGTTGGTCATCACGGACGAGCCTTCTGGGATGCGGGCGAGGACGGCTTCGCGGGCAGCGTCGAGGTCGTCGACCACCTCCACGCTGAAGCCGTGCTCTTCGAGGGCAACGGCCGTTGCGGCGAGCGTCTCCTCGTGAGGAAGCGTCGTGAAGCGCTCAGGTTGCTCGACAGTGGTCATTCTGGCGTCCTCCTTTCGGAACACCCCGAGAATGAGGAGCGACGCGTTGCGATCGCATCCGCCAATGGCCAGTCGTCGCAGCCTGTCGGCACACGTATAACGTCGGGTCACCAGCAGGATGGCCATGCTCTCTCCAGTTAGTCGCCGCGCGACTACCCTGACGGGCCGGCGCAGCGAACGCGATGTGCTCGACCGCCTCATCGACGCCGTCGGCGGGGGCGAAAGCAGGGCGCTCGTGCTCCGCGGCGAGCCGGGTGTGGGCAAGACGGCGCTTCTGGAGTACGCGGTCGAGCAAGCGTCAGAGTTTCGGGTGGTGCGCGCCGCCGGCGTGCAGTCTGAAATGGAGCTTGCCTTCGCCGGGTTGCATCAGTTGCTGGCGTCGATGCTCGATCGTCTCGACGGTCTACCGGCACCGCAGAGCGAGGCGCTTCGGACGGCGTTCGGACTCGCCTCCGGCCGTGCGCCGGATCGCTTCTTCCTCGGTCTCGCCGTGCTGACCCTGCTTTCCGATGTGGCGGAGGAGCAGCCGCTCCTCTGCGTGGTGGACGACGAGCAATGGCTCGACCGGGGCTCGGCCGATGTCCTCGCCTTCGTTGCCCGCCGCCTGGAAGCGGAGTCGGTCGGCTTGATCTTCGCGGCGCGAGCCATCAGCGATGATCTCGCCGGGCTGCCGGAGCTTGTCGTCGGGGAGTTGAGCGAAGTGGAGGCCGGCGCGCTGCTGGACTCGATCCTGACCGCGCCCCTGGACCCGCGCGTCCGCGAGCAAATCATCAGCGAGACGCGCGGCGTCCCGCTTGCGATGCTGGAGCTGCTTCGAGACTTGACCCCGGCAGAGGTTGCGGGCGGCTTCGGACTCACCGTCGGCGTTCCGGTCTCCGGGAGCGTCGAGGAGACCTTCCGGCGCCGGATCGACGATCTGCCGCCCGATTCTCGACGCCTCCTACGGCTCGCGGCGGCTGATCCTGTGGGCGACCCGTTGCTCGTTTGGCGAGCGGCCGAGCGACTCGGTATCCCTACCGACGCCGCCACGACACCAGCCCAGGCCGGCCTACTCGAGTTCGGCGCGCGCGTGCGTTTTCGCCACCCGCTGGTGCGTTCGACGGCGTACTGGTCGGCCTCGCTTCAGGAGAGGCAGGAAGCACACCGCGCCCTCGCGGAAGCGACAGACCCCGAGATCGACCCAGACCGGCACGCCTGGCACCGGGCCCACGCTGCCCCCGGCCCCGACGAGGACGTCGCCGAGGAGCTCGACCGCTCCGCGGCTCGAGCGCAGGCGCGCGGAGGCCTAGCTGCGGCTGCAGCCTTTCTCGAGCGGTCGGCCGAGCTGACGCTCGAACCCGCCCGCCGCGCGGAACGCCTTCTCGCGGCCGTCCGCGCGAAGCGGGATTCCGGGGCCTTCAAAGCGGCGCTGGAGCTTCTCGTCACGCTCGAGACTGCGGAGCTTGGCTCCTACTCGACGGCCGAGGCGGAGCACTTGCGCGGGCAGATCGCCTTAGAGCAACAGCGAGGCACCGACGCGGCCCCGCTGCTGCTCAGCGCCGCCAGACGGCTCACGCCATTCGACGCCCGCCTCGCTCGCGAGACGTACCTTGAGGCGCTTCTGGCGGCGATGTGGGCGGGTGATCTCGATCGCCCCGGCGGCGTACTGGCTGCGGCGGAGGCTGCGCGTGCTGCCCCGGCAGCTCCCGAGCCGCCGCGCGCAGTGGACGTCGTACTCGACGCGCTCGCGATCCGCTTAACGGAGGGCTACGAGGCGGGCGCTCCCCTGTTGACTCGTGCGCTCCAGTTGCTTCTCGCGCAGGACATGGGCAGTGACGAGGTCGGCCGCGCGCTCTGGCTCGCCGCCTCCAGGTCAACTCAAGCGATTGCTGTCGAGGTGTGGGACGCCGACGCCGTGCATACCTTGGCCACGCGCCAGCTAGAGGTCGCGCGCGAGGCGGGCGCGCTCGTCCAGTTGCGCCTCGCGCTCAACTTTCTCGGCGGAAGCCTCGTTCACTCCGGGGAGTTGGCGATGGCGGAGCTCCTCTTCGACGAGGATCGCCTCGTCGCGGAGGCAACCGGCAACCAGCCGGTTCTGTACAACGACGTGTTGCTCGCGGTCTGGGGCGGCCAGGAGGCCAAGGCGACCGAGCTCCTCGAGACCGCACGACGCGAGGCGAGCGCGCGTGGGATGGGGCGGTTCGTCGCCAACCTGACATACCTCGAGTCGGTGCTCAGCAACGCCCTCGGTCGATACGAGGCCGCACGCGAGGCCGCCTGGCAGGCATTCGAGCGCGATGAACTGGGGTTCGGGTCATTGATCGTGCCGGAACTGGCCGAGGCAGCATCGCGGACAGGCGACACGGCGCTGCTGAGGACCGCGCTCGACTGGGTGACCGAACGCGCTGACGTGACAACGACGGAGTGGTCGCGCGGCGCCGAAGCCCGCGTTCGCGCGCTATCGAGCGAAGGCAAGGCCGCGGAGGCGCTCTACCGTGAAGCACTCGAGCGCTTCGGCCGTACCCGCCTCCGCATCGGGCTGGCCCGCACGCACCTGCTCTACGGGGAGTGGTTGCGACGCGAACAACGGCGCGTCGATGCCCGCGAGCAGTTGCGCACAGCCCACGAGATGTTGTCGACGATGGGCCTCGAAGCGTTCGCCGACAGGGCCCGGCGCGAACTCCTCGCCACGGGCGAGACCGTCCGCAAACGCCGCGTCGAGACCCGCGGCGACCTGACCGCCCAAGAGGCCCAGATCGCTCGGCTCGCGCGCGACGGACTCACGAATCCCGAGATCGGCGCCCAGCTATTCATCAGCCCGCGCACCGTCCAGTACCACTTGCGCAAGGTGTTCCTCAAGCTCGGCATCAGCTCCCGCGCCGAGCTCGATCGGGTCCTTCCCGGCGACCCCGCCCCTTCATCGCGGTAGGCGGCCTGGCCACACCAACCATCGGCTCGGCGCTCACGTCCGGTCGGCAGCGAGCGCCACTGGCCAGCTGAACTAAAGTGAACCGAAGCGATGGATGCGCATCTCGGCGCCGAGAACCGAGACACGGTCGAGCAGATCTTCAACCGGCCGTCTAGCGGCAATGTGGAATGGCGCCGCGTCCGCTCGCTGCTCGAAGCGGTAGGGACCGTGGAGGAGGAGCGCGACGGCCGGCTCCGCGTCACACTCGGCGGCGAGACGGAGACGTTCGACCCGCCGCATGGCAAGGACGTCGACGTACAGATGCTCGTCGATCTCCGGCGCATGCTGCGACGCGCCGGCATCACGAGCTGAGCTCAGCGCCGTCGAGGTCCTCCGCGAGCTTCCCGCAAGCGATCCGCGAGCCTGCCGATTTGCTTTCCGTCGATCTCGACGAGAATCGACACCATGGAGGCAACACTCGGGCGCTGGAGCATCGACGGCGTCGAGTTCGAAGTGGAGACCGCTTGGGGTCTGACCGTTGCTCGCGGCCGCTTCGATCGTGTGGCCGGCTCGTACAAAGTCGGCCCGGAAGGGACGCAGATCGAGTTGACGCTGGACGCTCGGAGCATCGTCACCGAGAACGGGATGTGGAACGACCTCCTGCGCTCGAATGAGCTCTTGGGCATCGCCGAGCATCCCGAGGTGCGCTTCACGTCAACCGGTGTCAGCGATTCAGGCCAAGGGAAGCTCCATGTCGAAGGCAGCCTCGAAGCGACGGGCAACCACGGTCTTAGGGACAGGTCCCCGGTGGGGACAGTCCCTCTACGGTTGTCCGCTTAGCGCAGGCTCCGAGGGGTCGCCTGAAGCGCGATCGCTGGGCCCGTGTGACGCGCGTACACCGGGTGCGAGCCGACTCCTCGTAGGCAAACTCTCCGAAGTCACTGCAGGTTGGAGTCGTCGTCGAGGGCGGGACCAAGACGGATGAGCGTGCGCGCCGCGGGACCAGATACCGAAAGAGTCGCAACCGCGCCACGGCTGGTCCTTGGACGCGATCGAGACCTAGCCGAGCTCTACGCGCTGGTCGACGGAATCGAGGACCGCGGCGGCGCCCTCGTCGTTCACGGCGAGGCTGGAATTGGCAAGTCCACTTTGCTCGCGGCCGCACGGGAACGGGCGTTGGACCGAGGAGTTACGGTCGTGTCCACAGCGGGTGCGCTTTCGGAGGCCCAACTTGCCTTCGCGGGCCTTCACCAGCTCCTGCTCCCCCTGCTTGGACGTCTGGATCTGCTTCCAGACCCGCAGCAACGGGCCCTCGAGACGGCATTCCGGATTGCCGAGGGCGACGCTCCGGACCTGTTCCTGATCGGCCTCGCGACGCTCGGGCTCGTTGCAGAACGCTCGTCTGAGACGCCGCTTCTCTTCGTGGTCGACGACGCGCAGTGGCTGGACCGGCCTTCCTCCGAGGTGCTCGCGTTCGTGGCGCGGCGGATCGAATCGGATCCGGCAGTCCTGCTGTTCGGCATCCGAGAAGGATTGTCGAGCTGCTTCGACGACGCCGATCTGCCCGAGCTGCCCCTCTCTGGGCTCGACCCGGATGCGTCGAACGCCCTACTCGACCTCGGGGCGGCGACCCTGCCGGTCGACCTCAGGCGCCGGATCCTCGAGGAGGCGGCCGGTAATCCGCTCGCCCTGATCGAGCTGCCGGCAGCCGCGGCCGAGCTCGGCACGGACAAGTCGCAGTCCGGCCCTCTCCCGCTGACCGCTCGACTCGAGCAGGCATTCGCATCGAGACTCACGACGCTCGGCGCAGACGTGCAGAGACTGCTTCTCCTGACGGCGCTCGACGAAGTCGACCTGGCCGAGCTGGGCCGGGCGGCGAGCAAGCCGGTCGAGGCCGCCGACCTGGAGCCGGCCGTCGCCGCCGGCCTCGGGACGCTCGAATCGGGAGTATTTCGATTCCGACACCCTTTGATCGTCTCGGCGGTCAAGCAGGCGGCGACGGCCGACGAGCTTCGGAGCGCACACGCTGCTCTCGCCCGGGCGCTGGCCGATCAGCCGGACCGCGCCGTCTGGCACCGCGCCGCGGCAGCAGCCGGGCCGGACGAGGTAGTCGCTGAAGAGCTCGACGCCGCAGCCCAACGGGCAATGAATCGCGGGGCCGGAGACGTCGCGGTCTCCGCCTTCGAGCGAGCGGCAGAGCTGACCGCCGAGCCAAAGCGCCGCGCAACGCGGCTTTACCGCGCAGGCGACCTCGCACGCGAGCTCGGCCGTTCGAGCGAGGGCGTGCGTTTACTCAGAGCGGCACTGCAAATCGGCCTCCCTGCTGCTGAAAACGCGATGGCCTTGTTCACCCTGGAGTTGGCCGACAACACGTGGTCGGGCTCGGCCACGATCCGCGACTTCGCGCGAATCGCGCGCGAGCTCGTGGATAGCGAAGAAGGGAAACGAGCCCTTCGAGCGCTCAACACGATCTCGGTGCGTGCCTACTGGGAGCGGCTGGAGGATGAGACGCGGCGAGAGATTGCGGCGATCTCCGACGAGATCGCGGTGCCGCCGGACAACCCCAGCCGCTTGTACGTCCTGGGACTGGTCGATCCGCTCGGCAGGGGCAGAGAGGTCGTCGAGCAAATCAAGCGCCTGTCCCCAGTCGCCATGTCCGACCCAGAGGAGCTATTCGATGCCGGCGTCGCGGCGTCATCCGTGTGGGCGTGGAATCTGGGACTTCCCTTCCTCCGGGCAGCCGCTTCGACTGCGCGTGCGCAGGGGCGGCTGAGCCTACTCGCCCACACGCTCGTGTGGGAGGCATGGGCGGATCTTTATCGCGGCGCGGTGCGCGACGCGATCACGCGCTCGGCCGAAGGTGCGCGGATCGCCGAGGAGATCCGCGCGCCGCGGTACATGGTGGCCGCGCGGCTCGCCCAGGCGATCGCGGGTGCGGAGCAGGGCGAAGACGAGGCACACGAGCGCCTCATCGCCGAGGCGGAGGCGCTGCTGGTCCCGCTTGGGGCACATCCGATGCTGTCTCTGACCGCATTCGCGCGCGGCAGGTTGGCGCTTGCCGGGGAGCGGTTCGGCGACGCGTATGAGCACCTGGTTCGGATCTTCGACCCGGCGGGCGTCGCTTTCCATCCCTTCGTCCGCGGCTCGGCGCTCGCCGATCTCGCGGATGCCGCCGCGCGTGGCGACGGCGACCTCGAAGCGGTTCGCGGCTACCTCGCCGAGTGGGAGCAGGTCGCTGCGGAGACGCGTGCCCCTCATCTCGAGGTGCAGGTTGCGTACGCAGCGGCGATCCTGGCCGCCGACGCGGTCGCGGAGAGGCACTTTCGCGCCGCGATCGAGTCCGCCCAGGCCGAGTGGCCGTTCTACGTCGCACGCGCGCAGCTCGCCTACGGGGCCTGGCTGAGGAGGCACCGGCGGATGACGCAGTCTCGTGCCCCGCTACGTGAGGCAGTCGAGACGTTCGACGCCCTCGGCCTACTGCGGTACGCGGAGCGGGCTCGCCGAGAGCTGCGGGCCTCGGGCGAAAGAGTTCGCAGCCGCGTCGCTGGAGGCTGGGCTCAACTGTCGCCCCAGGAGCTCCAGATCGCCCAGCTCGCGGCGGAGGGCCTCTCGAACCGGGAGATCGGGGAGCAGCTCTATCTCTCGCACCGGACGGTCGAGTCACACCTGTATCGGCTCTTCCCGAAGCTCGGCGTCACTTCCCGCGCACAGCTGCGGGACGCGCTGAACCCCGCTCCGGGCTCCTGACGAAATGCAGTGAGTCCACGTAAGCGACGGCGAATCGCCTGGGGCTAGCGTCCCTCTCACTAGACGAAGTCAGAAAGGAGTCGCGTTGACAACCGCAATCATCGGTGTCGGCAACCTCGGAGGGACGGTCGCGCGCCACCTCGTGGCGGGCGACGAGCCCGTCGTCCTGGCGGCCGCCGACAAAACACATGCAGAGGCGCTGGCGGACGAGCTGGGCCCGACTGCGAGCGCTGCCTCGGTGGAGGACGCGATCGCCGGCGCAGACGCCGTCGTGCTCGCGACCTGGCTCGACCAGACCAGGGAGCTGGTGCCCCCTGAAGCCCGCCTGCTCGAGAACAAGGTCGTCATCGACCCCTCGAACCCGATCGGGTTCGACGAGAACGGGCAGATGTTCCGGACGCTGCCGGAAGGACAGTCGTCCGGCTCAGTGGTCGCCGGCATGCTCCCGGCGAGCGCGCACTACGTCAAGGCGTTCGGCTCTCTCGGCGCCGTCGAGCAACTCGCGACCGGCGCGAACCACGAGCCGCGGATCGTTCTCTTCTACGCCACCGACGATGACACGGCGGAGGCGACCGCCCAACGCCTGATCAGGGCGGCCGGCTTCGAGCCATTGAAAGTGGGAGGCGTCTCCGACGCGGGTCGGATCGAGGGCCCCGACGGAGAGTTCCAAGGGCGAATCTTCGATCTCGACGAGGCACAGGCCGCCATCGCAAACGAAGGAGTCAAGACATGAGCACAACCGAGACCGCAACACTCCCCGACTACGCCCCGCTCCCCGAGGCGGCGGTCGGGCCGACCCTCAACGAGCAGGGCTACTACGTCGGCCGTGTGGAGCGGAACCTCTACTACGTCACCGACGGGACGTACATGTCGGCGTTCCTGACGACCTCGGACGGCGTCGTCGTGCTCGACGCCCCGCCGACGCTCGGGAACAACATCCAGCGCGCGATCGACGAGATCGCCGCTGCGAACGGCGTCAGCAACAAGGTCGAGTACCTCGTCTACTCGCATCATCATTCCGACCACGTCGGCGCGGCGTCACTGTTCGACAAGGACGTGACCCGCATCGGGCACGAGGAGACGCGAACGCTCCTGCTGCGGGACAACGACCCGGCGAGGCCTCCGAACGAGGAGATGTTCCAGGACAAGCGCACCCTCGAGATCGGCGGAGAGCGGATCGACCTCGCCTTCCACGGCCCCAACCACTCCCCCGACAACATTCTCATCCACCTGCCCGGCCACGACACGATGATGCTCGTCGACATCTGCAATCCGGGCTGGGTGCCGATCTACCGGTCCAACCTCTCCGAGGACATCCCCGGCTACATCGAGGCGCCGGCGAACGCCCTCGCCTACTCGTGGAAGCACTTCATCGGTGGCCACATGGGCCGGCTCGGCACGCGGGACGACCTCGCCCTCCACCAGCAGTACATGGCGGACATCTCCGAGAGCTCCCGGAACGCGATCGACACCGTCGACCCGACGCCCTACTTCGTGAAGTACGGCGAGAACTTCTGGGCGGCGCTGAAGGGCTATCTGGACGAGACGGCCGCCACGGCGGCCGCGCCCGTGATCGAGAAGTACACGGGCGTGCTGGCGGCGGCCGACGTTTTCACCGAGGACGTGACGTTCGAGGTGATGCAGTCGATCCGGCTCGACCTCGGCTACGGCGCGCAGGTGCACCCCTGATGGCCAGCCTCCCTGTCCGTGACCCGGTCGGCGACCACCTGCTGACGCCCCAGAACGGCGTGATGGTGGTGATCGACTACCAGCCCTTCCAGTTCGCCGGCGTTCAGTCCATCGATCGCGACCTGCTGCTGCGAAGAGCATGAGCGTCGATGCCTCGCCCCAAGAGCGCGCCGCGATCGCCGACCCC
>Ga0307317_10000646_pt1 | contig 10442 bp, 10 predicted proteins | sample ER_DNA_357_FD_194498 | JGI IMG/M metagenome (GOLD analysis project Ga0307317, IMG submission 194498) | Bulk soil microbial communities from the East River watershed near Crested Butte, Colorado, United States - ER_DNA_357 | ecosystem: Environmental > Terrestrial > Soil > Floodplain | place...
CGATCTCCGCCTCGATCCCGTGCTGCTCCAGGAGCTGGACGGTCTGAGCGTAGTCGCGGGCGGTCACCTCGACCTCGTCTCCTCGCTCCCGCATCAGCTTGATCAGGGGCCGGAACACCAGCACATGGGCCGGCGCGGTCATGTCGACCCAGATCTTCATGCGGCGATGGCGGTGGGCCTGGCCGCGACCTGCTCGTGCCAGAGGGTGAAGGTGAGGAGGCCCCAGAGCTGGCGCGAGAGGTCCTCCCGGCCGGCAACGTGGTCGTTGAGGATGCGCGCCACGACCTCGGGCCGGAAGAAGCCCTGCTTCTTGAGGGCGTCCTCCGAGAGCACCTCGCGGGCGAAGGGTACGAGCGGGCCGCGAAGCCAGGCAGCTGCCGGGATGGAGAAGCCGCGCTTGCGCCCTGAGACGACAGAGTGCGGGAGGAGGGGCGCGACAGCTTTCCGCAACAGCCGCTTCTTCGCGAATCTACGCACCTTGAGGCGGGTCGGCAGAGCGAGGGCGAGCGTCGCCACCACGGGGTCGAGGAAGGGAACCCGCGCCTCCAGGGAGTGCGCCATGCTGGCGCGGTCCGTCTTCACGAGGAGGTCGTCCACGAGGTAGATGCCGAGGTCGACGTCCTGCAGGCGCGCAAGCTCCTCGGCGCCCTCGGTCTCGGCGTACCGGGTGCGGTAGACGTCGAGCGGATCGGCGGTCCCGCGCCGGTCCGGCGCGAGAAGCGCGGCGCGCGCCTCTGGCGAGAAGATCTCCTTCCACGCGTGGTGGCGCTCGAGCGGCGGGAGGTGGGCGCCCCGCACGAAGCGCTTCGCCCGGTAGTCGAGGCTGGCCTTCGCCGATGAGCTCGGCAGGCGTTCGACCAGCGGCCGCGCGACGCTTGCTACCGGCCCGATCCGCGGAGCGAGCAGGTCGGCGACGTACGTGTGGTAGCCGCCGAAGAGCTCGTCGCCCCCCTCGCCGGAAAGCGCCACCTTCACGTCGCGCGCGGCGAGCTCCGAGACCAGATAGGTGGGCAGGGCGGACGAGTCGGCGAACGGCTCGTCGAAAGCCGCGGCCAGCCTGGGCAGGAGCTCGGCGGCGTCCGGCCGGACGACGAGCTCGTGGTGATCGGTGTCGTAGCGCTCGGCCACCTTGCGCGCGTCGGCGAGCTCGTCGTAGGAGCCCTCGTCGAAGCCGATCGAGAACGTCTGCACGCGCTCCCCGCTCTCGAGGGCCGCGAGGGCTGCAAGAGCGCCGGAGTCCACGCCGCCGGAGAGGAGGACGCCGACCGGCACGTCCGCGATCAGGTGCGCCCGCACGGAGTCGCGCAGGCGCGCGCGGAGCTCCTCGGCGAGCTCGTTCTCGTCCTCGCTCCTCACCTCGTCGACGGGTGCCGGAGCAGGGCGCGCGAAGCGCTCCACCGTCGGCTCGCCCTCGCCCTCCCAGACCAGCAAGTGACCCGCGGGCAGCTTGCTCGTTCCCGTCCAGATCGAGCGAGGCGCGGGGATCGAGTTGAATGCGAGGAACGCCTCCAGAGCGTCGAGGTCGACCTCGCCGTGCGGAAGTGCCTTTAGCTCAGAGGCGAAGGCGAGTGTCCCGCCCTGGGTCGAGTAGTAGAGGGGCTTGATCCCGAACGGGTCGCGGGCGAGCACGAGCCTGCGCCGCTTCGAGTCCCAGAGCGCGACGGCGAACATCCCGCGGAGCTCGCGAACGTAGGTCGGGCCCTGCTCTTCGTAGAGGTGGACGTGAACCTCCGTGTCGGACTCCGTGCGGAACACGTGCCCCTTGCGCTTGAGCGCAGCGCGGATTTCGAGGTGGTTGTAGATCTCGCCGTTCTGGACGACCTGGACCGACCCGTCCTCGTTCGCGATCGGCTGGTCGCCGCCGGCGACGTCGATGATCGACAGGCGCCGCACCGCGAGCGCAACCGGGCCGTCGACGAGCGACCCCGCGCTGTCCGGCCCCCGGTGCAGGAGCGTCTCGTTCATGGCCTCGAGCGGCCTCGCATCGACGGGGCTCCCGTCGAGCGAGACGAGTCCGCAGATCCCGCACATGGCCCCGGAGTCTAGTGACGGCCTCCCCGCAGGAGTCCCCACACAGCCGCGGCTGACTGCTTCACGACCCGCCACGCGGTCGCCACGACCACCCGGAGATAGAGGCCGACCGAGCGGTCGGCGATGTACTCGAGGTCGTGCGCGAGCTTCTCCGCCCACGACTCTTCGCGGCCCATCCGAGTCTGCGCGAGGCCCGTGAGCCCGGGCCTGACGACGAGCCGCTGCCAGTACTGGGGGATCTCGCCCGCGAGCTCCTCGAAGAACGTGGGGCGGATCGGCCGCGGCCCGACGATCGACATGTCTCCACGGAGGACGTTCCAGAGCTGCGGCATCTCGTCGAGCTGGGACGCACGGAGCCAGCGCCCGAGCCGGGTGACTTCGGCTGCCGTCCGCACCGAGAGCTCGTCGCCGTAGTAGGGGCCGAGCCGCGTCTCGGCGTCTCGGCGAAGGGTGCGGAACTTGAACATGTGAAAGATCCGGCCGTGCCGGCCGACGCGGAGCCCGCGATAGAAGAGCGGCGTGCCCGACGTGACGAGGAAGACGACCGTCAGGAGCGCGAGGACGGGCATAGCGACGAGGAGCACCAACGCCGAAATGAGGACGTCGAGGGTGCGCAGCGCCGCGTCCACGCCTCGCGGCTCCGTCCCCTCCCGGGAGAGCCGGGCGTAGCGCTCCGCGAGCGACTCGGTCTGGGGCGAAGCCGTCATCAGCTTAGAGCTTGCATAATGATTGCTTATGGATACCCGTCAGCTCGCCGCCTTCTGCGCGGTCGTCGAGAAGAGCAGCTTCTCACAGGCTGCAGAAAGGCTCGGCGTCACGCAGCCGGCGGTCAGCCTGCAGGTGCGCGCGCTCGAGGAGCGGCTCGGGCAGACGCTGCTCGACCGCTCGGGCCGACGCGTCGAGCCGACCGAGGCGGGGCTTCGCCTCTACCGGAGCGCCCAGCGCATGCTGGCCCTGGAGGAGCAGCTCTACGACGAGGTCGCCTCCGACAGCGGCGAGCTCACGGGGACGCTCGCGATCGGCGCCTCGACGGGGCCGGGCGCGCACCTCGTGCCGCTCCTCCTCTGCGAGTTCCAGCGCGATCACCCGGATCTGCACGTCGCGCTCTCCATCTGGGACACCCAGACCGTCAGCGACAAGGTCGCCTCCCGCGAGCTCGAGCTCGGCGTGGTCGGCGCGCTGCGAAGGAGCCGCTCGCTCGAGTTCGAGCCGCTGGTCCGCGACGAGATCGTCCTCGCCGTCCCGCCGGGCCATTCCGCTGCCGGGGGGACCGTCTCGCTCGACGACCTGCGGCAGGAGACGGTCATCGCCATGCAGGAGGGCGCAGGGGTGCGGCAGGTGGTGGACGAGGAGCTCCGCCGCGCCGGGCTTCGCGTGCGCGACCTCGAGCCCAGGCTCGAGCTCGGCCTGCAGGAGTCTGTGAAAAGCGCGGTCGCGGCCGGTTTCGGGCTCACGTTTATCTCCCGCACCGCGATCGAGGGCGAGCTGGCTTCCGGCGCCCTCGCCGTCGCCCGGGTCGCAGGGCTCGACCCCGCAAGGCAGATTTACGTCGTCCGGGCAAAGGGCCGCCCGCCGACACGCGCTGCCGCCGCGTTCCTCGAGTTCGCGCGCATGAAGACTTCGTGATCGTCCGCTGGGGCCTCGATGAGCTCCCTTCCGTGCTCGAGGAGGTCGGCTCCGAGCGCCCGCTGCTCGTGACGACCGAGCGCTGGCGGGAGCTCGACCTGCCCGCCACGAGCTCCTTCTTCGGAGTTAAGCCCCACGGGTCGGCCGAGTCGGTTGCCGAGGCGACCGGGGCGGCCGCCGGCGCCGACAGCCTGCTCGCGGTCGGCGGCGGGAGCGCAATCGACACGGCCAAGGCCGTCTCGGCGGCCACGGGGCTTCCGGTCGTATCCGTGCCGACCACCTACTCGGGGGCGGAATGGACGCAGGGCTTCGGCGTCCGCGACGAGGAGCGGCGCGTGAAGGCAGGCGGAGGCGGCGCGCGCGTCGAGGGGATCGTCTACGAGCCCGAGCTCACCTACGACCTGCCTCCCGCCGAGACGGGAGGGACCGCGATGAACGCGCTCGCCCACTGTGCCGAGGCTCTCTACGTCCAGGGCAGAAACGACCAAGCGGACGCCGAGGCCCTCGCCGGCGCCACCCTCATCTCCGACTCGCTGCCGCTCGTCCTTGCCGACGGCCGCTACCCCGAGGGCAGGCGCGCGCTGCTCGAGGGTGCCATGCACGCGGGCGCCGCGTTGGCGGGCGCGGGCCTCGGGCTCGCGCACGCGATGGCCCAGGCGGTGGGCGGCCGCTACGGCATTGCGCACGGCGCGGCCAACGCGATCTGCCTCCCGCCGGCTCTTCGCTTCAACCAGGAGGTCGCGGCCACAGAGATCGGTCGCTTCGGCGAGGCGATGGGGCGTCACGACCCGATCGCCCGCTCCGAGGAGCTCGCGCGGCTCTCCGGCTACACGCTCCTACGGCATCTCGGCGTGCCCGAGGACGACCTCCCCGCTCTGGCCGAAGCGGCGGCCGAGCGGGGCGGAGCCAAGGCCAACCCGCGGCCAGCCTCAGCCGACGATGTCCTCGCGCTCTTCGAGAGCGTCTGGTGAAGGTCGCGCGACGATCCTGAGGCCCTGGACCGCGAGGTCGTCCGCAGCATAGGAGCGAAAGCGCTCGGCGAGGTCGATTCGGTCGAGCTCGGCCGCCGAGCTGGCCGGCCGCCAGGACTTCTCCTCGACGACGGTGAGCCCCGCGGCCTGGAAGGCGGCCAGATAGTCGGGCCTGCGGAGGCGGTTCTGGTAGAGAAGGGTCGAGTTCGCAAGCCTCCAGGCCCGGTCCGAGTAGCGCAGGAAGTTGTAGGGCGAAAGGGAGGCGTCGAAGTGCGAGAAGTGGTCGCTCAGGTCGATGCGGCAGCTCAGCGCACCGTCGGGGCACAGTAGGCGGCGGCTCTCGGCAAGGAGCGGCACGAGATCCTCCGCCGGGATGTGCTCGAGGGTGCTCGTGCTCGAGACGAAGCCGATCGACGCGGAAGGGAGCCCGGTGGCGCGCGCGTCGCAGGGCGCGAGATAGCGGATGCCGAACCGCGCCTCGAGCTCCGCGACCGAGTTCACCGCCGCCCGCCCCGGGTCGCGAAGATCGCGGTCCACGCCTACGAGCTCTCGCAGCCGCCGGAGCGAGACCTCGACGAGCGGGAGGCGGAGGTTCGGGCGTAGGTCGACGAGGATCTGGCGCTCGACGCCGAGCGACCAGAAGGAGAGCGGCACGGCGAAATCCCACCCGGCGCCGAACTCGTAGAAGACCGCCTCGGCCAGGGGCCGCTTCGGACCGTGCTCGGCGTAGGCATCGACGTGGCGGACGGCGCGCTCGAACCGGCGCCGAAAGCCTTCCTCGGGGACGGGCAGCGAATGCGTCACGTGGCGCTGGAGGACGTAGTTGGCGCGCTCGGGGTGCGGAAGCGCGCTCAGGCTCTTCTGCAGGAGCGCCTTGGCGACCCACCGCATCGTCCGCAGATTAGTGACCGATAGGCTTCGCCCGCGATGGCCGACGACTGGCGAGTGACGATCGACTTCGACGACGAGGGCGACGGGACGCAGCTCGCCGAGTGGCTGGCGGCGCTCGATCTCGAGGCCGAAGAGCGCTCGTCGCTCGGAGAGCGGGTGATCGTCAGCCGCGACGGTGCGCGCGTCTACCTCTATTCCGACTCCGAGGCGCCGACCCGAGAGGTGCTCCGCACCGTCTCCGCCCGGATCGAGCAGGAAGGCCTGGCGGCCGTCACGGCGCTCGAGCGCTGGCATCCCGTCGAGCAGGACTGGAAGGACGGTTCCATCCCGCTTCCCACCACCGAGGACGAGCTCGCCGTCGAGCACGGGCGGCTGCAGGAGCGGGAGGCGGCGGAGTCGGCCGAATCCGGGGCGGCTCAATGGGAGGTGCGGGTCGAGCTCCCGAGCCATGAGGACACCGTGCGCTTCGCCGACCAGCTCGAGTCGGAGGGCATTCCCGTCGTCCGCAGGCACACCTTTCTTCTTGCCGGGGCGGCGAACGAAGACGACGCGGGCAGGCTTGCCGAGCGGCTTCGCGGCGAGGCTCCCCAAGGCGCGACCGTCGCGGTCGAGCCGGGCGGCGGGATGGTCTGGGAGGTCACTCCCAAGAACCCGTTCACCCTTTTCGGCGGCCTCGGGGGCTGACAGCGAGGGGTTCGCTCGGGTAGGCTCCGTTCAGCCGAGCGAATCACCTGAGAGGAGGCCGCCCTAGTGGAAAGCGACATGCACGAACCTTCCGGCGGCTTCCGCCTGCCCGGCTAGCTCCGCTTCGCACGCGTCTCTCCGGGCCTCGGCGGCCGCCTGCCCCGTGCCCGTTCCTCTGGCGGAAAGAGACGTGAACCCTGAGACGACCATAGGCCTGCGCCGCGTGAAGATCCTCCGCCCCCTGGCCATCAGGGACTTTGCCCTGCTCTGGACCGGGGCCGCCATCTCGCTCCTCGGCGACGGCGTCTACATCGTCGCGATCGCCTGGCAGGTGTACGAGCTCTCGGACACTCCGACGGCGCTCTCGCTCGTGGGCGTTGCCTGGACGCTGCCGATGGCCGCCTTCCTCCTCGTCGGCGGGCTCGTGAGCGACCGGCTCGACCGCCGCCGGATCATGATCGCCGCGGACCTCGTACGCGGTGCCGCGGTGGCCACGATCGCGATCCTCTCGCTCACCGGGACACTGGAACTCTGGCACCTGTTCGCGCTCTCGATCGTCTTCGGGACGGGCGACGCCTTCTTCGGCCCCTCGTTCAACGCGCTCGTCCCGCAGATCGTCCCGCAGCGGCTGCTCGTCGAGGCGAACTCGCTCGACCAGTTCGTGCGCCCGTTCGCGATGGCGCTCGTCGGCCCCGCGCTGGGAGGCTGGTGCGTAGCCGCGCTCGGGACGGGCGCCGCCTTCGCGCTCGACGCCGGCTCGTACGTCCTTTCGGCCATCGCGATCTCGCTCATCGCGGCCCGCCCGCTCCTGGACCGTTCCGAGGAACCGACGTCCGCCCTGGCCGACCTGCGGGAGGGTTTCCGCTTCGTTCGCGCTCACGCGTGGCTCTGGGGCACGTTGCTCGGAGCCGCCATCTCGCTCTTGGCCTTCTGGGGCCCGGTCGAGGTGCTCGTGCCCTTCCGGATCAAGAACGACCTCGGAGGCGGCGCCGACGACTTCGGACTCGTGCTCGCCGCGGGCGGGGTGGGCGCGATCGTCGCCGCGGTGGTGATGGCGCAGCGCGGTCTACCGCGTCGGCACATGACGTTCATGTACATCGCCTGGGCGATCGGCTGCTTGGGTATCGCCGGGCTCGCGTTCGCGACGGTCCTCTGGCAGGCGCTCGCAGCCTCCTTCGTCCAGCAGGCACTTTTCGCGTCCGGGCTCGTCGTGTGGGGAACGCTGATCCAGACGCTCGTCCCGACCCGCTTGCTCGGGCGCGTCACGAGCCTCGACTGGCTCGTGTCGACCTCGCTCGTCCCCATCTCGTTCGCCCTCACGGGGCCGGTCGCGGCATGGGTCGGGGTGGAGGCGACGCTCGCGGGCGCAGGCGTCATCGCCTGCATCGCGACAGTCGGCTGCCTCTACATCCCGGGCATGCGCGACACCGAGCGCAGCGGTCTGCTCGAGACGCCGAGCGCGGCGCTCGAGCGCTAGCAGGGGCCGGCGATCGGGGCGTTCTCGTTCGGGCCGTTCATGTGCTGCACGTTTGCGCCGGTGCCGGCCTGGAGGCAATAGGAGAACCGGTCGGCGCGGACGAGGGTGACGCGGAACGCAGGCGGTAGCTGCGCCTGTGCGCCGACGTACGTGCCGGTGCTGGCGAACCATTCCTCCATGGCCGGGGTGGCCTGCTGCAGATTGATCGAAGCGCTCACCTGGTTGGCGGCGTCCTCGGCCTGCTGCTGGGCGGCCGATGTCGGCCCGGTGTCCTGTGCCGCCCTGAACACGAGATAGCCGCCGACGGCCAGCGCGGCCAGCATGAAGATATAGGTGAAGAGACGGCCCACGAGCGGTTTATCGGCCTTTGGCACTCCCTGGTTGAATAAGAAGTCAAAATGCTTGCCATTAGCGAAACGGTGGTATATTCCGACCCGTGGCGGACGCGCTCCAGTTCGACGTGCTCGTGATCGGCAGCGGGGCTTCCGGCCTGGCATCGGCGGTCGCCGCCGAACGGGCCGGCGCGCGCGTGGCCCTGGCGGCCAAGGGCGCGCTCCAGTCCTGCAACTCGGCCAAGGCTCAGGGCGGGATCCAGGCCGCCGTCGGCGAGGACGATTCGCCGGAGGCGCACGCCGCCGACGTCTGGAAGAGCTCCCACGAGACGGCCGACATGCGGCTCGTCGAGATCCTCACCGCAGAGGCACCGGGAACGATCCACTGGCTCGAGGAGGTCGGCGTCGAGTTCACCCGTGAGAACGGCGGCTATCGAATCGCCCGCTGCGGCGGAGCGAGTCGCAAGCGCCTTCTCCAGGTCGGCGACCGTACCGGGCACGCGATCACGAAGGCCCTGCGGAAGGCGATCGAGAGCTCGACCGTCGAGACGTTCCCGCACTCCCCGCTCGTCGAGCTGGACGCGACGGGGGGATCCGCGTGGCGCGCCCGTTGCGGCGAGCACGTCATCGAAGCGGGCGCCGTGATCCTCGCCGCGGGCGGCCGCTGCTACCGCGAGGCCGAGGAGCGCGGTGAGCTCTCGACGAACCACCCGGGCGCGACGGGCGAGGTGACGCAGATGGCGCTTGCCCTCGGCGCGGAGGCTCGGGACCTCGACGCGCTCCAGTACCACCCGAACGGCGGGGCCTGGCCCGAGAACATGCAGGGCTACTCGATTCCAGAGACGACGCGCGCCTACGGCGCAGTCCTCTTGAACGCCGACCGGGAGGAGTTCACGGATTCCCTCGGTCCTCGCGACGAGGTGTCGCAGGCGATCGTGGACGAGGTCGAGAAGGGGAACGGCGTCGAGACGCCCGCCGGCCGGCCCGCGGTCTGGCTGGACACGACCAGGATTGCCGATGCCGACGCCGAGGTGTCGCTTCCCTACATGCTTCGCCGCTACCGCGCCGGAGGGATCGACCCCCTCGGCGAGCCGATCCTCACCTACCCCGTCCTCCACTACCAGAACGGCGGGCTCGTCATCGACGAGCATGGCGAGACGACGGTTGAGGGCCTCTTCGCCTGCGGGGAGATCGCGGGCGGCACCCACGGGCGCAACCGGATGATGGGCAACTCGCTCCTCGAGTGCTGCGTCTTCGGGCGGCGCGCCGGCCGCGCCGCGGCCGAGAAGGCGGCGGCATGAGCACCGTGGCGACCGACGTGCAGAAGGCCGTCGAGGACGCAGCCGCGTATCTCTACGTCTGGGCCCTCAAGGACATCCCCCAGGACCTCCGCGATGCGATTCGCGAGGCCCGAAGGCGCGAGACCTCGACGCCCGGGCAGCGCGTGCTCGACACGATCATCCGCAACGTCGACATCGCCGACGACCAGAAGACGCTCGTCTGCCAGGACACCGGCATCGCCGTCTACTACTGCCGCGTCGGCGAGCACTTCCCGCTGCACCCGGCGCGGATCTACGAGGCGCTCTACGACGGGACCGAGCGCGCCACGATCGAGCACCCGCTGCGCTCGAACACCGTGCACACACTGACGCGGGAGAATACCGGCCAGAACGTCGGTTACCGTGTGCCGATCGTCCACTGGGACTTCGTTCCCGACTGGGACGGGCTCGACGTCAAGTGCGTGCCAAAGGGGTCGGGCTCCGAGAACATGAGCTTCCTGAAGATGTGCGTCCCGGCCGACGGTGTCGCCGGCATCAAGCGCTTCGTCCTCGACTCGATCGTCGGCGCGGGTGGCAAGCCGTGCCCGCCCGGGATCGTCGGCGTCGGGATCGGCGGCTCCGCCGACTACGCGATGCATCTCGCGAAGGAGGCGATCGCCCGCCCGGTCGCCACCCGGAACGCCGATCCCGAGGTCGCCAAGCTCGAGGACGAGCTCTACGAGCTCCTGAACGAGACCGGCATCGGGCCGATGGGCCTCGGCGGCGACGTCACCGTTCTCCAGTGCCACGTCGAGCACGCGGACACGCACATGACCCTGAACCCGGTCGCCGTCAACTACCAGTGCTGGGCGGCCCGCCGAGCCACAGCCCACATCGCGGTGGACGGAACCGTCGACTACGACAGGGAAGCGTGACGGAGCACCGCCTCACCTTTCCCGCCGACGAGGAGGCGATCCGCTCGCTTCGCGCGGGCGACTCCGTCCTCGTGGACGGCCACATCCTCGGCATCCGCGACCGGACGCAGATCCGCATCTTCGACCAGGGGGTCGAGCCCCCCATGGACCTGCGCGGCGCTTTCCTCCTGCACACGGCGCCCGGTGTCCGCAAGCTCGGCCCAGGTGAGTACGAGCCCGTCTCGATCGGCACGACG
>Ga0307317_10000654_pt1 | contig 10390 bp, 14 predicted proteins | sample ER_DNA_357_FD_194498 | JGI IMG/M metagenome (GOLD analysis project Ga0307317, IMG submission 194498) | Bulk soil microbial communities from the East River watershed near Crested Butte, Colorado, United States - ER_DNA_357 | ecosystem: Environmental > Terrestrial > Soil > Floodplain | place...
TGCGGCGGTCAGGCCAGGTATCACAGTCGAAGAGGAACTTGCAGAGCCTCGGCGGCTTCAGAACTAAGCCGGGCGCGTCGTTCTCCCCGTCCGCCGTGGGGAACGCTCATCCCCAGTCCCCGGTGGGAGTCCTCCGGCCGCCCGGCCTAATGAAAACTGATCCCGCTCCGGCCCCTTACTTGCGCCGCCCCCGGAGGCTTTCGCCTAGCTCATGCAGCCTCGCCGAGACCCAGCTGGGCGAGGTGCGGCACCTTCTGACGCCGACAGCTGAACAGACCAGCGGCGGCCGTCACGTGCCAAGGTGCTGCCTCACCGGACCAGTGCATTGGAAATGCATTCGGCGTCTCGTTTCCGAGTCGTCATGACCTGAACTCCCTGCCGCATGACCACATTCATTGGTCATGCGTACGCATTCGTCAATGCAGCAGCGAAGAGGCGGTGCGTGTTGTTGGGCGCGCCTACCGGTCCGGATAGGGATCGTTGACGCTGTCGCCGCCGGAGCGCGGCTCCCACATGCCGTTGCCGCAGGAAGGACAGGGCGGGAGGGATTTTGTCGATGCCACATCGATCTCGTTGCCGCAGTTGGTGCATCTGTAGGTGCCGGACGACACATCGCTACCGGCAGGGACGGGGTTCGCCATTGGAAACCTCCTCGGAAAGGGTGAGTGTGCGGCAGGGGCAAAGCTTGGCGTTCACCCACCGATGGGCACACGCGCAGCAAACCCCGGTATGTGAGGACGACCCCTGCCGCATCGAATCGAGTTTCCCGCTGATGCTCGGGCAAAACCGAGATCAGCTGTTCTGCATCACCTTCTGAACGCGCTGCTCGACCTGGTCGCGAGGGTGGCCGGTCTTCTGCTGAACGCGATCGACGATCTCGTCCGGGTCGTCGCCTGTCTCGTCCATGTCCTTCTGCGTCAGCTCGTCGAACTCGTTGACGAGCTTCTGCTTCAGCTCTGGTGCGCGGTCACGAATCTGCTGCTTGAGCATGTCGTCAAGACCCATCTTTGAACCTCCTGCGTCGGCTGTGCCGAGGCGGATGCCCCGGCACAGCGCAGAGTCGGGTTGCTAGTGGTCGTTCCGGTTGACCGGGTCTTCCCCACCGACGTACTTGGTGCCGGACTTGGCCAGCCCGCGGCTGATCATGTAGCCGATCGCGACTGCCGCGACGAGCGTCCAGGCGCGGCGGTCGCCGAAGGTGTCGGACACAGCCGAGGCGATCAGGATCGCCACGATGACGCCGACCATCGCGAAGAACTCGGTCGTCTTGAGCGCGTGCTTCGTCTCGTCGGTCGTCCGACGAGTCTCGCTGGACGACGCCATGCGCCGCCGCTCAGCGGTTTCGCTTGCTGCCATATCGTGCCTCCCTCGTAAATCGTTGAAACGGAGGGTTTAGACCCCCATCCCTGCAAAACCACCGTGACCGGATCCAGGCAGACCCCGGGTTCTGCTCCGAACTCGGTCCGTGTAGCCAGACCGGTCTGTCCGCATCTACAACCCATAAACATCAGGTCGTCGCCGCGCGTTAATGGGTCTTCACGGCAGTCGGAAAGAAGCGCGGCGTTGCTCGAGCTTGCGCTGTTGCCGACACTCCGGGCCGCAGACCAGGGCGTCCGGCCGGCCGCTGAACGGCTTGCCGCAAACGACGCAGGGCCGCGATGGAAGCGGATGCGCTTCGCGGTACTCGGCCGCGTACCATCGAACCCGGCCGAAGAGATCAAGGTTCCGCGCGGCTCGCGGCGACTGCGCGAGGCGCACGAGCTGGCCGAGATCCGCCTGATCGCCGGGGCGCAAAAGCGAATCGGTGACGAGGCGGCGGTGCTCGTGATGGGCAGGCTCGGCCTGCGCAAGATGGAGGCCGCACGGCTGCAGGCGCGGGACATCAACCTCGGCCAGGACGTGCTCTACATCCGCGACGCCAAGGGCGGCAAGCCAGCGGAGTTGCCGATCACGTTCCCGGAGCTACGCCAGGCGCTCTCGCTCTGGCTCTCAGAGCCCGGGCGGAAGGACGACGACTACCTGATTGCGCCCCAGCGCGGCCCGAACCGTGCGCTCGACCCGGCCTCGATTCATCGCTGGTGGGAGCGCTGCTGCGGGCGGGCCGGAGTGGGGGCCTTCACGCCGCACGAGCTCCGCCATAGCGCCCTGCATCGCATCTACCGCGAGACCGGCGACCTCTACGCGGCCAAGCAGCTTGCCCGCCATGCCTCGGTGCGAACGACCGAGGCGTACCTACATCCGACGGCCGACGACCTCCGTGCGCGGATGCTCGAATCGGACGCGGGGGGAAAGCGTGCATAAGCCCCCTCGTAGCCAAGCCGTTCGCCCATGTGAATGCACGATAACGGGCGTTATGTCAAGTTCCGATTCGAGCAGTCAACCGGCCGCTCCACCCCGGCCGGCTGCGTTGGACCAAAAAAATTCGCCGAGTCGGTTTCCGTTTCGTCCACCGTTTTCGATGACCTTTCCCTTGCGGGTAGTGCCTTCGAACTCGGCTTCGACCTACTCCGGTTCCGTGCTCGGCGCAAGAGGAAATCTAGGGGCACGTCGAGGTCGGTTCAAGGGGTTCGGAAGACGTCGAGGCCGCAATTTGCGGAAATTCAATTATCCACATTTCCACAGCAGGCCCTGCAGTTTGTGGATAACCCTCCCCCGCCTCCAGACGGTAGAGTCAGCGCGTGCCGCACCTCCGTCAGCCGGCGATCTCACACGGCGTCATCTCGTTCATCTGGGCGCTCGTCTTCGGCATCTACGTCTGGCTCGGAGGCCTCGCGGTCGGCGTCCACGGCGGGACGGCGTTCCTCTTCGGAGCCGTGGTCGGCTTCGTGGTCTACCTGCTGGTGATGATCTACGGCGCCGAGGAGCCGCGGCGTCAGCCGCGCCGGGCCGACCGGCGCTGATTCCCGGCCAGGGCGAAGACCAGCACGCGCGCCAGCTCGGCGCCGATCTTGTCCCGCAGCCGCTCGAACACGGGCTTTCGGGGCCTGGCCTCGGCGCAATGCGCGAGGAGCAGGTCGAGTCGCTTGGCCGGGCGGATGTCGAGGGCGACGCTCATGCCTCCCGTGTATCGGTTCGGGTCCAGCCCGCTTCATCCCTCCGGGGAGGGAAGGCCGAAGCGGGAATCGGGCTGACTACTCGGTTCGCGCGGGCTCGCGGTCGAGCTCACGCTCGCGCTCGAGGTCGCGGTCGTCACGACCGTCGTTCTCCGCAGCCGCCTCGCGCTCCTCGCGCGCGGTCGGCCGGTCCTCCGTAGGAGGAGGCGCCGCGCCGCCGGCCGGAATGGCCGCCGCGCGCCTGCGCCGCCCGAAGGGACCGTGGACCCCGGGGCCGGCGGTATCGAACGTGAAGCCGAACACCAGGCCGACGCCGAAGCCGAGCACGGCCGCGTACTGGCCCAGGTCGCTCACGAGCCCCTGGATCGAGATGTCGTTCGACCAGCCGCGAATGTGGTTGCGGAACCAGTTCGGATCGGGCTGGGTCGCGACGATCACCCAGCCGGCCACGACGAGCACCGGGATGAAGGCGATCAGGAAGACGTTCAGCGAGAGCCGCGGCCAACCCCACTTCGTCCAGCCGCCCAGGATCTGCGAGAACGCCATGACGAGCCCGGCGGCCGCAATCAGGCCGTAGACCGACCAGTAGCCGCCGTTCGTGTTTTCGTTGACCTGGGTCGCGAGCCACACCAGAAAGCCGGCCGCGGCCGCGCCCAGGAGCGTGATCGTTCCTCGTGTCAAGCCGTACATGCCACCACCTCCGCCGCTCCTCTACCCCCTCGGACGAATGCGGAACCTCGGCTACTGCAGGCTCAGGCGCCGGCTGTCGAAAGCGGCCGAGTAGAGCTCGGAGGCGAACTCCTCCACGACGCGCTCGGCGTCGCTCCCGAACACGTGCTCCACGACGCCGATCTCGCGGTCGTTGTGGAACGGCACGTCGAGGTGCTGCGCGCTGACGAGGTTGATCGAGATGCTCGAGCAGACGGGGCAGCGAACGGCGAGGCCGACCTCCTCCCCGCCCCCGGACGGCGCGAGCACGACGAACGCGGACGGGAACACGGGCCGCGGCCGCTCCTCGGCGTAGCAGAAGAACGTCCAGGGCCACTCGCCCGCCTGGATGTGCCTGGCCGCGAGGTCGGCGAGCTCCACGTCGACGCGGTCGAGCGTCGCCGTCATCAGGTTCAGGAACGTTCCCTCGCCGGAGAGTCCCAGCGGCGCCCAGTCGAGCTCGTCGTGGGAGACGAGTCCCGGGTGGTCGGATCCGCACGCGCAGCCGAACTCGATCCCGAAGACGGCGGGCTGCGACGGCCCTGGAAGCTGCTCGACCCGACGGAACGACGAGAGCGCGACGCGTGCGACGCCCCGCTCCGGGCATGAGAACGTGTACCGCGTGGTGAGCGCGTCGTACATGTCCTGGTTGTAATCGGCGTCCCGGACGCCAAACGAAAGCGTCAGTACGTGATCAGCGAGTGAACGTCGTAGCCCTCGAGCTGCTTGCGGCCCTCGAGGAAGTCGAGCTCGATCACGAATTCGACGCCGACGATCTCCCCGCCGAGCTGCGCGGCGAGGTCGCAGATCGCTCGCGCCGTGCCACCGGTGGCCAGAACGTCGTCGTGCACCAGGACGCGCGCTCCGCTCGCGATCGCGTCCGCATGGAGCTCCAGGGAGTTCTCGCCGTATTCGAGCGCGTACGTGGCGCTCACGGTCTTCCAGGGCAGCTTCCCGGGCCGGCGGGCCGCGACGAAGCCGCAATCGAGCTTGTACGCGAGCGCGGCGCCAAGGATGAACCCACGGGCCTCCGCGCCCAGGATCACGTCGGGACGGCGCGGCTCCGCCCACTCGGCCAGTAGCTCGACCGCCTCGCGAAAGCACAAGGGGTCGGCGAGCAGCGGCATGATGTCCTTGAAGACGATCCCGGGCTCCGGGAAGTCCGGGACGTCGCGAATCCTCGCCTTGAGCTCTTCGACCCCCATCAGTGGGTCGCGACCTGACGCAGGTCACGCCAGAAGAGGAGCTGCGAAAGCTCCTGCGCGACCTCGGCCAGTGTCTGCAGCTGCTGAACCGCGGCCTCGCGCCGGTCCGAGTTGCGCGAGCGCAACGACGGCGCGACCAGCTGCTCCAGCAGACCGGCCTCGCGGTCGGCGGCGGTGCGGAAGGTGCGGAGATGCCGCGCCGTGATGCCGAAGCGGGCGAGCTTCGAGCAGGCGACCGCGATCTCGACGTCGCCGGCGGGATAGAGCTTCTCGCCCCCCTCGCGCCGCGACTGCAGCAGGCCGAACTCCTCGAGCTCGCGCGCCAGCTCCGGCGCGATCGCCGCGCGCTCGCAGAGCTCCGCGAGGTCGAGCTCGTCGTCGGGGTCCGCGAGCCCGACACCACGGCGGCGGCGGCGTTCCTTGCCCGTCCCCGTCGGCGAGGCGAGCTCCTGGCGAATCACGCGCAGCGGCAGGAACTCGTCGCGCTGCAGGCGCAGGATCGTCTCGAGGCGCTCGACGTCGTCCTCGCTGAAGAGCCGGTAGCCGCTCTGCGTCCGCCTCGGCGCGAGCAGCCCCTGGTCCTCGAGGTAGCGGATCTTCGAGATCGAGATGTCCGGGAACTCCGCCTGCAGCCGCCGGCAGACGTTTCCGATCGTGAGCAGCCGCTGCCGCTCCGCCGTTGTGGCCTCTGCAGTGCTCATTTCTCCAGGAAGCTCAGCTTGTATTTGCCGATCTGGAGCTCGTCGCCGTTCTCCAGCCGGCCCGACTCGATGCGATGGCGGTTGAGGAAGGTGCCGTTCAGGCTCCCCTGGTCCTCGATCAGGAACTCGTCGCCCTTCTGCACGAGCACGGCATGCTTGCGCGAGACCGTGACGTCGTCGAGGAAGACGTCGCAGTCGGGCGAGCGGCCGATCGACGTGCGCTCGCCCTTCGGCACGAAGTGCTCTCCCGCGCGGCCCCCGCCCGAGCGGATGACGAGCGCCGGTCCCTCGGCGCCGAGCTCCTCCAGCGTCGGCGTGACGTCTTCCTCGCCCTCCTCGGGCGTGAAGCTCATCGTCGTCTCGGAGCCCGGCTCCTCCTTGACCAGCAAGGTGCCGCACTTGGAGCAGTAGTTGGCGGCCTCCGGGTTCTGGAACCCGCACTCCGGACAGTAGATGTGTGACATCAGCGCTAGCTGGCGGGCGGGGCTGCCTTGCCGGCCAGGATGGCTGCGAGACGGTCGACGTCGACCTGCTCGAGGATGCTCTTGCCCCCGGTCTCGCGGAGCCGCGCCTGGAGCTCGGCGCGCAGCAGGTCGATCTTGCCGTGCAGCATGCGCCGCCGGTACGACACCTCCAGCTCTTCCTTCGTCAGCTCGTCGATCAGCTGCTTGAGGTCGTCGTCCGAGAGCGAGGCGAGGTCGGGAAACGCTTCCACGTGATGAGCCTTTCGTCCGGTGGCGGGCCGTTCCTAGTCAAGCAGAAGGATACCGAAGGGTCAACCTTAGCTTGAGGCTCCGGCCGGTGCCTCCGCGCCCTCTGACTGCATGATCTCCTCGACGAGGCCGCGCAGCTCCTCTTCGAGCTCCACCGAGGCTTCCTCGGTCGCGCCCTCGGCGTAGACGTGCACCAGCGGCTCGTCCGGGTCGGGCAAGACCTGCGCCCACCCGCGCTCGTCCGAGACCTTGATCCCGTCCAGCAGGTCGACCTCTCGGTCGCGCAGCCGCTCGGTGAGCACGCGCATGACGGTGCCTTTCAGCGACCACGGGCACGGGACCTGCCGGTGGACGAGCGTGCTCGCCGGAAGCTCGGCCACGAGCTCGGAGAGCGGCCGCTCGACCGGTGCGAGCAGCTCGAGCAGCTTGCAGAGGCTGGCGACGGCGTCGTAGGCGGGCAGGAACTCAGGGAAGACGTATCCCCCACCCACGGCGCCGGCGAAGATGACCCCGTCCTGCGCCGCGGTCTTGGTCAGCTCGGCCAACGAGGCAGGCGTGCGGATCACCTCGAGGTCGCTGCCCGCGACGAGCTCCTCGACATGGCTCGTGACCGTGATCGGGAACGCGAGCTTGCCGTGGCGGCCGTCGGAGCCCATCAGGCGCAGGAAAAGCAGCAGCGCCTGCTCGACCGGGATCTCGCGCGCCTGCTCGTCGATGATGAACAGGCGCTCTCCCGCGCGGTCGAAGGCGACGCCGAGGTCGGCGCCGATCGCAGTCACCAGTCGTTTTGCCTGGCCGACGGCCTCGCGCAACCCCCCGTGCGGCTCCGCGGAGTCCGCCGCGAAGCCGTGCGCGCTGACTGCCTCGATCCCGAGCGGCCCGAGGAGCAACGGCAGCACGTACGAGGTGGCGGAGTAGCCGTAGTCGATCACGATCCGGAAGCCACGTGCGCGGATCGCCTCCACGTCCAGGCTCGAGAGCAGGTCCTGCGCATAGCTCTCGCGGACGCGGGCCGGGTAGCTGACCTTGCCGACCTCGGTGAACGCTGACCGCCGCAGCTCGAGCCGCGTGTAGTGCTTCTCGATCTCCTTCTGCAGCTCGGCGGTCAGCTGGATCCCCGGCTGTTCGTAGAAACGGATCGCGAGCATCTCCGGGTCGGCGTAGCTGACGCCGACGTGGAAGCCGGCGTCGTAGCCCTCGGTCTTGAGGAGGTGCCTGCTGACCGCCGCCGGCAGCACGCGTAGGTCGGCGACATCCACCCCGGTCGAGTTGAGCCCGGAGATCATCGCCCGCTTGATCATCCGGCACGCGGCCGGCGACTCGCGGCTGGCGACGACGCGCGCGCCCCGCTTCAGCGCAGTGCCGAGCGCGGTGGCGAGGCGAACGGCGGTCTCCGGCGTGAGATCGACGTTGACGAGCCCCGAGACGCCGTCCTTGCCGAACAGGTTCGACGAGGCGCGCGACTCCCAGATCAGGCTCTCGTGGATCTGCGCGCCGGTCTCGACCTCCTTGTACGGGTAGATCCGGACCTGCGGCAGCACCGCGCTCTGGGCGCCCAGCGTGACCTCGTCGCCGATCGCGGCGCCCTCCTGCACATGGGCATGCGCGCGGATGTCGCAGGCGCGGCCCACGACCGCCCCCTCGACCCGGGCGCTGCGGCCGATGTGCGTCGCGGCGTCGATCACCGAGCGCTCCGTGCGGGCGCGCTCGAGCAGGGTCACGCTCGATCCGAGCACCGAGTAGGGCCCGACCGACGCGTCTGGAGCGACGCGGCAGTAGTTGCCGAGGTACGCGGGCCCCTCGATCGCAGCGAGGTCGTCCACCTCGACGCCTTCGCCGAGCCAGACGTTTCCCCGCAGCCGGATCCCGGGGATGTCGAGGCCCACGCGCTCGTCCAGGGCGTCGAAGTTCGCCTGGCGGAACTGGTCGAGGTTTCCGATGTCCTGCCAGTAGCCCTCGAAGACGTAGCCGTACATGGGCCGGCCCATCTCGAGCAGCAGCGGAAAGAGCTCCTTCGAGAAGTCGTACGGCCCGTCGGTCGGAATGTGGCGGAGCACCTCCGGCTCGAGCACGTAGATGCCGGTGTTGATCGTGTCCGAGAACACCTGGCTCCACGACGGCTTCTCGAGGAAGCGCTCGACGCGACCCTTGTCGTCGGTGACCACGATCCCGAACTCAAGCGGGTTCGGCACCGACTTGAGCCCGATCGTGACCGCGGCCCCGCGCTCACGGTGGAAGCGGATCAGGTCGGTCAGGTGGACGTCGCAGAGCGCGTCACCGGAGATGACGAGGAAGGTCTCGTCCAGCCGATCGCTCGCCAGGCGCACCGAGCCGGCCGTGCCGAGCGGGGACTCCTCGACCGAGTACTCGATCGCCAGGCCGAGGCTGTCGCCGTTGCCGAAGTAGCTCCTGATCGCCTGCGGCATGAACGCGACGGTCACGATCACCTCCTCGAGGCCGTGCTGCTTGAGCAGCTCGAGGATGTGCTCCATGCACGGCTTGCCGACGATCGGCACCATCGGCTTCGGCTGGTTCGAGGTGAGTGGGCGCAGCCGCGTCCCCTCGCCCCCGGCCATCACGACGGCCTTCACTTGCGCACCTCCCGCCGAGCCTTGAACAGGTACCCGATGAGCGCGACCGCCGCGAGGACGACTCCCGCCCAGAAGATCCAGAGCGGCCACTCGGTTCCCTGCCGCGTGACCATGATGAAGCCGAGCGAGGCGTAGAGCAGCCACGTCGCGGCCTTGCCGGCGAAATTGACGGAGAAGTCATAGCCGCGACCCACGACGAGCTTGTACCCCGCAACGAGCGCGACGTCACGTGCCGGGATCGCGAGGGCGATCCAGGGCAGGCGATCCGCCTGCCAGAGCAGGATCACGGCCGCGTCGATCATCAGCCGGTCGGCGAGCGGGTCTGCGATCTTGCCGAAGCTCGACTCGACCCGCCAGCGGCGCGCGAGCCAGCCGTCGACCTGGTCGGTCACGCCCGCCACGCCGAAGACGATCGCCGCGGCCCAGCTGTGCCCGCCGTCGGCATTGAGAAGCAGCACGACGAAGACCGGGATCAGAATCAGGCGCGCGACGGTGAGCGCGTTCGGAATCTGCGCCAGCGGCGCCGGGATCGCGCGAGCGGCCATGCTGGAAGGATACGGAGGTGGCCGAGACCCTCTCGCTGCCTGGCTTCGTCAACGCTCACAGCCACGCGTTCCAGCGCGCCTTGCGCGGCCGCACGGAGGGCGACGACTTCTGGGGCTGGCGCGAGGCGATGCTCGACCTGGCCGGCAGTCTGACCGCGGAGCAGATTCGCGCCGGGTACGTCGATGTCTACCGGGAGATGCTTGCTGCCGGGTACGCCGTTGTGGGCGAGTTTCACTACCTCGGCCTGGCCGAAGCGCACGCGGCCGTCGAGGCGGCCGCCGAGGCCGGAATCGAGCTCGTCCTGCTACTCGCCGCCTACGAGCGCGGCGGCATCGACCGGTTCCGGCAGAGCTCCGTCGTCGAGTACCTGGCGCAGCTGGAGTCCATCCGGGAGGCCGGCGTGCGCGTCGGCCTTGCCCCCCACTCCGTGCGCGCCTGCACGCGTGAGTGGCTCGAGGAGCTCGGGCGCTACGCGGCCGCCGAGTCGCTGCCGCTACATGTTCACGCCGACGAGCAGCCGCGCGAGATCGAGGAGTGCGTCGCCGAGCACGGGCTGCGACCGATCGAGCTGCTCGCGGAGGCCGGCTGCCTCGGCCCGCATTCGACCGTCATCCACGCAACGCACGCGGACGCACACGAGCTCGACCTCCTCGCGGAGGCGGGTGCTCGAGTGTGCGTCTGCCCGACGACCGAGGCCAACCTGGGCGACGGTTTCGTGCCCGCGGAGGAGCTCTGCGAGCGCGGGATCGGGATCTGCATCGGCGCCGACTCCAACGTGCGAATCGACCCTCTCGAGGAGCTGCGCGAGCTGGAAGGCGTGGCGCGTCGCCGAGCCGGGAAGCGCAACGTCCTGTCCGTCTCGACCCTGCTCTG
>Ga0307317_10000656_pt1 | contig 10387 bp, 12 predicted proteins | sample ER_DNA_357_FD_194498 | JGI IMG/M metagenome (GOLD analysis project Ga0307317, IMG submission 194498) | Bulk soil microbial communities from the East River watershed near Crested Butte, Colorado, United States - ER_DNA_357 | ecosystem: Environmental > Terrestrial > Soil > Floodplain | place...
GGATTCGCGTTCTACGCGACGTTGTTCGCGGCGGCCGGATCGCTCGTGACACGGATGGAGGAGCTGCAGAACGTGATCGTCCCGATCAACCTGACGATCCTCGTCTCGTTCTTCATCTCGATCGGGGCGCTGCAGGATCCGAACGGGCGTTTACAGGTGATCGCGTCGATCCTGCCGACCTCCTCCGCGCTCGCGATGCCGGTGCGGATCGTCTTGGGCGCGGCTCCCGGATGGCAGATCGTGTTGTCGCTGATCGTCCTCGTCGGCTCGACGGTCCTCCTGGTGCCGTTCGCTGCGCGCCTGTACTCGGGGGCGGTCCTGCGGACCCGCGGGCGTGTGCGGATCCGGGAAGCCTGGCGTTCGGCCGAGTGATCAGGAGGTGCCGAAGGCGCGGCGGAACGAGGGCAACGGCAGCTGACCGACCGCCAGCACACGATCGTGGAAGTCTCGCAACGAGAAGGCGGCACCCTCGCGCTCCCGCGTGGCGTCGCGCGCCTTCTCGATCTCGATCATCCCGACCATGTAGCAGAGCGCTTGCCCCGGCATGCCGATGTAGCGGTCGACCTCGATCACGGCATCGGTGTGGGTCTGGCCGGCCTCCTCGAGCTTCGCGATGGATGCTTCGCGGGTCCACCCCAACATGTGGATCCCCGTGTCCGTGATCAACCGGGCCGCGCGATGCGCCTGGTTGTCGAGCATGCCGAGCCGCTCCCATCCGTCCAGATAGAGCCCCATCTCGTCGGCGAGCCGCTCGGAATAGAGGCCCCAGCCCTCGCAGTACGCGCTCCCGGCGAACGCGCCGCCGAACCGGCGGAGCGCCGAGCGTCCGGGCGTCTCCTGTTCGAGCGCGATCTGGAAATGGTGGCCGGGATTCGCCTCGTGGTAGGTGACCGACGCGACGTGGTGCATCGCGCGGTCCGAGAGGTCGTACGCGTTGATGTAGTAGATCCCGGGACGAGAGCGGTCTTCCGTCGGCGGATTGTAGAACGCGAACGGCTCGTCGGCCTCGCGGAACTCCTCGACCCGACGGACCTGGCAGTTGGCGCTCGGGAGCCGTCCGAAGAAGGAGGGAGCGATCTCCCAGCTGCGCCGGACCTGATCCTCCGCCATCGCGACCAGGGCCTCGGGGCTTGGGAGCGTGTTCTCCCCCCGCGCGGTTCGGTCGGCGATCGCCTCGGCCGGCGTGGCGAACCCGAGCTCCGCGGCCACGACGTCCCGCTCCGTCTGGATCTGCTCGAACCGCTCCACCCCGAGCTCATGCACGGTCTTCGGATCGAGATCGAGGCTGGTCCAGCCGAGGACCTCGGCCTTGTACATCCCCTCACCGCCCGGGAGCGCGGACATACCGATCGTTCGGGTGGACGCGGGGAGGTACTCGTCGCGGACGACGTCGCGGAACCGCGCGTGGGCCGGGTACAGGACGTCGCGCACGGTGGCCGCGATCCGCTCCTTGACCGCTGCGTCGTCGCCCAGGGGGAGCATCGCCGGCGAATCGTCCGGTGCCAGGGCGAGGATCCGATCGAGCTGTGCGAGCGCGCGCTCGGCGACGATCCGGGGCGTGACGACGCCCGTGGCCACCGCCTCCCGCGCGATCTCGATCGCGGTGTCCAGCATCTCGGGGAACGCCCGGAGCCGGGCCTCGTAGCGATCGACGCGCTCGGGCGTGTCGGCGCGCTGGAGGGAGGCGACCTGGGCGAGCAGCGTGCCGGCCCCGTGCATGTGGTTCACGACCTCGAAGCGGTCGATCCGCTGCTCGATCCGAGCGAGCGAGCGCTCGCAGATCGCGCGCATCACGTCGACGTCGGCACGGTCCGCGTCGTCGAGCGTCTCCAGGTCGAAGGCCGCGAGTGCCGCGAGCGCCTCGCGAGAGGCCTCCTCCTCTTCAGCGCGGCCGACCGCTCCGATGTCAGGCAGTCGGTCGTCGTAGCGCTCGTCCCCGATGAAGGTCCCCATCAGCGGGTCCCGTTCGAGGAGCCCTTCCCAATAGCGATCCACGAGGTCTCGGACCTGTTCGCTGGCCATCACGGACGTCCCCTCTCGCGCTTCACAAGAGGCCCAGGGTACCCGCGCCGTCGACCTGGATGGCGGCGCCCGAGAGGAAGCCGACGTAGCCTGAGCACAGGAACGCGGCCACCCGCCCGAAGTCCGCGGGATCGCCGAGACGTCCCTCGTGCCCGATCTCCGCGACACGATCGGTGGCATGGAGGCCCGGACACAGAACGTTCAGCGTGATCCCATCGTCGATCAGATCCTGCGCCGCGGTCTTCGCCCACGCCCACAGGCCCGTCCGCGCGGCGTTCGAGTATGCGAGGTCGGGGATCGGCTGCTTGATCGCTTGCGACGCGATGAGCACGATCCGGCCCCAGCCTGCCGAGCGGAGATGGGGGAGCGAGGCCTGGACGAGCCTGATCGACGCGAGCATGTTCGCGTTCACGGCGTCGATCATGCCGTCGTCGGTGACCTCCAGCGCGCGAGCGCGAGGCGGCCCGCCGGCGTTGGCGACGATGATGTCGAGGCGTCCGAACCGCTCCACGGTCGCATCGACGAGCAGCCGCGGCGTGGCGGGCTCGGTGACGTCGGCGGGCAGCGCGAGGATCTCGCCCGGGAGATCGTTCGCGGTCGCGGCGAGCCGTTCGGGGTCGCGCGCACAGATCGCGACACGGCATCCCTCGGCCGCGAGCGCGGCCGCTGCCCCGCGCCCGAGACCTTTCGACGCGGCGGTGACGAGCGCAACCTTGCCGTCGATCCCGAGGTCCATGGTGGCCGATGCTACCCGTGGGGGCTACGCTCGGGCCCGCCGTCGACCGAGCCTCGACCGGAAAGGGCATGGCGCGTGCACAAGCGCAGCGTGGTGGTTCTCCTCGCGTCGCTCGCGCTGGTGGGCGGGTGCATCCGCACGAAGACGTTGGACGCCCAGCAGCTCGACCAGAAGATCGCGATCGACATGAAGGACAACCTCGACATGCACGGCTTCACGGTCTCGTGCCCCGACGACGTGCCGGCGGAAGCGGGACGGACGTTCGGATGCAACGCCAGGAACCCGGAAGGTACGACGGTGGCGATCGAAGTCACCCAGACCGACGACAAGGGCAACGTGACCTATAAGGTCGTTGGCGTCGCCGGATAGGAGCGACCGATGCTGCTGGAGGGAAAGAAGCTGCTCATCACCGGCGTGCTCACGCCGCAGTCGATCGCGTTCGCGGCCGCGAAGACCGCTCAGGAGCAGGGTGCAGAGATCGTCCTGACGAACTTCGGACGCACCGTCAGCCTCACCCAGAAGACGGCCAAGCGGCTCCCCACGACGCCGGACGTCCTGGAGATGGACGCGAACTCCGACGAGCAGATCGCCGCTGTGTGTGAGGAGCTGCAACAGCGATGGGGACGGCTCGATGGATTCCTCCACGCGATCGCCTTCGCCCCCCAAGATGCGCTGGGAGGCAATTTTCTCAATACGCCTTGGGACAGCGTCGCGATAGCCGTGCAGACCAGCGCGTTCTCGCTGAAAGCGCTCGCGGTTGGGCTGCTGCCGTCGATGGGCGACGGCGGCGCGATCGTGTCGCTCGACTTCGATGCGACGGTGGCATGGCCCATCTATGACTGGATGGGCGTCGCCAAGGCCGGTCTCGAAGCGGTCACGCGGTACCTCGCCCGCGATCTGGGTCCGAAGGGGATCCGCGTGAACGCGGTGAGCGCCGGCCCGATCAAGACGATGGCGGGCAAGGGCATCCCCGGGTTCGATCAGATCAGTGGCTCGTGGGCTCGTCGCGCGCCACTCGGTTGGGACGTGGAGGATCCGACCCCCGTCGGGAACACGGTCGCGTTCCTCCTCTCAGATCTGTCCGCGGGCATCACCGGTGAGCTCGTGCACGTCGACGGCGGGTTCCACGCGATGGGGACGGATCTGGTCTGAGCCATGGTGCAAGCGCTTCGGCTCACGTCGTTCAGCCACGGGGCGGGATGTGCGTGCAAGCTCGGCCCTCGTGAGCTCACGCGGGTGCTCGAACTGCTCGGCCCGACCAGGAAGCCCGACGACGTGCTCGTCTCGGAGGAGACCGGCGATGACGCGGCCGTGTACCGGCTCGCGGACGGGACCGGGCTGGTGCTCACCCTCGACTTCTTCACGCCCCTGGTCGACGATCCCGGCGACTGGGGGAGGATCGCGGCTGCGAACGCGCTGAGCGATGTGTATGCGATGGGCGGTACACCGCGGCTCGCGCTGAACGTGGCGGGATGGCCCGTCGACGAGCTCCCGCTCGAGCTGCTCGCCGACGTCTTGGCGGGTGCTCGCCAGATCGTCCTCGAGGCCGGCGCGGCGGTGGTCGGCGGGCACACGATCACCACCGAGCGGGAGCCGCTGTTCGGGATGGTGGCCATCGGCTTCGTCGAGGCGGACGCGATCGTCCGCAACTCCACGGCACGGCCGGGGATGCATCTGTACCTCTCGAAGCCGATCGGGACCGGGCTCATCACGACGGCGATCAAGCGCGGGCAGATGGACGAAGACGTCGCCCGGCTCGCGGTGAACACGATGACTGCCCTCAACGCGGACGCTTCCGCCGCGATGGTCTCGGCCGGCGTGGGAGCGGGGACGGACGTCACCGGGTTCGGTCTCCTCGGGCACCTCAGGAAGATGCTGGAAGCGAGCGGGTGCACTGCGATCGTGAACGCGGGTTCGGTGCCGCTCCTCCCGACGGTGCTCGACCTGGCCAGACGAGACATCGTCGCCGGCGGGACCAAGCGCAACCACGTGTGGCTGCAGGAGGTCACCGAGTGGGGCCAGCTCACACCGCCCGAACAGATCGTGTTGGCCGACGCGCAGACGAGTGGAGGACTCCTGGTGGCTTCGGATCGGAGCCCGTCCACGGAGCTGTTCACCGAGATCGGCGAGGTCGTGCCGGGTCCAGCCGGGTCGATCACCGTGACCGGACGGGTCCGGGAATAACCCACCCCGCTGGTAGCATTTGCACCTGCAACAGGCGGCTGCGCCTGTCCGGCCGACCTCCCGGAGACGAAGCGTGACCGAGCTTGACGGCGTCTTCTTCAAAGAGATCGTGGAGCAGGCGCTCCGCGAATTCCCGAACGAATGCTGCGGTCTGATCGCAGCGGAGGCGGGCGTCCCGGTGAAGGTCTTCCCGATGACGAACGCCGACGCGAGCCCGGCAACGTACCGCCTCGACGGCAAGGAGCAGCTCAAGGTCTTCGATGAGCTGGATGAGCGCGGCTGGGACCTCTGGTCGATCTACCACTCCCACACGCATTCGGAGGCGTACCCGAGCGAGACGGACACGCGGCTCGCGTTCTACCCAGATGCTCGATACATCGTGGTGTCGCTCGCCGACAGGACCGATCCGATCGCCCGCTCGTTCTGGATCCGGGACGGTGCGATCACGGAAGAGGAGCTCTCGATCGCATGAGCGCCTCAACGTCGCCGATGTTCACCGAAGAGCAGGTGCAACGCTACTCCCGCCACATCATCTTGCCGAACATCGGCGGCAAGGGTCAGCGGAAGCTCCTCGACAGTTCGGTCTTGGTGATCGGCGCCGGCGGACTCGGCTCCCCCGTCGCGATGTACCTGGCCGCCGCCGGCATCGGGAAACTCGGCATCGTGGACTTCGACCAGGTGGATGTCACCAACCTTCAGCGCCAGATCCTGCACACCACGGCCGACGTCGGCCGCTCGAAGGTGGCCTCGGCGGTCGAACACCTCCGTGCGATCAACCCCACGATCGAGGTCGTAGGCCACGAGACGTTGCTGTTCTCGACGAACGTGTTCGAGATCTTCGAGGGCTACGACGTGATCGTGGACGGCACCGACAACTTCCCGGTCCGCTACCTCGTCAACGATGCGACGCAGTTCACGGGCAAGCCCCTCGTGTACGGTTCGATCTACCAGTTCGAAGGCCAGGCAACGGTGTTCACGCCCGGTCAAGAGACGCCGTGCTACCGGTGCCTGTTCCCGGCTCCGCCGCCACCCGGCACCGTCCCGAGCTGCGCCGAGGGTGGCGTGTTCGGTGTTTTGCCGGGCGTGATCGGGTCGATCCAAGCGACCGAGGCGATCAAGATCATCACGGGTGAGGGCGACACGCTCGAGGGCCGGCTGCTCCTGTACGACGCCCTCGCCATGGACTTCCAAGAGATGAAGATCCGCTGGGACGCCGATTGCCCGGTATGCGGCAAGGATCCGACGATCACCGAGTTGATCGATTACGAGCAGTTCTGCGGCGTCCCCGCCCGAGCCGGATGAGGAGTTGCTGAACCGATGCCCGTGACCGTCAAACTCCCAACGATCCTCCGCAAGTTCACCGGTGACGAGGCGAGGGTGACCGTCGAAGGCGCCACGCTCGAGGAGGTCCTGAAGGACCTCGAGTCACGGTATCCAGGCGCCACGAAGAACGTCCTGGCCGAGGGGGGCGGTTTGCACCGCTTCATCAACGTCTACGTGAACGACGAGGACGTGCGCTACCTAGGCTCGCTCGAGACCGCCGTCGCGGACGGCGACGTCGTCTCGATCCTCCCCGCGGTGGGGGGCGGCGCGTCGCGCCGCCCGCCCTACCGCTCGACCGCCAGACCATCGATCAGCAGCGATGCTGCTGACCGGAAGCGTTTGATGTCCTTGTAGGGCCGCGCGACCAGCATCGCGCCCTCGAGTCCGCCGACCAGCGTTCGCGCGACGCTCCGAGCGGATCCCTGGAAGCGCAAGGTCCGCGCTGCGCGGCCGTCTTCGAGCACGTGGGTCAGCCAGACCTCGTTGTCGTCGAAGAACCGCACGACCCGCTCGCGCATCGGCTCGGGCAGGGTCGCGTAGTCGGCGGCGAGCATGCCGCACAGGCACATCCGATCGTCTCGGAACACCTCCGCGTACAGCTGGGCGTACGCGCGGAGCTTCTCGGCCGCGTCGATCCCGCGAGCGTCGACGGCCACGAGCGCATCCGCGAACCGCATCGCGTACCGTTCGATCAGTGCTTCGCCGAGCTCCGCCTTGCCGGGGTAGTGGTAGTGGAGCGCTGCCTTCGAGATGTCGAGCTCTTTGGCGACGTCGGCGTAACTGAATCCGTTGAAGCCGCGTTCCTGCACCAGACGCTCGGCCACATCGAGGATCTGGGTCGCGGTATCCACCTCGGTCGCTCCCATCGCTCGCGCAGTTTCCCTCTTCGAGACGGTTGACTTCTGACCTACTAGTAAGTAAGGATACACCCCGTCGAGGATCGGGAGGAGTGGTCGAGATGCAGCAGACCGAGCACAGGGACTTCGGTGAGCCGGACGAGCTCCGAGAGTTCCCGAACGGGCACGCGGAGATCCTGAAGGTGGGCGACTCCGAGATCGGACGGCTCGTGTTCGAGCCGGGGTGGCGCTGGTCGAACGATGTGAAGCCGATCGCGCAGACGGCAAGCTGCGAGGCACCCCATTTCCAGTACCACGTCGCGGGGAAGCTCGCGATCCGGATGGACGACGGCACGGAGTTCGTCGCCGAGCCGGGCGATGTGACGTCGCTGCCGAGCGGACACGACGCATGGGTCCTCGGCGACGAGCCGGTCGTCGTCGTGGATTGGTTCGGCGCGAGCAACTACGCGAAGGAGAACGCGTAGACCGCATCGCACCCATCGGTCGTGGAACCGGTCGGCGGCGCTGACCATCCCTGCTCCGATGGGGCAAGCTTTCCGATGTGGAGATCCGTCCCCTCGGAGAGACCGGGCTCATGGCCTCGCGGATCGGACTCGGCCTGGCCGCGCTCGGGCGCCCCGTCTACATCGATGTTGGCCGAGATCGCGACCTCGGGAGCGAACGCACCCGAGCGGCGATGGAGGCTCGGTGTCGGGAGGTCCTCGATGCGGCGTACGCCGCGGGCATCCGGTACGTGGACGTCGCGCGATCCTACGGCGATGCCGAGGCGTTCCTCGGTGCTTGGCTCGACGCCGGGGATGGTTCGGAGGTCGTGGTCGGATCGAAGTGGGGATACACCTACCTGGGCGGATGGCGGCTCGACGCCGACGTCCAAGAGGTGAAGGATCTCTCGGTCGCCGCGTTCCGACGGCAGATCGCGGAGTCGCGGCGGCTCCTCGGCGATCACCTCTCGCTCTACCAGATCCATTCCGCCACCATCGAGAGCGGTGTGTTCGACGATCGCGAGCTGCTGGATGAGCTCCGCTCGGTCCGGGAGTCGGGCCTCGTCCTCGGGTTCTCCACGAGCGGTCCGCAGCAGGCCGAGGCGATCGTCCGCGGCCTCCGGGAGCGGGTCGACGGCGAACCGCTCTTCTCGACCGTGCAGTCGACCTGGAACGTGCTGGAGCCCTCGGCCGGTCCCGCGTTGGCGGAGGCTCACGCGGACGGGCGCGGCGTCCTGATCAAAGAGGCGATGGCGAACGGTCGGCTCGGGGCAACCGATGGGCCGCTCGGCGGTGTGGCCGGCCGGCTCGGGGCGACGCCCGATCGGGTCGCCCTCGCGGCCGTCCACGCGCAACCGTGGGCCGATGTCGTTCTTTCGGGCGCGGTGACCGTCGAGCAGGTCCGGAGCAATGCGTCGGCGGTAGACGTGATGCTCCCCGACGATGCGCTCGCGGCGATGAACGAGCTCGCGCAGCCTCCCGCGCGCTATTGGGCAGACCGCGCCGCGCTGCCCTGGCGATGACGCGAGCCGCCGAGACGACCTTCACGAAAGCGGAAGAGCGATCGAGGCGGTGAGGCCACCCCCGGGCGTTGGCTCCAGCCACATCCGGCCGCGCTGCGCTTCGACCAGGGCGCGCGCGAGCGCGAGGCCGAGGCCGGCGCCCCCCGTGTCCCTCGTCCGGGAGGGGTCGGCCCGGAAGAAGCGTTCGAACGCGCGGCGATGCGCCTCGGCCGGCATCCCCTTCCCGTGATCTTCGATCGTGATGACGGCTTCGCGCGCACCGTCGACGCCCCACCCGACCTCAGCCGCCCCGCCACCGTGCAGGGCGACGTTCTCGAGTACCGCATCCAGGGCCGCCTCGAGCGCGATGCGGTCAGCGGGCACGGGCAGGGACTCGGGGCCGTTTGCGCTCAGGTGGCTGCCGTGCGCCATTTCGCTCCGATGGACGGCCGATCGGCAGGTCGCGGCGAGGTCGATCGGGCTCCGCTCCAGTTGGAGGTGGCCGCGGTCCGCCCGAGCCAGCTGGAGGAGCCGCTGGGAAAGGCCCGTGAGGTAATCGACCTCGGAGAGCACGTCGGCGGCCAACGGCGGATCCTGCTGACTGAGGGTCTCGACCCCCGCGCGGATGAATGCGAGCGGCGTCCTCAGCTCATGGGAGGCGTCGGCCGCGAACCCGGCCTGGGCCTCGTAGGACGCTTCCACCGGCCTGACGGCACGGCCGGCCCACCACCAACCCGCCGCGAGGGCGGCGGCGAGCGCCGCGACGGCGCCCCATACGAACAACGATCGCACCCGGTGAACCAACGCCTCTTCGGGTTCCAACGACCGTCCCGCAGCGACCCACGCAACCGTCGTGCCCTCGATCATGGCGGGTAGTGTGACGACGCGGACCTTCTCGCCGGCGACCTCCAGATCGGTGACGCGATCGGGGTATGGCCGGAGCCACGAAGGTATCTCCTGCGGCTCGCCGACCGGGAGGTCCACACCGCCGCGATACACGGCGATCTGAACGGCCGATGCCGACGGAACGTCCAGGTCGGTCGTGGGCGCGAGCCCGCCGCCCTCTTGGATCCGCTCGACCTGTGCGCCCGCTTCTGCCGCGAGCTGGTCGGTCGCGCTCCGGTCCAAGATCCGGGCGAGGAGGACCAACACCAACCCCGCGAAGATGCTCAGGATCACGAGCATCACGAACGCGTGGGAGATCGCGAGCCGCACGCGGAGCGACCGGAACATCTACCGTCCCACCGAATACCCCACTCCGCGAACCGTCCGGATGATGTCGCCGCCCGCGCCGAGTTTCCGCCGGAGGTAGTGGACGTAGAGATCGACCACCTTCGTCTGCGCGTCGAACGGGAAGTCCCACACGAGCTCCTTGAGCTCGGCGCGCGTGAGCACCTGCCCTCGATGCTCGAGCAGGCACGTCAACAGATCGAACTCCTTCGAGGTCAGCTCCACCTCCTCGCCCTCGACGTGGACGCGACGCGAGCGAGGGTTGAGCGTCACGGCTCCGTGTCGGAGGATCGCTCCCGCGGGGGCGCCACGGGAGCGCCGCGCGAGGGCATCGACCCGGGCCAGCAGCTCATCGAAGGCGAAGGGCTTGATGAGATAGTCGTCGGCTCCGCTCCGCAAGCCGTCGACCCGGTCGTCGATCCCGTCGCGCGCGGTGAGCATCAAGATGGGGATCGCCACATCGCGATCCCGCAGCGTCCGCGTGAGCGAGATCCCGTCCATGCCCGGAAGCATGACGTCGACGATCGCCAGGTCGAGACCGCGGGCCGTGGC
>Ga0307317_10000670_pt1 | contig 10290 bp, 8 predicted proteins | sample ER_DNA_357_FD_194498 | JGI IMG/M metagenome (GOLD analysis project Ga0307317, IMG submission 194498) | Bulk soil microbial communities from the East River watershed near Crested Butte, Colorado, United States - ER_DNA_357 | ecosystem: Environmental > Terrestrial > Soil > Floodplain | place: USA...
CTTGCCGGCAAAGGCGTTGATCAAGGCCTGCACGTAGATGGGGAACGAGACGGCAGCCAACATCAGCACCTCCCAGCGAAACGAGCCGAGGGTGTAGAACGCGAGCAAGATCTGCATCAGGTAGAAACCGGCATAGAACAGCAACCAGGTCGCGACATCGATGCTCAAGTTGACCGGCCGGAGATCGAAAAAGATCTCCAGCGGCGGCACCAGCAGCAAGAGCCCTGGCGCAATGCCGGCCAGGTAGTGGGTGGCCGTGACCAGGTACATGATCCGCTGGTCGGTGGTCAGCTTGCGGCGCGGACTGAGCGGGTTATGGGTGAGCATGATCTCGAAGCCGCCGGTCGCCCAGCGCAGTTGCTGCTTGGTGTAGGCCTCAATGGTTTCCGGTGCATCGCCGATCGCCAGCGTTTTGGGGATGTAGATCGTCTTCCAGCCACGTTCGTGCAGCATCAAAGAAGTCCAGACATCTTCGGACTTGGAATCGGTGTATATGCCACCCACGTCATTGATCGCCGAGCGGCGAAAGATCACGTTGGTGCCTACACAGAACGCCGCATTGAAGTGGTTGCGACCGGGCTGGATGAACTTGTAGAAGACGGCCTGCATGTAGCCCGCGCCGCGGGACACCATGTTGATCAGATTGCCGTAGGTCTGCGGCGTTTGGACGAAGGCGACATTGCTGTTCACGAAGAACGGCACGGTCTCGACAAGGAAGTCCGGCTGCGGTACGAAGTCCGCGTCGAAGACGCAGAAGAAGCCGCCTTTGGCGATCGACAATGCGTGGTTGATGTTGCCGGCCTTGGCGCCGTTGCTGCTGAGCCGGCGCACGTAGTGGCAGCCGAGTTCCTCCGCGAGCGCCTGCACCTCATCAGAGCGGCCGTCGTCGAGGATCCAGGTACGGTGCTTACCCTTGATCGCTATCGCCGCCGCCGCGGTGGCATGGATTTTGGAGAGTTCTTCGCCGTAGACGGTGATAAAGACATCGATAGTGATCTCCTTGCCCCGAAGCATGATCGGCCAGGCGTGCGGCTGCTCCTTGAGGCCAGCAGCCTTGATCGCTTTCTTGTCGAACATCGCGTTCTGCGACTCGTAGAAGGCAAAGTCACGGGGACTCTTGGCACCGGACAAGATCGTCCACATCGCCAGTAGCGCGTGGGTGATCAGGATCGTCTCTGCCGTGATCACCAGTGCGTACGGCAGAAAGTCGCCTCTATTCGCTGGGTTGAGCAGAAACTGGGCGTAGAGCAGGATGCCGAGCGTTGCGACCAATGCGATCAAGATCGTCACTGGCGAGTACGGGTTGGTCGTCTCTGCTCGTCGGGTTACTGGCACGTGTTTGTCGACGCGTGCATAGTCGTGGGCGGGTCTGGCCATGATGGTGACTCTCCACAGTTCAGGGTTGGCGGGACCGTCGGACGGGAATGTGGCCAGCGTGCTGCTTTGCTTCGCTCTCGACTCGGACTGCGGTGAGGCCAAGTACTAGGGGTGCTGCGCGGCATGCTGGCACGACTCGACGTGCGCGGCTGCATTGCCACCGGGAGAGGATTCGTGCCTCATTGGCGAAACCCCGAGGCCGGCCTGCCCATGGGCTCCCGGCCGGTTGCTCACCGATCTGGTGAACGACTCGTCGCGCTCAGTTCGCTGCTATAGCGGCTGTCTGCGCTTCGATACCTTCAGCGTAGGGGCTGACCTGGACGAGTCAATCTGAGCCAAACGCCGGGTCTGGCAGAACTCATCCGGAAGTATCCCGAGGTCGCGCTGGGCGCGCGTCAAGATCATGACTGGTATTACGTTCGTCGTCAGTAGCGCCACGTACGTCAAGCGGGTTCCTCGCAGGGCGGGATGCCTCTTCGGGCTAGGCTCTCAAGCTGCTGATCGTCAACTGGTATTAACCAGTGATTGTTGAACAATCCCAGAAGGTAGCAGGCGGCGGTTGTGTCCAAGCTCACACATGATGAGCCTGGGCAGCGCCGCCACTGGTTAGGCTGAGCGCCATGGATGACCCGGTGGCCGAGGAGTTGCTGCGGCTGCGGATGAGCATCGACAACATGGATGCGGCCCTGGTGCATCTCCTCGCCGAGCGGTTCAAGGTCACCCAGCAAGTCGGTGAGCTGAAGGCAGCGCACGGTCTGCCGCCCGCCGACCCCACGCGCGAGGCCCAACAGATCGCTCGTCTGCGGGCGCTGGCGGAGGACGCCAAGCTTGACCCCGAGTTCGCCGAGAAGTTCCTGAACTTCGTCATCGCCGAGGTCGTACGCCATCATGAGGCGGTCATCAGCCAGAACTCCAGCGAGCCTGAGGCGTACGTTTCCCACCAGCCCGACACCAGCGAGCGCTCAATACACACCTAGGGCGCTCTTCGGAAACCCGGATCACGCGATCACAGGCTGGCTGCTAATGCCCGGCCCGTGACGCGGCCAGTGAATAGGCAGCCGCCCAGAAATGTGCCTTCGAGGGCTCGGTAGCCGTGCATTCCGCCGCCACCGAATCCGGCCACCTCACCCACCGCGTACACACCCCGCAGGGCCGCGCCGTCCGGGCGCAGCACTCGTCCATCCAGGTCGGTTTCCAAGCCGCCGAGGGTCTTTCTCGTCAGCACGTGCAGCCGGATTGCGACCAGCGGGCCGCCCGATCCAGCTCGACCAGTGCCCGGATCCTTGGGATCGAGCAACTCGTGCGGAGCGACGACCCGCATCAACCGGTCACCAATGAACCGACGTGCCGCAGCCGTGGCTACCACCTGCGGATCCTTCCCGAGTCCACTGCGCACTTGAAGATCGCGCGCCTCGATCACCCGCCGTAACGACTCGCCGTCGATCAGGTGCTCACCGACCAGCTGATTCATCTGCGCAGCCAGCTCCAGGACCGATGCGGCCGAGACGAAGTCCACGCCGCGCTCCTGAAAGGCCCGCACCTCGGGCGTCGGACCGGGCCGCATCCGGCCGGCCAGCAGTCGCAGGTTCTTGGCCGTTAGATCGCCGTTCTGCTCCGATCCAGAGAGCGCGATCTCTGCTGCTAGCGTCGCTTGATCCAATACGAACCACGAGTAGTCATAGCCGCTGCCGACGACATGTCGCAGCGCACCCAGCGCATCGAAGCCTGGAAACAGTGGCACCGGGAACCGTTTCCCACGGGCATCCAGCCACAACGATGATGGTCCGGCGAGAATCCGGATGCCATGGTGGCTCCAGACGGGGGAGTGGTTGAGGATTCCCTCGGGATAGTGCCACATGCGATCGAGGTTGATCACCCGTCCACCCGCGGCTTCGGTGATCTTCAGCCCCGATCCGTCCACATAGTCTGGCACCCCGGCGATCATGTGTTGCGGCGCCGAGCCCCAGCTCGCTGGCCAGCTCTGCCTGACGAGGTCAAAGTTCCCGCCGATCCCGCCGGTCGCCACCACTACGGCCTGGGCTGAATAGCTGAACTCCCCGGCAGAGGCGCGTGAAGTCTGTACGCCGCGAGGCACATCGGTGGGCTCCAGAATCTGGCCGGAGACGCGTACGCCGGAATCGTCCACCTCCAGCGAGGTGACCTGATGCCGGCATCGAATGCGTACTCGCCGAGAGTGCATGACGCTGCCCGCGAAGGGCGCCAATAACCCGGGCCCGGTGCCCCAGGTGATGTGGAAGCGTGGCACCGAATTGCCGTGGCCAGGAGTGGCGTAGCCGCCGCGCTCGGCCCACTGGACCAGCGGGAACCAGCGGACGCCCAGCCCATGCAGCCAGCTCCGCTGCTCGCCGGCGGCAAAGTTCACGTACGCCTCAGCCCAGCGCCGTGGCCAATAGTCCTCGCCGCGGTCAAACGCTGCGCTGCCCAGCCAGTCGGCAAGGGCGAGCTCTTCGGAGTCGTGGATCCGGAGCCGCCGCTGCTCCGAGGAATTCACCATGAACAGCCCGCCGAGAGCCCAGTACGCCTGGCCACCTATTGATTCGAGCGGCTCACTGTCCAACATGATCACCGAACGATCGGCCGCCGCCAGTTCGTAGCCGACGACGAGACCGGCCAATCCCGCGCCGACCACGATGACGTCAGCGTCCATAGAGCGAATGCTGCCACGAGACCGCCATTAGTCTGGGCGCCATGAGTGTGCAAGCAGTCTCCAATTCTGACTTGGACCGACTGGGTGCGCTGCTCACCGCGACCGGGCCGGCGATGGAGCTGCGCTCGCCACTCACCGGACAGCCGATGGGCGAGCTACCTACATCTACGGCAGCCGATGTCGAGGTTGGCGCACAGCTGGCCCGCCGGGCTCAGGCCACCTGGGCCGCTAGGCCAATCGAGGAGCGGGCCCAGTTGTTGCTCGATTTTCATGATCATATTTTGGACCAGCGGGATTACTTCATCGACCTGCTGCAATCGGCCGGGAAGGCGCGGTTGAGTGCAGCCGAGGAGGTACTGCACGTTGCACTCACCGCGCGCTATTACGGACGCACGGCACGTCGCTACTTGCGGTCGGAGCGTGGCGAAGGCCTCGTGCCTGTGCTGACCCGACTCGACCGGCATTACGCACCAAAAGGTGTCGTCGGTGTCATCGGGCCGTGGAACTACCCGTTGACCATGGCGATCTCCGACGGCTTGGCGGCTCTCGTCGCCGGTAACGCGATCATGCTCAAGCCCGATCATCAGACTCCCTTGGTCGCACTAGCAGCAGTGGAACTACTGCGGTCGACCGGGTTGCCGACCGATCTCTGGCAGGTGGTGCACGGTCGGGGCGCCGTGGTAGGGCGCGAGTTGATCGACGTCAGCGATTACGTGTGCTTCACGGGATCGACTGCGACGGGACGTATGGTGGCCGCCCAGTGTGCTGGCCGCTTGATCGGCTGCTCACTGGAGTTGGGCGGCAAGAATCCGATGGTGATCTTGGACGACGCCGATGTCGAAGCCACCGCAGAGGGGGCGGTGCGAGCATCGTTCTCCAACGCCGGCCAGCTCTGCGTGTCGACCGAGCGGATCTATGTCGTCGAACCGCTTTTCGAGCCGTTCATCCGAGCCTTCGTCGCGCGAACCCGGGCGATTCGGCTCGGCGATGCTCCCGACTTCGACCATGACATGGGCAGCTTGATCAACCATGATCAGCTGGACCGGGTCCGCGCGCACGTCGAGGATGCGAGGACCAAGGGCGCCACGGTACGCACTGGGGGCCGGCATCGGGAAGATCTGGGTGAGTTGTTCTACGAGCCGACTGTCTTGACCGGCGTCACTCCGGAGATGGACTGCTACGCCCAGGAGACGTTCGGTCCCGTCGTGAGTGTTTACCCGGTGGCCAGTGAGGAAGAGGCCGTAGCGCAAGCCAATGACTCCGACTATGGCCTGAACGCGAGCGTGTGGACCACCGATCATGATCGCGGCCGCCGCGTAGCGAGCAAGATCAAGTGTGGCACCGTAAACGTCAACGAGGGCTTCGCCGCTACGTTCGGCAGCATCGACGCGCCGATGGGCGGGATGAAGAACTCTGGCCTAGGACGCCGCCAGGGGCGCGACGGCATCCGGCGCTTCGTCGACGTCCAGTCCGTGGCCACCCAGACCGGAATTCCCATCGCTCCCAGCCACGGCTTGGACGGCAAGTCCTTCACCTCGGTTATGACTGGGATGCTCCGGGTCATGAAGAGGGCCGGCCGCGCTTAACGCCAGTCGACGCGTCGCCCTTCGACAGGCTCAAGGCGCATTAGACTCATCGCTTCCAGACCTGGCGGGGGAGAGGACGCGAGATGACCCAGCGAGACCACGATCTGGTGGTGGTGGTCGACTTCGGGGCACAGTACGCGCAGTTGATCGCCCGTCGGGTACGCGAGGCGAAGGTCTACTCCGAGATCGTGCCGCACACCGCCTCCGCGGCCGAGATCTTGGCTCGAGAGCCGAAGGCGATCATCCTTTCCGGAGGGCCGTCATCGGTTTACGAGCACGGCGCTCCGCAGCTAGATGCGGCCTTGGTCGAGAGCGGCACCCCGGCGCTTGGCATCTGCTACGGCTTCATGGCGATGGCTCAGGTGCTCGGGGGATCCGTCGCTCGAACAGGGATGCGGGAGTACGGACGCACCAGAGTAAGAGTCGCCGAACCCGGCACTCTGCTTGCCGGATTGCCCTCAACGATCAGCGCCTGGATGTCTCATGGCGACGAAGTGACCGCACCGCCAGACGGCTCCCGGGTGATCGCTACCTCCACCCGCGCAGCGGTTGCAGCCTTCGAGGATCCGGACCGCGGCATCGCTGGTGTGCAATGGCACCCCGAGGTGCTGCACACCGAACTTGGCCAGCGCGTATTGGAAAACTTCTTGTTCACCATCGCCGGCTGCACCCCGGACTGGACTCCTGCGAACATCATTGACGAATCGGTGCTGGCCATTCAGCACCAGGTCGGCGGCAAACACATTATCTGTGGGCTCTCCGGCGGCGTCGACTCTGCGGTCGCGGCCGCGCTCGTGCAGCGGGCGGTCGGCAGCCAGCTCACCTGTGTCTTTGTTGATCATGGTCTGCTGCGCAAGGGCGAGGCGGAGCAGGTGGAGCGTGACTATGTGGCAGCGACCGGAGTGGACCTGAAGGTGGTTGATGCTTCAGAGCAATTCCTCTCCGCGCTCTCCGGCGTGGCCGATCCGGAGCAGAAGCGCAAGATCATTGGGCGGGAGTTCATTCGGACCTTCGAGGCGGCTGCTCGCGAGGTGGTCGGTGAGGCCGGCGAGGTTGAGTTCCTGGTGCAGGGCACGCTCTATCCCGATGTCGTCGAGTCAGGTGGCGGTCAAGGTGCGGCCAACATCAAGAGTCACCACAATGTGGGCGGCTTGCCCGAAGACCTGCAGTTCCAGCTTGTCGAGCCGTTGCGCACGCTCTTCAAGGACGAGGTGCGGGCCGTGGGTGCCCAACTGGGCCTGCCACCCGGAATCGTCTGGCGGCATCCTTTCCCAGGACCGGGTCTAGCCATCCGGATCATCGGTGAGGTCACTGAGGAGCGGCTGGCGGTCTTACGTGAGGCTGATGCCATTGCGCGAGCAGAACTAACGGCCGCCGGGCTCGATCGCGACATCTGGCAGTTCCCGGTCGTGCTGTTGGCCGATATCCGTTCGGTCGGCGTGCAGGGCGATGGCCGTACGTACGGCCACCCCATCGTGCTCCGCCCGGTGACCAGCGAGGATGCCATGACCGCAGACTGGGGCCGGCTCCCGTACGAGGTCTTGGAGAAGATCAGTACGCGCATCACGAACGAGGTCGATGAGGTGAATCGGGTCGTCGTGGACATCACGAGCAAGCCGCCGGCGACCATCGAATGGGAGTAGCGCAAGAATTCTCAGAATCGCCCCCGAGCCGGACGTGCGGCCGTTGCTTTGAGCGTGTCATCAAGGACGAGGCGCTCGCTCGGGGGTGATTCTGAGAAAAGCTGTCGGAAGGTGGCGCCGCGCGGTTAAGGCAATGTAGTCAGTCGCCGAGGGCCACCTCAGCCGCGCGCGCCAGAGCGCCGTACTGCGACTGATGTTCTGGCGGCACCTCTACCCAGGCCTTCATCGGCCGACCCGCCATCGGCTCAAAGAGGTGTGCCCCCTCGAGGGTTAGCGCACGCGCATGATCCTCACCGGCGAGCTTGAAGATCATGTCATCCCCGTACAGGCCACAGAACGCCTTGCCGCCGCGCCGCTTGATGCCCGGCATACCGAACATGGACGCCTTGACCACATCTCGCTCGCCTGACAGCTCCTCGAGTAGCGCCGTGAACCGGGCGATCCCGGCCTCTGTCGGCTTGGACATGTGGTAGGGCTGCGTCATATCCGGAGCGTATTCGGGCATCCGGTGTGTGAGGGTGCGTTTCGCCGCACGGCCGCAAAGACGGACCCTGCCTCAACACGTGACGGGTACACATCACGGCACAGCCGGCAAGACGTGCCCACCGTCTGGCGTATGGAAATGACCTCGACGCCATCGACGGCACACCTAGACTGAGGGACGAAAAAGCATTGTTGCGCACGCTTGTGCTGCAACAGGCTCCATCGGGAAACACCGGATCTGAAGAAGGATTAACCGTGTCCGAGATCACCAGTCCCACTCCACCTACCGGCCTGACCGGCACCGCTCGTGTCAAGCGCGGCATGGCTGAGATGCTGAAGGGCGGAGTGATCATGGACGTCGTCACCGCGGATCAGGCCAAGATCGCAGAGGATGCCGGCGCGGTTGCTGTGATGGCGCTGGAGCGCGTACCTGCCGACATCCGAGCACAGGGCGGCGTGGCGCGGATGAGTGATCCCGACATGATCGAAGAGATCGTCGCTGCGGTTTCCATTCCCGTCATGGCGAAGGCCCGAATCGGCCATTTCGTGGAGGCGCAGGTGCTGCAGTCACTTGGCGTCGACTACATCGACGAATCCGAGGTCTTGACCCCGGCCGACTACGCCAACCACATCGACAAGTGGCGGTTCACCGTGCCCTTCGTGTGCGGCGCTACCAATCTTGGCGAGGCGCTTCGCCGAATCGCGGAAGGCGCCGCCATGATTCGCTCCAAAGGCGAGGCCGGCACCGGCGACGTCTCCAACGCCGTCACTCACATGCGCCAGATCCGAGCTGAGATTGCTCGGCTCACCTCTATGGCGTCCGATGAGCTGTACGTGGCCGCGAAGGAGCTGCAGGCCTCGTACGAGCTGGTCGCTGAGGTGACGCGGCTAGGCAAGTTGCCCGTCGTGCTCTTTACCGCCGGAGGCATCGCGACCCCGGCCGACGCCGCGATGATGATGCAACTCGGGGCGGAAGGGGTCTTTGTTGGCTCGGGAATCTTCAAGTCCGGAAATCCGGCCGAGCGGGCTGCGGCGATAGTCAAGGCGACCACCTTTTATGACGACCCGGACGTGATCGCGAAGGTGTCTCGCGGGCTCGGCGAAGCCATGGTCGGAATCAATGTCGACGACATTCCAGAGCCGCATCGCCTCGCCCAGCGCGGCTGGTGAGCAGCCCGCCTGTCGTTGGTGTCCTCGCACTTCAAGGTGACGTACGCGAGCATCTTCGCGCGCTGACGGCCTGTGGTGTCGAGGTCAGACCGGTACGCCGCCCCGCCGAGCTAACTGGATTGAGCGGGATTGTGCTGCCCGGCGGGGAGTCCACCACGATCGACAAACTGTCGCGAATCTTCGGCTTGCGTGAGCCCTTGATCAACGCGCTGGGCAAGGGGCTTCCGGCGTACGGCTCGTGCGCCGGAATGATCTTGCTCGCCAAGCATGTGCTGGACGGCACTGAAGATCAACAAACCCTTGGTGCGCTCGACATCACAGTGCGCCGCAACGCTTTCGGTCGTCAGGTCGAGTCATTCGAGGCTGATGTTGATCTTGACGGCATCGAGGGCGGTCCAGTCCATGCGGTCTTCATCCGCGCACCATGGGTGGAGAGCATTCACAACGGTGTGGAGATTTTGGGTGCCGTGGTACCACCAGGCCTGGATGAGTCGAAGATCATCGCCGTACGCCACGAGAACGTCATGGCCACCTCGTTCCATCCCGAGGTCACCGACGATCTACGGATCCACCGGTACTTCGTCGATCTTGTGCGCGCTGCCCGGTGATCAGCTAGTGCCCTGGACGGGCACTAGCTGAGGGTTCAGCTGCGGTCGGTCTGCTGCCCGCCTTCGGAGGTACGGGTGGCTTCCGCTTCAGCCTCACTGTCGCTGACCTCGCCTTCGGTTTCAGCTGGTCGCTCCTCAGGCCCCGCGGGCTCCGGCGCTGACTCAGTGGCATCTTCCTCGTGGGCCGGCGGTACGACGGGCGCCTCGGGCTCCGAAGGACCGACAGGCTGCGGCTCAGCCGCAGCTGGTTCCGGCTGGGGCGTTACGGGCTCTGGAGCGGGTTGCCGCTGTTCCCACGGCGCGCCCTCGCTGCCCCAGACGGAATCCTCAGCCGACGCCGGCGCGCTGGCGGATTGCATCGGCGGCGCAGCCGCTGAGGAAGGTGGCGGGGCGTACGCCGGTTGGGTCTGTGGCGGTGCCGTCGGGAAGCCGCTCTCTTGAGACTGCGGGCCCCCTACCGGCGGGTAAGTCGGCGACGTGGGTTGTGAGCCCTCCTCGGGCACCACGAACAACGCGATGATGTAGAGGATGACCGGCACGCCGGTGAAAAGTGAGATCACTACGGTGAGCACCCGCACCAGCGTCGGGTCCATGTTGAGGTAGTTTGCGACGCCGGCACAGACTCCGCCAAGGATTCGATTGGACTTGCTTCGCTCCAACCTTTTGGGCGCCTGCGGCGGGTAGGGGCTGCTCATGAGACACCTTTCACTTTGGGGACTAGCTATTGACGGTTTCGGGAAAGGACAAGACCCGCA
>Ga0307317_10000676_pt1 | contig 10261 bp, 13 predicted proteins | sample ER_DNA_357_FD_194498 | JGI IMG/M metagenome (GOLD analysis project Ga0307317, IMG submission 194498) | Bulk soil microbial communities from the East River watershed near Crested Butte, Colorado, United States - ER_DNA_357 | ecosystem: Environmental > Terrestrial > Soil > Floodplain | place...
GCGCGATGCCTGCCGCCGAGGGAGCTCGGCGGCGAGCAGTCCGTACAACCACGGCCGCAGCTCGTCGACGGAATGCCGCTTGAGCTCGGCAAACGCGCGGACGAACGTGCGACCGACGGCTCCGGCAGCTTCGTCCTCGGACCCGAGCACCCGCACCGCGACGTCGTAGATCGGGGGGAAAAAGTGGTCGAAGAGAGCAGCGAGTTCTTCGTTCGTCCACGTTCGCTGCTCGACGACGTCCATCAGTTCCTCCGAGAAGTCACGAGATTCTCGCAGGCGGGTCGGCGAATGAGAATGTCGAAATGCGTCAGGCGGCGCCGCGGCTGCGGCGGCGCGAAAGAATCCAAATGATGCCCGCGACGGCCGCAATAATGATGATGATCCAGAAGATGGTCATGCCAGCCTTCCTTGTCAGGGAGTCGAAGCCTGATTCTGGCCTTTGCGCGCGAATCCTCCGCTACCCGGTTGGGGGATTCTGTCCCCCTCCAAGGATGAGGGGCGCGGGCTAGTCGCCCGACAGCCGGCGCCGCAGCTCTTCGAGCGGGAGCGACTCCGGCTCGTAGCCGACCTCGCGAAGCGCGCGCTCGAGATCGGCGATCAGGGCGGTGCGAAAAGCCTCGTCCTCGACCGCGCGGCCGACGATGTCGTCGAGCTCTCGTCGGCTGCGCGGGAGCTCCTGGGCGGCGCGCACCCATCCTTCCGGGGCAGGCGGGAGCGCCCGAAGCAGCTCTCCGAGTCTCTCTTCGTCGTATCGGCCTGTCGGGGTCATCGTTCTCAGGACGGTTCAGGGGCCGTGTTTCTTCCCTCGAGCGCTTCGCGCAGTTTCGCGAGGCAGCGCGAGATGCGGCTGGCGATTGTGCCGGCCGGGATCTCGAGGGCTTCGCCGATCGTCTGGTAGCTCTCGTCACGGGTGAAGAAGCGGTCGAGGATCTCCTGGCACGTCTCGGAGAGCTCCGCCAGGGACTCCCGCACGGTCAGCGCCTCGTCGAGCCGGTCGAGCGTCTCGTCGGCCCCGGTCGGCTCGATGTCCTCGTCGCTCAACTGCTCTCTCGAGCCGGCGCGGATGCGGTCGATGGAGAGCCGGCGGGTCAGTTGCGCGATCCAGGGGCGGATCGCCTCGTCGTCCCGCAGGCGGTCGAGGTGCTGGAAGGTGCGCGCGAAGACCTCCTGGAAGACGTCCTCTGCATCGTCTGCGCGGAGGCCGAAGCCCTGCGTGGCGATGGCGTAGACGTAGCGGGAGAAGCGGTTGACGAGCTCTGCCCAGGCGCTCTCGTCGCCGGTACGACAGCGGGCGACGAGCGCGGCGTCCGAAAGCGAGGCTTCCATGCGGGAAGATTACGCCTGCTTTCTCCGTCTAGTAGGCGTGCATCCCGAGACACACCGCGCCTACGAGCGCGAACGCCACCTCGATCTCCTACGCCGTGCCCGGAGCGGAGAGCTCGCGGCAGAGCTTGCCGCCGGCCGCCGGGCCGAGCGTCGCACGCGGACGACTGCCCTCCTCCGCGCGGGACGCCGGCTGGCTCCGGGCGCGGCGTAAACCGGATCCGCGAGTTCTTCGTAGCCATAGCGGAGCCCCGGTAGGGGGCCGGGGCTCCAGCCGCACCCTGCGCCATCAACCCCGGGACAAGGTTCGCATGATGCGGCGTGCGTCCATTCTGCGCACGTCAGGCGGTTCCTGCCAAGTGCCAGTTTCGCCCCGGTACGATGCGGTGGCGCCGGCGCGGTGGCCGAGAGGTTGGGCAGAGGCCTGCAAAGCCTCGTACAGCGGAACGTATCCAGCACCAGACCGAAGCACGCATGAAACCGTTGGTAGATGTGGATTGATTTCCCTGGCGACGTGGCCGAGTGGTTAGGCAGAGGCCTGCAAAGCCTCGCACGCCGGTTCGATTCCGGCCGTCGCCTTGTCACTCTGCGCCTTCCACCAGCGCGCCCAGTTCATCGAGGCCCGTGAGCGCCCCGACCTCGGCTTCCGTGAATACCTCCACGTAGCGGCCGGGTGCTGCAGCGCATGCGGCACCAGGTCTATGGGGTTCCTTTCGACCTTGCCCCAAAAGGATCGCCCAGCGGAACATGGAGGCCAGAGCTTGCTGCAAGCACAATCCCTGCGGCGGCTAGGGCGGGCGGTTTATCCGAAGCGGTGATGGGTCGCCACGCGCACGGCCTCGACGGCAAGGAACCCGGCGATGATCAGAGCGGCCGCGGGATCGGCCCACCACCATCCGAACGCATGAACCACTAGCAGAGCGGCGAGAGTGATCGCAGCAAGCGCGGCGGCAGCGAGGGTGAGAACACCGTCGCCGCGAAGCGCTCGGCTCGACATAGCCAAGGCGACCTGAATCTTCTTCATCCCGAGCCACGGCAGGGCGAGGAGGGAGAGGATGGCAAGAGCGATCCCAAGGGTCGATTCGTCAGCGTGGGAACCGTTGACAAGCGCCCGAACGCCCTCGAGGCCGACGTATAGCGCGACAACGACCATCGCAATCGCGATGAACCCCTGGGCGCGGCGCTCGAACCTTTCTGCGGCGGCGGGGTTGCTCTGCTCTTTCCTGAATCTCCAGACAAGGATGACGGAAGCAAACGAGTCGAGAAGCGCGTTTAGGGCGAACCCGGCCAGAGCGAGGCTGTCCGTGGCCGTCGAGACAGCCAGCGCCGCTACGCCGATGACGCCGTTCCAGGCGATCGTGAAGTAGGACAGGCGAAGGGCGAACCTGACCAGCTCGGCGCGAGAGGATGTCCGAGCAGTCGAAGAATTTTGGCTCAGAGTGGAAAAGATGTGCTTCAACGCGCCTCCTCTCGGCAGGGCGCGTCCTCCCGCCTCCTCAGACTCCTAATGCGGAGCGCTTTCCAGCGCGGCTGGGTCGGCGGACGCTGATCACAATCCTAGAGGCAGTCTGGGAAAGAAAGCGGGAGGGGCGAGGAAGGTCAAGGCCGGTTCGGCTGCTCGGGCGGAGGCCCTAGGCGGAAGTAGCGTTGACTCCCGGACTGACCACTTGAGACAGTCGCCGTGACACAATCGACTGTCCACCGACCCAAGGGAGTTCGGATGCGGAAATGGATTGGCCTCGTCGTGCTCACAGCAGCATTGATCGCAGCCGTACCACCTGCGGGAGCCAGCAACACGATCTGCACTGGTGAGCTGGCACCAGGCACCTACCACAAGCTCATCGTTCCCGAGGGAGCGGTCTGTGGGACTGAAGCGGGACCAGTGACGATCAAGGGCGGCCTCTACGTGAGGGCTGGTGCGACCTTCGTCCTCGGAAGCGAGGAGAACCCCGTCCACACCGGCACGATCAGAGGCGGCGTTCACGCCGTGAATGCGATGTCGGTGCAGATTCACTTCAGCACGATTAGCGGAGGCGTCTACATCAGGGGCGGCTCGGGCCCCTTCGGCGGGCCCTTCGACGTCACCTGGAACACGTTGGAGGACAATGTCATCAACGGCTCAGTTTGGATGACTGGCTACAACGGCTTCTGGGAGGGCTTCTTCCGCAACACCGTCCACGGTTCCGTCAACTACAACAACAACACGTTGGTCGACCCGGACGGGAACGAATTGCAAACGAACACGATCCACGGAAACCTGAACTGCTCCGGCAACAATCCCGCGCCGCAGCAGGGCGATTCAGAAGGTTCTCCGAACGTCGTCACCGGTCAAAAGACGGGGCAGTGCGTCGGCGTCTGAGAGGGCCGAGTTCACCGCCCGAAATATTTCTCCCGGGGGCCTTCGGGGGGTGGCCGCAGCTCGTCGCCACGTCCTGACCACCTCACCTAGCCAAGAAACGCATGGGAAGGAAGGAAATGGGGCCAGACCCCCCGCGCTTCGCCGCAGCGAAGGGCGTCCGCGGTGCCCGCGGGGGTCCCCCGACCCCCGGGTCTGGTCCGACCCCTGGCACTCTTATCCCGCCAGCGCGTCCCGCGCAAACCTGCGTGTACGCCCTGCAGCTCATGATGCGGGTGGATCGCTACGAGTTACCTCTTTGACGGGGCGTTGCGCGCCAGGGAGGCCGCTCCTATCGACTGAAGCGAGAGCTGCCCGCTTGGCTCCCAATGCAGGCAGCTCTCCTTCGAGTTGGCGTCAGTACGCGGTCCGCCCCCGAGTCCCTCGGCCCACGAGAGCGCGATAGACGAGAAGCAAGAGGATCGCTCCGGCGATCGCTCCTAGCCAGGTGCTGAAGTCAAAGAACTCGTCGATCGGGTCACCGAACCCGAGCGCCTTGACAATCAGGCCGCCGATGAATGCTCCGGCGATACCAATCAGCGTCGTGATTATGAGACCCCCGGGATCGTCTCCGGGAAGCAGTGCTTTTGCGATCACCCCGGCGAGTAGCCCGAGAATGATCCAGGCGATGATCCCCATGTCACCTCCAGTTGGCTTTCCGCTTCTAACGGATCTGTCCTGGGTTCGGATACGGGGCTATCGCTCCAAAGAAAAGACGGCGGCCAAATGACCGCCGTCCTCTTCTACCACGGAGCCTCCGGCCCCCGCAGGAAGGCCCCGGGCCTTCTCAGTCGTTGTAGTAGTACGTACCGACCCGCGAGCGGTATGGCTCGTCGCGGTACGTGTCCTCATCGAACTCGGGGGAGTCCTTGATCTCGTCCTTCGTTCGATCGACGAAGACCGTCTCCGAATCGAGGTCGACGCGCTGGAGCACGCCGGCCGGAAGGAGAACCTTCTTCCCGAAGATCCATGGTCCGGTGTCAACGACGATGTAACTCGCGCCAACGTCGTAGGTGGCCTCATCGACCTTGCCGATGCCGCCGTCACGCGCCTCGACGCTGAAGCCGACAAGGTCGACGCCCCTCGCCATATCGACGCCGAGGGTGTCGACGCCACGATAGGTCCACGAATCGGTGGTCGCAAGCGACCGTTCCATTCTGTTCCTCCTTGGTCGGTTCGGGCTTCCTTAGAAGACCGAGATGAGTAGAAGCACTACGAGCACGACCAGGAGCAGCATTCCGATACCGATATACACCTAGACCCCCTTCGCCGTCCTCGACGAAATGTGTACCCGGCGCTGGCCGCGCTAAACGCTTCGCCCTTCAGAAGCTGCGGTTCCGCCCGAGCAGCCGAGCGACGACGGCGCGAAGGAACTTCCGCGGCGAGCGCTACGACCGAGGATCAGCTTCCTCTGCGATCTCCGGATCCGCGAAACTCCAACGTTCGCACTAGTTCTCCCCGCCGGTCACGAGCTCGACGCGATCGACGTAAAGCACGTCTCGCCAATCAGGCTTGTCCTCTAGCACCGTCTCAAGCATCGCCTCGGCCTCGGCCGGCGTTCCAAAGAACTGGATGACCTGATGGATCTGATCTGAGACGACTGCGTAGAAGATCACGGAACAACTATGCGACGGGGGACGAGCTGGCATCTTCGGCCCTTTGGACGGGTTTGCCTCCATCCGTCGGGAGGGGCGGGGCCACCGCAGCAGCCCCACCCCGAATCGCATCAAGAGGGCGGGCTCAGGGTTCGGGAACCGCTATTCGGGTAGCTGCGGCCTACCAAAGGTTGGGCTTGAGCTCTTACGCCGGCCGCTACGCTCGCGAACCGGCTCCAGCAAGGACAGGATCCCGGGCGCGCAGGCGTCAGCGTAAAAGCCGAAGCCGAGGTGGTGCACCCGGGCGAGACCTCCTCGGTAGTACGTCAGGCGACCTCGGCTGCGGGGTCGCCCCATGTGTGCCAGCGCTCGATCGCGACGAAGACGCTGACGCCCTCGTATTCGCGGTCCTCGTACGGTTCGCCGACGTAGTTCCGGGAGAGGCCGTCGATGTCCGCCAGGCCGGTGTCCTCGCGGAACTCCACCGCGTGGCCGAGGATCGAGAGCTGGTTGTACCAATCTACGCCGAGGACGGTGAGGGCGACGCGCGGCTCGGCGCGCAGGTGTTGCAGCCGGTGGCTGCCGCGATCCATGGTCAGGAGGATTCGCCCGTCGTCCTGCAGGCCGTACCAGCAGGCCGTCGTCACGGGGGAGCCGTCGACGCGCACGGTCCCGACGACCGCGTGATGAGGTCTCGCCAGGAACGCGACGAGCTCGGGCGGAAGGGGTGCGGCCGGCACGGCTACGGCTTGGCGAGCACGACGAACTTCTTGAACGGCTCGCTGATCCGCCAGACTGAGCGCGTGCCCGCGTCGAAGTAACCGATGTCCCCGGCGGACATGGAGACGGTCTCGCCCGTGTCCGGAAGGTCGATCTCGACGGCACCTTCGAGGATCAGGAAGACTTCGTCCGTCTCGAAGACGTAATCCTCGACGGATGGGCCGCTGCGCCAAAGGCCCGCTTCGAGCGCGTTCTCGGCTGACGTGCTCACCTGGTGGAACTCGCCCACCTGGACGCCGTCCACGATTTCCGGCTCGTACTGGTCGGCGTCGCGGTGGTCGACTGCGTAGGGCTTGGGGAGGGTCGCCATCTGGCTCCTTTCGTCGGGCTGTGGGTCTACCACAGCGACTGCTCAAGGAGCAACGGGCTTCGTGCCGATATGGGGAGCGAGGATCACACGCTCCTCCTGGGCGGGGGATGACGGCACTCAATCTTCGCCCGGTTGGCCGCGGCGGCGGCGCTCACGGGCGCCGCCCCACGGCCTATGTAGGAACTAAAGGAGAGCAGCCGACTGGTCGGACGGCGAAGCGATCATCGGCTGCCAGATCGGCAGGATCACCGAGATCGTTGTCGGGCCTCCCTGGCGGCTCTGGATGTCGAATCGTCCGCCGAGCAGTCGCACCCGCTCGCTCATTCCCAACAGGCCGAAGCGTCCTCGACGGGCTGCGCGCACGAGCGTTCGAGCGACGTCGAAGCCGCGACCGTCGTCCGTGATCTCGAGCTTCGTGTCGTGAGGACCCGCAGCGACGGAGATCGAGACAGATCGAGCCCGGCTGTGGTCTCGCGCGTTCGAAAGCGACTCCTGAACGATGCGAACGAGAGCGATCCGCTGAGATGCAGTGAGCGATTCGAAAGATCCCCTCGTCGACAAGTCGACGAGGATGTCGCTCTGGAGCCGGAAGGACTCGACCTCCCGGTCGAGCGCTTCGTCGAGCGGGCAGCGTGCAACGGCGGGAGACTCAAGCGAATGGACGACATCGCGGAGGCCTCGGTCGATCGCCCCGATTCGCGCATGCAGGTCGTCCAGGAAGCCGAACAGGATCTCGTCGGAGACCGGCTCCCCGTGCTCCTCGACCCGTCGTCTGATCATCTGTACGTCGCCTGCAAGTGCCGCCACGTCCTGGATCGGGCCGTCGTGTAGATCGAAACCGATCCGCGTCAGAAGTCGCTCGCCACTGGCCACGAGCGCCCGTTCGCGCGTTGCATTCCGGGACAAGAGCGCCTCGCGCTCGAGGACCGGCGTGAGAGCGGCTGCCGTCTCTGTCGCTGCTGCAATCGCGCTGTCCTGCTCTTCGCGCGGAGCCCGAATGACGAGCGCTGCCTCGACGCGCTGCCAGCGCTCGATCGGAATCGTTCGCACGAGCCCAAGACTCGGGCCCCGACCCTCGAGAAGGTCGCGAGCAGCAACCCGCGAGCGGCGAGTCGGCTCCGCCTTGCCCTCGTAAGCAAGGCAGGTCAACTCGCCGTTGCTTCCGAGAGACCAGATGGACGCTTCTTCAACGGGCGACAGCGCACGCAGCATCCGAACCTGCATCTCGAGCGCGAGGGGAGGGGAGAGAGCGAGAAGCGATGGATTTCGGGTCGCGCGAGCGTGGACTTGGACTGTCAGGCCGTCCAGGTCGACGTCGGCTGCCTCAGCGGCATCTTCGAGGAGCCGGCGAATCAGGGCCCTTGGCCACCCGTGCTCGAGCGATCTCTCGACGAGCCCGTCTCCGAGCGCAGCGGCGAGCCCCCCGTCATCGCGTGGCAGCGTCTCTGTCAGGCCGACGATCGTGCGGGCCTCGCGGACTGAGAGGCCGAGGCGGGCGCAAGCGCGGCGAATGCCACCGGCCGAACCGGCAACCGACTCATGCGGACGCTTGCGCGTCGCCGCCACTTGCATCTCCTCCCCACGTCCTCCCGCCGCAGCCTCCCGAAAGTGCTGGAAGAAGCGGAAGTTTCGTCTCATCCGAGCGGCAGTTCAATAGGTCTGAAGGCTCATTAGGCGATGAGAGGTTCTCAACGGCGAAATGAGCCTCTCGGCCTATAGACGCCCTGATCGCAGCAATGAATTCTGCGACTCGACGCAGAGGCTGCGGCACAGCTCACTCCGCGTCGACCGGGAAATCGAGGAGAGAGGGACGTTCTTGCGGTGTGTCGGCCCGTCTGGGCTGCCTCAACTGGCGGAAGCCGGGTTCTGGACCATCGGTCGGTCCGGTGCCCGCGTTTGCGTCCTAGTGTCCGCAAGCGCGATGTACATCGACCCGCCGACGGGCGGGCTATGGGAGAGGAGCGGCAAGTCGTGACACCTGCGGCCCAGAACGAGAAGCCAGCGACATACTGGCGGAGGATCTCCGCCCTCGTGCTGTTTGCGGGGCTGATGCTTGCTGCCCTTGCGTTCGCGAATAGCGGGCGGGCGGCGATCGAGACCCCGCCGCCGCCGTCGGTGTGGTCCGACAAGGCCGACTACGCGCCGGGCGAGCTCGTCACGCTCTCGGGCGCGAACTGGGCGGCCGGCGAGGTCGTGCACATCCGGGTGAACGACGATGCAGGCGAGACTTGGCGTCGAGACGTCGACGTCACTGCCGACGCGAGCGGCGCGATCTCCGACCAGTTCAACCTCCCAATGTCATTCGTGGCCGTTTACTCAGTTACGGCGACCGGAGCGTCGTCTGGCACAGCGACGTGGACGTTCACGGACGCTGTGGCCACGAGCACGACGCTCATTTCAAGCCTCAACCCATCCAACTCCGGCGACTCAGTGACCTTCACCGCCACCGTGACCTGCAGCGTTGCGTGCACGTTCCCCGCTGGAAGTTCGGTCGACTTCGTGGAAAACGCCAACAGCGCATGCAATGGCGGAACCACTCTCGGTAGCACCACCACACTCACGGGAAGCGGGCTCAGCCGTCAGGCCACCTTTACCACTTCGACCCTTGCCGGCGGTACTCATTTGATCCGCGCCTGCTACGTCACCACGGCCACGAGTGGTGACAACACACAGAAATCGAACAGTGACCCCGCGCTCAGCCAGGTCGTCAATGCCTGCACGTCGCCATCTGTGACTACGAACCCGACGAACGCGTCCGTCACCTACGGCGCCAATGCAACCTTCACCGCGGCCGCCAGCGGTTCTCCGGCCCCGACGGTGCAGTGGCAGGTCGACTCCGGCTCCGGCTTCACCAATCTGGCCGGGGCGACGAGCGCGTCGCTCACCCTCACAAAGCCGACGGTCTCGATGAGCGGCAACAAATACCGCGCCGTCTCCTCGAATGGCTGCGGATCCGCGACCTCGACTGCAGCGACGCTCACGGTCGCGCCGAAGAACCTCACCATCTCGGGCGCCGTCGCCCAGAACAAGGTCTACGACGGCAACACGACGGCGAGCGTCAGCTTCGCCGGCGCGACCCTGAACGGCGTCGTCGCACCCGACGTCGTCACGATCAACAGCTCGAGCTACTCGGCGACCTTCGCGAACAAGAACATTGGCACGGCGAAGCCGGTCACGGTCACCGGCGTGACGCTCTCAGGTGCCGATGCGGGCAACTACACCGTCTCGCAGCCAAGTGGGCTCACGGCCGACATCACGGCCAAGACGCTGAGCGTCAGCTTCCAGGCCGACAACAAGGCCTACGACGGCAACACGAGCGCGACGATCAAGTCGAGCCCGGCGCCGGCGCTCGTCGGCGTCGTCTCGGGCGATGTCGTCGTCCTCGGTACGGGCGGGGCCTCGGCGAGCTTCGACACCAAGAACGTCGGCACGGGCAAGACGGTCACGGGCAGCGGCTTCACGAAGAGCGGCGCCGATGCCGGCAACTACGTCTTCGCCAGCCCGCAGGGCACGACGACGGCCGACATCACGGCCAAGAACCTCACCATCTCGGGCGCGGTCGCCCAGAACAAGGTCTACGACGGCAACACGACGGCAAGCGTCAGCTTCGCCGGCGCGACGCTGAACGGCGTCGTCGCGCCGGACGTCGTCACGATCAACAGTTCAGGCCATTCGACCACGTTCAACAACAAGAACGCCGGTTTGGCCAAGCCGGTAACTGTCACCGGTGTGACGCTCTCGGGCGCCGATGCGGGCAACTACACCGTCTCGCAGCCCAGCGGACTCACCGCTGACATCGCAAAGCGCAACGTCACCGCCTCGATCACGGCCGCCGACAAGACCTACGACGGCACCGAC
>Ga0307317_10000678_pt1 | contig 10253 bp, 9 predicted proteins | sample ER_DNA_357_FD_194498 | JGI IMG/M metagenome (GOLD analysis project Ga0307317, IMG submission 194498) | Bulk soil microbial communities from the East River watershed near Crested Butte, Colorado, United States - ER_DNA_357 | ecosystem: Environmental > Terrestrial > Soil > Floodplain | place: USA...
GAAAACGTGCTCGTCGGCATGCACTCGCGGCTGAAGGGCGGCGTCCTGCGTGCGGTGATCAAGCCTCCGTCGCTGAAGCGCGAGGAGATCGCCGCGCGGGAGAAGGCCCACGACCTGCTCGAGTTCTGCGGTCTCCGCGGCCGCGACGACGAGTATGCGCGCAACCTCTCGTACGGCGACCAGCGGCGGCTCGAAGTCGCGCGTGCGCTCGGCACGGAGCCGAAGCTCCTGCTGCTCGACGAGCCCACGGCCGGCATGAACCCCCAGGAGACGGCCGAGTTCACCGCGTTCGTCAGCAAGCTGCGCGAGGAAGAGGGCCTGACCGTCCTCATGATCGAGCACGACATGCGGGTCGTGATGGGGATCTCCGAGCGCGTGACGGTCCTCGACTACGGCGAGAAGATCTCCGAGGGCACTCCGCAGGAGGTCCAGCGCGACGAGCGCGTGATCGAGGCGTACCTCGGAACGGCGGCGGTGTCCTGATGGCGGCAGCAGAGACCGGGCAGCCGACGACCGCCAACGCCGGGGAGTCGATCCTCGAGCTGAGGGAGATCCACACGTTCTACGGCTCGATCGAGGCGCTGAAGGGGATCTCGATCGACGTCCGCGAAGGGGAGATCGTGACCCTGATCGGCGCGAACGGCGCGGGCAAGTCGACGACGCTGCGCTCGATCAACGGGCTCAACCATCCGCGGCAGGGAACGATCACGTTCGAGGGCAAGGACATCACGAACGACTCTCCGCACGACGTCGTCAAGATGGGCATCAGCCAGTCGCCCGAGGGCCGGCGGCTGTTCCCGCGGATGAGCGTGATCGAGAACCTCGAGATGGGAGCGTTCCAGCGCAACGACCGGAGCGGGATCAAGGAGTCGATCGACCGCGTGTTCGAGCTCTTCCCGCGCCTCGCCGAGCGGCGCAACCAGAAGGCCGGGACGATGTCCGGCGGCGAGCAGCAGATGTGCGCGATCGGCCGGGCGCTGATGGCTCAGCCGAAGCTGCTCATGCTCGACGAGCCGTCGATGGGGCTCGCGCCGATCTTCGTCGAGAAGATCTTCGAGATCATCCAGGAGATCAGCCAGCAGGGCACGACGATCCTGCTCGTCGAGCAGAACGCGCTGATGGCGCTGGACGTCGCCGATCGCGGCTACGTGATGGAGACGGGCACGATCGCGCTCGCGGACGACGCAAAGGTGCTCCGCGAGAACGAGAAGGTCCAACAGACCTACCTCGGCGTCGACTAGCTCCGGCCTACGCGAATAGGGAAGTACGGCGGGGAGAGCAGGTACCCGATGCGCGGCGGGCCGGCGGCGCGGCCGTGTGCCATCGCGAGCGCGGGCCCGATGCCGTGCGTCGGCACGAACCCGAGCTGACGCGCGGAGGTCGCGTCCCGGCATCCGGCGACGAGCACGGCGCCGAGCCGCTCGATCGCGGGCTGGCAGGCGGACCACTCGGCGAACGGGAGCAGCGGGTGGCACGAGCGGCCCGCGCGGTAGGTCTCGATCGCGCGATCGTCCGATCCGGCCAGCTGCTCGGCTTCGGCGAGATCCTCGGGATCGCGCGCGCCGCTCGAGCGCGCCGCCTGGAAGAGCGCGCGGAACGGCTGCTGGGTCGGGTGCGGAAACCGCTTTGTGAAGCGGCTGAGCAGGATCGCCGTGCCGCCGTCGTTGACCGGGAACTCGTCGCGCCACAGGCGGAGCGCGAGGCCGAGGGCCAGGTACGCGGCCGACATCGGGTTCGGAGCCTCGCGCGGGAGCATCGCGGTCGTGTGCGGCACGCCGATGCAGATCACGTCGAGCCGCTCCTCGAGCCTCGTCGCCTTCGCCTCGACCCCGCGCAGGAGAGCCTCGGCGTGGGCGACCGAGGGCGGCCCTGCGAAGACGGCTGCGGCCGACAGTTCGCTGGGCAGGCGGCGGAGCACACCACGGCGCACGGGCCCGGGCACGAGCCCGAACAGCCCCCGGAGCGGGAAGTTCGCGATGCGGTCGACGGTCTCACGGTCGTGCGGGTAGCCGTGGAGGACGCCTCCGAGCGCGGGCGTGTTCAGCGTGAGCGAGACTCCGAGCAGGGCGACGCGCTGGGCCAGAGCACGTTCGAGCTCGAGCGCGAGACGCCAGCCGGCAGAACCCGAGGTCTCGAGGAGGGAGTAGGCGTTCGCCGTGCGCAGCGCCTGTGGGTCGGCGGCCGCGAGCAGCGCGGCCGCTCCGCCGTTGAGCACGGTCTCGGCCGCAGTCACGGGGACGACGATGTCTGCCTCCACGAGCGCGGGGTGGACCCGGAGCGGGCGATCGGCGTCGGGGATCTCGACGAGGTCCTCGCGCTCGGCATCGTGGACCTCGACCCGCCCGTGGAAGCGACGAGCAAACTCCGGCGGGACGAGGAGCTCGAGCTCCCTGTGGCCCGGGCGGCGGCCCAGTCCGCCGGCCACGAGCAGCGTCTGGCGGTCGAACGTCGCTCCGGCCCGGTCGAGCTCGGCCATCGTCGCCGCGATCGCGGTGCGCCGGGGATCGGCTAGGGAGCCCGGGATCGGGAGCGATGGAGGCTCGACGACGATCGTCGCCCGCGCGCCACGCGACACCAGCGCCTCGAGCGGCTGGCCTTCGAGCGGAAAACGCAGCGCGTCGCGAACTGCGGCTGCAACGTCGACGATCGGCTCGACGGGCGGCGGAGGTGCGAGCACGACGGCCCCGTCCTCAGCGTCGACGAGGGCGAGCCGCGAGCCGTACGCCAGCGGCAGGCGGGTCAAGGGATCGAGCGGTAGAGGCGCAGGAAAGTCGGGCGGAAGCCACGCTTGGGCCAAAACCGGGAGGCGTAGAGGTTCGTCATCCGCCAGTCCGTCGTCATGACAGAGTGGCCATGCTCGTGAGCCCAGCGGAGCACGTGGGCGGTCATCGCGCGCCCAACACCCGTGCCGCGAGCCTCGGGCTCGGTCGTGACCTGCGCGAGGTCAATGCTCCTCTCCGGCACGCGCAGGTCCGGCGGCCGGTAATACAGGAGCGTGTGACCGACGATGCGCCCATTGCGCTCCGCGACGAAGAACTCGTAGTCGTCGCTGTCGCCGTCCTCGCGCCACTCCGCCAGGACCTCATCGTGGCTCTGCGTGACGATTCCTGAGAAGCTCGGCGCCGGGACCATCGACTCGGACATCGCGATCTCGAGCCGGGCCGCATCGGGAAAGTCATCCGGCGTTCCTGGTCTGATGGTCACGCCGCCGTCGAAGCCTTCCTCGGCCCCGGTTTCGCGGATGGCGAAGATCGCAGCAGCACCGAAGCTGAGGCGGAACCATGCGTCCACAAGCTCGGCGTCGTGCGAGGGGGCAAAGACCGCATGACGCGTATGGCCCTCGTCGACCCAGCGTTGCGCCGCCGCCGCGTAGAGATCGCGCATCGGATCGCGGTCACCCCTTATCGCCTGTCCGCCGATCCAGACCCGCATCCAGGACGTGCCGGCCATAGCGGCGGGCGCGGCAATCAGGTATCCGACGGGCTCGCCGCCGCGCGAGGCGAACACGCCTGACGCATCATCCGCGCGCCAGTCAGCCTCGACAGCGGCCAAGGGATTGCTGAGCTCGGGCAGCAAGGGCTCGGTCTCCCGGTGGCGCCGGTGGCGCTCCGAGAGGAGCTCGGCGGCAGGCTCGAGATGGTCGTCCGAAAAGGGTTGAATCTCCAGCTCCGGCATCGCGGAAGGACGATACCGTTGGCCTGTGCCCAAGACACTGACCGGAGCCGAGCTACAGCTGGACGACGGCCCCGTCCGCGACTCCGAACTGTTCCTCGTCGATGGCAACAACCTCGCCTACCGCGCCTTCTTCGCGCTTCCGGAGGAGCTGGCGACGAGCGAGGGCTTCTCGACGAATGCCCTGCTGGGGTTCACGAACATGCTCTTCAAGCTGCTCGCGGACTACAGGCCGAAGGGCGTGGCGGTCGCATGGGACACGCGCCCGGTCCACCGCGCGGCTGTCTCAGAGGACTACAAGTCGGAGCGCCGCCCGATGCCGGACCTGCTGCGCGAGCAGTTCCCGCACTTCCGGCCGATCGTCGAGGCCTTCGGCTACCGGAACCTCGAGTTCGAGGGCTGGGAGGCCGACGACGTGATCGCCACGCTGGCGACGCAGGCCGACGAGGCCGGAATCAAGACGACCGTCGTCTCGACCGACCGCGACGCGTTTCAGCTCGTCACTGAGAACGTCGCGCTGATGATGACGCCACGCGGTGTCTCCGACGTCAACGTCTACACGCCCGACCGCGTCGAGGCGCGCTACGGGATCCGGCCCGACCAGGTGCCGGACTTCATCGGGCTCAAGGGCGACACCTCGGACAACATCCCGGGCGTTCCGGGGATCGGCGACAAGACCGCCGGGCAGCTGATCTCGCAGTACGGGTCGCTCGAGGAGGTGATCGCGCACGCGGAGGAGCTCTCGCCTGCGCGCAAGAAGAACATCACCGAGCACGCCGACCAGGCGCGACAGTCGAAAGAGCTGGCGACGATGCGCCGCGACCTCGAGCTCGACTGCGACGTGACGCAGCTCGTCCTCTCGGCACCGGACCGCTCGCAGCTGAAGGAGATCTTCCGCAAGTTCGAGTTCCGGAACCTCCTGCACCGGGTCGACGAGCTCGACGACGCGGTCCCGGCCGCTCCGATGCTGCTCGAGAAGACGACGGTTCCCTGGAGCGAGGAACTTAGTAACAGTCTGTTACAAGGAGGAGAGGTGGCGATTGCGGCCGAGGAGGACCGGATCGCGGTCGCCGTTCCTGAGCGCGTCGTCGTCTCGCCGCGGCCGGAGCGGCTCGAGGGGGAGCTGATCGTCCACGACGCCAAAGCGCAGCGCGTCCCGGCGAAGGACGACACGCTGCTCCTCGCGTACCTGATCGAGCCGTCGCGCCCCGAGTACCCGCTGAACGAGCTCGAAGCCGAGTACGGGCTCGAGCTCGAGCCAGACCCGCCCGCCGAGGAGGAGACCGCTGCGCTCGTTCGGAACGCGGCGGCGACGCTCCGGCTGCGCGACCTGCTCATCGAGCGGGTGCGCGAGCGGGGCATGGAGCCGCTCTACCGGGACGTCGAGCTCCCCCTCTCGCCGGTCCTGGCCGCGATGGAAGACACCGGGGTGAAGATCGACGAGTACCGGATGGGCGAGATCACCGCGCGGCTCCGCGAGATGGTCGAGGAGCTCGAGTCGCGCGCCTACGACCTCGCCGGCGAGGAGTTCGTGCTCGGCTCGACGCAGCAGGTCGGCCGGATCCTGTTCGAGAAGCTCGGCCTCACTCCCGGGCGCAAGGGCAAGACGGGCTTCTCGACCGACACGCGCGTCCTGCGCACGATCCGCGGCGAGCACGAGCTCGTCGGCGTGATCGAGGAGTGGCGCGAATACTCGAAGCTCCTGAACACGTACCTCGGCCCGCTCCCGAGCCTGATCGCCGAGGACGGGCGCCTGCACACGACGATCAACCAGGCCGTGGCTGCTACCGGCCGCCTGTCGACGACGAACCCGAACCTGCAGGCGATCCCGATCCGCACCGAGCTCGGCCGTGAGATCCGCTCCGCGTTCATCGCCGAGCCGGGCAACAAGCTGCTCTCGGCCGACTACTCGCAGATCGAGCTGCGAATCCTCGCGCACGTCTCCGGCGAGCCGAAGCTCCGCGAGGCGTTCGCGCGCGGCGAGGACATCCACACGGCGACCGCGGTGGAGGTTCTGGGCGTGGAGCCGGCCGAGCTGACCTCGGCGCAGCGCTCGGTCGCGAAGATGATCAACTTCGGGATCGTCTACGGGATCTCGTCGTTCGGGCTCTCGGAGAACCTCGAGATCCCGCGCGAGGAGGCGCAGCAGTACATCGACGCCTACCTCGCACGCTTCCCGCACGTGCAGGACTTCATCCGCCGGACGATCGAGCAGTCCGAGCGCGACGGCTACGCGACGAGCCTGCTCGGCCGGCGGCGGCCCGTGCAGGAGCTACGCGCCCAGAACCGGCAGACGCGCTCGCTCGGCGAGCGGCTCGCCGTCAACTTCGTCATGCAGGGCTCGAACGCGGACATCATCAAGGTGGCGATGGTTCGCATCCACGACCGCCTCCGCGAGGAGGGGAGAGGCGCGCAGCTGGTTCTCCAGGTGCACGACGAGTTGCTGCTCGAGGTTCCAGACGCTGAGGTCTCGGCGGTCAAGGAGATCGTGCGCGACGAGATGGTCGGCGCCTACGACCTCGACCCGCCGCTCGCGGTCGATGTGGGAACGGGTGATGATTGGAGCGAGGCGAAGACGTGAGCAACCCGCCGACCGGATACCACTCCGTCTCGCCGTACCTCATGACCGAGGATCTCGAAGGTCTCGTTGGGTTCGTCTGCACGGCCTTCGACGGTGTCGATCGGCACCGAGCGACTGGTGCGGCCGGACGCACTCACGTCGAGGTCGAGGTCGGGGATTCGCTGATCATGATCGGTGCCGGGGCACCTGGGAACACTTGGACAGCGATGCTCCACGTGTATCTCGACGACGCCGGTGCTGCTTATCGGCGCGCTCTCGAGGCCGGTGCGACGAGCGTGATGGACGAGCACGAGACGCCGTTCGGCGACAGGCGCTACGCGGTCGACGATCCGTGGGGAAACCAGTGGTGGATCTCGACTCGACAGTGAATCTTGCCGATGGGGTCGGCCTCTTCGTGCGTGAGGTCGGCGACGGCTTCCCGGTGATCGTGCTCCACGGCGGGCCGGGTCTCGACCACAGCTCGTTTCGGCCCTACCTCGATCCGCTCGGCGAGGAGTTTCGGCTGCTCTACGTGGACGAGCGCGGGCAGGGGCGCAGCGAGCGAGTCGATCCCGCGACGCTGTCGCTCGACGTTTTTGCCCGCGACGTCGATCTGCTTGCGGAGGCGCTCGAGCTGGAGCGGTTCGCGCTGCTCGGCCACTCGTTCGGCGCGATCATCACGACGAAGCACGCGATCGAGATCGGCAGTGCCGACGCATACGTGATCTCGGGTGGCGGAGACTCCAGCGCCGCGCTCGCGGCGGACGTCGATGCGTCCCTCGAGGCCATGGGCCAGTCGGGAGAGCCGATCAAAGCGAGCTGGGAGCAGGAGAAGACGGTCGCGACCGAAGGCGAGCTCAGGGAGCTGCTCCTTGTCCAGATGCCGTTCCACTTCGCCGGCGACGTCCCGCCCGGGTTCGCCGACGAGACGGTCGGGACGCCCGACGTGCTCCGGCACTTCGCGAACATCGGCTACGGCGACTTCGACTACGTGCCCGACCTGTACCGCGTGTCCAAGCCGACGCTCGTGATCGTGGGCGAGCACGACCGCACGACGACACCGCGGGCAGCGCAGGCTCTCCACGAGGGGATCGCCGGCAGCCGCCTCGTCGTCCTTCCTGGGGTGGGCCACCTGAGCTTCGTCGAGACGCCCGAGCCGTACATTGCTGCCGTGACGACGTTTCTCCAGGAGCTCGCAACCTGATGTGGCGCATCCGGCTGTTGTTCGAGCGGGTCGGCTGGAAGCCGTTCGCGATCGGCGCCGGGATCGTCGTCCTCATCGCCGTCGCGGCCGGTGCCGCGATCGCACTCCTGGGCGGAGGCGACGAGTCCTCGGCGCCGACCACGACTGCGGTCCAGGAGCGGACGAACGTCTACTACCTGCGGGCCGTCGCGCCCGAGACGCATGTCCAGGGCTGCTCGATGCGAATCCGCTTCATGTGGAAGCCGGACTACCACGCGATTCAGTACCTGGGGGCGAACGCAATCATCACCGTGTCCGGAACGGACATCTCCGGTTCCTATAGACAGAAGTTCACGCGCAAGGGACTGGCCCTCGACGTCGGCCCTGTCGACCTCAGGGGCGGCTATAAGGTCTGGTCGGCGAAAGTGACCGCAATGGACGGCGATCCGCCCGGAAACGACACGACGGTCCAGACCGCTCCGCCAACCAATTCGAACTGCACCTAGCCGCAAGCCCGGGTTTCCAAGCGACCGTCTTTCCAGGGCTATACTGCGCGCCTCCACATGACCAACGACACGGTTGATACGAACACGACGACCACGCTGACCGAGCAGGACGTCTGGATCACAGGCCCCGACGGGGAGCAGATCCCGAACTACGAAGCGACCTTCCCGACGATCAACGAGGGCGAGGTCGTGCACGGCAAGGTTGTCCGCGTCGACAAGGACGAGGTCCTCGTCGACATCGGCTACAAGTCCGAAGGCGTGATCCCGGTCGCGGAGCTGTCGATCCGGCGCTCCGTGAACCCGGAGGACGAGGTCAAGCTCGGCGACGAGGTCGACGCGCTCGTGCTCACGAAGGAGGACGCCGACGGACGGTTGATCCTCTCCAAGAAGCGGGCGCGCTTCGAGATCGCGTGGAAGGCGATCGAGGGAGCGGCCGAGAGCGGCGAGGCGGTGATCGGAAAGGTGATCGAGGTCGTCAAGGGCGGCCTGATCCTCGACCTCGGCGTCCGCGGTTTCCTGCCCGCGTCGCTCGTCGATATCCGCCGTGTCCAGGACCTCGACGAGTTCCTCGGCCAGGAGCTTCGCTGCAAGGTGATCGAGCTCAACCGGTCGCGCAACAACGTCGTTCTCTCGCGCCGGGCGGTGCTCGAGGACGAGCGCAAGGAGATGCGCCAAGCGATTCTCGACCGGCTCTCGCCAGGCGACGTGGTCGAGGGCGAGATCTCGAACATCGTCGATTTCGGCGCGTTCGTCGACCTCGACGGCATGGACGGCTTGATCCACATCTCCGAGCTCTCGTGGAGCCACGTCAACCACCCGTCGGAGGTGCTCGAGATCGGCCAGGACGTGCAGGTCAAGGTGCTCGACATCGACCGCGACCGCCAACGGATCTCGCTCGGCCTCAAGCAGACGCAGTCCGATCCGTGGCAGCAGGTCGTCGACGCGTACAACGAGAACGACGTCGTGCAGGGCAAGGTGACGAAGGTCGTCACGTTCGGCGCGTTCGTCGAGATCATGCCCGGCGTCGAGGGGCTCGTGCACATCTCGGAGCTCGCGCAGCACCACGTCGAGAACCCGCGCGAGGTCGTCTCGCAGGGCGACGTCGTCAACGTGAAGATCATCGAGGTCGACGCCGAGCGGCGACGCCTCTCGTTGTCGCTGAAGCGCGTCGACGAGGGCGATGACGTGCAGCCGCGCGCCGACGGGCAGCCGCTGGAGACCCCTGCTCCGACCCCGGCGCCGCAGATCGACCTGTCCGAGGACGTTTTCCCGGAGGGCGAGGCTGAGCCTGCGGCCGAGGAAGAACCGTCCGAGCCGGTCGCGGAGGCGGAGGTCGCGCCCGAGATCGGTGAGCCCGAGGCACCGGCCGAGGACGACGCCGAGGCGAGCGTCGAGGTTGACGCAGACGATGCCGAGGAGGACGCCCAGGCGAGCACTGAAGCCGACGCAGACGATGCCGAGGTGAGCATCGAGGCCGACACAGTCGACCCCACGCACCAGGGGCCCGGCGATTCCGAGGGTCACGCCCCGTACGCCCCCGAAGAGGCTGAGCAGCCCGAGACCTAGACCCCTCGCGGTCGCGATCACGGGCGGCATCGGCGCGGGGAAGAGCGAGGCGCTGGCCGCGTTCGCACGATATGGCGCCGCGACGATCTCCAGTGACGAGGTCGTCCACGAGCTCTACGACGAGCCCGAGGTGCAGGCGGCGCTGGCCGAGCGCTTTGGCACGAGCGACCGGAGAGCGGTCAGCGAGCAGGCCGTCGGCGACCGCGACGCGCTGATCTGGCTCGAGCAACTCCTGCATCCACGGGTGATCGAGCGCACGGAAGCCTGGCGCGACGAGCTCTCGCGGCTCCCGAATACGCCGGATCTGGCCGTGAACGAGGTTCCGCTCCTCTACGAGGCCGGAGCCGAGGGCCGCTTTGACGTGGTCGTCGCGATCACGGCGCCGCGCGAGCTGCGGGCCGAGCGGGCAGGCGACCGGCTGGACGAGCGCGAACAGCGGTTGATCCCGGACGAGGAGAAGGTCCGCCGCGCCGACTTCGCGTACGTCAACGACGGCTCGCTCGAGGAGCTCGATGCCTTCGTGGCCGACGTCGTTCGTAGGCTCACGTCGTGAGAAGAGTCGTCCCGATCGCTGTCCTCGTCGTCCTCGTCGCGGCCGGTCTCGTCTACTTTCGCAACGGCCAGCCGGCCTGGTTCGAGCGCATCCGTTACCCGCTGCACTACGAGCAGATCGTCCGCGGGCATGCGAAGAACTACCGCCTCGACCCGGCCCTGCTCGCGGCAGTCATCTACCAGGAGAGCAAGTTTCGAGCGGACGCGAAATCAA
>Ga0307317_10000682_pt1 | contig 10231 bp, 9 predicted proteins | sample ER_DNA_357_FD_194498 | JGI IMG/M metagenome (GOLD analysis project Ga0307317, IMG submission 194498) | Bulk soil microbial communities from the East River watershed near Crested Butte, Colorado, United States - ER_DNA_357 | ecosystem: Environmental > Terrestrial > Soil > Floodplain | place: USA...
ACCGTCGACGTGCTGCGCGCGGGTTTGAAGATCTCCGAGATCGAGATCGACCTGCGGCACCGCGCGACCGGTAGTGACCTTGGTGCTCAGCTGCATCGAGCGGCACAATTACGCGACGTCACGCGTGCATTGGCGGCGCGTGGCCTTGTCCAGGCAGGGCTCAAGGATCTGAAGGACTCCGGTGGGGTATCCGGCGTGTTCAAGCGACTCCGAGGTAAGCAGGCATGAATCGATGACGGCGGCCAAGCACAAGCGCCGACGCGGTAATCCGGCCAAGCCGTCGGGCCCGCGATATCGGCCCGCGATCTGGCACCGCAACCATCAATTCGCCCTGTTCGGGATTGTGGGTGCTACTGCACTGACATTGCTCGTCGGTTTCCTCGGTCCGTCTGCCGTGACCCTGACTCTCGGTCCCCGGCACTCCTATCTGCCGCCCTGGTATCTGCCGGCCGGGGTCATCAAGCCCAACGAGTGGTTCGTGTCGATCTTGATCTGGGCTGCGATCATTCTGGGAGCTCTCGGGCTCTGGGTCGGGCTGCGGGCAATGGCTGATGGCTGGAAACCCAGATACAAGAAGCTCTTCGGGCTCGGCACGGTCCTCAGCCTGCTGACCATCTGCGTTCCGCCGATGACCTCGGCCGACGTGCTGATGTACGCGGCGTACGGCCGGCTGCAGGCGATCGGGCGGGACCCGTACGAGATCACGCCTGCGGAGGTGTTCCGCGGTCAGTTCGATCCTGTGCTGTCCTGGACCGAGCGGCCGTGGCAGGACACCCCCAGCGTGTACGGCCCGATCACGTCATGGACGCAGCTCGTCGCCAACAAGCTCGGTGGCGAAAACATGCACGACATCGTGTTTTGGCTGCAGGTGTTCTCGGTCGTGCCCTTCATCTTGGCGTGTGCCGGCGTCTTGATGCTGGCGCATGGCGATCCGCGCCGGCAGGGCCGAGCGGCGTTGTTGACGATCGCGAATCCGCTGCTGATCTGGGCTGTGGTTGCCGGCGCTCACAACGAGGCGCTGGCGGTGATGTTCGCGGTAGCCGGCCTGTTGTTCATGCGCAAGAACCCTTTCGTTGCCGGTCTCGGCATTGGGCTTGCCGGGTGCGCGAAGGTGAGCATCGGGCTTTGGGGGCTCGCCATGCTATGGGCGTACCGGCGAGAACCGAAGAAGGCGCTGCTGCTCTGCCTCGGCACGGCGGTCCCGATGGGCCTGGCGTACGTGCTCTGGCAGCCCACGGCGTTTCTTCAGTCACTGCGCAACGGTGGGTACGTCTCGGTCGGCTCGTGGGCCAATCCGCTTTATCGCCTGCTTGATGTCTTCATGACCGGATATCACGCCAAGGTCATCGTCGGCGTGATCTCCTACATCGGCCTGATCATCATCGCCTGGATGCTCTCCCGGGTTGTGCCATGGACTGCGGCGCCCGGGCTGGACAAAGATGCTGACCTGCGTCGAGACCCACTGACCATCGCGCTCCGAACGGCGTTGGTGCTGTCGGTCGCGTGGTTGATCACCTCGATGTACACGCTCTCCTGGTACGACCTGTTGGCCTGGATGCCGCTGGCTGTACTGGCAGCCAGCAAGCTTGACCAAATTTTGGTGATTCGAGGTGCTGCATTGTCGCTGGCCTACGTGCCTGGACGGGCGATCGACATGGGGAAGGCCCTCGACTTCACCGCGACTCGGATGCGGGACACCGTATCGCCGATCATTCAGATGGCGATGGTGCTCGCCGTGATCTTGTGGTGGCGGCAGCCCGACCGCCCGGAGCTTTTTCCCTTCAAGAAGTCGAAAGCTCCACCCACCGCGTCGGCACCGCAGCTCTCCGAGTCGCAGCCGAAGGCATCGAAGACCGCAGCAGCACGCAGCTCTCCGCCGCAGCCCGCGCGGGCGCGTGCTGCCATGTCGGTCAGGGAGTTCGCGTCGCGGCGTAAGAGCTGATCTCGGCGCGTAGCGCTGCCTTGGTTTCCGCGCCGGCAAATGAGGCGTCGACTGCCGCGAGGGCCAACTCAGTGACGCCACGCTCGTCGAGGTCGAGCAGCCGAGCCGCGATCGCGTACTCGGTGTTGAGATCGGTGCCGAACATTGGTGGGTCGTCGGTATTGATCGTCACCGGCACCCCGGCCGCGACCAGCTCCCGGATGGGGTGGTGATCAAGGTCAGAGACGACCCGCAGCGCAACATTTGAGGTCAGGCAGAGGTCCAATGCGATCTCGTGCTCAGCGAGGTGCTCGAGCAGGCGCTGATCACCGACCCCGCCAATGCCGTGTTCGATCCGCTCCGCACCCAGGCTGCGCAATGCCTCCCAGACGCTCTCGGGCCCAGCGGTCTCTCCCGCGTGCGGAACGCTGTGCAGCCCAACTGCCCGAGCCCGATCGAACTGATCACGAAACATCGAACGCGGAAAGCCGAGGTCCGAGCCGCCGAGCCCAAAGCCGATCAGTCCGGGCACATCATGATCAAGAGCGACTGAGGCTGTCAGCTCGGCAGCTGGGATACCGAAGTCGGCCGGAATGTCGAAGATCCAGCGCAGCTCCAGACCATGATCGCGGCGGGCAGCCTGTCGAGCGTCCTCGATGGCCTCCAGGAAGGCTTCCGCCGGCAGCTCATCATTGATGGAGATGTAGGGAGTCACCGTCAGCTCGGCGTAGCGAATGTGCTGAGCCGCCATGTCAGCTGCGACCTCGTAGGTGATGAACCGGACATCCTCGGCGGTCTTGATGAGGTCGACGACGGCCAGATAGTTCCGGATGAAATGGGACAGGTCGTCGAAGACGAAGAACCTGGCGAGTTCGGCTGGATCGCTCGGAACTGTCCCCGGATGCCGGCTGGCCAATTCAGCAACGACACGTTGGGAAACCGAGCCGACGTGGTGGACGTGTAGCTCAAGCTTGGGAAGACCCGCGATGAAGCTCTGGGAGATCGCCACGCGCGCCAGTCTCCCAGGCTGTGCAGAAAGATCGTGCGCGTTTGGCCCCCGCAGACACCGGTCAAACGCGCACGATCTTCTACGATCAGCCGAAGCGGCGAGCGGAGGCCTCTTCCTCCGCCGCTCGACGGAGTGCCAAGATCACCGGTTCGAGTAGCACAGTCCCGAGGACCACGTACCGTACGGCCGCGGCTGGCGACTCGGTCGGCACATTGTCGATCTCGAATTCCGCGATCTGACGCATGTGGTCCTGATAGAGGTCAAGTGCACCCTCAGGGAGCGTGAAGCCAGCCTCATCGAGCGCCCGGAGTGCGTCATCCAGATTCGGTCCAGCAACCGCGCCTGCGGCTACACCGAGCAGTTCGTGGACAGACCCAGGAGGTTCCTCGATCGCCTGGATGACCTGATACGCGGCTGCGATGGACAGCCCACCCGGACCAATCAGCGCACGGATCAGCCGGAGTCGCGCCACGTGGCTCTGGTCGTATTGAGCCTGAGTGGCCGCGGTCCGAACGCCGTCATGTAACAAGTTCTCCCGCAGATAGAACTTGATCGTCGCAACGGGGATCTCGGTAAGCGACGACAGTTCAGAAATTCGCACCCACACCTCACTTGACATTGGATAGTGCTACTCTCCAATATTGGAGAGTAGCACTATCTAGTGGAGGATTTCATGGCTGACATCATTGCGAGCCGCATGACTCATGACTATGACGGTGAGCTCGTCGTATTCCTGATCGGGATGCGGATCAACAAACCGTGGCGCCCCGATCTCTGGCTTCCGGTGTTCAACGGAATGCCCAAGATGTTGGCCGAGTTGTCGAAAGACAAGGACTCGGGCCTGCTTGGCTACCGGCTGACCTTGGGCGCAGGCGGGCCACTGCTGGTGCAGTACTGGAGCTCACACGAGAAGCTGTACGCCTACGCGAGCGACCGGGATGCGGCTCACCGTCCTGCTTGGGCGGCGTTCAATCGCCGGGTACGCAAGGCTCCCGGGGCGGTCGGCATTTGGCACGAGACATATCTCGTGGAACGTGCCGAGACGATCTACTCAGGAATGCCCGTTTCTGGGCTGGCTGCGGCTACGTCTTCAGTACCGGTGGCACGGCGCGGCGAGACCGCGGCGGAGCGGCTCGAGGCACGACAGGCAGCGTGAGGTGGGCGCCCTTCGACAGGCTCAGGGCGCATGACACTCGGGTGAGAAATGGTCGAACGGCCGGGTACGGCAGAGATAGCCTGAGCCGGTGCTCGCAGTCCCGCCGAACCACTACGGCTACTTCGGACCGGTTGGAACATTCACCCACCAGGCGCTGCTCACGCTGCCCGCACTGCCGGACGAGCCCGCGCCGTACGCGACTGTCGGCCTCGCCCTGCAGGCTGTCCGGGACGGCGATGTCGCCGCCGCCCTGGTGCCGATTGAGAACTCGGTCGAAGGTGGGGTCTCCGCGACGCTGGACAACCTGACCTACGGCGAGCCGCTGCGCATCATCCGCGAGGTGTTGCTCCCCGTTCAGTTCACCCTCTTTGGGCGTCCCGGCACACACATCGACGACGTACGCCGGGTGCTTACCCATCCCCACGCGGCAGCCCAATGCCGCGACTGGCTAGCCAACAAGCTGCCGCAGGCCGTCGTCACCGAAGGTGGCTCAACGGCTGCTGCCGCAGCGGAAGTTGCCGATCCGGGCTCGCGATTCGATGCGGCGATCTGCGCACAAGTCGCGGGGGAGTTGCACGGGTTGATACCGCTTGCCCCCGGCATTGCTGACAATCCGGACGCGATCACGCGCTTCGTGTTGGTCTCGCGGCCAGTTCCAGTCGGTCCGGCTACCGGCGCCGACAAGACCACCATGGTTTTGTTCATGCGCGACGACCATCCGGGTGCGCTGCTAGAGATCCTCGAACAGTTCGCAAGTCGCGGTGTCAACCTGTGTCGCATCGAGTCGCGCCCTACCAAGCAGAGCCTTGGCGACTACTGCTTCAGCGTTGACGCCGAAGGTCATGTCGACGACGCGCGGATGGCTGAGGCCATGATGGGGCTGCATCGGGTCTGTCGCGACGTGGTCTTTCTTGGCAGCTACCCTCGCGCCGACCTCACGGAATCGATCATTCGGCGCGGCACCTCTAACCAGGAGTACGCCGCGGCCGCGACTTGGCTGCGAAAGTTGCGCGGCTGAGAGGCCGGGCACCCTCCAGTTGGCTCCGGCTCGAGCCAGCAGCAGTGCTTACCTCGCCGTTGCCGGTCGCCAGGTCGCTGAGCTGCTTTGGCACCCGCAGGCGCAGCGCACCCGGTACCACCTCAGCCGTCAACGTCGAGCACTCTCCAACCGTGTCGCCGTCGAGCTGAAATTGATCACGCTCCTCCACTGAGATCGTGACCTTGCGTCCCGTGAGCCGATCGAGCTGATCATCGGGCTGCCGGCGCCGGGTCAAGACGCGGGTCGTCAGCCTGACCCAATCGCGGAACGTACGCGGCGAGGCGACCAGCACGTCCAATTTCCCGTCGTCGGCACGGGCATCAGGAATCAGTTGAATGTTTGCCATCAAGAAGCCGACATTGCCGACGACGATGACACTTGCCCGGCGCCGGAACGGTTGTTGATCATCGACGGCGATGGTGGCGTGGACGGCGGGATGATTGGCGTTCTGTGCTGCCGAGACGAAGTAAGCAGCCGGGCCGACAGCCTTCTTCATCTTCGCATCAGCGCCTTCCATGATCACCGCGTCGATGCCGATGCCGGCCATCACCGCGAAATGATCAGGCGGCTGATCATCAACCTTCACTCGCACCAGGTCAACCGCCTTGTCGGCGCCATCGAAGGCGACGCCGAGAGCGGCCACCTCGTCCAGCGGTATGCCGATGTTGCGGGCCAGCAGATTCCCGGTACCGGCCGGGATCAGGCCGAACGGGATGCCGGTGTGAGCCAGTCCGGAGCAGATCACCCGAATGGTGCCGTCGCCACCGGCGCCTAGCACCAGGTCGACGTTCTCGCGTACGGCTTGTGCGGTCATGGCGTGTCCGGGATCCTCGCTAGTGGTTTCCAGCCACAGCGCCCGATCCCAGCCTCGAATCTTCAGCTCGTAGTCCACGTGCCGCCGGAACGTGATCCAGTCGGTGACCTTGGCCGGGTTGAAGATGACCGCCGCGCGCCGCAGCGGAGCCGTCGCCGGCTCACCGGCAACAGCGCGGCTCCGGACGATCTCGCCGACGAGTTCATGCGGGATCGGCACCTTGACACCGGCTACAAGCAGCGCAGCCGTTGCTGCGAGCGCGCCGAACAATGCGCCGCCCACAATGTCGGTGATGTAGTGCGCCCCGGTGATCCAGCGATCGAAGGCGACGGCGAGGATCAACAGGCCGGAGCCGACCTGCCAGAGAACTCGCGCGCGGAACGTCTGCCTGGTCACAGCGAAGGTCGCTCCAACAGCGATCGACAACGCCATGACACCGGTCATATGACCAGACGGATAGGCATATCCGGTCGCAGTCAGCAGGTCCAGCGCTTGCTCGGGACGCGGCCTCTGGAAGATGATCTTAAGCAGATAAGCTCCGCCCCAACCGAAGATGATCACCAGGACCAGCGCCACCGCCAGCTGGCGGAGTCGGCGTCGGAATGCCCAGAGCGCAATTGCCGCCAAAGCGGCGTACTCCAAGCCTGGCCAGGTCAACAGGGCAAAGGCCGCGGCGATCTCTGCGGTATTCGAGTCCGGATCCAGCTGCGGTGACACAGTACGTTGATCAAAGGCCATGAACGCAGCTGAGTTGAATGTCAGCCAGGTCCACACCACGAACGCCAGCAGCAACAAGATCGCGATCAGGACCGAAGATCGGGTCGGGGGGCGGCGACGGACCATAACCGCTTCATCATTGCAGCCGCATTCAACAGTTGTCGGTCGATGGCAATCGAATCGTCTCCACGCACGGAGGTGGCTACGCTGGCCCGGTGATTGATGTCAAGGTGCTGCGCCTCGATCCAGACCGGGTACGGGCCTCCCAGCGGGCTCGCGGCGAGTCGGAGTCTTTGGTGGACGACCTGATCAAAGCCGATGAGGCGCGTCGTAACGCTATTGCTCAGTTCGAGGAGCTGCGCGCCGAGCAGAAGGCGCTCGGCAAGAAGGTGGCGCAGGCGGCCGGTGCGGATCGGACGGAGCTGCTAAGCCAAACCAGAGAGCTCGCCGACTTGGTCAAGAAGGCGGAATCGGCGCAGAACGAGATCAGCTTCGCCTACGACCAGATGCTGCGTCAGGTCGGCAATCTGGTTTTCGACGACGTGCCGCCCGGCGGCGAGGACGACTATGTCGTCCTGGAAAGCGTCGGTACACCGCGAGACTTCGGCGCCGAAGGCTTTCTGCCCAAAGATCATGTGGAGCTCGGCCGGCTGCTCGGCGCAATCGATATGGAACGAGGCGCCAAGGTCTCCGGGTCTCGCTTCTACTACCTGACCGGCCAGGGCGCAGAGCTTGAATTGGCCTTGATCAATCTCGCAATGACGACCGCCACCACAAACGGCTTCATCCCCTTCATCCCACCCTCGCTCGTCAAACCGCAAGCGATGGAGGGCACCGGTTTCCTCGGCCAGGCAGCCCAGGATGTCTACCATCTCGAAGAGGATGATCTCTACCTGGTCGGTACGGCAGAGGTTCCGCTCGCGGCCTACCACGCGGACGAGATTCTCGATGCAGGCACGCTGCCGCGCCGCTATGTCGGCCTCAGCCCCAGCTATCGGCGCGAGGCGGGTTCCCATGGTAAGGACACCAGAGGCATCTTTCGCGTCCACTGGTTCGACAAGGTCGAGATGTTCGTCTTCAGTACGCCGGAAGACTCGGCGGCGGAGCACCAGCGGTTGTTGCAGTGGCAGAAGGACTTCGTTGCTGCGCTTGAGATTCCCTTCCAGGTGATCGAGCTTGCCGCCGGTGATCTTGGTCTGAGCGCTGCACGCAAGTACGACGTGTACGGCTGGCTGCCAACTCAAGATCGTTATCGGGAGATCACGTCGACGTCCAATTGCACCGATTTCCAGGCACGACGGCTCAATATCCGGGCTCGCTTCGACTCCGGCACCGCACCGGTCGCGACCCTCAACGGCACTCTGTGCGCTATGACCAGGACCATCATCATGATCTTGGAAAATCACCAGCGGGCTGATGGCTCGGTACGCCTGCCGGAGGCGCTGCGGCCGTACCTAGGAGGCCGAGAGGCTCTGACTCCGCGTTGAGACAGTCACCAGAGCCGACCAATGTGCCCTGAGCCCTTCGACCAGCCCAGGCCCGCGCCCGTCGAAGGGTACGAGCCCGCGTTTCGACAAGCTGAGCGCGCGAATCGCACCTGGCGTCCGCGTCTGGTCGCGCTGGACATTGACGGCACGGTGGTGGATCGCAACGGTTTCATGCCGCCCGCCGTGGCCGAGGCCGTCGCGCTGATCGTGCAAGCTGGCGTGCCGGTGGTCTTGTCAACTGGCCGATCATGGCACGGCACCCAGCAGGTGTTTGACCAGCTCGGACTGCCGCCGGGTCCGACGGTCTGCTCGAACGGCGCCGTGATCGTACGCTATCCGCCACAGGAGATCATCAAGGCGATCACCTTCGACCCACGGCCGGTGATCGCCCAGGTTGAGGACTTCGCGCCCGGCACCTTGATCGCCGTAGAGGAGATCGGCCGTGGGTATCGGCTCAACGAACCATTTCCGGGCGACGACCTGACCGGAGAGTTGATCATTGAGGATGCCAAGCAGCTCAGCTCGCGGCCGGTGACGCGGGTGATCTTGCGAGACCCCAAGCGTTCCGAAGAGGATTTTCTAGCCTTGGCGCGCCACCTCGGCATGCATGGGATGACCTACTTCGTCGGCTGGGGAACCTGGCTCGACATCGCCCCTGATGGCGTGAACAAAGCGACCGCTCTCGCCGAAGTCGCGGCTGGATACGGCGTACGGGCTGCCGACGTACTGGCGTTCGGTGATGGCCGCAATGACATTGAAATGCTGCGCTGGGCCGGGCGCGGGGTCGCCATCGGCGATGCGCCGGATGAGGTCAAGGCAGCCGCAAACGACGTGACCAAGACCATTGACGACGGTGGACCGGCTGCGGAGTTACGTGAGTGGTTCGGTTAGGCGAGGGCTTGCAACTCCCACATGGGAGGTGATCAGCGGGATGAGCTGCGCGGACCCTGGTTCCTCTCATCGACTGCGGGGTCTGTCACATCATCGCGGCTGACGTCGTCGCGGCGGACATCGCCGCGGTCAACGTCGTCTCTGACTCCCTCGTCCCTGACATCGCGCCTAGTCCCACGTACGTCGTCATCGGCAACGCCGCGATCCGCATCGATATCGTTGGCTGGCGCGGAATCCGCGGCCCGCCTCGGATCGGCGTCGGCCGCGCGGCGGCCGCCTGCGTCAGGGTCAAGACGGTCGGCCTTGCGTAGTGCATCCTCAACATCGGTTCGGGCCTCCGCGGTGCGCTCGCGTTCTTCCGCCGACACCGACTCAAGCCGGTCCGCTTCCGCGCGAGCGTCCTGAGCCTGGGCGGCCATGGCGTTAGCCTCGGCCTCTTTCCGATCGAGCTCTGCAGCCCGCTCAGTTGCCTCTTGCCTGATCTTCTCAGCGCGAGCACGGCGTGCCGTTGAGCGGCGATTCATGAACACGAACGCCAGTACGGCCACGACCACGACAACGACGATCACGATGATGATCCATGCGGTGGTACTCATCCGAGTTCCCTTCTGCTTGGCGGACTCGGGGCTCGGGTCCCGTTGCACGTTACCGCGCAATTATCCGCTTGATAGGAGTACCCGCCGGGCGTACTTACGAAACTCGCGCCACCGGGCATCGGATTCACAGCGCGCGATGCTAACGCCCAAGAAGGGTGCGCGCTACGCAGCCTGGGGGCGGCGGCTGACGGTCGACGAGCTGGTGACGGTGGCGGCAACGGCTAGCACGTCGGCGACAGTGGGCTTGGGCTTGGTCGTACGCGCGATGGGCTCGCGACGTTCGCGGCGTAGGTGACGTTTGACAGTAGAAAGGGAGCAGCCAAGTCGCTGCGCCAATTGGTCAAGGCTCTCGTGCGGATTGGCGTTCCGAAGGCGTACGACCTCGCTGTGATTGACCTGGCGATTCCCGCGCGTGACCCCGGCCATGCTGTCGAAGTTCTCCGGTTCCACTGTGATGTCCAGCCGCCGCCGAATTAGAGCACGCTGGGGCGGCGTGGTGCCGGCGACATAGCCTGCAACGTCATACTCGACGACCGCACGGTAAAGACAGCCAGTGATCAGCGGGCATTCGCGGCAGGCGGCCTTGGCGAGGGTGATCAAG
>Ga0307317_10000684_pt1 | contig 10223 bp, 8 predicted proteins | sample ER_DNA_357_FD_194498 | JGI IMG/M metagenome (GOLD analysis project Ga0307317, IMG submission 194498) | Bulk soil microbial communities from the East River watershed near Crested Butte, Colorado, United States - ER_DNA_357 | ecosystem: Environmental > Terrestrial > Soil > Floodplain | place: USA...
AAGTGGGACGGGTACCGGGCGCTCGCGTATGTCTCCCAGAGCGAGGTCAAGCTCGTCAGCCGCAAGGGCAACGACCTGACGGAGCGCTTCGCGACCGTGGCAAAGGAGATCGCCAAGGCGGTCAAGACGCCGGATTGCGTGCTGGACGGGGAGGTCTGTGCGCTTGACGAGCAGGGTCGCTCGAGCTTCTCGGCCATGCAACAGGGCAAACCGGGAACGCCGCTCGTGTACTACGTCTTCGACCTGCTCGAGCTCGAGGGCGAGCCGCTCGTCGACTTACCGCTGCTCGAGCGGCACAAGCGGCTCGAGCAGCTTCTCGACCGCCGCAACAAGACCGTTCGTCTCTCCGAGGCCTTCGACGACGGCAAGGCTCTCTTCGAGGCGGCAAAGCAGCAGAAGCTCGAGGGGATCATGGCCAAGCGCGCCGACTCACGCTACGCGGTCGGCCGCCGGACGCGCGACTGGCTGAAGGTCAAGACGCACGGGCGGCAGGAGTTCATCATCGCCGGCTACACCAAGGGCCAGGGCCGCCGGGCCGGGACGCTGGGCTCGCTCGTGCTCGCGGTCCGCCGCGGTCCGGAGCTCGAGTACGCCGGCAACGTCGGCACCGGGTTCACCGGCGAGGAGATCGAGAAGCTGCTGAAGAAGCTCCGCCCTCTCGAGCGGAAGACGCCGCCGTTCAAAGAGGTGCCGAAGATGCCGAAGGTGCGGAAGGGCGACGTCGTCTGGGTCGAGCCCAAGCTCGTGGCGGAGGTCGAGTTCGCCGAGTGGACGCACGACGGCCGCCTCCGTGCTCCCTCGTATCAGGGGCTTCGCGAGGACAAACCGGCGGACGAGGTCCGGCGCGAGCGGCCAATCGAGGAAGAGATCCGGCGCGGCAAGCGGGTGCTCAAGCTCTCCAACCTCGACAAGCCGTTCTGGCCCGACGAGGGGATCACCAAGGGCGACCTGCTCGCCTACTACGAGGCGGTGGCGCCGGTGCTGGTGCCGCATCTGAAGGATCGCCCGTTCACGATGCGCCGCTACCCCGACGGCGCCTACGGCAAGGCCTTCTTCCAGAAGGACGCGCCGAAGGGCATGCCCGAGTGGATCCCCACCATTCGGATTCAGGTCACCTCTCGCGACACGCCGCGGACGAAGCGCTGGATCAACGCCCCTCTCGTCAACGACGAGCTGGCTCTGCTCTGGATGGTGAACATGGGTTGCATCGATATGAACGCGTGGTACTCGCGAGCGGACAAGCTCGACCGCCCGGACTTCGTGCTCTTCGACCTCGACCCGTCGCCCGATGTCGGCTTTGAAGAGACGATTCAGGTCGCTCTCCATGTGAAGGAGGCGCTTGACGCGCTCGGGCTCGTGTCGTTCGCGAAGACCTCGAGCGCCGAGGGCATGCACGTGCTCGTCCCGGTCGAGCGGCGCCACACCTACGACGACACGCGACGGTTCTCGGAGATCGTGGCGGGCGCGATTGCCCGCTCCTACCCGAAGCTCGCCACGACCCAGTGGTCGAAGGCGAAGCGCCGCGGTGTGCTGATCGACGCGAACCAGAACGGCGAGGGGAAGACGATTGCCTCGGCCTACTCGGTGCGGCCACGCCCAGGCGCGCCGGTTTCGACGCCCCTCCGGTGGGATGAGGTCAAGTCCGGGCTTGACCCCCGGGAGTTCACGCTGGAGGTCGTTCAGCAGCGCGTGACGCGTTTCGGCGACCTGTTCGAGGGCGTGCTGACGACGCGTCAGCGTCTCAACGAGGCTCTCAAGGCCCTGGCTTAAACGGCCACGTAGACGGCCGTCGCCGGATGCGCGACGATTTCGGCGTGCGTGCGCCCGCTCTCGCACTCGTCTCGCTCGCGCTGCTCGCGGGCGGGTGCGGTGCGTCCAAGCATGCAAGCGCCGCCCGGACGACGACAGGCAACGCGGTCGTCCTGAAACCGGTCGGACCGGTTGGCCATTGGGTGAAGCTGATGCTCTCGCTCGACGGCAAGACGTGGCTCGCTCAGTGGTCGGGCGAGTGCGAGGTGCAGGAGACGTTCTTCATCCCGGCCGGAGGCGGCAAGCCGCGTCCGGTCACGGGTCACCGCGGCGACGAGTCGGTCGCGCTCGGCTGGGCGCCGCAGAACCGAGCGCGGATCCAGGTGCTGCGGTCCGCCTGCGGCACGCAATTCGGCAGGCCGGGGATCTACCTCGTCGACCGCGAGGGTCATGCGTCGCTGGTCAAGCTCCAGAAGGCGCGGCCGGGCGGCGCTTGAGCAGAAAGCGCGCGTAGCGCCCGACCGTTTCGAAGCCGAGCTTTTCGTACAGCCGCTGAGGCCAGTCGTCGGCGTCGGCGACGAGAAAGGTGAAGTCGTTCCCCTCTTCGCGCGATGCCTCGCGCGCCTGCAGGACGACGGCCCGTGCGAGACCCCGTCCACGAAAAGCCGGGAGGGTCATGACTGCCTCGATCTGGCCGACGCCGTGTTCCGAGTAGAGCTCGCAGTAGCTCGCCGGCTCGCCGTTCACGACGGCGGCGAAATACCGCGTTGGGATCGCCTCGCGGATCGAGCTCTTGTGCTCGAGCAGCTGCTGCACGACCTCCTCGTCCTTGCCGAAGGGCTCGCTGCGGATCCCGGCCGCCCAGATCGGCCTCAGCTCCTCTTCCGTGGCCTCGCGCACGCTCGACAGGTCGCTGAGCCGGTCGGCCTTTCGGCGGTGAGCCATCAGGACGAACCGCTGCGTCTCCCAGCCGAGCTCGCGAAATCCCGGCTCGAGCCGCTCGGCGATGCGCTGGTCCCGGAGGTTGACGCGCCGGTGGACGAGAATCTCCGGCTGGGTCTGCTCGGCCTCGCGCGCCAGGTCCTTTGCCGTTGCTCCCTCAGGCTTCTCCGCGCGGAGGAAGTTGAGGTCGTGCACCCGGTGCAGCCGCTCGTGCGCAATCACCGGGCCGTACGGCGTCGCGATCGTCCGCTCGGCGGCTCGCTCGTCCAAGCGGTCCATCAGTTCGAACGCCCGGTCGAACTCAGTCATCACCGAGTCGTCGCGGGTGGCCGAGCATGCCGAGCTCGGCGATATCTCGCCGGAACAGGAGCGCGATCGTCCAGTCCGTCACGACCCGAAGCTTTCTCGAGATCAACGGCAGCTGGTAGAGGTGGTACGTCCGGGTGATCCACCAGCCGAGGAAGCCGCGGAGCTTCAGCCCCATCACCTCGGCGATGCCCTTGTGACGGCCGAGCGTCGCGACCTGGCCGAGCATCCGGTAGCGGTAGGGCTTGGGGTCGCCGCGCAGGTTCTTCGCCAGCCTGCGTGCCTGGCGGAGCGCGTGCTGCGAGGTCGGTGGGTCAGGACGGCCCGGGGTTGCCTCGTTCGGGACACGAGCGCAGTCGCCCAGCGCCCAGACCTGTGGCAGGCCCTCGACGCGGAAGATCGAGTCGACCTTGACCCGGCCGCGTTCGTCGAGTGGCAGGCCGAGCTTGGGGAGCAAGGGGTGCGGCTTCGCACCCGTCGTCCAGACAACAGTGCTGGTGACGATCCGGTCGCCGTCCGAGAGCACGGCTTCGTGTGGGCCGACGGACTCGAGCGTGGTGCTGACGCGGATGTCGACTCCCCTCCGCTCGAGCTGCTCGGCCGCGTATTCGCCGAGCCGCGGTGGGATCTCGGGCAGAATCTTCGGCGCCGCGTCCACGAGCAGCCAGTGCTGCGGTGTCGACTGGACGGTCGGCGGATAGAAGCGGAGGGCGTCGCGGGCGAGGTCTGCGAGCTCGGCGAGCGCTTCGACACCGGCGTAGCCGGCACCGACGAAGACGAACGTCAGCTCGCGCCGGCGGTGGGCCTCGGTCGGCGCCGCGGCGGCGGCTTCCAGCCGCGTGAGCACGTGGTTGCGAAGCGCGATTGCATCCGCGAGGTCCTTGAAGCCGAACGCATGCTCGGTGAGGCCGGGAATCGGCAACGTCCGCGAGACAGCGCCGAGTGCGACGACGAGACGCTGGTAGCCGATGTTCACCAGGCCCTCCTCGGTCTCGACCTGGACGCGCTGGCGCTCAGGGTCGTGAGCGACCGCGCGACCGAGGACCAGGTCGGCATGCGGGCACATGATCCGGAGCGGCACGACGACGTGCCTCGGCTCGAGCGTCCCGGACGCCGCCTCCGGCAACATCGACGCGAAGAGCATGAAGTTCTCGGGGCTGACGATCGTGGCTCCCTGCTTCTTCAGCAAGCGCGCGACGTAGCTGCCGGCGAAGCCCCCACCAAGGACGAGCGTGCCACCTCGTGCCTCCACCTCCACCGGCGGAGCATCGCACTAGCTACCCGACTTCGGCCAGGCGTCGTTCGAAGAACGAGCGCTCGACCGGGTTCGTCGCGAGCTCGAGCGCGCGTTTGTAGGCAACCGCGGCTTCGGCGCGGCTGCCGCGCCGGCGGAGCAGGTCCGCTCTCGCGGCGTGAAGCAGGTAGTAGTCGTCCAGTCCCTCGATCCGGTCGATCAGGGTGAGGCCCTGGTCGGGCCCTTCGGCCATCGCGATCGCGGCGGCCCGGTTCAGCTCGACAACGGGCGAGGGCGCCACAGCGACGAGCTGATCGTAGAGCTCGACGATCCGGCGCCAGTCAGTGTCGTCCGGCGCCGCCGCGTGGGCGTGGACCGATGCGATCTCGGCCTGGATGCGGTACGTCCCGACGCCTGGAGCGCGCGAGAGGATGCGGTCTCCCTCTGCGATCCGGTCGCGGTTCCAAAGCGAGCGATCCTGGTCCTCGAGGAGGATTAGCGTTCCGTCGGCGCCCAGTCGTGCCGCGCGGCGGGAATCGTGCAGCAGCATCAGCCCGAGCAGCCCGAGCACCTCGGGCTCGTCGGGCAGCAGAACGGCGAGCAGCTTCGCGAGCCGAATTGCCTCCTCGCAGAGATCGCCGCGCACGAGCCGGCCGGCCGACGTGCCGACGTAGCCCTCGTTGAAGATCAGGTAGAGGACGGCAAGCACGGCGTCGAGCCGCTCTGGCAGGAGGTGCTCCGGCGGCACCCGAAAGGGCACGCCGGTGTCGCGGATCTTTCGCTTGGCGCGCACGAGGCGCTGGCCCATCGTCGGTTCGGGGACGAGGAACGCGCGAGCGATCTCGGCCGTCGTCAGGCCGCCGACGGCACGGAGGGTCAGGGCGATCTGCGCGTCCGGCGCGAGGGCCGGGTGGCAGCAAGTGAAGATCAGGCTGAGGCGCTCGTCGGGCAGGGTCTCGTCACCGCCCTCGTGGCTCTCCAGCTCGGCCAAGCGTTGGAGCAGCTCTGTCTTGCGGGTGAGTGTCTGTTCCCGGCGAATCCGGTCGATCGCGCGGTTGCGCGCGGTTGCGGTCAGCCAGGCGGCCGGGTTGTCGGGCATCCCGTCGCGCGGCCAGCGCTCCACTGCGGTCGCGACAGCGTCCTGGAGGGCGTCCTCGGCAAGCTCGAAGTCGCCGAGGACGCCGATCAGCGTTGCGAGGACCCGGCTCCACTCCTCGCGGAAGACGCTCTCGACCGTGGTCAGTGCTCGACCACCGGCCTGATCTCGATCGCGCCCCCGGTGCGGGCTGCGGGAATCTTCGTCGCGGCCTCGATCGCCTCGTCGAGGTTGTCGGCCTCCACCAGGAAGAAGCCGCCGAGGTACTCCTTCGTCTCCGCGAAGGGGCCGTCAGTCGTGATCGTCTTGCCGTCCTGGACCCGGACCGTGGTCGCCTTCGAGAGCTCACCGAGATCGGCGCCGGACTTGGTCTTGGGGTCTTTTCCGAACGCCATGTACTCCTGGGTCATCTTCTCCTGCTCGGCCTCGCTGTAAGTCTCCCAGCGGCCTTCCTCGCCATAGATCAAAAGCCCGTAGAGCATCTCGCCCTCCTTTGTCGCTGTCGAGGTTACGACGATCGAGCTAGACCGATTTCGACATCCGCTCGAGCACGGCCAGCGATCCGGCCTTGTCGAGGGGCTCGTTCAGGTTCCCGCACTTCGGGCTTTGCACGCAGGACGGGCAGCCGAGGAGACACGGACAGCCGCGGAGCATGCCCGCCGTGTCCGCGACCCAGCCCTCGAACGCCTCGAACCCGCGCTCGGTGATCCCGACCCCGCCAGGGTGCCCGTCGTACACGAAGATCGTCGGCGCACCGGTCTGAAAGTGGACGTTCGTCGACAGGCCGCCGATGTCCCAGCGGTCGCACATCGCCCAGAGCGGCAGCAGCGCGATCAGCGAGTGCTCGGCTGCATGGAGCGAGCCGAGTAGCCGCCGCTCAGAGTCGAGATCCTCCGTCATCCACGGCTGCGGAACGAACCAGATCGCCTCGGTCTCGAACTCGGTCTGCGGCAGGTCGAGCTCGACGAGGTCGAAGGATGCCTGGTCGTGGATCGACTTCTTCTGGTACGCGACCACCTGCTCGGTGACGACGACGTCGCCGAAGCTGAGCTCGAGGCCGCAGCGCCACGCCGTGCGACGGGCCTGGTCGATCGCGGTCATCGTCTCCTTCTTCGCCTGCGTGTAGTAGTCGCCCGCAAACGGCTCGACCAGCGCTGCCCGAGCTTCCAGGTCGAGCGAGACGACGCGGAACTGCTCGCCGCGATGCAGGTAGATCGCGCCTTCGTGCACGGTCGAGAAGGCCCGCTCGTGCTCGACCAGGCCGAGCACGGAGCCCGTCTCGCGGTCGACGACCGTGAACGCGTCCATGCCGGTCGACCGCAGCGGGACCCGCGCGGCCGGGTAGTCGCGTCCCGCCCAGACGTACCCCGCGTCCGTCCGCTTCAGCTCAGGCAGCTCCGCCGCCCGCTCCAGCGCCGTGTCGCCGAGCACGGCTCGATCACCGTCGTCCAGCGGCGCCTCGAAGGCAGCCGCCCGAACGTGGCCGTCGAGAACGCGATGGTTCTCGTGGTCGAGAATCGCTGCCTCGACGCGCCGCCCGAGCAGCGCTTGCGGCTCGCGCATGAAGTACTGGTCGAGCGCGTCCTCGCTCGCGATCAGCGCTGCCAGCCCGTGGCCGCGCCTGCCTGCACGGCCCCACTGTTGGCGGAGGCTGGACACCGTCCCCGGGAAGCCGACCGAGACGACCGCGTCCAGCAGGCCGACGTCGATCCCCAGCTCGAGCGCGTTCGTCGCCGACACCCCGAGCAGCTCCCCGGCCGAGAGCCGCTGCTCGATCTCGCGCCGCTGCGCCGGCGTGTAGCCGGCCCGGTACGGCGACAGCCGTGAAGAGTCGCCGAGCCGGTCGGCCGTGAAGCGGTGGATCAGCTCGGCCGCCTTGCGGCTCTTGGCGAACAGCAGCGTCCGTAGCCGGCGGGTGACGAGCTCTCCGAGCAGCCGCGAGGCCTCGCCGAGCGGCGACGCTCGCAGACCGAGCTCCTCGTCGGTGAGCGGCGGATTCCAGAGGACGACGGTCCGTTCGGCGCGGGGTGCGCCGTCATCCCCGACCACGCTTGCTCGGACTCCGAGCAGGCTCTCGACCAGCTCGCCTGGATTCGCGATCGTCGCCGACGCCAACAGGAACTGCGGCTCGGCCCCATGGATCTTCGCCAGTCGCCGCAGCCTGCGGAGCACGTTCGCAACATGCGAGCCGAAGACGCCGCGGTAGACATGGGCCTCGTCGACGATCACGTAGCGCAGGTTCGAGAGCACGTCGCCCCAGCGGTCGTGATGCGGCAAGACGCCCACGTGGAGCATGTCCGGATTGGTCAGGACGAGGTTCGCCCACTTGCGAATCTGCCAGCGCCGCTCGGTCTCGGTGTCGCCGTCGTAGATCGCGGCGCGGAGGCGCGGCAGCTGGAACGAGCTGAGCGCGCGCAGCTGATCTTGCGCGAGCGCCTTGGTCGGGTAGAGGTAGAGCGCCCGCTGCTTCGAATCCGAGGCGATCGCGTCGAGCACAGGCAGGTTGAAGGCGAGGGTCTTGCCAGAGGCCGTGCCGGTCGTGACGACGACGTGCTCACCCCGCGCGGCCGCATCCCAGGCCTGCCGCTGGTGGGTGTAGAGCGTGTCGATCCCCTGCGCCGCAAGCGCCTCGCGAACACGCGGGTGCAGCTCCTCTGGCAGCGGCGCCAGCCGCGCCTCACGGGCCGTCTCGGTGCCGAGATAGGCGATCTCCTCGCCCTGGAGCAGATCGTCCCAGGAGGCAACGCTCGTGGCCATGAGCCGATGCTAGCCTTCGTCCACCGGGGTGCCCGCGAGGGCTGAGATCACACCCGCTGAACCTGATCCGGTTCGTACCGGCGAAGGGAGGATGTTGGAGCAGAAGAGAGTCCGGTGCGGAGGGTGGGCTTTGCCCGCCCGGAGCCGCTGTGGCCGAGACGTGGAGGCAAGAAGGAGGGGGCTCATGGGGGAACCATGGGTTCACCCATGCTTTTGACACCACGCTGTCTGACAATCGCGACGTCCGATTCCGGCGGCGGCGCCGGGATCCAGGCCGACCTGAAGGCGTTCGCCGCGCTCGGCTGCCACGGCACGAGTGCGCTTGTCGCCCTGACGGCGCAGAACACGGTCGGAGTGACCGCGATCCACGAGCTGCCGCCCGAGTTCGTCGTCGCGCAGCTGAAGGCGGTGTTCGACGACATCGGTGTCGATGCGGCGAAGACCGGGATGCTCTTTTCCGCGACGCTGATCGAGACCGTCGCCGGTTTCATCGAGGAGCACGCGATTCCGCTCGTCGTCGACCCGGTCATGGTTGCGAGCTCCGGCGCGCGCTTGCTGGAGGAGACCGCCGTCGAAACGCTTGTCAAGCGGCTGCTGCCGCTTGCGGCCGTCGTCACCCCGAATCTCGCCGAGGCCGAGGTACTTGCCGGTGCGCTCGGCTCGAAGCGCGAGCTCGCGGAACGAATCCACGCTCGGGGCGCCCCCGCGGTGGTCGTCACCGGCGGTCACGGCGACCCGGTCGACCACGTCTTCGACGGCGAGTCGCACGTCGAGATTCCGGTCGAGCGGCGGGAGCGCGTCGCCACGCATGGCGCCGGCTGCACGCATTCGGCCACGCTTTGCGCGGCACTGGCCCGGGGTCAGACCCTGGACGAAGCGGCTCGAACCGCCGCCGCCGCCGCGTCCCGTGCCGTCCAGCACGGACTCACCGACGTCGGAGCAGGGGACGGCCCGGTCGATGTCCTCGACCTGAAGGAGATTCGTGAGCACGACCCCTTCGACGCTCTCGACCGGCGCTGACCTCGCCGCGATCCGCGAGCGGAAGCCGCTCGTCCACCAGATCACGAATTACGTGGTCATGAACGAGACCGCCAACGCGACGCTGGCGCTCGGCGCCCTGCCGGTGATGGCGCATGCACGCGAGGAGGTCGAGGAGATGGCTGCGGCAGCAGCGGCGCTGGTGCTGAACATCGGCACGCTGTCGCCGCCCTGGGTCGAGGCGATGCTTGCCGCCGGACGCAGTGCCAACGCTGCCGGTGTGCCCGTTGTGCTCGACCCGGTCGGCGTGGGGGCAACCCGGTACCGGACCGAGACCGCTCGACGGATCCTCGACGAGGTCGATGTCGCCGTCGTCCGGGGAAACGCAGCCGAGGTCGCGACCCTGGCCGGCCGCTCGGCCGAGATCCGCGGCGTCGAGTCGATCGGAGCGAGCGAATCGGCGGCCGAGCTCGCGAGCGCAGCCGCGACTGTTCTCGGCGCCGTCGCCGCGATCACCGGTGAGGTCGACCACGTATCGGACGGTGAGCAGACGATTGCGATCGGCAACGGCGACCCCTTGCTTGCAAGCATCACGGGTTCGGGTTGCATCTCGACCGCGCTCACCGGCTGCTTCTTGGCCGTGCGCCCCGACGCGCCGCTGGCCGCCGCCGCGGAGGCGCTGGTTGCGCTCGGCGTTGCCGGCGAGGACGCTGCGCGCGAGGCGAAGGGGCCGGGCTCGTTCCACGCCGCGCTCTACGACGCTCTCGCCGCACTCGACCCGGCGACCCTGGACGAGCGCGCGAAGGTCTCGTGATCCTGCACGCGCTCGTGGACGAGCTCGAGATCGCACGGGCCGCCGTGGGTGGCGGCGCCACGGTCGTGCAGCTCCGCCTCAAGCACCGTTCGACACGCGAGCTCGTCGAGCGGGGCAGACCGTTTCGCGACCTCTGCCGCGATGCAGGCGCCACGTTTGTCGTCAACGACGACGTCGCCGCGGCGATCGAGCTCGGCGCCGACGGCGTCCACCTTGGCCGCGAAGACGATGGCGCCGAGCGGGCGCGCTCGGCCGGTCTATTGCTCGGGCTCTCCGCGCAGACGCTCGGCGAGGCGGTTGCCGCGGCGGCCCAGCGACCCGACTACCTCGGCGTGGGGCCGGTCTGG
>Ga0307317_10000685_pt1 | contig 10220 bp, 8 predicted proteins | sample ER_DNA_357_FD_194498 | JGI IMG/M metagenome (GOLD analysis project Ga0307317, IMG submission 194498) | Bulk soil microbial communities from the East River watershed near Crested Butte, Colorado, United States - ER_DNA_357 | ecosystem: Environmental > Terrestrial > Soil > Floodplain | place: USA...
AAGGGCAGCTCGTCTCGTTCGGCTTCGCGGGCGGTCTCGGAGAAACACTTCGTCCCGGCACGCTCGTCACGGCGACAAAGGTGGTGGATCCGTCCGGGCGCACGCTCTGGGGCGGGCCCGCGCTCGAGGTCGCCGGCGCCGAGCCCGCGGTCGTTGTCGCCTCCGACGGCGTCGCCAACGAGCCCGAGGCCCGCCGCGCGCTTGCCGAGCAGAGCGGGGCGGCGGTTGTGGACATGGAGAGTGGCGTGCTCGCATCCACCGGGAGGCTGGCCGGAGTCGTGCGCGCGATCTCCGATTCCGGCGACCAGCCGGTCGGGAGGCTCGTCTGCGCGGGCAAGGCGGACGGAGGCACCGACTGGAAAGTCGTCGCGGCGGCGTTTGCGACACAGCCGGTGAAATCCTTTCGGACTGCCCGTGACGCATCGAAGGCCACGGCTGCTCTTCGTCGGGCAGCCTCCGCGCTAGCGGAGGGTGCCCGATCATGAAGCGCGTTCTCGTCGCCGCACCACGGAGCTTCTGCGCAGGAGTGGTGCGCGCGATCGACATCGTCGAGAAGCTGCTCGAACAGCACGGGCCGCCGGTCTACGTGCGCCACGAGATCGTCCACAACGTCCATGTCGTGCGTGACCTCGAGGCGCGCGGCGCGGTGTTCGTCGAGTCCGAGGACGAGGTTCCCGAGGGCGAGCTGATCGTCCTCTCGGCGCACGGTGTCGCGCCCAAGGTCTACGAGAAGTGCGCGGAGCGCGGCCTTCAGGTCGTGGATGCCGTTTGCCCGCTCGTCTCCAAGGTGCACGCAGAGGCGCGGCGCTATGCCGGCCGCGGCCTCAAGATCGCGTTGGTCGGCCATGCCGGCCACGTCGAGGTCGAGGGCACGATGGGGGAGGCGCCCGATTCCATCGCCCTCGTCGAGACGCCCGAGGACGCTCGCGCTCTCGAGGTCGAGGACGGTGAACGGGTCGCCTACATCACGCAGACCACCCTTTCTCTGGACGACACGGCCGACGTCGTCGACACGCTGCGGGAGCGGTTTCCGGATCTCGTCGGGCCGCCGTCCGCCGACATCTGTTACGCGACGCAGAACCGCCAGGACGCGGTCAAGCGCATCTGCGAGGAGGCGACGCTCGTGCTTGTCGTCGGCTCGCGCACGAGCTCGAACGCCAACCGCCTGGTCGAGGTCGCTCGCGACCGGGGCGCCGATGCCTACCTCATCGACGACGAGGCCGACCTCGACCCGGCCTGGCTGGAGGGCCACGAGACCGTCGGGCTGACCGCGGGCGCGTCGTCGCCGGAGCTCATCGTCGACCGTGTCTTCGAGCGGCTCGCAGGGCTGGGCTTCACGGAGCGCGCCGAGGTCGAGATCGCCCGCGAGGACGTCTTCTTCCGCCTGCCGGCGGACCTTCGCTCCTAATTCCGCTTAGATTCATCCATGGGAGTGAACGTCGCCTATCCGGGCCGTGACGGCGCGCACAGCGCCGCGGCCTGCGACAGCCTCTTTCCGACCGGCACCGAGCTCGTTCCGCTGCCCAGCTTCACGGCGGTGGTGGCGGCGACGGCCGAGGGCGAGGTCGCTTTCGGCGTTCTCCCGATCGAGAGCTCGCTGACCGGCCCGGTCAACGAGACCCACGACCTCCTGTACGAGTCGCCACTCTCGATCACGGGCGAGACCGTCCTGCCGATCCGGCACTGCCTCGTTGGGCCGAAGGAAGTCCCCCTCGAGGAGATCAAGATCGTCCGCTCGCATCCCGCCGCCCTCGACCAGTGCCGCCGACTGCTCGCAGCCATGCCCTGGACGATGGCGATCGCGTCTGCCACGACTGCCGACGCCGCTTCCGAGGTCTCGGAGCGCGGCGACCCGACGGAGGCGGCGATCGCCAGCGAACGAGCCGCGCGGATGTACGGGCTGACGGTCATTGCCGGCGACGTGGGCGACCATCCCGAGGCCTACACGCGCTTCGTCTCGGTCGCGCCGTACACGCGCATAGACCGTGAGGGCGAGAGCTGGCGTACCGCGTTCTCCTTTGCGACCGATCACCGGCCGGGCGCTCTCCACAAGGCGATCGAGCCCTTCGGCCGCCATTCGCTCGACCTCGTGCAGCTCGTTTCGCGGCCGATCCCGTCGACGCCGTGGCGCTACCGCTTCGACGCGGTGCTGGCGGGGCATCCCCTGGATCCGATCGTCACGGAGACCCTCGCCGAGGTGCAGGGTCTCACGCGCGAGCTGCGCGTCTTCGGCTCGTACCCCGCCTACACTTAGAGCGTGGACAGTCGGCTGGCCCCACCGGGCTGGTGGCAAGCGCTCAGCGCGGCCGGAATCGCGCTCACCGTGGATGCGCTCTACCTCGCCATCATCCAGGGCGAGGGGGAGGGCGAGCTGACGAGCGGAAGGGTCCTCTTCGTTTCCGCCTGCGTCGCCGGTGCGGCGCTCGCACTGATCTCGGCCCAGTTCCTCGCACCGAAGGGACGGGCGATTCTCCTCACCGGAGCGGCCGCCATGCTCGGCGTCTGGGCCGTGCTCGGGTCGTTCTCCATCGGCCTCCTGCTCGTCCCCGCCGCGATCTTCGCGGGCTTCGCTGCAGGTCACGTGGTCGCCGACGCGAAGCGGGAGGCATGGCTCGCCGGCCTCGGAGCCGTCGTCCTCGTGGCGGCCGGGCTCCTTCTGACCTAGGCGGAGAGGACGGCGCCGACGAGACCCGGCAGGTTCTCGATCGTGTAGCCGCCTTCGAGCACGAATCCGACCCGCGGCGCGAGTCCCTGGGCGCGTCTCGTCATCTCCGCAAAGCCGTCGGCGGTGACGCGCATCCCGCCGAGGAGGTCGCCGGCGGCGGCGTCGAACCCTGCCGAGACGAGCAGGAGCTCCGGGTCGAACCCCACGACGGCCGGCTCGACCAGCTGCTCCATCGCGTCAAGGTAGGTGCCGTCTCCCGAGCCCGCGGGGAGCGGCACGTTCAGCGTCGTCTCGTTCCCCTCGCCCGGCCCGCCGCTCCCCGGCCAGAAAGGCCATTGCTGGATGGAGACGAGGAACACCGACGGGTCGCTCCAGAAGATGTCTTGCGTGCCGTTTCCGTGGTGGACGTCCCAGTCGAGGATCGCCACCCGGTCGATCCCGAGGTTCACCTGGGCGAAGCGGGCGGCGATGGCGACGTTCGCGAAGAGGCAGAACCCCATTGCCCGGCCCGGAAGCGCGTGATGCCCGGGCGGGCGGACCGCCGCAAACCCGCCGCGCTCGGCGACGGCGATCGCTCCGCCGGCCGCGAGCCGCGCCGTCTCGTAGGTTGAGGGCGTGCAGACCGTGTCCGAGTCGAGCATGACCGTCTGCCCGCTCTCGGAGATCACCCGGATCCGGCGGATGTAGTCCGGGTCGTGGCAGAGCGCGATCTCCGCTTCCGTCGCGCGCCGGGGCTCCTCGTACTCGGGGAACGCCTCGATGAGGACGCCGACCCGCTCGGGCCGCTCGACGTGGTCGCCGGTCGGATGCAGGCTTGCAAAGTCCCGGTGGCTGACGAAGGGGCTGGTCAAGGCGCCTCGCCCCGCTCGCGGAGCCGCTTCGAGAGGCCGCCGAGCCCCCACTTCTCGGTCAGGCCGGCGGCGCGTTTCCAGTTCGGCGTCACGTCGGGGAGCTTGCGCATGGGCGCGTCGTACTGAAGGGTCGCGATGCGGAGGTACTCGCGCAGCTGGTCGGCGATCGTCGGGAAACCGCCCGCCTCGAGCGCGGCCTCGAGCGATCCGTGCTTCTTGACGATTGCCGCGGCACGCCCCGGTCCGACTCCCGGAGCGCCGGGGATCCGGTCCGACGGATCGCCGCGCAAGGCGATGAAGTCCGCAACCTGCTCCGGCTCGACGCCGTAGCGCTCGCGCACCTCCGCCGGCCCGACGCGCTGGAGCTCCGACACGCCGCGCTTCGGGTGCAAGATGGTCGTCCGCGGCGAGGCCAGCTGAAAGAGATCGCGATCGTTCGTCAGCACGAGCGACGAGCCCTTGCGCTTTTCCTCCGAAGCGACGGCGGCCGCCAGGAAGTCGTCCGCTTCGTAGCCGGCTTCCTTCGCCCAGGGAAAGCCGAGCGCCTCGACGAGGTCGGGGAGCCGGTCGAGCTGGTCGGTGAGATCCCGCGGGAAGTCGCGCCCCGACTGGTACGCGGGGAGGAGCTCGTGTCGGTACGTGGGCACGGTGAGGGTGTCGAAGGCGACGAAAACCGTGCGCGGCTCCTCGGCCTCCCACGCGCGGATGAGCATGTTCGCGAAGCCGACGATCATGTTCGCCGGCTTGCCGTCCCCGCCCTTGATGGAGCTCGGAAGCGCGTGATAGGCGCGGTGCGCCAGGTTGTCGCCGTCCACTGCCAGTAAAGGTCGCACGGCCATGGGGCCGAATAATGGCGTGTTTTGCGCCTTCGCTAACGTGTTTCACAGTGCCGACGGATACAAAGCCAGCCACGAAGGACGGCGAGCGCCGTCTCGTCATCGTCGAATCTCCCGCGAAAGCGAGGACGATCGCCGGCTACCTCGGCCCGGGCTTCGTCGTCGAGTCGAGCATCGGACACGTCCGCGACCTGCCTGAGCGCGCCGCCGACATCCCGGCGAACATGAAGAAGGTGCCGTGGGCGCGGCTCGGCGTGAACACGGAGGAAGACTTCGAGCCCTTCTACGTCGTCGATCCCGACAAGAAGCACGTGGTCGCGAGCCTGAAGAAACGGCTCGCCGAAGCGGACGAGCTCCTGCTCGCGACGGACGAAGACCGTGAGGGCGAGGCGATCGCCTGGCACCTCATCGAGGTGCTGAAGCCGAAGATTCCGGTGCGCCGCATGGTCTTCCACGAGATCACCCCGGATGCGATCCAGCGCGCCCTCGAGGAGACCCGGGACGTAGACCGCAGGCTGGTCGACGCCCAGGAGACGCGCAGGATCCTCGACCGTCTGTACGGCTACGAGGTTTCGCCCGTTCTGTGGAAGAAGATCACGAAGGGCCTTTCCGCCGGGCGCGTTCAATCCGTGGCCACGCGCCTCGTCGTCGAGCGCGAGCGAGCCCGGATCGCTTTCGTCGTCGCCTCCTACTGGGACATCGAAGGAGTGTTCGACCCCGGCGAGTTCACTGCGCGCCTCGTCGCCCTGGACGGGCGCACGGTTGCCCAGGGGCGCGATTTCGGGGCCGATGCGCAGCTCCGAAGCACCGATCTCGTCCATCTCGACGAAACGGCCGCCCGTGCGCTTGCCGGGTCGCTGGCCGAGGCCGACTTCACGGTCCGCGCGGTCCAGCGGAAGCCGTACAGGCGCAAGCCCGCTGCGCCGTTCATGACGTCGACTCTTCAGCAGGAGGCGAGCCGCAAGCTCCGGTTCAGCTCGCAGACGACGATGCGGGTCGCTCAGCGACTGTACGACAACGGCTACATCACCTACATGCGAACGGACTCGACCACGCTCTCCGAGTCCGCCCTCAAGGCCGCGCGAGACCAGGCGCGTTCGCTCTTTGGCCCGGACTCGGTTCCCGCCGATGCCCGTCGCTACGACCGGAAGGTGAAGAACGCGCAGGAAGCCCACGAGGCGATCCGTCCCGCCGGCGACAGCTTCCGCACCCCGGAGCAGGTCGAGCGCGAGCTCGACCGGGATGGGCTGGCCCTCTACGAGCTCGTCTGGAGGCGGACGGTCGCCTCGCAGATGGCGGACGCGACGGGAGAGACCGTCTCGGTGCGGCTGGGAGCCGCTGCCTCGGACGGCGCCGATGCCGAATTCGCCACGTCCGGCACCGTGATCACGTTCCGAGGCTTCCTCGCGGCCTACGAGGAGGGCAATGACGACGAGCCGGCCGACGAAGACGCCGACCGGCGCCTACCGCCGCTCGAGGAAGGACAGGAGCTCGAGAACCGAAGTCTCGAGGCCCTCGGGCACGAGACGACTCCGCCTCCGCGGTTCACCGAGGCGACGCTCGTGCGCGCCCTCGAGGAACGCGGCATCGGCCGGCCCTCGACCTACGCCTCGATCATCGGCACGATCATCGACCGCGGCTACGTTTTCAAGAAGGGCTCGGCCCTCGTCCCTTCGTACGTCGCGTTCGCCGTCGTGAAGCTGCTCGAGGGCCACTTCGACCGGCTGGTCGATTATGAGTTCACCGCCCGGATGGAAGACGTCCTCGATCGGATCGCGACGGGGGACGAGGAGCGCGTCGGCTGGCTGCGGTCGTTCTATTTCGGCAACGACGGCGACGAGGGCCTGAAGAGCCTCGTCTCCGATCTGGACGACATCGACGCGCGTGAGGTCAATTCGGTCGACCTCGGCAACGGGCTCGTCGTCCGCGTCGGCCGCTATGGCCCCTACATCGAGCAGGACGGGCGCCGGGTGTCGATTCCAGACGACCTCCCGCCCGACGAGCTGACTCCCGCGGTGGCGGAGGAGCTTTTCTCCCGTACCTCGGAGGGCCGCACCCTGGGCCAGGATCCCGAGTCCGGCCACGAGATCGGCGTCCGGGACGGGCGCTACGGCCCGTACGTCACGGAGCTGCTTCCTGAGGGCGAGACGGCGAAGCCGCGCACGGCATCGCTCTTCAAGTCCATGTCCGTCGAAACCGTCACGCTCGACGAGGCGCTCCAGCTTCTCTCGATGCCGCGCGTCGTCGGCGCCGACCCTGCCGACGGCGGGGAGATCGTCGCCCGCAACGGCCGGTACGGCCCTTACCTGCAGAAGGGCGACGACACTCGTTCGCTCGATTCAGAAGAGGAGATCTTCAGCATCGGGATCGAGGCCGCCGCGGAGGCGTTCACGCGCCCAAAGACGAGGCGCCGACAGGGGCCTTCGGCCGCCTCTCTCCGCACGCTTGGGCCGGACCCGGTGAGCCAGCGCGAGATCTCGCTGAAGAGCGGCCGCTTTGGCCCCTACGTGACCGACGGGGAGACCAACGCCAGTCTTCGCAAGGGCGACGACGTCGACGAGCTCTCGCTCGAGCGCGCCGTCGAGCTCCTCGCCGAGCGCCGCGCGGCGCCCAAGCGCGCGCCTCGGAAGCGCAAGAAGAAATAGCCAACCAAAAGCGCCCGCGAGGCGTCTGAAGAGACAGCAGGCGACGAAACCTCCGAGGCGGTAACCAGTGGGTAACCGTGAGGTTAAACGTCAGTTAAGCGGGGGCCGGATGCCTGGGAAAGCCAGGGAATTCGTCCTACAGTGCGAACGTTTAGTTGGACAGGTGACATCCGTCCACAACGTTTCAGCGAAAGGACCATAGGAACTACGTGAGTCAAAGTCAGAATTCCATGCATGAACTTCTCGACACCCTGCAGGGCCGCTCCATCGTCGAAAACGCCGAGGAGCGCGGCTACGTTGAGCCGGCCGAGCTGGAGGCCCTCGCCCTCGAGCTCGACCTCGGCGACCAGGAGATGGCCGACTTCACCCAGGAGCTCGAGTCTCTCGGCCTCGAGATCGGCGCGCCGGTCGACGAGCCGGAGCCCGAGACCCCGGCGGCCGCCCCGGTCACGGAGCACGTCCATCATGGTGCCGGCGACAGCCTGCAGCTCTTCCTCGCGGACGTCGGCAAGCACAAGCTTCTGACCGCCTCCGAAGAGGTCACGCTGGCCAAGCAGATCGAGAAGGGCGATCTCATCGCCAAAAGGAAGATGATCGAGTCGAACCTCCGCCTCGTCGTCTCCATCGCCAAGGGCTACCGGGGCCTCGGCGTCCCGTTCCTGGACCTGATCCAGGAGGGGACTCTCGGCCTCAACCGCGCAGTGGAGAAGTTCGACTGGCGGCGGGGCTTCAAGTTCTCGACCTATGCCACCTGGTGGATTCGCCAGTCGGTGCAGCGCGCCGTCGCCAACAACGCGCGCACCATCCGCGTTCCCGTCCACGTCGTCGAGCGCCAGCAGAAGCTTGGCCGGGCCGCCCGCCGGCTCGAGGTCGAGCTAGGGCGCGAGGCGACGAAGGAAGAGCTCGCGGAGGCGACCGGCCTTCCGGTTCAGCACGTCGACGAGGCGCTGGGCGCCGCCCAAGCCTCCGTCTCTCTGAACCAGAGCGTCGGAGCGGACGACGAAGGCGAGCTCGGCGATCTCTTCGCCGACCGCGAGGCCGCAGACCCGTTCGACGAGGCCGAGGAGTCTCTGCGCAAGCAGGGAGTCCGGAAGGCGCTCAACGCCCTCCCCGAGCGGGAACGGCGTATTCTCGAGCTACGATTCGGCTTCGAGGGCGACCCGTGGACGCTCGAGGCAATCGGCCACGAGCTCGGGCTCACGCGGGAGCGTGTACGCCAGCTCGAGGGCCAGGCGCTGCAGCGTCTTGCTGCGCTTCGCGATCTCTCTTCGGTCGCGGCATAAAGCCACAAGAGGTAGTGAGGTAGGTATTGGGGCCGCACACGCGGCCCCAATCACCCTTTCCGGGCTGAGCCAGCGGATTTTCCGCGCCGATCTTCGCTTTCGGGCCGCAGTCAACTTCCGAAAGGGTCCAGCATGTTTACGTACGTTCCCGTCGCCGCGATCCGCCTCAGCATCGTCGCCGTTCTGCTCGTCACAGCTGCCGTCGCCGCCGGCTGGAAGTGGAACCGGCTGCCGCTGTCCTAGCGGTTCCCTGGGCTCCGAGCTCCTCCAGGAGCGCCGCCACAACCTCCGGGTCGAACTGCGTCCCCGCGCAGCGCTCGAGCTCGGAGATGGCGCGATCGTGCGAGAGCTTGGAGCGGTAGACGCGGTCGGTCGTCATCGCGTCGTAGGCATCGGCGACGAAGAGGATGCGCGAGCCGAGCGGGATCGCGTCCTCGCCCAACCGGTCCGGGTAGCCGTCCCCGTCCCAGCGCTCGTGGTGGTGCAGGACCCAGGAGGCGACCGGCTCGATCCCGAGCGAGTCGAGCATGCGAAAGCCGATCTGGGGATGGCGCTCGAGCACGAGGCGCTCGGCCTCGTTCAGGGGGCCGGGCTTTCTCAGGATCTCCTCCGGGATGGCGAGCTTGCCGAGGTCGTGCAGGCTCCCGGCCAGGCGTGCGAGCTCGACCTGCTCGGTCTCGAGGCCCATTCTCTTTGCCACGCGCGCCGAGAGCTCCCCGACCATGTAGGAGTGCGAGCCCGTGTAGGCATCGCGGGCATCGACCGCATGGGCAAGCGATGCCGCCGCGCGCAGTCGTGCCGCCCGGTCGGGCCCTTCGGCGAGGCGGCGAAGCTCGGCCAGCTCGAGCAGGTCGGGGCGGTAGACGCGCACGCGGTTCTTCCCATGCTCCTTGGCCAGATAGAGGGCCGAGTCGGCCACGCGCACGAGCTCGGAGCGCTCGACGCCGTGCTGCGGATAGGTCGCGATGCCGGCCGAGATCGAGACGTGTCCGCCGTGCTCGCACTCGGCGTCGGCGACGCGCTCGATGATGGCCTTTGCGATCGAGAAGCCTTCGTGCTCGTCGCGGCGCGGCAGGAGGAGCGCGAACTCGTCTCCTCCGAGCCGGAACGCCTCGCCGCCCTGGCGGAGGCGCGCGGCCACCTGCGCGAGCACACGATCGCCGACCGGGTGGCCGAAGCGATCGTTGATCTGCTTGAAATTGTCGATGTCGAGCAGGCAGACGGTCAGCGCGACGCCGCGCTCCTGTGCCTCGTCGAGGTCGCGCTGCAGCCGCTCGTGGAAGTGCCGGTGGTTCCCCAGACCGGTCAGCGGGTCGGTGAGCGCGAGGCGCATGGCCTTGAGGGCGCTGTACACCGAGCGCTGGTAGAGGGCGATAGCGACGAGCGGGCCCACGAGCGCGATGGCGAGGAGCGGAGAGCGCTCCCAGAGCACCGCGAGCATGAGGCTGACCGACGCCATGATCGAGAACGGCACCGCAGTCCAGTAGATGGACTTGCGAAGCAGCGGCATGAACGGCTCACGCGTCCACCGCGCGATGATCGCGGCGATCAGCGGGATGTTGACCGCGTAGAACGCCGCCGCGGCGAGCAGCACCTGCAGGAGGAGCGAGGCGACTCCCGTCTCCCTCGCCCCCATGGACGCGGCGAGACCCGCCGCGCCGCCGCCCAACGAGTAGACCGCGCTGTTGTAGGACAGGCGGATTGCGGGGCGGCGCTGGAACATTTCGATGAGCGCCCTGGTGAGGAAACCCATCACGACAGCCGGCGCCCAGCCGTAGATCACGGCGGTGCCGACGATGAAGACGGCCGCGAGTGAGATTCCCTCCGAAGAGATCCCCTCGATCGGGACCGGGTGCGCCTCGACGAAGGTCGCCGCCAAGAGGAGTGCGAACACTCCGGCGAGGACTTCCGGCTCGGGATTCGATGCCACGAATCGCCCG
>Ga0307317_10000689_pt1 | contig 10205 bp, 12 predicted proteins | sample ER_DNA_357_FD_194498 | JGI IMG/M metagenome (GOLD analysis project Ga0307317, IMG submission 194498) | Bulk soil microbial communities from the East River watershed near Crested Butte, Colorado, United States - ER_DNA_357 | ecosystem: Environmental > Terrestrial > Soil > Floodplain | place...
TCGGGATGACCGTGCCCACAATCGCATTCCTTCTCCCTGCGGGGATCCTCAGCGACCGACTCGACCGCAGGCTCGTGATGCTCTGGGCGGACATCGGCCGCGCGTTCGTGATCGGGACGCTCGCCGTTCTCGCGTTGACCGACCTTCTCACCTTTTGGCAGCTCGTTGTAGTCGTCGCGTTCTACGGGGTCGGAACTGCCTTCTTCACGCCTGCGTTCGAAGCGGTCGTGCCCGATGTCGTTCCGGCCGGTGATCTACCCGCGGCCAACTCGCTCGACCAGTTCGTTCGCCCGATCGCTCTTCGCCTGGTCGGACCGGCGCTCGGGGGTGTCATGGTCGCCGGCTTCGGAGCGGGGACCGCGTTTGCGTTCGACGCGGTCTCGTTTGCTGCGTCCACTCTGGCGATCTGGTCGATTCACCCTCCTCGGCACGAGCGGTCGCCCGAGTCGGAGTCTCCGGTGGCCGCCATGAAAGAGGGACTTCGCTTCGTCGCGAGACGCGTCTGGCTCTGGGGTACTCTCCTGTCGGCGGCGATCGCCTATCTCGCGTTCTTGGGACCTGCCGAGGTTCTTCTCCCGTACGTCATCAAGAACGAGCTGCACGGGTCCGCCGGTGATCTTGGGCTCGTGTTCGCGGCGGGTGGAGTCGGCGCCGTGGGGGCCGCGGTCTTCATGGGACAGCGCGGACATCCCCGGAAGGACGTGACGATCATGTATGCGACCTGGACGCTCGCAACCCTCGCGGTGGCCGGTTACGGGCTCGCGACGGCCTCGTGGCAGCTGATGATTGCGTGTCTCCTCTTCAACGCGCTCGAGACAGCGGGGACGATCGTCTGGGCGACGATCAAACAGCGCCACGTGCCCGCTTCGATGCTGGGGCGTGTCTCGAGCCTCGACTGGCTGATCTCGATCGGGCTCCTGCCGCTCTCGTTTGCGCTGACCGCACCGGTCACAGCCCTCATCGGCGCCCGGGCGACGCTGGTCGGAGCGGCGGCGATCGGCGGTGCGTTCACACTCGGCGCGCTCTTTCTGCCTGGTATGCGTGCGATCGAGGGTGTGGCGGGGAGAAGCGACGCGCTTGAAACGCCGCCGAGTGGCCAGGCGGATCTCCTGCGGCCGCCGTTGTTCGTCGACGTCTAGCGGACCCCGTCCAAGTGCAACCCCGGGGACGAGGCGTCGAGCACCACGGGGTGCCAGCGCTCGCCCTCGAGTCTGAGGCTTGCGACGGCTTGGCCGTCGATCAGCTCCTCGGCGCCCTGCTCGCCGTCGACCGAGAGCGCTGCGCGAATCGGCTCCTCCGAGGAGAAGGCGAGCCGCACCGTCCCTGAGCCGTAGATCCAGAGCGGGGCCTGCAGCTCGGTTGTCGTCCCCTCGCGCCAGCCCTGGCAGAACGCGGGCTCGGCGCGTGCGGGCTCCGGGAACGGCGGTGGTGCGGAGGACGACCCCCGCCGGAAGAGCGTGACCACACCGCCCTGGGCGGCGGGCGCCCAGCGGGCGTCCTGGAGCCCTCGCCAGGCGAACCAGGCCGTGCGGTCGCCCGACTGCTCGTAGACCCCGTGGTGGAGGAGGATGCTGCTGACGCCCAGCCGTCCGAGCGCGGCCTCGTCGCCCGGCTGCCAGATCCCGCACGAGATGCGGTTGTACGTGAACGCGAAGGCGTACGCGCGGCGAGGGGCCAGCGTGTTGTAGCCCTGCGGTCGCTCCCTCGGCTCCTGTAGCTCGTAATAGTCGTAGACGCTGCCGTAGTGGATTCCCGGGTCGAAGAGCGGCAGGTTCAGGATCCGTCCGGGGCCGGAGATCGCAGTGTAAGCCGCGTTGTCAGGATCGGCCGCCGTCGCCGAGACGGGCTGGGCGCCGAGGTCGAGCGCCACGAGCACGAGCAGCGCGACCGCGACGGCGAGCCCGCGTTTTCCCGCCCGCCGGATCAGCTCTGAGGCGGCGAACGCGAGCAGCGCTGCGAGGGCGAGATCGGCGATCGGCATGAAGCGCTCGGGGACGCGCGTGAAGCGAAGTGGCGGCACCGCGTGCCAGAGCGCCGAGTACGTCGGCAGGTTGGTCCCGAGACAGAGGAGGATGGGGACGACCGCCGCGAGCCCGAGCAGCACGGCCAGTCCCGTTCGGCGGTGCCAGAGCAGCACGAGGCCGGCTGCTGCGAGCACCGGGGTCAGCCAGCCGAAGTAGACGAACTCCTCGCTCCCCGGACGGTGCCAGCGGTTGACGAGGTCGAGCCACTCCGCCTGGAACTTGCGGACGTCGGTGAGGGAGCGTCCCTGGTCCTCTGCCGACCCCGCGATCAGCGTGTAGCGAACGGCCAGCCCGATGCCGACGGCCGCGATCGAGCCCGCAACCGTCCACAGGAGGGGAATCGGCCGCCGGCGGATGAGCGCGTAGGCGAGCACGAAGGGAATGGCACCCAGCGCAAGATGGAGCTGGCCGGAGAGGGGGATCGAGGCAAGCGCGGCCGCGGTGAGCGCGCCCCAGCTCTGGGCGCGCCGGCGAGTGCTCGCCACGGGTCCCCGCTTGATGCCGAGGAGGGCGAGCGGGATGAAGAGCGCCGCCCAGCCGAGGAGGTGCCCCGATGCGCTCTGGTCGAGGCGATAGGGCGCGATCGCGAACGCGAGGCCGCCGATCGAAGCCGGCCAGGTTCCGAGCCCGAGCGTGCGGAGCCACGCGTACGTGAGGAGCCCCGCGGCGACGATCGTCCCGAGCAGCATCAGGTTCCATGCGACGACGGGGCCGAAGAGGGCGCCGAGCGGCCAGTAGACGAGTCCGAAGGGCCAGCCGCCGAGCACCGTCTGCGGATCGGCGAGCGGCTGGAAGCTGTACGGGTCCAGCCAGGGGGCGGCGCCGTCGCCGAGCTGGTGGCCGACGAGCCAGAAGCGGTAGACGGTCTGCAGGTGGTCGCCCGCCGGCGGCTCGCCGAAGCCCTCGCCGCCGCTCGCCATGAACGCGCTCCCGAAGGAGCCGATCGCGGGCCATGTGGCAGCGAGCGCCGCCGCGACGTAGAGAAGGCTTACGAGAGCGAGCGGGCGGCTGCCAGCAGCTCGTCGAAGTCGGGGACTTGGCCAGGCTCGTACCGCCATGCTCCGCGGATGATGCCCTCTCCGTCGACCAGGAAGGCGCTCCGCTCGGCAACACCCTCCATGCCTCTGTACTCGTGCCCGACGCCGAAGGCGGCAACGGCGTCGCCGTTCCAGTCCGAGAGGAGCGGCACCTCGAGGTCGAGCGCCTGGGCCCACGCGACGTGCGACCAGGGGCTGTCGCGGGAGATCCCGAACACCTTCACGCCGGCTTCGTCGAACTCGCGGCCCCTGTCACGCAGGAGCGTGAACTCGTCCGTTCAGGTACTCGACCAGTCGAAGAGATAGAAGAGAAGCAGGTACGGGGAGCGCTCGGCGAGCTCGCGGAGCTCCGCGTCGTCGCGTGGCGTGAGCCAGACCCGCGCCGCGGGTGCCGCATCGCCCACCTGGATCATGCTGGGACCGCGGCGGCTTCGGTGGCGTCGGCGATCTCGCTCGCCACCTCGGTGATATCCCGGTTGGCATTGAAGACGCGGAGCTGGCGGTCGGCCCCGTTGCCCTTGCCGAGGATGTCGCGGATCCCTTCGAGCTCGCGCTCGGCTCCGAGCTCGCGTGCATGCGGGGCGATCTCCCTGAGCGTGCGGCGGATGAGCTGCGCGATCGGCACGCGGTTCCGCCTCCCTGTGGCCAGGTCCATCACCGGCGCCTCGAGCCCGTACCGCGCGCCCAGCCACTTGTTCTCGGAGATCAGAATCCTGTGGAACGAGGGCAGCTCGGCGCCGCTGTCGAAGCGCTCCGCGTAGTACTTGACGAGCGCTTGGACGTAGGCGGTGAGTGCGACGGTCTCCTCGACGCGCGTGACCGCGTCCATGACGCGCACCTCGATCGTCCCGAAGCGCGGATGGAGGCGGATGTCCCACCAGATATGCGTGTAGTCGGCGATGCACCCGGTCTTCTCGAGCTGACCTACGACCTCCGCATAGTCGGCGTAGTCGCGGAAGCGGGGCGGGGGGCCCGAGCGGGGAAAGGCCGCGAAGACCATCTGCCGGCTCGACGCGAGGCCGGTCGCCTCGCCGCGCCAGAACGGGGAGTTCGCAGAGAGCGCGAGGAAGTCGGGCAGATGGAGGAGGAGCGCGCTCGTCACCTTGATCGCCTTCTCGGGGTCATCCACCGCCACGTGGATGTGCAGGCCGAAGATGAGCTCGCGCCGGGCAACGTACTGGAGCTGGTCGACCAGGTTGCGATAGCGGTCGCGGGCGGTGATGCGCTGGCGCTCGAACAGGCTGAACGGGTGGGTGCCCGCAGAGCCGACGCGCATCCCGCGTTCGCGCGCGACGCCGCTCACGAGGCCCCGCAGCTTGCGCAGCTCGGCGTCCACGTCGGCCACGCTCGTGCACACCGGCGTGGAGATCTCGACGACGGACTGCATGAGCTCGGGGCCGATCCTGTCGGTGAGGTCGCCGTCTTGCACCGCGGTCAGGACGGTGTCCACATGCTGGACGAGGTCGAAGCTCTCGCCGTCGAGGAGCATGTACTCCTCCTCGACGCCCAGCGTGAACGGATCCCCGGCGCCGAAGCGGTGATCGAGCACGCTCCCGCCCGGCGCAAAGCTCTTCCCGGTGATCGTGGCCGGATAGATCTGTTTCACGGCCCGTAAGACTCTATCCGCCTGCCCGTGGAAGAAAAGCCCCGCCGCTCCCGTCTGGTGCTCAAGAGCAGGGGTCACGTGAAGGGAGCAGGAAGATGCGCAGCAATCGAAGAAGGAACTGGCTGATCAAGCGGATCGCTCTCGGGTTCGCCGTCGCGGCTTTCGCAGCTCCGGTGGCGCAGGCGTCCGTCGACGAGGGCTCCTCGCCTCAGGCGAAGGGTTACCAGGCGTTCGTCACGGATTTCCCGTCGTACTCGACCGTCAACGCCTCCGACTACGGAATGCCTCGGGCGCTGCCGAGCGACTACGTGCAGGCTCGCGGCGACCAGATCGAGCTCGTCCGGGCGCAGCATCGCGTCACGGGCAGCGACATCGTCGCCGCCGACTACGGCATGCCTCGCGCGCTGCCGAACGACTACGCGCTCTCGAGCGGCAACCAGATCGAGGTCGTCCGGGCGCAGCCGCGCGGCACGTCGAACGACAAGATCGAGTTCGTCCGCACGCAGCCCCGGTCGGTCGGCGAGCCGCAGGTCATCGCGGCCGGATTCGACTGGAACGATGCGGCGATCGGTGCCGGCCTGGTGCTCGGGCTCGTGCTGCTCGGCGGCGGCGCCGCTCTGGCGACTCGCCACATGGGTCGCGCTCAGACCGCCTAGGACACCACAGGGGCAGGCAGTCGTAGCGGGTCCTCAGGGCCCGCTTACGACTGCCTCGGCTTCGATCTCGACGAGCCAGCGCGGGTCGAGCAGGCCGCCGGCGAGGAGCGTGGTGTTCGCCGGGCGGATCTCGGAGAAGACCTCGCCGTGGGCGCGGCCGACGCCCTCGAAGTCCTCCACGCGCACGAGGTAGACCCGGGTGCGGACCACGTCCTCGAGCGAGGCGCCGGCCTCCTCGAGCGCCGCCGCGATGATCTCGAGGCAGCGCCTGGCCTGGCCATAGGCGTCCGGGGGAGGATCGGCGCCCTCCGCCATCACCGGCGCGGTTCCCGCCACGTAGACGTGCTCGCCGGCCCGAACCGCGCGCGAGAAGCCAACGAGTGGCTCGTAGGGCGAGCCCGAGGAGATGAGCTGCCGTTCCATCGGGCTAGTATCGCGGCCCGTGGAAGCGCTCGCCCAGATCGACGACTGGCCCGCCGAGAACAAGGCGGCCGGGGTCGTCAGCGGCGACCGGACGTGGGCGCGTGGCCCAGAGGAGAGAGCCTTCGCCTGGGCCTCGGTGACGAAGCTCTTCACGGCGACCGCGGTGCTCGTCGCCGCTGAGGAAGGCGTGCTCGACCTCGACGAGGCGGCGGGCCCGCCCGGCTCGACCGTGCGCCATCTGCTCGCGCATGCCTCGGGCCTCTCATTCGACGGGCCGCGCCCGATCTCGGAGCCCGGCAAGCGGCGTATCTACTCGAACACGGGGTACGAAGAGCTCGGCGCCTTCCTCTCCGAGCGGGCCGAGATGCCGTTCAGCGAGTACCTCGCTGCGGCCGTCCTCGAGCCTCTCGCGCTCAGCAGAACGACCCTGGAAGGCTCCCCGGCGGCGGGGCTGGCCGGGACGCTCGCGGATCTCCTTGTGTTCGGGCGGGAGCTCCTGGCGCCGACGCTCGTCGCGACTGAGACGCTGGCCGAGGCGACGTCGGTCGCTTTCCCGGGGCTCGTCGGAATCCTGCCCGACTTCGGGCGCTACGAGCCGCTCGACTGGGGGCTCGGCTTCGAGCTCCGCGACGCAAAGTCGCCCCACTGGACCGGGACGCGCAACTCGGCGCGTACGTTCGGCCACTTCGGCGGCGCGGGGAGCTTTATCTGGGTCGACCCCGAGGCCGGCGCAGCGTGCGCGGGCCTCGCCGACCGCCAGTTCGGCGAATGGGCGAAGAAGGCCTGGCCGCCGCTCTCCGACGCCGTCCTCGCGGAGCTACGATGAACGCGCCAGTGTGGAACCTGCTCGTCATCGTGGCCTGCTATCTCGTGCCAGCCCTCGTGCTCCGGTGGCTCGGTGGCTTCAACTCGGCGGCCGACGCTGTCTCTACGTGGGGACGGCGATCGTCGCTCACAGCGATTCGCCGCCGCGGTCTCACACCGCGGAGCTACGCGCGCTCGCGAATCTCGTCGTAGACCGCGCGCTCGCAGCTCGCGACCGTCGCGGGCGTGACGGCCGTCACGCGGGCGGAGAAGCTGTCTCCGGGGCGGAGGAGGCCGTTCGGCCCGCGAAGCATGCCGGCCAGGACGACGCCGAACCGTCCCCCGCCCTCGAGCGATTCCCCCGGCTGGAGCTCGCGGCGCTCCATCTTCTCGGCGAGCCGCATGAGCGTCTCGCCGGGAACCCCTGCGAGCTCCGCGATCCGCGCGAGCTCATTCGCCGTCGCGCTTTGATGCCTCACGCTAGGCTCGATCGTATGGGACGGAGCCCGTTCTTCGACGGCTGGAAGAGCTGCCCGCGCTGTGCGGCCGACCTCGAGATCGTGGAGGCAAGAGCGACGTGCCCGGCCTGCGGCCTCGTCGTCTATGCGAATCCGGCTCCGACAGTCAGCGCCCTTCTTTTCGACGACGAGGGACGGATTCTCCTCGCCCGCCGGGCCGCCGACCCGGGCCGCGGGCTCTGGGACCTCCTGGGCGGGTTCATGGACGAGGACGAGCTTCCGCTCGAGACGCTGGCGCGCGAGCTCGGCGAGGAGATCGGCGTCGAGATCGAGCCGCTCGAGTTCTTCGGCGCCTGGCCTGACCGCTACGGCGACGGAGGCGTCTGGACGCTGAACCTCTACTGGGCGGCCCGCATCGCGTCGGGGGAGCCCAAGCCGGCCGACGACGTCGCCGAGGTCGCCTGGTTCGCGGCGTCCGAGCTGCCGCCCTGGGAGGAGTTTGCGTTCGCGAACACCGTCGCCGTCCTCAAGGCTTGGAAAGCGGGTCTATAGGAGTCGTAAAATGGGCCGAACGGCCCATGTAGAATCAGCGGCCTCCTGCCGATAATCCAGCCACGTTGGCTGAGAACGGCATGCACCGGATCGACGACGACCTCACGGAGGCTTGGCTCGACGCCTTCGTGGCCGAAGGCCTGGCCGACGTCGAGTCCTACCTCCGCAAGCACGCGGACTTCCAGACCTTCTTGGAGGACCGGGACTAGTCCGACTGCTCAGCCGGTGCGCTCTGCGCCTCGGCTTCGACGAGCCCAAGGGACTTCTCGAGCATGCTCTTCGGCTGCGCGCCGACCGCGGCGGCCTTCGGCTCGCCGGAGTCGAAGAGGATCATCGTCGGGATGCTCATGACGCCGTAACGGCGCGCGAGCTCGGGCTCCTCGTCGATGTTGACCTTCACCAGCCGCAGATCCGAGCGCTCTTCGGCGATCTGGTCGAGAACCGGTGCCACCGCGTGGCACGGACCGCACCATTCCGCCCAAAAGTCGACGAGCACCGGGCTCTCGCTCCCGAGCACCTCGGTGTCGAATGTGTCTGTCGTGATCGTTTCTGTCATGACCCTTGAAACGTAGACTGACTCGCAAATGTTCCAGCCACTTCCCTCCGTACCCGATCACCCCGGTCTCGAACGTGAGGTGCTCGGGTGGTGGGACGAGCAGCAGGTCTTCGAGCGGCTGCGTGAGCTGAACCGGGAAGGGCCGAAGTGGAGCTTCATCGACGGCCCGATCACGGCGAACAACCCGATGGGAGTCCACCACTGCTGGGGGCGGACGCTCAAGGACGTCTTCCAGCGCTACAAGGCGCTCCAGGGCTTCGACCAGCGCTACCAGAACGGCTTCGACTGCCAGGGCCTCTGGGTCGAGGTCAACGTCGAGCGGGCGCTCGGCCTCAACTCGAAGCCCGAGATCGAGGAGTACGGGATCGCCGCCTTCGCCGAGAAGTGCAAGCAGTCCGTGGCGGAGTACTCCGAGGTGATCACCGAGCAGTCCAAGCGCCTCGGCATGTGGATGGACTGGGACAACGACTACTACACGTTCTCGGACACGAACATCGAGTACATCTGGCGCTTCCTGAAGACCGTGCACGAGCGCGGCTGGCTCTACATGGGGCACCGCTCCAACGTTTGGTGTCCCCGCTGCGGGACGTCCATCTCCCAGCACGAGCTCATCGGCTCGTACGAGGATCGCAGCGACCCCTCGCTCTACGTGCGCCTGCCGCTTCTCGACGACGACGGCGAGGCACTCGTCGTCTGGACGACCACACCGTGGACGCTGCCCGCCAACGTCGCCGCGGCCGTCGACCCCGAGGCCGAGTACGTGAAGCTCTCGACCGCGGACGGGTTCCTCTGGGTCGCAGAGGCCAGGCTCCCCGACCTCCCGTTCGGCGGTGACGTGGAGGCGAAGGTCACCGGCGAGGAGCTCGTCGGGAAGCGCTACGAGGGCCCCTACGACCATCTCTCCGCCGCCGAGGGCGTCGAGCACCGCGTCATCCCGTGGGCGGACGTCACGATGGAGGAGGGCACCGGCATCGTCCACATCGCTCCGGGCTGCGGTGCCGAGGACTTCGAGCTCGCGCGCGAGCACGACCTTCCCGTCCTCACCCCGGTCGACGAGGCGGGCCGCTTCTACGACGGCTACGGCTGGCTGCACGGGACCTCGACCGCCGAGGCGAAGGAGCAGATCATCGGCGACCTCGGCGAGCGCGGACGCCTGCTCGAAGCCGGCGAGATCGTTCACCGCTACCCCGTTTGCTGGCGCTGCCACACGCCGCTGATCTTCCGGATCGTCGACGAGTGGTTCATCTCCTGCGACGAGATCCGCCAGCCGATGCTCGACGCGAACGCGACGGTCGTCTGGACGCCCGACTTCTACTCGAAGCGGATGGACGACTGGCTGCGCAACATGGGCGACTGGAACATCTCGCGGAAGCGCTACTTCGGCCTGCCACTCCCCTTCTATCCCTGCGAGTGCGGTCGCCTGAACGTGATCGGCTCGAAGGCCGAGCTCGAGGAGCGGGCGGCCGGCGGCCTCGAGCAGCTCCAGGAGCTCCATCGTCCCTGGCTCGACGAGGTGCCCATCCGCTGCGAGGAGTGCGGGGAGGAGGTCCGGCGCATCCCCGAGGTCGGCGACGCCTGGCTCGACGCGGGCATCGTCCCGTTCTCGACCCTCGGCTGGGAGAGCCCCGAATGGCGCGAGCACGGGTACGCGAACGGCGCCTCCGAAGGGCTGTCGGGAGCCGACCTCCCTGACCACGCCTACTGGGAGAAGTGGTTCCCGGCGGACTGGGTGTCGGAGATGCGCGAGCAGATCCGTCTCTGGTTCTACTCGCAGCTCTTCATGTCGGTCGCGCTGGTCGGAAGGGCGCCGTACCGCCAGATCCTCGCCTACGAGAAGCTCCGCGACGAGACCGGCAAGGAGATGCACAAGTCCTGGGGGAACGCGATCGACGCGAACGAGGCGATGGACAAGATGGGCGCCGACGTGATGCGGTTCATGTACTGCGACCACGTCCCGCAGCAGAACCTCAACTTCGGCTACGGGCCCGCGAACGAGGTGAAGCGGCGACTGCTCACCTTCTGGAACTCGGCCTCGTTCTTCGTCCTCTACGCGAACATCGAGGGGTTCAAGCCGACCTACCGCGATCTC
>Ga0307317_10000705_pt1 | contig 10104 bp, 7 predicted proteins | sample ER_DNA_357_FD_194498 | JGI IMG/M metagenome (GOLD analysis project Ga0307317, IMG submission 194498) | Bulk soil microbial communities from the East River watershed near Crested Butte, Colorado, United States - ER_DNA_357 | ecosystem: Environmental > Terrestrial > Soil > Floodplain | place: USA...
CCGCAGCCACCGGCGACCTGGAACAGCACCTGCGCGCCCTGGGCGATCATGTTCTCGGCGACGGTCTTGCACTTGTCGGCCGCGACGAAGTCGTTCGAGTAGTCGACCAGCACCGTGAGCTTCGGGTTGAACAGCTTCGCGCAGTAGGTATAGCCCGCGATCCAGATGTCCACCGGCGGGATCTTGAGTCCGCCGACGGCGCCGATCACCTGCTTGCCACCCTGCTTCTTCGCCATCTCGGCGGCGAGGTAGCCGACCAGGCAGCCCGACTCGTTCGCGGCGTAGGTCAGGCCCTGGACGTTCTTGCGGCCCTTGAAAGGCGCGTCCTTGGCCGAGTAGTCGGTGATCGCGAAGTGAATGTCCGGGTACTTCGAGGCGACGGTGTTCGTCGCGTCCGCAAGCAAGAAGCCTGCCGAGACGACGAGGTCGGCCTTGCGGCGCACTCCCTGCGTCAGATTCGGGACGTAGTCCGAGACCGAGTTCGACTGGAGGGGGATCGTCTTCACCCCCAGTTCCTGCTTCGCCCGATTCAGGCCCTCGAGCTGCGACTCGTTGAACGAGCGGTCGTTGAACTTGCCGATGTCGCTGACGAGCGCGACCAACGTCGACGATCCGCTGCTGGTGCCGGTCGTGGTCGAGGAGCCGGCCTTCTTGGACGAGCCGCAACCTGCAGCGAGGAGCGTAACGCCGAGAACGGCGCCGGCGAGAGCAACTGGGCGTGCCACCCGCACAGGCATTGTTCTACCAAAAGAACGGGCGGGCCCGGAGGCCCGCCCGTCAGAACCGTGAAGCGGGTGCGCCTAGAGTTTCGTGGGCACCTTCAGCTTGTGCTTGATGATCTTCACCTTGACGGCGTTCATCGCGGTGATGAACTTCTTCGGCACGGCGGGGTTGATCTTGCCGACGCTCATGCCGCCGTTCTTCAGGTTGAAGAGCAGGTTGCCACCGTTCTTGAAGTGGCCTGTCTTCGCCTTCTGAATGGCCTGGAAGACGCCGTTGTCGACGCGCTTGACCCCGGACGTGAGTACGCGCTTCGCGTCCCGGTACTGGTCCTTGTCGACGCCGATGCCCCAGATCTTGGCCGCAGCAGCTGCCTTCAGAGTGCCGAGGCCGCAGCCGCCGGCAACCTGGAAGAGCACCTGAGCGCCCTGGGCGATCATGTTCTCGGCGACCGTCTTGCACTTGTCGGCCGCGACGAAGTCGTTCGAGTAGTCGACGAGCACCTTGATGTTCTTGTTCGCCTTCTTGGCGCAGAACTTGTAGCCCGCGATCCAGATGTCGACCGGTGGGATCTTCAGCCCACCGACGGCACCGATGACCTGCTTGCCACCCTTCTTCTTCGCCATCAGGCCCGCGAGGTACCCGACCAGGCAGCCGCCTTCGTTGGCTGCGTAGGTGAGGCCCATCACGTTCTTGCGGCCCTTGAACGGAGCATCCTTGGCGGAGTAATCCGTAATCGCGAAATGGATTTTGGGGTACTTCGAGGCGACCGTGTTCGTGTCGCCCGCCAGCAGGAAGCCGGCCGAGATGATGATGTTCGAATGGAGCCGGACTCCGTTCGTCAGGTTCGGAATGTAGTCCGACGTGGAGTTCGACTGGAGCGCTTTGATCTTGACCCCGAGCTTGTTGTGCGCACGAGTCAGGCCCTCCTTCTGCGACTGGTTGAACGACCGGTCGTTGAACTTGCCGATGTCGCTCACCAGCGTGGCGAGATACGTCGCTTTGCTCGCCTGCGTGGACGCCTTGCTCGAGCTGCTGCCCACCAGAGCGGCCAGCCCTGCCAGCAGGACGACCACGAGTGCCGCTGCGACGATGGACATACGTCGTGAAACCCTCACTTGCCCTCCCTCATTGGAAAACGTTCGTCTTCAAAAGACGAGCGATGCTAACCCGAAGTTAGGCCGGTTGCATAGGCCAAACGGCCTGTTTTACGCAATTTCGGGCCTAAGAGGGCCTGCCGGAGCACCGTCTGAGCCGCCGGAACGCGCTGCTCGCCCCGATCCTGCGTCCTCACTCGCGCCCGTACCTCTCGGTACGAACGCTCCCTGCGTCCTTGTCTCGGAACGACCATCGCGCCCCGGCGACGAGCGCTGCCCCGCCAGACCCTCTAGACAACGTCGCTGAGCTGGGGCAATGAGCCCTCGTCCACCAGCACGCGCCGTGGCTTCGAGCCCTCGTAGCCCGAGATGATGCCCCTGCGCTCGAGCATGTCGATCAGGCGGCCCGCCCGCGTGTAGCCCACGCGCAGACGCCGCTGGATCAGCGAAACCGACGCCGTCTGGGTCTGCACGACCACCTCGATCGCCTTCTCCAGCAGCGGGTCCTCGTCCGGATCGAAGTCTTCGGCGCCACCGGCGTCCGCCCCATCTTCGCGCTCCGGCGCCTCGAGCAAGGTCTCGTCCAGCTCCTGGTCGCGCTGGGCGCGGCACTGCTCCACGATCAGGGCGATCTCGTCCTCGGTCACGAACGCGCCCTGGAGGCGCTGCAGCCGTGAGGTGCCGAGCGGCTTGAAGAGCATGTCGCCCTGGCCGAGCAAGCTCTCGGCGCCGGCCTGGTCGAGAATCACGCGGGAGTCCGTCTGACTCGAGACGGCGAATGCGATCCGGCTCGGGACGTTCGCCTTGATCATCCCCGTGATCACGTCCACGGACGGCCGCTGCGTCGCGAGCACGAGGTGGATCCCGACCGCGCGGGACTTCTGCGCGAGGCGGATGACGGCGTCCTCGACCTCCTGCGGCGAGATCATCATCAGGTCGGCGAGCTCGTCGATCACGACCAGCAGGTAGGGCAGCGACGGCTCGCCGCGGGAGCGGAACGCGCGGTTGGCCTCGGACAGGCTGCGGGCACGCACAGCGGAGAGGCGCTCGTAGCGGCGCTCCATCTCCGCTACCACGTTGCGCAAGACGGCCGCGGCCTCCTTGGGGCTCGAGACGACCGGCGTGAGCAGGTGCGGGATCGACTCGTAGTAGTTGAGCTCGATTTTCTTCGGGTCGATCAGGATCATCCGCACCTCGTCCGGGGTCGAGCGCAACAGCACGGAGGTGAGGATCGTGTTGATGCAGCCCGACTTGCCCGAGCCGGTCGTGCCGGCGATCAGGATGTGCGGCATCCGCGCGAGGTCGGTCCACACCGCCTGGCCCGAGATGTCCTTGCCGAGCCAGACCGAGAGCGGGCTCGAGGTGGCGGGCAGGTCGTCGTAGATGTCCCCGAGCGTGACGAGGTTCGGGCTCGTGTTGGGCAGCTCGACGCCGACGGCCTGCTTGCCCGGGATCGGCGCGAGGATGCGAATCTCGGTCGTGGCCAGGGCGTAGGAGAGGTCGTCCTTGAGGCCGGCCACCTTCGAGACCTTCGTGCCCGGCGCGAGCTGCAGCTCGTAGCGCGTCACCCGCGGGCCGGAGATCTGGCCGACCACGGTCGCATCGACCCCGAAGTTGGCGAGCGTCTGGACGAGCGCCTCGGCGACGCGGGCCGAGTGGTCGCCGTCGGGGCCTGCGCCGGGAGCGGAGCGGCGCAGCACGTCACGGTCGGGCAGGCGGTACTCCGTCTTGAGTTCGGGGCCGACGTCGAAGAGGCTCGTCTGGTCCGGCTCGGTGTCCAGCGGCTCCTGCACCAGCAGGGGCGGCTGCTCCCCGTCCGAGAGCAGCTCGGGAAACTCGTTCACGACGTCGACCGGCGGGGCCAGCGGCACAGGTGGAGGCGCGGTCACAGCGCCGTCGAGCACCTGCAGCCTGGGAGCAGGCCTGCGCGGCAGCGTCCGCCGTGCTGCCTGGTGCACCGCACGTCCGGAGCTGCGGAGCATCGCTCCAGCGGAGGCGCCGGTGACGAGGAGCCCGCCGACGAGCAGGGTCAGGATCCCGGCGATGGCGACCCCGGTCGAGCCGATCGCGAGCGCGAGCCCGCCGCCGAGCACCGTGCCGAGGTAGCCGCCTTGGTCCTTGCCGAGCGTGATCATCAGCCCGCAGGCCAGCACGACGAGCCCGGTGCGGAAGGGCCGCACGTCGACGAGGTCGCTGCGAGTCACCATCAGCGCCCCCACGATCGCCAGCGCCGCCGGCAGGCCGAGCGTGGCGTCGCCGATCACCGCGTCGAGCCCGTCGGCGATCCAGACGCCGACGTACCCGCCGTTCCAGCCGGCCCAGACCACCGCGGCGAGGAACACGCCCAGCGCGAGCAGCCCGAGCCCGATCAGCTCAGGGTGCTGGTGCCCTTCGGCCTTCTTGCCCGCGCGCTTCCTGCGCTTGACCCGCGAGGGCACGCGTGGTCGGAGCGTGCGTCTCTTGCGACGGCGCGCCATAGGGCGGCTGCTTCGACGGCCGTGACGCCAGCCCTTCCTGCGGCCTAGCGGCGCTTCTTGAGCTTCTCGGCCTGGCGGCGCTGCTGCCGGTTCATCGGCTCGGGGATCGCGCCCTCCTGGTCGGCAGCCTCGAGCCAGGCGCGCCGTTCGGAGGCGCTGAGGCGCGAAAGCGCGGCCTGGGCGCGCTGCGGGTCGTTCTGTACGCCGCTGCGCTCGAGCTTGGCGATCGCGCTCGCGAGCTCGGGGTTCTTGCGTTCGAGGTTCGCCTTCGACGCGTTCTGCAGCCAGCGCTTCAGGAACGGCACTTTCATCATCGTCGTGGCGATCGGCCGCACGAAACGGCCGCCCTGAACACGCGCGAGCAGGTTCAGCGCGACCAGGATGACGAGCAGCCCGACCAGGATGAAGACCGGGATCAGGAAGGTGGTGAGGTCCGCAAGCACGCTAAAAGGCTACTCGCGCCTAGCCTAGCCGGGAGAGCCGATCGAGCAAGAGGGTGAGGAAGCGCTCCGAGTCGATGCCCACGGCCACGTTCGCGGTCGGCTCCAGGCCGCTCCGCCGCCAGACGTCGACGACCGTCCGGCCCCGACAGAGCTCCGACTCGCAATCGACGCGCACGTTCAGGTGCTGGAGCTCCAGCAGGGTCGGGTCGATCACGTGCGCCACGGCGACCGCGTCGTGGACGGGCGAGCCGTCGAAGCCATAGACCTCCCGGTGGAAGACCCCGTAAAAGTCGAGCAGCTCCGCGACAACCTTGCCGACCCGGCCCGCTCCGCGCAGCTGTTCCGCATGGGCCGCGGTGACCAGCGCCTGGTGGGTGACGTCGAGTCCGACCATGGTCACGTCGAGGCCGCTGGCGAAGACGCGCGCAGCGGCTTCCGGGTCGGCCCAGATGTTGAACTCCGCCGCTGGCGTGACGTTGCCCTCGGCGATCGCACCGCCCATCAGCACGATCCGCTCCGGCCGCGCCTCCGGGTAACGGGCCAGCAGGAGCGCGACGTTCGTCAGCGGGCCCGTGGCCACCAGCGTGGCGCCCTCGAGCCGTTCCGCGAGGAAGTCGACGGCGTGCTGGTCCGACGGCTCGGCCTGCGGCGGCGGCAGGTCCGGCCCGTCGAGGCCGGTCTCGCCGTGGACGTACGCGGCGACGAACGGCTCGCGCACGAGCGGGCGCGGCGAGCCAACCGCCACGGGCACGTCCCCCCGCCTGGCCAGCTCCAGCACGCGGATCGCGTTGGCGGTCGTCTTCTCGAGCGTCTGGTTGCCTGCGACGACGGTGACGCCGCGTAGCTCCAGCTCGTCGCTGCCGAGCGCGAGCAGGAGCGCAATCGCATCGTCGTGGCCGGGGTCGCAGTCGAGCAGGATCGGCGTGCTCACGCGGTCAGGATCTCATCCACTTCGGCGGCCGTGGGCAGGGACGGTTGCGCGCCTGCGCGGGAGGCGGCGATCGCCCCGGCCGCACACGCGCGCCGCAGGGCCTCGTCCCGGTCGCGCTCCTCGAGCAGCGAGACCACGAGGCAGGCGGTGAAGGCATCGCCCGCGGCGGTGCCGTCGACAGCCCGCACCCGCGGCGCGGCGGCTCGCGCGACCTCAACCCCGCCGTCGAGGAGCACCGCGCCCTCCTCGCCGAGGGTGAGTGCGGTCAGGCGCGGTGTCTCGGGCAGGGCCTCGAGCTCGTAGCGGTTGACGACGACGAGCTCGGCCGCGCGCAGGAGGTCAGCCGGGACCGGCTTCGCCGGAGCTGCGTTCAGGAAGAAGCGCTCCGCCCGCTGGGCCGCCACCGCCACCGCCACGGCGGGGATCTCGAGCTGGCAGAGCACGGCACCGGACACGGCCGGGTCGCGCAGCTCCGAGTTGGCGCCCGGCGCGACGACGATCACGTTCTCGCCCTCGTCGTCGACGATGATCAGCGCGACTCCGGTCGGCCCACCCTGACGGAGAACGGTCTCGACGCCGGCCTCCCGCAGGCCGGCCAGCGCCTCGTCCGCGAAGTCATCGTCTCCGACGGAGCCGACGAAGGTCACCTCGGCCCCGAGGCGTGCCGCGGCGACGGCCTGGTTCGCGCCCTTGCCGCCCGGGTGGCGTGCGAAGCTCGCGGCCGTCAGCGTCTCGCCTGGCCGCGGCAGACGCTCGCAGCGAGCGACCAGGTCGAGGTTGACCGACCCGACGACGGTGAGGCGGGGCCGGCGAGACCTAGGCGGCAAGCGCGCGCAGGTCTTCGACCGCCCGCTCGAGCAGGTTCTCGCGCAGGTCGAAGAGGCCGGCCCAGAGCGAGGAGCGGTCGGGCACGGAGCGGATCCGGGCGGCGTCGTCGAGCCCAGCGAGGGCGCGCAGGAAGACGGCGAGCTCGAGGTAGGCCTGCGCGACGCGCACAGGGGAGCAGCGCACGCCCGCCCGGTAGAGCACCGGCGCCCACTCGATCAGCTCGGCGGCTCCGGGGGTCCCGTACCAGGAGCGCCCCTCGGCGCGCTCGGGCTCCAGCTCGAGGAGGTAGCGGCCGAGCGGCCGCTCGAGCCCCACCAGCGCGGTCTCGGCGCGGTCGGCCGCACGGCGCAGCGCGGCCTGGCGGCCACCGGGGGTGGAGGGCGCCGCGTCGCCGCGCGCCCAGCGCTCGAGCAGGCGGCAGAAGGCGAGCGACGCGACCGAGGCGGCGTTCAGCTGGCGGATCAGGCTCTCCGCGGTACGGGCGTCGGCCGCGCTGTCGGTCAGCACGTCGGCCCAGCCCGGCTCGGCGCGGAGCGTGCTCATACCTCGACGACCACGGGCAAGATCATCGGCCGCCGGCCGGTGCGGTCGTAGATCAGCTGGCCGAGTCCGTCATGGAGGTGCTCCTGCAGGAGCTTGATCTCGGTCACGTTGTCCTTGATCAGGCCGTCCAGCACCCGCTGGGCCTCTTCGCGCATCTCGTCCAGCAGCGGCTCGCCCGGCTCGGCGAACCCACGTGCGATCAGCTCGGGGCGTCCCGCCACGGAGCCGTTGCTTCCGCCGAGGGTCGCGACCACGATCAGCACGCCGTCTTCCGACAGATGGCGCCGGTCCCGCAGCGCGACGTCCTGGACGTCGCCGACGCCGAGCCCGTCGACGAACGTGACGCCGCTCTCGACGTGGCCGGTCAGGTAGGCGCCCGACTCGTCGAGCTCGACAACCGAGCCGTTCTCGGCGAGGATGATCCGGTTCTCGGCCACCCCGCTCTCGACGGCGAGGCGCGCGTGTGCCGCGAGCATGCGGAACTCGCCGTGGACGGGCATGGCGTACTTCGGCCGCACGAGCGCGAGCATCGTCCGCAGCTCCTCCGCGTGGCCGTGGCCGGAGACGTGCACCGGCGCGATCTCCTGGTGGAGCACTTCGGCACCGTTCTTCGCGAGCTGGTTGATCGCGTCGTGGACGCGCAGCTCGTTCCCAGGCACGGGCTTGGCCGAGATGATCACGGTGTCGCCGGCCTCGACCTTCACGTCCCGGTGGTCGCCGTACGCGATCCGCACGAGCGCCGAGAGCGGCTCGCCCTGGCTCCCGGTGCAGAGGATGAGGACATCGCCGCGCGCGTAGTCGTCGAGTTGCTTGGGCTGGATCAGCGCGTCGTCCGGCACGTCGATGTAGCCGAGGTTCCGCGCGATGTTGATGTTCTTGCGCATCGAGCGGCCGACGACGCAGACCTTGCGCCCGGCCTCGACGGCGACGTCGGCCGCCTGCTGCATCCGGTGCACGTTCGAGGCGAACGAGGCGACGAGAATGCGGCCGGTGCGCGACGGGATCAGCTGGCGGAAGGCCTCGCCGACGAGCCGCTCGGAACCCGTCACGCCGGGGCGCTCGGCATTCGTCGAGTCGCCGAGGAAGAGGTCGACGCCGCGGTTGCCGATCTCCGCGAGCCGCCCCACATCCGTGCGCAGGCCGTCGACGGGCGTGTGGTCGATCTTGTAGTCGCCGGTGTGCAGGATCCGGCCGCCGGGCGTGTCGAGCACGATCGCGACCGCGTCCGGGATCGAGTGCGCGACCCGCACGAACTCCACGCGGAAGGGCCCGAGCTCGACCGCCCCTTGGTCGGGATCGGCCTCGCGCAGCTCGGTGGAGCGCAGCAGCCCGTGCTCGTCGAGCTTCGACTTGATCAGGCCGAGCGTGAGCCGCGTCGCCCACACCTCCTGGACCCGCGCCTCGCGCAGCAGGTACGGGAGCGCGCCGACGTGATCCTCGTGGCCGTGCGTCAGCAGCACCGCGCGGACCGGCCGCTCGCGATCGACGAGATACGAGAAGTCCGGGAGGATCAGGTCGACGCCGAGGTGCTCGTCCCGCGGGAACGCGAGGCCAGCGTCGATCACGACGGCCTCGCCGTCGGCCTCGATCACGGTCATGTTCTTGCCGACCTCGCCGAGGCCGCCGAGCGGGATGATCCGCGTGGTTCCAGGCATCGCCGCAGTGTAGAGCGTGCGGGAGGCTAAGCATCCTCGCCCGCGAACCCGATACACGCTCCGTGCGGTTCTCCGTCCTCGCCTACGCGACCGTCGCGGCCGGTCTCGGTGTCACCGTGGCCGGCGGGCTTGCGGCTGCCGGCAAGCCGCTGACCGCGCTCGCCCTCTTCGGCGCCGCCGCTCTGGCCGCCGAGTTGCTCGAGGAGCCGGAGAACGCGCGCGTCCGCGAGCCGCTCGGCTCGGGCGTCTTCCGCGTCGCCTCCGGAGTCGACCTGGCGGCCGTGATCGTGCTCGGGCCGTGGCGAGGCGCGCTCGTCGCCGGCAGCGCTGCACTGCTCGCCCGGGTCGTGCGCGGACCGTGGCGCCAGGGAGCGTTCCAGGCTGCCTCCTACGCGCTGGCTTCCCTCGCCGCGGGGTACGCGTTCTCCATCGGCGGCGGGCACTTCGGGCACCTCACGCTCCCCGACGACCTCGTCCCGCTGACCGTGCTCGCGCTCGTCTACCTGCTGGTCTCACGCGGGCTGCTGCAGATCGTCGGCGGGCTCGAGGTGCTGCAACCCGACTTCGCCGCCGCGGCCGCCGAGGCAGGGCTCGGCGCGATCCTGGCTCTCTTCGCGCTCGGCCACCCCTGGAACGTGATCGCCGTCCTGCCGGTCGCGCTGGCCGTGAACCAGGCGCACGCGCGCGTGCGGCGCTCGCGCCAGGAGACGATGCACGCGCTCGAGACCTTCGCCAACATCGTCGACGAGCGCGACCCGTACACCTACCGCCACTCGCAGCGAGTGGCCTCGTACGTCGACGGACTCGCGCGCGCCCTCGGTCTCCCCTACTCCGACATCGACCGGCTCCGCTGGGCCGCGCGGCTGCACGACCTCGGCAAGGTCGCCGTCGACGCGGCCGTGCTCGGCAAGCGCGGCAAGCTGACCCCGAACGAGTGGGGCGCCGTCTGGCGCGCGCCGAGGCTCTCGGCGCGGCTGCTGAGGCGCTTCGAGGTCTCCGCCGACGAGGCCCGCGCGGTCGAGTACCACCGGGAGCGCTACGACGGGCGCGGCTACTACGGCATCCCCTCCGAGGACCAGCCGCTCGCGGCGCACTTCCTCGTCGTCGCCGACAGCTTCGACGCGATGACCAGCGACCGTCCCTACCGCGCCGGGCTCAGCACCGACGAGGCGCTCGCGGAGCTCGAGCGCAACATCGGCAAGCAATTCCACCCGGCCGTGACGAAGGCGTTCATCGCCTTCCAGCGCGGCGAGGATCCCTTCTCGGTCCTCACCCCCGAGGAGCAGGAGCAGCTGCGGGGCGCCTCGGCTCCGTATCGCGTTCCCGAGATTCCCGGCGCCCGCGACCTGAAGGAGCGGCCGGAGCTCGTGGCCCTCGCGGGGTTGATCGCCGGCCTCGGCGGCATTGGGC
>Ga0307317_10000706_pt1 | contig 10095 bp, 8 predicted proteins | sample ER_DNA_357_FD_194498 | JGI IMG/M metagenome (GOLD analysis project Ga0307317, IMG submission 194498) | Bulk soil microbial communities from the East River watershed near Crested Butte, Colorado, United States - ER_DNA_357 | ecosystem: Environmental > Terrestrial > Soil > Floodplain | place: USA...
CGGCCGCAGCATCAACGTCACGCTGATCTTCTCGTTGCAGCGTTACGCCGAGGTCGTCGAGGCCTACCTGCGCGGGCTCGAGCGGCTCGTCGAGAGCGGCGGCGACCCCGGCCCGGTCGCCTCCGTCGCCAGCTTCTTCGTCTCGCGCGTCGACACCGAGGCCGACCGCCGGCTCGACGAGGTCGGTGCGCCTCCCGAGCTGAAGGGCAAGCTTGCGATCGCCAACGCGAAGCTCGCCTACCAGCGTTACCAGGAGCTCTTCTCGGGCGAGCGCTGGGAGGCGCTGCACGCGACGGGCGCCCGGACGCAGCGCTGCCTCTGGGCCTCGACCTCGACGAAGAATCCGGAGTACCGCGACGTGATGTACGTCGAGGAGCTGATCGGCCCCGAGACCGTGGACACGATGCCCGAGGAGACGATCGAGGCGTTCCAGGACCACGGCGAGGTCGCGCTCACGCTGGAGCGGGACCTCGACGAGGCGACGCGGGTGTTCGATCGGATCGCCGAGGCCGGGGTCGACTACGACGACGTGGTCGCCGTGCTCGAGCGCGAGGGCGTGGACAAGTTCGCGGACTCCTTCAAGGAGCTCCTCGACGGCGTCCGTGCCAAGCGCGGCGAGCTCGTCTCCGCCTGAGGCCGGCTGCGTGGCGCTCTACGCGGAGGTGGCCGGCGAGGGGCCGGCGGTCGCCCTCGTGCACGAGGGGATCTGCGACAGCCGCATGTGGGACTCGCAGTTCGAGTCCTATGCGCGCGAGTTTCGCGTGCTGCGGATGGACCTGCGCGGCTTCGGCCGCTCGCCGCTCGAGCCCGGCAGCTTCTCGAACGCCCGCGACCTGATCGAGGTGCTCGAGCAGCACGAGCTCGGCCCGGCGGCGCTCGTGGGCGTCTCGCTCGGCGGGCGCGTCGTGCTCGAGGTCGCGCTGGCGCGGCCGGAGCTCGTCTCGGCGCTCGTGCTCGTCGCGCCCGGTCTTCCCGGCCACGACTGGTCGAAGGACATGCAGGCCGCCTGGGGCGAGGAGGAGGCGGCGCTCGAGGCCGGCGATCTCGACGAGGCCGTCGAGGTCACCCTCCGCACGTGGGTCGACGGCCCGCGGCGCCAGCCCGAGGACGTCGACCCGGCCGTGCGCGAGCGCGTCGGCGAGATGCAGCGGCGGGCGCTCGAGCTGCAGGTTCCGGTCGGCGAGGACGCCGAGGAGGAGCCGCTCGTTCCGGACCTCGCGGAGCGGCTCGGAGAGGTGACTGTGCCCACGCTGGTCGTCGTCGGCGACGAGGACGTTCCCGACATGCAGGCGATCGTCGACCGGCTCGCGCGCGAGATCCCCGGCGCGAAGCGCGCGTCGATTGCGAACACTGCCCATGTGCCGAGCATGGAGCGCCCACGGGAGTTCGACGAGCTCGTGCTCGGCTTCCTGCGGGAGGCCGTGTGAGCACGATCGCCCCCGCCGAGCTTGTCGCGCGGATCTGGGAGCGCGACCCGACCGTCTGGACGGGCAGCGACGAGGCGAAGTGGCTGGGCTGGCTCGACGAGCCGATGCGGATGCGAAGCCGTCTCGGCGACCTGCTGCGGTTCGTGGAGGAGGTCGGCGCGCCCGGCCTGATCGACACGTTCGTCCTCCTCGGGATGGGCGGCTCGAGCCTGGCGCCCGAGGTGATCAAGCGCACCTTCGGGGCCGAGAGCTTCCACGTCCTCGACACCACGCACCCGGCGGCGGTTCGCGCCGCGACCGAGCTGCTCGACTTCGACTCGACGCTCTTCCTGGTCGCCTCGAAGTCGGGCACGACCCTGGAGACGCGCTGCCACCTCGACTGGTTCTGGGAACGGGCCGGCAAGCGCGGCGAGTTCTTCGCGGCGGTCACCGACCCGGGCTCGGAGCTCGGGCAGGTGGCGAAGGAGCGCGGCTTCCTCGCGACCTTCGGCGGCGAGCCCACGATCGGCGGGCGCTACTCGGCGCTGTCGGCCTTCGGGCTCGTGCCGGCCGCGCTGATGGGCGTCGACCTCGAGCGCCTGCTCGAGCGCGTCGAGGAGGTCGCCGAAGCGTGCCACGGCGAGGAGGGAAACCCCGGCCTCGAGCTCGGGCTCGAGCTCGGCAACGGCTGGCTCGAGGGCCGCGACAAGGTGACGATCAACCCGAACCCGGGTGGCTTCGGGCTCTGGGCCGAGCAGCTGCTCGCGGAGTCGACCGGCAAGGAGGGCAAGGGTCTGATTCCCGCGCCCGAGGAGTCGCCGGACGGCCCCGACCGCCAGGCGCCCGAGGTGCGGCTGCCGGCGCCATACGAGCTGGGGCAGGAGTTCTATCGCTGGGAGTTCGCGACCGCGGTCGCCGGCTCGATCCTCGGGATCAACCCGTTCGACCAGCCGAACGTGCAGGCCGCAAAGGACAAGACGAACGAGGTGCTGTCCACGGGCGGCAACCCGGATGTCGAGCCCCGCGGCTCGCTCGAGGAGCTGTTCGCCCAGGCGCGACCCGGCGACTACGTCGCGGTGCAGGCGTTCATCGACCCCGCGCGAGAAGGGGAGCTGCGGCCGCTGATCGAGCGCGCGCGAGCCGAGACCGGCTGCGTCGTCACCCACGGCCTGGGGCCGCGCTACCTGCACTCGACCGGCCAGCTGCACAAGGGCGGCCCGAACACGGGCCTGTTCGTGCAGGTCGTCGACGATCCGGGCGACGAGCTCTCGATCCCCGGCCGCAAGCTCGGCTTCCGGCGGCTGATCCAGGCGCAGGCCGCAGGTGACTTCGCCTCCCTCGAAGAACTGGGCAGGAGAATCGTGCGAGTCAGACTGGAGGACCTCTAGTGCAGCTCGGAATGGTCGGCCTCGGCCGCATGGGCGGCAACATGACGAAGCGGCTGGATGCGGCCGGCCACGACCTGAAGACGTTCGACGTCCATGTCGAGTCGACCGCGACCTCGCTCGAGGAGCTGGCACAGCAGCTCGACCCGCCGCGCTCGGTCTGGCTGATGGTGCCCGCGGGCATCGTCGACTCCGTCGTGTCGGAGCTCGCGCCGCACCTGGAGGACGGCGACACGATCGTGGACGGTGGCAACTCGTACTACGTCGACGACCTGCGCCGGTCGGCCGAACTGCGCGAGCGTGGGATCCATTTCGTCGACGTCGGCACGAGCGGCGGCGTCTGGGGCCTGCGCCGCGGCTACTGCCTGATGGTGGGCGGCGACGACGAGGCGGTCGCCCGCCTCGCGCCGATCTTCGAGGCGCTCGCCCCCGGGGTCGATGCTGCCGACCGCACTCCTGGCCGCGAGGGCGATCCGGCGCCCGAGGAGCAGGGCTGGCTCCACTGCGGCCCGAACGGGGCGGGCCACTTCGTGAAGATGGTTCACAACGGGATCGAGTACGGGCTGATGGAGGCGTACGCCGAGGGGCTCAACGTGCTCAAGCACGCGAACGTCGGCCTGCACGACCAGGAGTCCGACGCGGAGACCACGCCGCTCCGCGACCCCGACCACTACCGCTACGAGCTCGACCTCGCCGCGGTCACGGAGCTCTGGCGCAGAGGCTCGGTGATCGCGTCCTGGCTGCTCGACCTGACCGCGCAGGCGCTGCATGAGTCACCCGACCTGGAGAAGTACGCGGGCCGGGTGAGTGACTCCGGCGAAGGACGCTGGACGGTGCAGGCCGCCGTGGAGGAGGGCGTGCCCGTGCCGGTTCTCGCGGCCTCGCTCTTCGACCGCTTCTCCTCGCGCGGCGAGGCCGAGTTCGGCAACCGCGCCCTGTCCGCGATGCGCCAGGCCTTCGGCGGCCACCTCGAGAAGAGCCCCGAGTGACCGAGACCGCGCAGCCGACGCAGGAGAACCCGCTCCTCGAGGGCCTCCACCTTCGCCGCACGCCCGACCCGTGTGCGCTCGTGATCTTCGGCGCCTCCGGCGACCTCACGCGGCGCAAGCTCTTCCCCGCGCTCTACTCGCTCGCGTTGCGGCAGATGCTCCCCGAGCGCTTCGGCATCGTGGGCGTCGCGCGCAGCCAGGAGACCGACGACGAGTTCCGCGAGCGGATGAAGGAGGCCGTCCAGGAGTTCGGGCGCGACGAGTTCCGCGACGACGTCTGGGACTGGCTGGCCGAGGGGATGCGCTACGTCTCGACGGACTTCGCCGACGAGGGCGGGGAGGACAGCGTCGTCGTGGCCCTGAACGAGCTCGACCAGGAGCGCGGCACTGCCGGGAACCGCGTCTACTACCTGGCCGTCCCGCCCGACGCGATCGCGACGCTGATCCGGGAGATCGGCGAGCGCCGCTCGGCCGACGGCTGGACGCGCGTGATCGTCGAAAAGCCGTTCGGCCGCGACCTCGCCTCCGCGAAGGAGCTGAACGAGGAGATCCAGCGCCAGTTCACCGAGGACGAGATCTTCCGCATCGACCACTACCTCGGCAAGGAGACGGTCCAGAACCTGCTCGCGCTGCGGTTCGCGAATGGCATCTTCGAGCCGATCTGGAACCGGCAGTTCGTCGACCACGTGCAGATCACCGTCGCCGAGTCGATCGGGATCGAGGGCCGGTCGGCCTTCTACGAGCAGGCGGGCGCGATCCGAGACGTCTTTCAGAACCACCTGCTCCAGCTCGTCGCGCTGACCGCGATGGAGCCGCCGATCGACTTCACGGCCGACTCGGTGCGCAACGAGAAGGTGAAGGTGCTCCGCTCGCTCCACACGCCCGGCCCGAAGCACGTCGTCCGCGGCCAGTACGGACGCGGCTTCATCGAGGGCGAGGAGGTGCCCGGCTACCGGGAGGAGCCGGGCGTGGCGCCCGATTCGCTGACGGAGACCTACGTCGCGGCGAAGCTGTACGTCGACAACTGGCGCTGGGCGGACACGCCGTTCTACGTGCGCGCGGGCAAGCGGCTCGCGCGGCGCGAGACGACGATCGCGATCGAGTTCAAGCGCGCGCCGCACCCGCCGTTCGAGATCACGGACGACGCGGGGCTGCGGCCGAACGTGCTCGTCTGCCACATCCAGCCTGACGAGGGTGTCTCGCTCGAGTTCGCGGCCAAGGTGCCTGGCCAGGGCATGACGCTGCGCACTGTCCACATGGACTTCCTCTACGGCGGGGCCTTCCGCACCGGGATACCGGAGGCCTACGAGCGGCTGCTGCTCGACTGCCTGCTCGGCGACGCGACGCTCTTCACGCGCGCGGACGAGGTCGAGGAGCAGTGGTCGCTCGTCGACGCGATGGTCGCGTTCTGGAAGCGCGACCGGCCGTCGTTCCCTAACTACGCGGCCGGGACCTGGGGGCCCGGAGCCGCAGACGAGCTCATGCGCCGGGACGGGCGGGCGTGGCGACGGCGTTAGGCACGATCTCCGAGATCGACCGCGAGCTCGCGCTCCGGCGGATCGACCCGAACACCGGCGAGCCAATCCAGCGAACGAGCGTGATGACGCACATCGCGTGGGTGCCCACGCAGTGGGTCGAAGCGGCCGAGGACGTGCTCACCGGGCTCGCCGACCGCCATCCCTCGCGGACGATCGTGCTCGTCCCCGACCCGGACGCCGAGGACGGGCTAGATGCGAGGGCCGACGTGACCAGCTACCCGTCGGGCCAGGGCCGCCAGGTGTGTGTGGAGACGATCCGCGTCCGGCTCTCCGGCTCGCGGGCCGACGTGCCGGCGAGCGTCGTCCAGCCGCTGCTGCTGCCTGACCTGCCGGTCTTCCTGCGCTGGCGCGGGCTGCCGCCGTTCGGGGAGCGGCCGTTCGAGGAGCTGGTGGACGTGGTCGACCGTCTGATCATCGACAGCACCGAGTGGCCCGGACTGCCGGGGCCGTACGAGCGGCTTGCGGGGATCTTCGATCGGGTCGCGGTCTCGGACATCGCCTGGGCGCGGACGAGCCGCTGGCGACCGCAGCTGGCGTCACTCTGGCCTGAGATTGCGAACGTGCAGCAAATCAAGGTGACCGGGACCGAGGCGCAGGCAAACCTGCTCGCGGGCTGGTTGCGCTCACGGCTCGGCCACGACGTCGAGCTCGAGCACGAGCCGGCGGACAAGCTCACCGGCGTCGAGGTGGACGGCGAGCCCGCGCCGTTTCCGCCGGGCGACCGGCCCGACCCGGCCGACCTGCTCAGCGACGAGCTCGACCGTTTCTCGCGCGACCGCGTGTACGAGGAAGCAGTCCGCGCCGCCGTGATGTGACACGGCTGGACAGCGGCGGCGTATAGACGTCGTGAAGAGGGGCAACGGAGCCCGGGACTTCGCAGAGGCGGCCGAGCGCCACCTCGACGACGTGCATGCCTATCTCGTGTATCTCACCGGAGACAGAGGAACCGCGGAGGAGCTCGCGGCCGAGACGTTCGCCCGGGCAATGGAGCGGTGGCATCGCTACGACCCTCGCCGCGGCGGCGCGCGCACCTGGCTCTGCCAGCTCGCCCGCTCGACGGCGCTCGACCACTTTCGCGCCGAGGACCGGCGCCGCCGGCGGGAGGGCCGCTACGCCGTCGCCGAGCTGCGGGAGGGCGAGGAGGCAGTCTTCGGCGAGGGTCTGTCCCCTGCGCTCGAGGAGGCGCTGGGGCGCCTCTCCGCCGCCGAGCGCGAGGTCGTGGCTCTACGCGTGCTGCTCGAGCTCGACGGCGAGGCCGCCGCGCGGGTGCTCGGCATCAGCACCACGGCGTGCTCGACCCGCCTCAGCCGTGCCCTGCAGAAGCTGGAGAAGGAGGTGAGCGCCGGTGTCGCCGCTTGAGCTCGTAGATGACCGGTTCGACAAGCTCGCGACGGAGCTGCGCGCAGCGCGGCCGGTCGCTTCGGACTCGCTGCGCGAGGGCGTCCGCGCGCTCGGAGAGCCGAAGACCGCGAAGGAGCGGTGGAGTTTCCGCCTGCCGGGCCGCCGCGTGGTGCTCGCGCTGGCGGTGGCCGCGTTGCTCGCGTCATTTGTCGCGGCCGGGATCACGGGCCTCGGCGGGTCGGACCGCAAGAGCGTCTTGGGCGGAAACGTGAAGCGACTCGATCACAACACGACCAAGACCAGCGGCAATGCCGTCGGCGAGGGCGCGCTCCAGTCGAGGCTCAAGGCGCCTGTCCCGAGTCGGCGCGCGGCCACGCAGGCTTATGACCTTGACACGCCCGCAGTCGGGCGCCTGCAGCGCTACGACGCGACGCTGCGCCTGCGCGTGAAGGACGTCGATGCGCTCTCGAGCGCGGCCAAGCGGGCGATGAACCTGGCGCGCGGGCTCGGCGGCTACGTCGCCGCGGTGCAGTACTCGACAAGCGGCGGCAAGCGCGGCGGCGCGACCCTGGTCCTGCGCGTCCCGGTTGCGAACGTCCAGACCGCGCTCGGTGAGCTGACGACGCTCGGCACGATCCTGCAGCAGCGCACCGGGATCCTCGACGTCACACGCAGGATTAGCCGCGAGTCCAAGCAGATCGCCCAGCTCGAGCGCGAGTTGGCGGCGGCCGATCCAGAACAGGCGCCAGCGATCCGAGAGAGGCTGAAGACGCTGCGCGCCAAGCGCGCGCGCCTGTTGAAGAGCGTCCGGCTCGCGAAGATCACGCTGGCGCTGACGACGCCCGCAAAGCAGGCGGCCGCGGCGCCGACCCGCTTCGACCGCACGCTCGACGACGCCGGCGCCGTGCTCCTGCGGGAGCTCGAGATCCTGCTCTACGCGCTCGTCGTAGCAGGCCCGCTCCTCCTGCTGGGCGGCGCGGGGATCGCGGCAGCGCGCGCGGCTCGCAGGCGGGCCGACGGCCGGCTGCTGGCTAGCGAACGACCCTGAAGCGCGGCTTCGTGACGATGACCCGCGCGGGGTCTGACCACGACATCTGCGGCTTCGAGCCGGCCATCAGGTAATCGAGCCCCCGCACCCGGTAATACCAGGAGCCGGGAGAGAGCGGCAGGGTCGCGGCGGTGCCCCACGCGAACTTCGAGCCCGCTGTCCGCCACGGGTACAGCTTGTTGCTCCACTGCACCTCGTACTGGTCGGCCGCGGCGACCGGCTGCCACGCAATCAGCGGCTGGCCGTAGAACCGAGGCTTCGCAGTCGAGGCGCCGACCAGCCTCCCGTTGGGCGAGAGGCCGGAGGCGTACGGAGCGACGTGCCCCGTTACGACCGGCTCACTCGACTTCATGAACGTGAGCCTGCGGCCGGATGCGCACGCGTCCTGCGTCAGTTCCGCATCCTGGTAGATGACGCCGCCGCCCTGGCGCGCGACCTGCTCGCCGGCCGCATGGCCGGTGGTGAGCCCGGAGGCGAGCGTGATCACGTTGCCCGCGATGCTCTGCACGATGGCGACCTCGCCCGGGGAGCCGACTCGAAGCGCGTCACCGGCCAGGATCCCGGTCGCGTTCGCGACGTTGATCGCGGTTTCACCCGCGAGGGCAAGGCCGGTCAACGAGGTCGTGACGTCGCCCTGGCTGACGATGTTCACGGGCATGACCGTCCAGTAGTAGCGGCCGCCGTTCCAGTTGCTGTCCCAGAGGTCGACCTTGGCGCCCTTCACGACCTGGCCCGGAAGGAGGCCGGTAGTGCCGCCGCTCGGCGGCGTCGGTGAGACGTCGAGCTCGTTCGTCTTCACCTCGATGTGCTCGAAGGTGTAGGAGTTCGGCTCGGTCCCGTCCAGGAGGTAGACGGTTCGCGCCGCGGCAACGCTCGTCGTGTCGGTCGGCATGCCGAGCGGGCCGGTCGGTCGCGGCACGTAGGCGGGGGCGCCCGTGATCGCACCGCGGAAGACCGCGTTCAGGCAGTCCTCGTCGGTGAACACTTCGACGCGGTAGAGCTCGGTGGTCGTGTTCCAGATCGAGGTGTTCCCCCGGTAGACGAACGCCGGCATCACCTCGTGAGTCGCGGTGCGAGAGGCGTCTCCGACGACGTTGGAGACCGTCGCCATCGCGCTCAGCGGGCCTGTCGGGAACGGAGGGTTGAAATTCGTGTAGACGGGGCTCCACGGGCCGTACGAAACGGAGGGGATGCCGTTGTCGGTCGAGCCGTAGAGCCAGCGCACCGGTCTCACGCGCCAGTGGACGACGCCGCTGTAGGCGGCGGCCTGGTGGAAGGTGTAGTACTCGCGTTCGTCCGCCATGTTCGAGCGCGTCGTGAACACCTTGCCGGTGTCGACCAGCCAGACCATGTAGGCGTTCGCGCCGGGCACGTTCGTCCAGCGCAACAGGCCCTGATAGGCGGGCGTGACCGGGACCGGTGTCGCCGACCAGCGCATGTTGAACCCGAACGGCTTGCTCCAAGCGGTCACGCCCTTACGGGTGATCGCGCGCACATGCGCGTAGAGCGAGTACGGGTTGCCGGTCATCCAGGGCAGCGAGATCGGGACGGCGACCGCGGGGCTCCTGAGACCCTTCGCGGACCAGACCGTGCCGCTCTCGGAGAACGACCTGCTCGTCGAGAGCTCGAACTGGTACGCCTTGGCGCCCGCGACGGGGTTCCAGGCAAAGGAGGGCGTGCGGGAGAAGGTGTGGACGACGGGCTCGTCGGCGCGCAGCGTGAAGGCGTGCACGTTCTTCGGCGCGGAGGCGGCGTGCGCCTGGCCGCACGGCACGGCCACCGCGAGAGCGGCAGCAAGCGCAACGAGAAGACGGGCGCAGGCCATCAGGAGCAGTTGTCGGCAGTCGCGACGCCTCGGGGCGTCCCTCGATCGAGTGACGTCAATCGAGGGACAGGGCCCGCTCCAGCGCCGCAGCGGCGCCGAGCACGAGCGCGTCCTGTCCGGGCGGCGCCGCGAGCTGCACGGAGGCGGGCAGACCGTCCTCGGCAGGCCCGCACGGGAGCGCCGCGGCAGGCCAGCCGGCGGCGTTGAACGGGAACGTCAGCTTGACCAGGGCGCCCCGGAGCTCGAGCTCGTCGGCCGGCGCGGGCGGCGCCACGCACATGAGCGTCGGCGTCAGCACGAGGTCGACCCCGGCGGCGGCCTCCGCGAGCTGCTCGCGGTAGAGCCGGCGCCGCTCGACTGCGCGCTCGTACTCCGTGTCCGTCACGGCGAGGCACCACTCGATCTTCGGGCGCACGCTCTCGCCGTACGAGTCGGCGTGCTCGAGGAAGAGCTCCCGGTGCACGTCCGCGACCTCGCGGCTGAAGCTGTCGTAGACGCCCTCCGGGAGCTCGAGCTCGAGCTGCCTGCGGCGCGGGAACCGCTCGGCCGCCTCCTCGACCCGC